>Ga0209163_1000128_pt1 | contig 179751 bp, 131 predicted proteins | sample MTBAKSrepl2MetaG_FD_187457 | JGI IMG/M metagenome (GOLD analysis project Ga0209163, IMG submission 187457) | Enrichment culture microbial communities om Arthur Kill intertidal strait, New Jersey, USA, that are MTBE-degrading - MTBE-AKS2 (Arthur... | ecosystem: Environmental > Aquatic > Marine...
CGTTCCGATTTTCCCAACTTCGACGGTGCTCCCATCAGTAGACTCCTTCAAGAAAACAACAACATAGCCATCCTATCTCGAAGAAATCCCTTACTCAAAGAGCTTCCAAACAATCCCATTTGATACAGCCCGACTGAACAATGTCGGTCCCGAGCCGACCGGCACATCAGCCACGAGCAGTCCGACCCCCTGGTCGAGATGATCGCACTGGGCCAGGACCGGTCCGTGGGGCGAGACGATCACGCTGATCCCGTTACGCGCGGCACGAACGATGGCGTAATGCGACTCGATGGCCCGGTGTATGCTGTTCTGGAAATGGGCCTGGCTGACCGAAGCCCAGTCCAGGGTGGGCACGGCCATCACCTGGACGCCCTTGCGGCCATACCGCCGCGACAGGTCGGTGAAATTGTCATCATTGCAGATCATCACGCCGACCCGGACACCGTCAACGACGACCTGTAACGGATCGCCCTGACCAGCGGCGAAGGGCTCGAACGGCGTCAGGTGCGTCTTGATGTAGTGCCCCGCGATCTCGCCGCGGTCGGACACGATGATCAGGCGGTTGTCCCGTTCATCCTCGTCGAAGTACGCTACGACCAGATACACATGGTGATCCATAGCCAAGGCCTTGAACCGGGTCAGCCACGCTTCGCGGGCCGGTCCGCCCCACTCGAACGCCAGCTCCGGCGAGACGACCAGGCGGGCCCCCTTTCGGGCGGCCTCGGCGACGTGGGCGGCGTAAAACTCATTGAAGCCTTTTGGCGAGCTGGGATCGCAGGCCGGGTCGAGCGTGGCATCGGCCCAACCCATGGCCGCCACGCGCAGCATGGATTCCGATCGTCCTGGCCGCCCAAACCCTGCGGCGAGAACCGGGATAACCGGGACCAGAAACAACCAAGCCGTTGTCCTGTGCATCCGCCCCGCCAGGAGTTGGGCCGCCAGACCCTGGAAGAGAGCGGACAGGAAAACGACGCCGGTGATGCCCGTCCATGCCGCCAGGCCGATCAGCCATGGGTAGGCGGACCAGGCCCGGGCGAGCGATTGGGCCGTACCCCACGGCGGCGGTGTGACGAAGTCCACCCAATCGCCCACCACGACCACCGCGGCGAACAACCACGCCCCCATCATACCGCGTCGGATCATTGCGCCGCCGAGAAGGACAAGAACACACAAAAATGCGGTCATCTTGGCCAGCAGGACGAGAGTCATCACGGCCGGAAAACGCAGGGCCGCCATCTGCGGCAGGCTGTAGGCCAGGCCCATGTAGAGCCCGGCCAGGAACAACGCCTCGCGCCCCGGTTGACGCCTCACCGCCAGGACGAGGACGGGAAGAAACGCGGCCAGTTGCAGGATGACCAACGGCCCATGGAGGTTCCCGGCACACAGACACAGACCACCCCACACGCCCGCCAGGCGATAGGACCATAATGAGACTTGTGGCCGTTCCATCGTTCGTCCTCCTTACATGGGAACACCATGGCACACGCACCCAACACGTGATTACTCTTCAATAGACCGAGCCAGCCGTGCCGGAAGAACGTCAAGCATGGCTACCAGAAAACGCCGACGGATGGCGTCGTACCCCCGTTCGTTCGGGTCCTCGATGTTGGCATGGTACCAATGCCCCGGATCATCACGCCGATAGGTCTTTCGCCACCAGTCGGTGCAATGAAAACCGTGCCCCATGAAATCGGCACGGATGTCGACAAGGTGGACGTTGGCGAACTCGTCACACAACGCGGTGATCTTCCGGTTCGTGAGGTTCAGGACCCGCACGCAATCCGGCCATCGCGGCAGGCCGGCGATCTGAGGATCGCCCACACCATCGGTCGGGTCGTAGATGTTGGCCAGGAATATCTCGCAACCGCCTGGGAAGCGACCATTCACCGTTTCAATGATTGTGCGCAGCCGGGCCTTGATATTCTCCGTCCAGGCCTGGGCCTGGGCATACGTGCAGCCGTACATCGCCCCGTCCACCGGCCTGTTGCGACCGTAATCGTGGATCAGATCGTTTCCACCGGCGGTGATGACGACAATCCCAAACACCTCGGAGCCGAAGATCGGCAGACGCGGCAGTTGCTGATCGATGTGCTGCTGCGTAGTGGTGTAGTCCTGGGCCAGGTTGATGGCCTCCAATCGTGGCAAGACCGTTGAAAGGTCTTTGCCGACCATGTCGGGATAGATCGCGTCGTGGTTGGCTCGCAGCAACTCAAAATAGCTCATATCTTCCGATACGCCGAAGCCACGGGTGATGCTGTCCCCCAGACCGACCAGCACGACGGGCCGCTCGGTCCAGGGCGTGGCAAAGGCCTCGCCGGGAACCGGTGGGCCCGCCGGTCCGGTTCCCATCGGCAGATCCCGCGCGGCCAGCCGAAGTCGGTATTGAGCATACATACCGGCCGCCAGCAAGAGCACAAAGAGAAGGAGGAATCGCCGACGCAGGGAATACCAAGCACGTGGACGGGCCATCGTCGTGCCCTTTCATTGCCCGGTCTGGGAAGGTCTCGGCCGATCCGCGGGCCGCGGTCGGCCGACCCGGAGAATAGTTTATGTATCAACTATCGGCGGCAGAAAAAAACCGCCGATCGACTATTCACGGGAACCATCCGGTATTGTTACGCCGTGGGGGCGATTTGTGTACGGACTTTTTCGAGCATGTGGATCAGGCTTTTTTGCTGAGGGACGGCCAAAGACGCCATGACCTCCCGCACCCGCCGGGCATAGACCGGCTCCACACGGTCGAGCAATCGCCGGGCCTTGGCGGTCAGACGGACCTGGTTGAACCGGCGGTCCTCCTGGCCCGTATGGCGTTCCACGAGGCCGGACTGGGTCAGCCGGTCCAGGATCGTCGTGACGTTGGCCGGATGGACCAGCATCATCCGGCTCAGCTCCGACTGGGTGAGGCTTCCACCGGGTGCGACCTGGTACTTGAGCAACATCAGCAGGTTGAGCTGCACATCGGTCAGACCGTACGGCCGCAGGAAACGAATCGCCTCCTTCTTGAGACGCGCGGCGGTGTAGTAGATGCTGAGGACGGCCTCGTGTTCGGTCGTCGCCAGGGGCCGACGCAACGCCAGTTCATGATTGAGCGACATAGCCACCCCCTTGCCGGACCACCGTCGGCCGGCCGATCAACGATGCGGATTCTCATACCAGATGACGCCCAGGCCTCGCGAGCGGCCCTGGGCATCGGGCTGCCGCTCCTCGCAGGTCAGGACGTCCAGGTCGCCGTCCTCATCGAGATCGACCAGTTCCATGCGGTCGAACTTGATGCCCGCCGGCCCGCTGATGTCCCACGCCTGCCAGGATGGGCCGGTCGCGGCGGACCGCGCTTCCAGCCACATGACCCCACACCGGCCCTCGTCGGCGGCCTCGCAACTGATCGCCAGGTCATTCCGCCCGTCCCCGTTCAAATCGCCGACAGCCACGGCCTTGGCGATCCCCGTGTTGGTCGGAAACGGAATCTCACGAACGTCCCATCCCCGACCGCCCGCATCCAGGCAATCAAAAACGAGAACCGCCGACCGCCCGGCCCGACGCGCTGCGACCACGGCCTCGTCGCGCCCGTCCCCGTCCAAGTCGGCCAAATCCATGAACATCACCTCCCAGTCGCGCGCCCCGATGACGTGATTGGTCCAGGGCTCAACTCGAGCCGGGCCGGGCCCGGGGTTTTCCAGCCAGCGGCAGCCCCGCAGGTCGCCCTTGCGGTCCGTGGTCACCACGTCCAGATCGCCGTCGCCGTCCATATCCCTCGCGATGAGCGACATGATCCAGCCGGCCGGGCCGATCTCGTGCCACGTATAGGCCCGCACATCCCGTGGATCATCCGGGGCCCGAAGCCAGCCGATCTGGGCCCCTTTGTTCTTGGCCCCGATGATCAGGTCAACCGGCCCGCGCCCGTCGATCTGCATGGGCAGACAGAACATGAAGGCCATCCGCCCCGCCGTCGGTCCGAGCACCTCCTGCCGCCAGATACCATCCAGCGGCCCATCGTCCGGCGCCCAATGGATAAACACCGTCCTGGTCGCCCCCTCGCAGCACGAGACAACATCCACGTGGCCGTCGGCGTCGAGATCGACGAACACCGCATCCTCCACCGAGCCGGTTTGCCCGACGGTCACGGCCGGCCAGGGCGACCTCACCCGGTCGGGTCCCGGATGCAGGTACGCACGCGTCAGGCCGCCTTCTTCCCAACCGGTGGCAATATCCGTGCGGCCATCGCCGTTGATATCGGCCAGGCGGACGCCGTCCGCTCCCGCGGACGTATTGTCCACAGTATGTCGCGGCCACGCCGCCGATACCGTCGCCGCGACAAGACCGACCAGCACAAGGACCAACCCACCCGACGATCTAGACCGAATCCGCATTGCTTGCTCCCAAAAGCCGGATGCAGTATCATGGCGCCATGTATTGTACGAAACACGCATCCGACCTGGGCATCGTAGCGCGCCGCCTCGCGGCGTTCAAGCTCACACTGATTTTGCTTTCGGCGGTCTGTCGGGGCACAACGGCCGATCCGGCATTGCTGCGGGGCTCGCTGGAGCGGATCCGCCAAGCCCATGACCTGCCCGCGATGGGTGCGGCCGTTCTGATCGAAGGCCGCCCGGCCATGTACGATGCCGTCGGGGTCCGCAAGTTGGGCTCGGATGTGCCGGTCACGCGGGACGACCGCTTCCACTTGGGCTCCTGCACCAAGGCCATGACGGCCACGGTGGTCGCCATGCTCGTCGACAAAGGCCTCCTCACGTGGGACACGACGATCCGGGAGGGGTTCCCCACGATGGCCATGCGGCCCGAATACGAACCGGTGACGCTGCGGGCCCTGTTGGAGCACCGGGCCGCCCTGAGCGGCGACAGTTGGCCCCAGGGCATGACGTTCCAGGACGTGCATCGGCTGCCCGGCGACGCGCGGCAGCAGCGTCGAGTCTATGTCGAACGGATGCTCGCCCAGCCGCCGGCCGCCCCACCCAACAGCCGCACGATCTACAGCAACGCCGGCTACAGCATCGCCGGCGCGATGGCCGAGCGGGTGACCGATACGCCGTGGGAACAGCTTATGCAGCGGATGTTATTCGAACCGCTGGACATAGGCTCGGCCGGTTTCGGTCCCATGGCCCGTGGGCCGGGTCTCGACCAGCCTTGGCAACATCGGCCGGGCGATTCCGGCATCGAGGCCATCGGCCCTGGGCGGCTCAACGACAACCCCCCCGTCCTGGCTCCCGCCGGGACGGTGCACTGCTCGCTTGCCGATTGGGCCAGATTCATCCGGCTGCACCTGTGCGGCAGGGATGACCTGCTGCAGCCGGAAAGCCTCGCCGACCTGCACATGCCCCGCCTTGGCGGACCGTACGCCGCAGGCTGGCGGGTCGTACAGCGAAGTTGGGCCGAGGGAGACGTCCTCACGCACGCCGGCACCAACCGGATGAACTATGCCGTGGCGTGGCTGGCCCCGACGCACCGGTACGCCGTGCTGGTGGTCACCAATCAGGGAGGCGAGGACGCCGAGAAGGCCTGCGACGAGGTGGCCGCGTGGGTTATCCGAACCTGGCCGCCGAGGCGCACACTTCGGGAGCGATGAGTTTCATGACCATGCCGGATGTGATCCTTCGTCTGCCCGACTGGGTGGAGGCCTTCTTGGCCGATCAGCCACAGACCTGCCCACGCATCGAGCAGCGGATGGAGATGGCCGTTGCTCTGGCCCACAAGAACATCGAGCACGGGACGGGCGGGCCGTTTGGGGCGGTTGTTTTCGAGCATGATACGGGGCGATGGATCGGCCTTGGCGTGAACCTCGTGACGGGGTTGAACTGCAGTTTGTTCCACGCCGAGGCGGTGGCCCTGGCATTGGCCCAGGCCCGGCTCGGGACCTTTGACCTGGCGGCTCATGGCCGATACCAATTGGTCAGTAGCTGCGAACCTTGCGCGATGTGCCTGGGGGCCATTGGCTGGGCCGGAGTGTGCGGCGTCGTGTGCGGCGCCCGGGATGAAGACGCCCGGGCCGTCGGATTCGACGAAGGCGACAAACCCGCGGGCTGGCCGGCCGCCCTGAAACGCCGGGGCGTCGAAATCGTGCAGGATGTGCTTCGGGACAGGGCCGTGGAGGTCCTCAGGCTTTATGCAGCGCGAGGGGGACTCATCTATAACCCCCGGCGTCCGTGAGACCTGCGCGGGGGTTACAGTCCATATTCCTTGATCTTACGGTAGAGGGTGCGCTCGCCGATCTTGAGGATGCGGGCGGCCTCGGCCCGGTTGTTGTCCACCATCCGCAGGGTGTCGGCGATGTGCCGTCGCTCGACCTCCTCCAGGCTCAGCCCGCTCATGGACCCGGAACCGGAGGAGGTGGGAGCGGGCTCGATATAACCGCTGAGCCGCTTGACGTGGTGCACATCCGGCGGGATATCCTCTACGTCGAGCGTGTCGCCTTCACAGAGTACGACCATTGTGCGGACCGTATGCCGAAGCTGGCGGACGTTGCCGGGCCAGGAGTAGCCCATCAGAATGTTCATGGCCGGCTCCGTGATGCGATGAATGTCGCGCGAGAGTTCCTCGCACGCCTCCTTGAGGAAGTAGCCGAACAACTCCTCGATGTCCTCGCGCCGGTGCCGCAGGGGCGGCAGCGTGACGCTGACCCCCTTGATGCGGAAGTACAGATCCTGGCGGAACTTCTTCTCCTCGACCAGCTTGGCCAGGTTGTGATTGGTCGCACTGATCACGCGGACGTCTACCTTGATCGCCTTCGTCGAGCCGACGGGCACGACGACTCCGTCCTCCAGGACCCGCAGCAGCTTGGCCTGCATGGCCAGCGGCATGTCGCCGATCTCGTCCAGAAAGAGCGTGCCCTTGTCGGCCGCCTCAAACAGGCCCTTGCGGTCGACGGCGGCGCCGGTGAACGCCCCACGGGTGTGCCCAAACAGTTCGCTTTCCAGCAGGGTTTCCGTCAGGCCGGCGCAGTTGAGCGGCTTGAAGGGTCCCGCGTGCCGCAAGGAGTTCTCATGGATGGCCAGGGCCGTCAGTTCCTTGCCCGTCCCCGATTCGCCCTGGATGAGGACCGTGATGTCCGTCGGCGCGACCCGCCTCAGAATCCGGAAGACCCGCTGCATGGCCGGGCTTCGGCTGACCACCCCTCGGAATGTGAAATCCGATTCGTCTCGTCGCAACCGACGCAGGAGACGCGCCACGAGGCCCTCCAACACGTCCTGCTCGATCGGCTTGACCAGATAGTCCTCGGCCCCGTGTCGCAGGGCCTGCTTACAGGCCTCGATGCTGGGCCTGCCGGTCATCAGAACGACCGCTATCGCGGGAAACCGCCGTCGCACCTGATCCAGGAGCCCAAGCCCTCCGGCGGCCTCCTCCAAATCCCATTCCGCCACTATCAGGTGAACCGGGCGTTCATCAAGCACGGTCAAGGCCGCTTGGGCGTCCTCGACCGTGAGCACTTCCTGTCGCCGCCCGCCCAGCATCCGGGCCAACACATGGGCCTGATGCCGGTCGGGATCGACCACCAGAACAACTGCTGCAGCACTCATCGGAAACAAGTATCCCTTGCGCAGGAGGGCTTGTGACTCTCACCGGCCGTCCGGTGCACGCCATCTCCTCTGCTCCCCCGTGGCTCGCGCTCCGCGCCGGATCGCGCGGACCGCCGGGTCAATTCTTCTTCGACGGGCGGGACGACCGGGAATCAGCCTTGGACGACGAGGCCTTGACCTCCAGAATCCGTACGTGGCGACCTTGCAGTCCCTTGTCGGAGGTGAACTCCTCGTATTCCACGACCTGCCCGTTGCGCAGGCAGCGGAACCCTTCGCCGTCGATGCACGTGTAGTGGACGAAGACGTCCTCCCCTTGCTCATTGACTACGAAACCAAACCCCTTCTTTGGATCGAACCACTTGACCGTTCCCTTCGTCATGACTGCCTCCTTACAAGTACCCGCCGGCCCATCCCGGACACGGTCGCGCCCTCGGACGCGACGGTGTCGGCGGGCGTCCTTTCTCCGCCACCGGCGCCTCGCGCAAAGCCCGGAACTGTTAACCTACCGCCTGGACCTGCTGTGCTTGTGTCCCTTCTCCTTTGGTCGCGCGTCCGCATCCTTGGCCACGGGATCCTCGCGACCCAACTCGGCCAACGCCGCCTTGCGAGACAGCTTGAACCGACCCTGTTCGTCGATGGAGATGAGCTTGACCGGGACCACGTCGCCGACCTTGCACACGTCCTCCACCGTACGGACGTACCCATCGCTCAGCTCGCTGATGTGGCACAGTCCCTCGACGCCCGGACTGATCTCGAGGAACGCCCCGAACTCCTTGACGGCCACCACCTTGGCCCCCTCATAAATACGACCCACCTGCGGCGGCGTAGTCATGGCCTCAATAATGCTCTTGGCCTCCAGATGCCCTTCTCCACCCATGCAACTGATATTGATCGTGCCGTCTTCCTCGATTTCGATCCGCGAGCCGGTCTGCTCCTGAATCCCACGCACCATCGCGCCGCCCGGGCCGATGACCTTGCCGATGTACTCCGGATCGATCTTGATGGTGATGATGCGAGGGGCGTAAATGCTGATCTTCTCGCGAGGCTGGGCGATCACCGCCGTCATCCTCTTGAGGATGTCCAGGCGGGCCCGGCGCGCCCGTTCGAGCGCCTCCTGCATGATCTCGAACGGCAGAATGCGTCGCTTCAGATCGAGCTGAACCGCCGTGATCCCCTTCTCCGTCCCGGCCACCTTGAAGTCCATGTCGCCCAGATGATCCTCGTCGCCGAGGATATCCGTCAACAGCACGTACCGGTCATCGCGGCTGATCAAGCCGATGCTGATACCCGCCACGGGCATGCGGATGGGCACGCCGGCGTCCATGAGGGCCAGGCATCCGCCACACACCGAGGCCATCGAGCTCGATCCGTTCGACTCGGTGATGTCACTGACCAGCTTGATGGTGTAGGGGAACTGCTCTTCGTCGGGAATGACCTGCTGCAGGGCCTTTTCCGCCAGGGCGCCGTGGCCGATCTCGCGGCGGCCGGGCCCACGAATCATGCGGACCTCGCCCACGGACGACGGCGGGAAGTTGTAGTGCAGCATGAAGCGTTGTCCGTACTCTTCCAAGAGCCCGTCCACGGTCTGCTCATCGCGACCCGTGCCCAGCGTGGCCGACACCAGCGCCTGGGTTTCGCCGCGTGTGAACAGCGCCGAGCCGTGCGCCCGGGGCAGCAGGCCCACCTCGCAGTGGATGGAACGGATGTCCTCCAGACCCCGCCCATCGGGCCGTTTATGTTCGTCGAAAATCATCGCACGGACGACCTTCTTCTCCACGGTCTCACAGACCCGCTTGAACAGGCTCACGCCGCAGACCGGCTCCCGCGACCCATCGGCCGGGAAGTACTCCTCGGTCTGCAACCGGCGGATCTCCTTGAGCGCGGCCATTCGTTCGGCCTTTTGAGCGAGCTGATAAGCCTGGCGGATTTGCTCCCCATACCGCGATTCGATCTCCGACGCCAGACGCCCGCCCTCGTCCTGCTCGATCTCGGGCATGACCTTGGGCTTGCCGGCCTTCTGCACCAGCTCGTCGATCATCTCGCAGACCTGCTGAATGGCCTCGAGACCCATGGCGATGCCGTCGGCCACGAGGGCCTCGGGGGCTTCCTGCGCATCGACCTCGATCATGTTCAGACCATCGCGCTGCCCGCCCAGAACCAGATTGAAATCGCTGCGTTCGCGCTGGGCGTGCGTCGGATTGACCACGAGCAGGCCGTCCACGCGGCTGACGCGACAGGCGCCCGTGGGCCCCTGAAAGGGCATCTGGCTCAGGCTCAGAGCCGCGCTGGCCCCCACCATCGCCAGGATGTCCGGGTCATTCTTCTGGTCGAAGCTGACCACGGAGATGAGAATCTGCACCTCATTGATGTACCCATCGGGGAACAGCGGGCGGATCGGCCGGTCAACCATCCGCGCCGTCAATATCTCTTTGGTGCTGGGCCGCCCTTCCCGTTTCATGAAACCGCCGGGAAACTTGCCGGCGGCGCTGTATTTCTCCCGGTAATCCACGCTCAGGGGGAAAAAATCGATATCCTCACTGCGGGGCGGGGCCTCCACGGCCGTGACTACCACAATGGTCTCACCATACTGAACCGTCACGGCCCCATGCGCCTGGCGGGCGATCCGGCCGGTTTCGATCACCAGCGTCTCGCCGCCGATCTGCCGTTCTACTCGATGGACTTCAAACATTGCTGCCTTTCGCTGTCAATTTCTCTTCCATGCACCTACAGGCACTCCCTCGCGCCCTCTACCGGGGCGGTCCTGTCGTCATGATCACGGCGAGGGGTCATGGGTGCGCCCTACTTTCTCAGGCCGAGCCTGGAGATGATTTCACGGTACCGGTTCACGTCCTTGCTCTGCACGTACTTGAGCAAGGCGGACCGCGCGCCGACCATCTTGAGCAGGCCCCGGCGGGAGGAATGATCCTTCGGGTGGTTCTTCAGATGTTCCGTCAATTCGCTGATCCGCGTGGTCAGCAGTGCGATCTGGACCTCCGGCGAGCCGGTATCCTCCTGCTGTCGCCGAAAATCGGCGATGATCTTGCCCTTTTTTTCCTTCGTCAACATAGCCTCGGTCTGCCCTTTCCCAATGAATGCAGCCTCTTGACCCGGCCGCAGTTACGTAACACGTCCCATGCTCGCAAACAACCGCGCGATTATATCGGGATTGCGCCTCTTTGCAATGGCTTTTTTTCTTTTTGCGGCAACCGCCCCACCGGATAGCCGCAGGCGGGGGAGACGTCCGGGGGGCCTGCCACGGCTTGAGCCGGCGCGGCTCAGTGGGACATGACGCTGGAGATACGGAAGACCGGCAGCAGCAAGGCGATGGCGATCGTGCCCACGATGCCGCCCATGATCAGGATCATCAGCGGCTCGATCAGGGCCGTGACGGTGCGGATGGAGTTCTGCAGCTTCTTTTCATAGAAAAGCGACGCCTTGTCGCAGACGCGGCCAATCTGGCCGCTTTTTTCACCGGCCCGGAGCATCTGGATCACGCCGGGGGCGACGAGACTGCTGTGCGGGGAGAGTGCGATTGCATCCGAAAGCTGGTAGCCATCGCGGATTTTCGCATCGGTGGCCGCCCAGAGCGAGCGGAAGTAGTAGTTCTCGCAACTGGTCCGCATCACCTGCAGCGCATCGAGCAGGCTTACGCCCGTGCCGACCATCGTGGCCATGATCCGCATGCTGCGGGTCATCACGGCGTCCACGAACATCGTCCCCAAGACCGGCAAGCGCACCTTCATCCAGTCCAGGGTCCTCTGCCCGCCGACCGTCCGCCTCCAGGCCCGCAGCGCCATCCAGCCCAGGATGAACACCGTGGCCAACACCGTGAGGACCTGGCTGTCGCCCAGGAGGCTGCTGCAGCGGACCAGGATCTGGGTGATTTTGGGCAGGGCCGCCCCGCGGGCCTCATAGATGCGGCTGAACCGCGGCAGAACGAAGAACATCAGCGATCCGGTCGCCGCCACGGCCATCAGCAGGATGACCACGGGGTAGATCATTGCCCCCTTAATCTCCTTGCGGGTTTCGGCGTCGGCGTTGAGGTACTTGCTGAGCACGTCCAGCATGTGCGGCAGGTTGCCCGAGGCCTCCGAGGCCTGGACCATGCTGATGAACATGGGGCTGAAGATTCGGGGGTACCGGGCCAGGGCGTCGGAGAAACTGTCGCCGGTGCGGATCCGCGCGGCCACGTCACGGATCACGGCACGGAAGATGCCCGGACGATCCTGGTCGGCGATGGCCTCCAGGGCATCGCTGAGAACCACGCCGCTGTCGAGCATGACGGACAACTGCGTGGTGAACAGAATCAGATCCGCCTGCTTGACCCGGACCAGAGACACCTGGCTCGTCGCCAGCGGTCGAAACGCGATGTCGGCGGTCATCGTCATTCGTTCACCTGATCCGCAACGTTACTGACCCGAAGAACCTCGTCGATGGTCGTGATCCCGGCCCTGACCTTTTCGATGCCGTCCATGTACAGGGGGACCATCCCGTTGGTGACCGCGGCGGCCCGCAGGGCCTTGAGCGTGACGCCGCGGGTGACCATATCCAGGATGTCCTCGTTGGGCACGAAGAGCTCATGGATGGCGATCCGCCCGATGTAGCCCGTGTTGCGGCACTTGCGGCAACCGACGCCGCGGTAGAAGTGCGAGATCGGCCCGACCCAGCGTTCCACGGCGCGGCGCAGGCTGCCCTGGGGCTCGTACTGCTCCTTGCAGTTCGGGCAGATCTTCCGCACGAGCCGCTGGGCGAGCACCGCGATCAGCGAGGCGCTGACCAGGTACGGCGCGACGCCCAGGTCGATCAGCCGCGTGACGGCGCCGGGGGCATCGTTGGTGTGGAGCGTCGAGAGCACCAGGTGCCCGGTCAAGGCCGCCTGAACCGCGATGTTGGCCGTCGGCGTGTCGCGGATCTCGCCGACCATGATGATATCCGGGTCCTGTCGCAGCAGCGACCGCAGGGCCGTGCTGAAGGTGAATCCGGCCGCCTCGTTGACCTGGAACTGGTTGATCGTGGCCATGTTGCACTCGATCGGATCCTCGACGGTGCAGATGTTCACCTCTTCGTGGCTCAATTCCGACAAAGCCCCGTAGAGCGTCGTGTTCTTTCCGGAGCCCGTGGGGCCCGTGACCAGTACAATGCCGTGACTGGAACGGATCACGTTCTTGAAGGCCTGCAGGTTCTCGTAGCTGAAGCCGAGGGATTCCAGATTCGTCAGAATCTTGCGCACGTCGATGACGCGGATGACCACCTTTTCGCCGAAGCTGCCCGGCATGGTGGAGACCCGCAGGTCGATCGGGCGGCCCTCCATCAGGACGTGGATGCTGCCGTCCTGGGGCAGGCGTCGCTGGGCGATGTCCATCTCGGCCATGATCTTGATGCGCGAGACGATGGCCGAATGCATCTGGTACGGCGGGCTCATCTTTTCGTACAGCCGGCCGTCGACGCGGTATCGCACGCGCAGCTTGCGGTCATCGGGCTCGATATGGATATCGCTGGCGTTCTCGTGCACCGCGCTGAACAGCAGGTAGTTCACCAGCTTGACCACGGGCGACTGGCCGGCCACCTCCTCCAGATCGCCGATGTCCTCGACGATCCGCTCGATCATGGCGAAGTCTTCCAGCGCGACCTCATCGATGATGTCGTCGATGACGAAGACGTTGGCCGCGGGCATGTAGGTCTGCAGCGTGGCCCGGATGTCCTTGACGGTCGCGCAGACGATCTGTGGCTTGCAGCGACTGAGCCGTTCGATCTCCTCGATCAGAAAGACGTTCGAGGGTTCGGCCACGGCCACGGTCAGCGTGTCATAGACCTTGAACAGCGGCAGCACGATGTGCTCTTCGAGGAAGTCCCGCGGCAGCAACTCCACCACGGCCGGATCACAGATCTTCGGGCTCACCTGGGCGTAAGGCACGCCGTAGGCCTCGGCCAGTGCCGAGGCCACTTGGTTCTCCGTGCAGTAGCCCAGCTCCACCAGCAGCTCGCCCAGCAGCTTGTGGTGCCCGCCTTCCTGCTGGGCCTCCAGCGCGCGGGCGATCTGATCGTCCGTAACGATCCCGCGGCCCTGTAGAACCTGGCCTAATTGAAGTCGTTTTTCGGTCGCGACTTCCGTCATGCCGAGAATGCTCTCCCTTACTGCACGATGCTCTTGACCGCCTCGGCAAGCTCGTCGTAGGTGTCGAACTGCGGCTCCAGGCGGGTGATCCGCAGGATCGTCGAGCAGTGCTCATCCAGCCCGGCCAGCTTTAACTGGCGATTGTTCTCACGACAGTAGTCACGCAGCCAGAGCAACTGCTCCAGGCTCACACTGTCGATGAACACCACGGCCGACATGTCCAGCACGATCCCCTTGGCGCCCGAGGCCACGATGCTGGTCACCGTATCCTGAAACGGCTTGTTGGACTCGGCGGTGAACTCACCCTGGAGTTCCAGCACGACCACGTCGTTGTAATGTTGGGTTTCGATTCTCACCGTCGTGTTCCCAGAACCCGCGATCTCAGCGAATCAACGTACCCACCGCGACCGCGCCATACTCTCCGAAATTGCTGTAATCCCAGCTTTCGATGAACCCGTCCTGGATGATGTCCCAGAGTTTCTGCACGTCGCTGGCCAGAAAGACTCGGCCAACCTCTTCGTCAAACTGCGTACCGAGACCTTTTTCGATCTCCGCCAGGGCCCGCCGGATGCTCATGGCGTCGCGATAGACCCGTCGCGAGGTCATCGCGTCGAAGGCATCGGCCAGACCGATGATCTTGCTGATCAGCGGAATCTGGTCGCCTTTGAGACCCTCCGGATAGCCCTTGCCGTCCACCCGCTCGTGGTGATACAGCACCCCGGGAACGATGTCCTTCATCTGTTTGATGTCCGAGAGAATCGATGCCCCGATCCGCGGATGGGCCTTGATCCGGTTGCGCTCGTCCTCGGTCAGGGCGCCCTTCTTGCAGAGGACGGCCTCGCCGACGCCGATTTTGCCGATGTCGTGCAGGAGTCCGGCCAGGTAGATGCGGTGAATCTGGTCTTCACTGACCGGACGGACCTCCGCGAGGCGCTCGGCGATCCATCGCGAAATGAACGCCACGCGCTCGGAATGACCCCGCGTGTATCGATCCTTGGCGTCGATGCTGTTGGTCAGGGCCTTGAGTGAGCCGATAAACAGCTCCTTCAAGTCGCCGAACAGCCGGCCGTTCTCGATGAACACGGCGCACTGGTTGGCGACGCAATTGAAGAGCTTCACATCCACGCTGTCGAAATCCGGCTTGCCGACCACGTTCGTGGCGACCAGGATGCCGATCATCCGGCCGTTGCCTTGCAGGGGCACGGCGATGAGGCTGTGCACCTGCCGGGGCCAGGGGTATTTGAACGGTCCGTCGACGTCGCTGTCCAGCAGGGCTTCGGCGCCGCGGGCCAACTCGGCCTGCAGGGCCTGCTGGAGCTGATCGACGCTGAACTGGTCGATCGCCACGAGGCCCGCGCCGGCGGTCAGAACGAAGCGATCCATGCCGTCGATGCGCTTTTCCAGGAAAATGGCGATCCCCTCGACGTCGACCAGTTGCGTGACCTGGTCGACCGCCAGTTGCAGGTAGTTGGCGCTGGACTGGGTGACCTTCATGTGGGTGCTCATGTTGTACACGAGCATGAGCTCTTCGTAGGCCAGCGCCAGCTCCGAACTGATCTTCTCAATTTGCCGCGTCGCGCGATGCGCTCCGGCCAGGTGGTCCAGGAACATCGCCAGCAGGTCTGCCAGCAAGGCCGCGCCGTGCGGCTCGGCCGTCGGGTCACCACCCGCGAGATTCTGTAAGACGATGACCGCCACCGGCTCGGTTCCGTGCATCAGGCGACCGGCGACCAGACCGGGATGGTCCGCCGCCTCCGAGGCGTCCCCCGCTCCGGTCCGCCGCGCCAGGTCCGCGAACTGCTCCGGCTGCCCCGGCGCCGTCGCGGGGCGCAGATCGATGACACACTGGCCGACCGGGTCGAAAACCACCACGCCCACCTCACGATCGGCCAGGCGACCGGCGAAATCTCGCATCCGATCCAATTCCGGTTCGGACAATGTCTGTACCGTCTGGGTCATATCACCCCCTGCTGTGCGATCCCTCTCAGGCGGCCGCGTTCGTACGAAGGACGTCCTCGATGCACTGCAAGACTTCACGGGGGCTGAAGGGCTTGCCCAGGCACGCCGCGATCCGCAGGGCCTCCCGCTGCTCGTCCTCGACGGCAAAGCCGCGTGCCGTCAGCAGCACCACGGGGATATCGGCGGTGGTCGGCTCACGGCGGAGGTGCTCGACCAGCTCCAGGCCCGTCATCACGGGCATTTGATAATCGGTCACGATGACATCCGGCTTCTCACGGGCGGCCACCTCGAGGGCTTCGGCGCCGTTTTCAGCCGTGACGACCTCAAACCCGTTGTTGCGCAGCTTGATCGCCACGACCTGTACGATATGCACCTCGTCGTCGACTACCAGAACCTTGCGTGTGTCCATCGTATCACTCCGTTGCGGTTATCGTGTCGCCGCCATCTCGGCCGCCCCCAGCGGCAGTGTGAAACCAAACGTGCTGCCCTGGCCGACCGTGCTCTCGACGAACACCGTCCCGTCGTGGACCTTTTCCACGATCTGCTTGACCAGATTGAGGCCCAGGCCCGTGCCCTTGGCCACGTTCTTATTGGCCTCGACCCGGTAGAACTTGTCGAATACGTGATCCACGTCCTCCGGGGGGATGCCGACGCCGGTGTCCTTGACCGTGACGCGGATCAGGCCGTCGAGCTCGTTCACCTCGGCCGCCACGGAAATCGTACCGCCGTGCGGCGTGTACTTGACGGCGTTGCTCAGCAGGTTGATGATGACCTGCTGGAGCATATCCTTGTCCGCGTACGCCTGGTCATACAGGATGGCCGCCGGTTCCTCGATGGTGATGTTTTTCTCCTGGGCGTAGCTGCGGATCATGTCCACCGCTTCGTGGATCAATAGGGCGACACTGAGCGTCTTCTTCTCTACCTTCACCAGACCCGACTCGATCCGCGAGATGTTCAGAATGTCCTCGATCAGGCGATTGAGTCGTTGGGCCTGACTCTGAATGATCGAGCAGAAGTGCCGGATAGACTCCTCGTCCTGCGCCTCGCCGTCGACGAGCATCTCCGCGTAGGCGTTAATGCTGGCCAGCGGGGTCTTCAGTTCATGGCTGACGTGGCTCACGAAATCGTTCTTCATTCGCGAGACCTCCTTTTCCCGCGTGATGTCGTGCAGCACGGCCACGATGCTCACCACCTCGCCCCGCTCATCGCACAGGCAGGAAATGAGGCAGTCAAACGTGCGTGTCCCATCGTCGCGCACGATATCCAATTCATGCTTGACGCAGGGTATCTTGCTCTGGAGGCTGTGAGCCATCAGACCCGTGAATTCCGGATGCGGCACGTGGTCGGCCAGGGCCTGTCCGCGGACCCGATCCGCCTTGAAGTCGAAGACCTTCTCCGCGGCCGCGTTGGCCAGCACCAGCCGGCCGAACCCATCGCTCACGATCACCGCGTCCGGGATCCGCTGCAGGATCTGTTCGGCGGCGTTCTTCTGCCGGATGAGCAACTGGTTCTCGATCGTCAGGGCGTCCTGCCGCTGTCGGGCCTGCTCGGCCTTGTCGACCGCCCGACCCAGGCATTCGGCAACCTGATTGGCCAGCATCGCGGCGGCGTCGCCCCCCCGGCACCGCGCCTGCGAGGGCCGATCCTGCACCACACACCGGCTGAGCCGCTCAAGCCGCCCCAACAGACTCCAGAACCGCATCGCCAGTGCGCCCAGACCCGCCAGGCCGATCATGAGACCGCATATTGCGGCCATCGCGCCCCATCCGCCGGCCCCGGCAAGCACCGCGGTTATCAGACCCAGGGCCGCCGCGCCGATGCAGGCCGCATCCACCACGCGCGTTCGCTGAAACACCCTCTTCGGATCATCCGTCGTCACCGCACCTCCTGGTTGTCGGCCGGATGAGCCAGCAGACCGACGAGCCGGCTGTCGGGATTCAAGGCCGCCGCCTTCTCGTAGGCCGCCTGGGCCTGGGTCAACTGACCGAGCTGCTGGTGGCAACGGCCCCTCATCAACCAGCCAAAACCGCCGAGCCGCTCGCTGGTTGAGACCGCCCGGAAGGTCTCCAGGGCCCGAGCGTAATCGGCCTGCAGGTACTGAGCGCAGCCCTTCAGGGCCACGGCATCCTCCCAACCGGGTTGCAGAACCAGCGCCCGCTCCGCACAGGCCAGGGCCCTTGGCGCCTGACCGCTGCCCAGGGCGGCCCGGCCCATCTGCAGCCACAAGTCCGGGTTATCGCGATCCTGCACGCTCAGGGCATCGTAAACCCCCACGGCGCGGCCATACTGTCCGGCCTTCATACTGCACGTGGCAAAGACCTGCTGGTAAGCCGCCTTTTGCGGTCCCTCGGTCACTTGGGCCAACCGCTGGAACAGATCCGCCGCCCGGGCCCACTGCTCCTGGGCGATGTAGCAGTAACCCAGTGACTCCATGACCTCCGGGTTGTCGTCATCCAGCACCAGGGCCTGCCGATAGGCCAGGGTCGCCCCCGCCACGTCGCCGCGACGATGACGAATATCCCCTTCAGCGATGCGCAGACGCACGTTGTTGGGCATGAGGGCGATCTTCGATTCCAGCACGCCCAGCGCCTCGTCGTAGCGTCCCTGCGCCGCGGAGGCCTGGACCATAAGCATGATGTATTCCTCGTTGCGAGGATCCAGACGCAGCGCCTTCTGGAAGCAGTCCGATGCACGATCGGGATCCTTGTTCGCCTGGGCGATGGTCCCCAGGTGCGCCCACGAGCGATGGAGTCTCGGGTCGATCTCGACGCTCCGAGCGAGGCACTGCTCCGCCTCGTCCAACTGCCCCATCGCCATGGCCACCTCCCCTTTCAACGCCTGGGACTCCGCGTTGTCCGGATCGATGGCGACGCATTGGGAGATGAGCTTGTACGCCTCATCCAGCCGGTCCTCCTTCAATAGATCACGGACCAGCGGCAGTTTGGCCTTGGACGAAGCGCGTTCATACCGCAGGCGTGCCTCTTGTTTGCGTTGTTGATGTGTGTTGCATCCTGCCGTGGCCAACATCCCGACGGCCAGCAGCAGTGTCAGTGTCGCCTTGATTCGTTCCATCGTGTTGTCCTCGTTCGCCGCGAAGCCTATGGGTTGAAGGCCCCGGCCGACGAGCGCCGCCGGCCGGGGTCCGATGCGCGATTCCTAGAACCGGTTCCACATCTTCTGGTCTTCCGCTTCGATCGCATCGATCATGATGCGTTCGATGACGTCGTCGCCGGCGCCGCCGCGGTACTGGACGATCCGCTCACGCAGGCGGATCGCCTCGAGATACGTGGGCCGCAGGTGCAGCGCCCAATTGAGCTCGTCCAGGGCGGCGTGGCTGTCGCCCTTGGAGAACAGGGCCACCGCACGGGCGTAGCTGTCCTCGGCCAGCCGCGTCGTCGCCAGCCAGTTCAGCCGCTGCCGCGCCCCCGCGCGCTTGCGCTTCACGTCCTCGAGCCGCGCCAGGCCTTCCACCTCCGCGGGATCATTGACGATGTGAGGGGTCAGCAGAATGATAACCTCGTCACGGTTGGTCACGTCATCGGTCCTCTTGAACGCCTCGCCGAGAACGGGAATATCGCCCAGCAACGGCACCTGATTGCGCGTGTTGGAAATCTTGTCGCGGAACAGGCCGCCGATGACGATGGTCTCTCCGTCCTTGACGATGATGTTGGTCAGCAGTTCGGCGCTGGTTTCATCGGGCACGCCTTGGGCGTTCAGTTCACCCGTGCTGTCCTTGGGGTAGATATCCATGCGGATGTACCCGTCGTTGGCGATGTAGGGCCGGAACGACAGCTTGGTCCCCGTTTCCAGGAACTTGACCGCCCCTTGCTGCACACCGCCGCCGGAGGTCTCGACATCGCCCTCGCGATAACCGAGTTTCTTGCCGATGTAGACCTGGCCGAGCTGCTTGTTGATGGCAAGAATCTTGGGATTGGCCAGCACCGTCACATCCGTGATGGTCTCCAGGGCCGTGATGAACAGTGAGACGTCCCCGGTCGTGATGCCGACCTTCAGGCCGGTATTGGCCGTCGAGGCGAAGCCGCCGATGTCGATGGGCGTACCGCTCTGGCCACCCTGAGCCCAGTTGGCCGCCGTGGCCTTGGTGATGGTGGCACCGGCCGCAAAGTTCAGGTCGATGCCCATCTCAAAGTCTTCGGTCAGCTTGGCGCTCAGGATCGTCGCCTCCACGAGCACCTGCTCGGGCCGCGTGTCCAGCCGCATCAGAAGATCCTCGATCTCCGCGAGCTTCTCGGGGTAATCCCGGACAACGATGGTGTCCTGATAGGCCATGTTGTCACCCTGCTTCTGCTCGGTGATGCTGGTGCCGGTAGGCACACCCGTCTGGGCGGGCGAGCTGGTGGCCACCGAGCCGTCCTTGCTCAGGATGGCGCTGACCATCTTCTCGGCCTCCTTGGCGGTCAGGTAGTACAGGGTGAAGTAGCGGTACTCCATCCGCCGCTTGTCGGCCTTGATCTGCTCGTACTCATCCGGCGTGTAGACCATGATGAAGTTGCCCTGCACCTCGAACTTGTTCGTGCCGATCACCGCTTGCAGGGCCTCTTCAAACGTGACATCATACAGATTGGTCACGGTGACCATGCCCTCGACGCGGGACGTGGGCACAATGTTCTTCTGATACTTCATGGCCAGGAACCGCAGCGCATCGCTGATGGTCATGTCCTTTTTGAAGGTGATCGTCTGGATCGCCTGGCCCGCAACGTCCGGGCTTTCCGCGGCCGGCGCCGCGTCCAACTCCGCCGGCGCGGCCGGAGTCAGAACTCTCGCCTCCGCCGGCTGGGGGTCGACCTGTCCGACCACCAGGGTTCCCACGCACGCCAGGCCGATCAGCCACACGGCCACGATCTGCGCCACTCTTGTCCGCTTGTGTCGTTTCTGTCGATACAACATGATCGCACTCCTTCACAGTTCGTCGCCCGATTCGGGCCCAGGGATTCGGATTTCGCCTTGCAGGTCTTCCCATGCCACGATCACTTGGTTTTCAGTTATCGCTACAACGCGTAGCGTGAACACGACGCCTTGATGCCGCACGTCGAACGTCGATCCCGTCGAGACCAGGTGATAACGCCCGCCGTGCTCCACCATCGCCTCGGGGCGCTCGCCGTTCACCATAATCCCCTCGAGCCCCAACGCGCCGAACAGGTCCTGGACCATCCGTCGTCGTGCATCCGGAGCGGAGGGGCTCAACGGCTTATCCGACCGCTCAGCCATGGCCTGCCAGTTGTCCGATGAGAAGACGTCCACGGCCAAACGATCGTGCCGACCGGGGACGATGGGCAGGGGCGTGTATTTCAACCGCTCGCCCGGCCCGGTGTCGGACGACACCGTGACCTGGCTTGCCGTCCCCTCCTTGGCCTTGGCCGTCGACACCGACCTTTTCCAGAAGACCCGTACCCACAGACCGCCCATCACCACCAGCAGCAGGGCCGCCATGACGAGGCGCTCCCGCCGGATCGGCTCGCGCTCGACCAGGTGCGGCTCATCCGCGTGGGTCCGCTTGTTTGCGTCCGGGGTCATCATCACGTTCCCCTCTCCGACGTCTCCTGGCCGTACACCCGGGCGTCGGCCACCAACCGGATATGTCCGGAATGACCTTTATCGTTGGTCAACTGCAGGGACTCGATGCGAATCAGTCGCCCCGAGGCATCCAGGGCCTGAAGGAAATCGAAGGCCTGCTGGAGCGAGCCGGAGCATTCCAGGCTGATCGTGTTGCATCGCAGTCGGCCGCTTTGTGTCTCCTGGCCGGGACGGATCAGTTGGTCCCGCAGGCCGTGGGTCTTCATCACGTCGGCGATCTGCCCCCACAACTCGCTGATCGTCTGCTTGTCGGCCGGCACCCGCTGATCGAATCGCTGTCGCAGATCCTGGAGCCCCTCGAGCTGGGCCTGCAAGACCACCAGGTGACGCACCAGTTCATCGGTACGGGCGATATACTCGCGCCGCTCCTGCACCGCGGACGCCACGTGCCGCGCCTTGCACACCAGCGGATAATACGCCAAGACGCCGAAGCCGACGACGACCGCCAGGGCCAGGGCCCCGATGATGAGTTGTTGTCGATCCAGGCGAATCACGTTACGACCCTTCGCTCAGCACGTAGTTGGCCAGGTAGCAGGCCACTTCGAATTCAATGCAATCCCGTCCCTCGACGGTCTTGTTGCGGATCAGGCCGGGGCTGATCTGGCGGAAGTATGCCGAATCCGTCAGGTTGGCCACCAATCGGGAGACCTGGCCGGCGTCTCTGGCCAAACCGGTCAATTGAACCCGGAAGCGCTCCCGGCTCTCGGTCAAGGTGTCCCGCGAGGGCGACGTCGCTCCCAGAAGGACCTTGCCGGTGGGCGTGGATGCGGACGTGGCCGCCTCGGCTTTGATCGTCAGCGTGCTGAGAATCACGTCGGGCGGCATGAGATGGGTGATCTCCGCCATCACGGCCGCCAGGCGGACCTGGGGATCCAACACGTCCAACATGTCCTTCTTGCGGACCAGATCCTGCACCTGCTGTTGCGTCTTCTCGAAGCGTTGGCGAATCGTCTCATAGGTGACCTTGGCATCCCGCGTGCGCTCCAGAAACGATTGTCCCTTGGAGATCGAGACGCCCAGGGTCAGGCAGCCGACCAGCATCGCGGCGCACAGGCCGCCCAGCATCATGTACTGGCGCCGGTAGTTCAGCCGCCGTTGGCGACCGGCTCGATACCAGTCCGGGATGAAATCGATTTCTCGCATACGGCTATACCCTGCACGGTACGAGTTCTTGCCCCTTGATGCTCAGGCCGACGGCCACCGCCCACTCGTTGAGTTCTTCCTGTTCGGCCCGTCCGAGGTCGACGCGGCTCAGGTCAAATCCGCGCAGCGGCTGAGCCAGGCGGATGTCCACGGCCAGGTGCCGCCGCAGTGCATTCAATAACGTCACCTCGCGGGCCTCTCGCCCGGAGAAGATCATCTCCTCGGGCCGCTGACCCCGGAAGGTCACGGCGTAGTACCGAAAGCACAACGCCACCTCACGGGCCAGGTCCTCAATCGTGCGGCTCATGGCGTCGATAACCGCTTGGCACGTCGTGGGATCCACGCTCTCCGAGCCGCCCATCTGCAGCTTCACTCGCAGGAGGCCGGCCTCGGCCACACTGATCCCCAAGGCGGCGGCCACGTCTTCGTTCAACTGCCGTCCGGCGATGGGGATCTGCTTGATGAACGCCACCTCGCTGCCCCGGCCGATGATGACCGTCGTGTACAGGCTGCCCACGTCCACGAACACGCTGACCAACTGGCGGTCCTCCTGACGTCGGTGCGAGACCTGGAAGCTGCGGAACAGCGCACAAGGGATCGCATCCAGCGACACGGGGGTCAATCCGCTGCGATCGAGCAGGGCCAGGTGCCGCTCGACGGTGACGTGGTCGGTTCCGAAGAAGATGACCTCGTTCTTGATCTCGTCGCCCTGGTGCACGTTGCCGGCGACGAGGTAACGGATCTCATCGCGGGCGTCGTCGAGCCCGAAGTGATGCGCCACCTCGTCGCGGATGAACTGCCGGATGCGTGGCGGATCGATCGTATCCAACCGCAGGCTCTTGATCTTCAGGGCGTCGTTGGGCAGGCACGAAACCACCTCCCGCCGGCGAAAATCGGTGCGGGCCAGCATCTGCCGGATGGCCTCGACCGCCAGGGCGTCCCGCTGCTCGACATCGGTGCCCGGCTCACCGTCACAGCGCACCTCGTCGGCCGCCCGGACGTAATACCCCTCCTCGCCCTGGGCCACCTGGATCATGCGGATCGCGTTGAATCCGATGTCCAGTCCGATCGGAAACGTCTTGTCACGGTGTCCCGCGAATATCACACGTCATCTCCCACGATCAGGCCGCCGGCCGCTATTGGATGCTCACGTACCCCGTCACGGGCTCGACCGTCACCGTGCAACTGAACCCCGCCGCCGACAGGCCCACCTGACCGGTGTTCAGAGGCATACCGCTGTCGGGCAGCCCGCTCCAGGGGCCGCCCAGGTAGTCGAAGGTCACGGCGTTGCTGGCCACGCCGTCGAAGTTCACCAGCACGATGTCGACCTGATCGGTACGGCGGTCCGCCGCCAGGTTGATCCGGAAATCGGCCGTGGGATTCGTGGGGTGTTTAATGACCGCCCCGCCCGTCTGTACTTCGTAGGTTTCCGTATCGGGGTCGAACACGACCGAGTAGTTGGCCTGATGCGTCACGGCCATGCTCTTGGCGTACTCCAGGTCGGAGGCGATCATGTTCGCCGCCGTCCGCATCTGCACGTCCGCGGCCGAACTGAACATGGGCACGGACAACATGGCCGCAATCCCGATAATCACGACGATCACGATCAGTTCGATGAACGTGAATCCGGCCGTTTCACGGCGTCTTGTTTCGCAAATGCTATTCATCCGTTCGTCCTGACCAGGTCTACCCTTGTCGCGCTGCAATGAGTCCACGTCTCTTTTCGTCCGACCCGTCCGGCGGCTTAATCTGCCGGGGGAGACATTAGAAAAAGGCCCGGTTTCGTGCCCGGCAGGAACCGACGAGCCCAGGCCGAGATCCCCTCGAACGCGGCGATCCTGCCGCGCCTCGCGTGTTTTGCCGTGCTCCGCGGCCATCCAGACGGCGCAGATGCGCCAGGCCGCGCAACCGCTACAACCGGACCCCGCCGGCCAGAACCGCAGGCGGCACCTGTCTGGCTGAACACGTGTATGCGGCGCAGAGACCATAACCCACCCCCCACCGATATCGGACGACATGCGACTAGGGCCGCTGGATGCGCTTGTAGAAGCCCGTGCCCGCCGCCGCATCGTAGTGCAGTAGACCCTCCAGCTTGGTCTGGGCAACCTTGCTGCCGTCGCCAAGCTCCTTGTAGGCGGTTACCTGGATATTCCGCGTATACGTCGTGTCATTGGGATCGCCAGGCAGGTTCTCCTCTGCAGGGCCGATCACCAAATCGTAGTACTCCCTCGTACCGGCCTCGAACGACTGGCGATTCATGGGTGAAAAGCTCATCGCGGGGTAGGCCAGCACCACCGCGCGACCCCACATGAGGCCCCCCTGTGCCGTGTACTCGATCCGGGTCTTGAGCGCGACGTTGTTCCCGCCGGCCAGTTCCAGGCTGCTTCGCTCAATGAATTCCATGGCCAAGATCGTGGCCACCATCACCATGACCAGGACCACCAGCAGCGCCGCACCACGATGGGATTGTCGTCGTCTCATGGTCTATAGATCCTTGTGTCCATCCCGACACCGCAGCGACGCGGCGATCTGGTACGTGTTTATCTGGCCGTTCTCTTCCAGATCGAACTGCACCGCCACGAAGGGCTTATAGGGAGGGCAAGTGATCAGAAATCCAATGTTGCTACACCCCGAAACCAAATTGGCCTGACGCACGAGAAACAGCTCGTCATTGTCGTATGACATATCACCGTTCTCGTCAATCCAGGCATTCCCTTTCAGCGTAAACCCTTCGACTGCCTTGAGGCCGTGGACCATGACCACCTCATCCCCCAGGCGAATCGTGAACCAGTCCTCACGTTCCTCAACACCTGACGCCCAGCCGTCTTGAGAGGCCCGCTCCAGTGTCAAGAGTTCCACGGCTGTTCCAGCTGCGTTTTGACGAATGATGGACTGCTCTTCCGGCTCGTTAGGGTCGCCATCCGCACCGTCATCGTGCCAGAGCTGGATTCCCCCAGCCTCGGCAAGGACGATGGCATTGCTCTGTTGAATGAGCTGACGGATGCGGCCGTCGGCATGGCGCAGGACGGCCTGCCGTCGACCCAGGTCCTCCGTGGTGCCTTGGGCCGCGTTAAGGGCGAAGCCCAGCGAGACGACCGCCGCCAGGATGATACCCGTCACCACCAGGGCCACCTGCAACTCGACCAGCGTGAAGGCCCTCCCGGCCCGCCGATGGGTTCCTCTCGTCCGCATGGCCGCTATTGATCTCCCAGCATGCTGCCGATATGCACCATCTGGTTGCCACGGTGGTACACGTCCACGGTCGCCCAGATCATGACCTGGCTGCCCATCGTCAGGGTCTGGCAGGTGACCTGCCGGCGGAGACCGGCATACGCGGGGCCCTCAAGGGGGAGTCCCGATGCCCCGCGTATCTGGCCCTCGGCCTCCGTGTATCCGTGCCACGTGCTGACGATATTGGCGAAAGGCGTCGCGGCGATTTCCTCCAGCAGGTCCGAGGCCAGGTGCGCCGCAAGCGTGCGCTGCGCGGCCTCGACCTGGACGGCGGCCCCGCTGGCGTAGGGCAACAGGATCCCCGCGGCCGCCGCGGCCAGGATCGCCATCGCCAGCATCGCCTCGATCAGCGTGAACGCCTTGGGATCACATCGTCTTCGCATCGCTTCGACCAAAGGGACCTCTTCACAAGCCACTCCGGGGTTCCGTGTGGTCCATGCCCAGGCAAGCCCCGACGGGCGGTGGGCATGCCACCTTTCTGTCATTCCGGGCTTGACCCGGAATCCACGCATGGCGTGCCGTCGTGACGCTGCACAGCATGCGTGGATTCCTGTTCAAGCGACCCCGCGTTCCGATCCGGACCAGGGGCCGGCGTCTCGACCTCGCCACTCAGTACTGGCTGTTCATCGCGCAGTCGTTGGCGCGGAACTCGCCCGTCGCGGCGTTGAACCACCAGCCCGTGTTCATCGTGTCATCGGGCCGGGCCTCCGCGTCGCTTACGAAGGCGATGGTATCCAGCCCGTTGAATGTGTTGCGGGGAATCCGCTTCAGGTAAGGTCCCAGGCCGTCGGCCCCCTGCTGCGTCAGGTCCTGCACGAAACGTGCGGGATCGACGGGGCCGCCCTTTTGGGCCTGGCCGGGCAAGCGGTCCTCGTGCTGAATCCGGTACAGTTCGATCTGGCTGCGAACGTCCTGCAGGGCGCTCAGCAGCTCCGAGAGCCTGGCCTGCTGACTGGCCCGGCTGAACTGGGGCACCACGACCGACGCGGTGATGCACAACACGATCACCACGATGAAAACCTCCATCAGCGTGAAGCCCCGATTTTCTGATTCCGTCGTTTCCATCGTTCCAACCTGTCCACCCTGGATGACCACTTTCTGTTCTAATGAAGGAGCCGGCCGGCTCGTCGCTTTGATCGAACCCGGCCGGCTCCCTACTGAGCTATCCCTCGTCACAGAGACGTGTTACCACTGCGTGATGTCTTCCGAAGCAACACCCTGCACGGCGTGGAAGGCGCCCGTCGCAGGATCATACGTCCAACCCGCGTCGGTCGCGCCAACCGCGCCAACCACCTTGGCCACTGCCGCATCGACAAAGGGGTTACTAGGAATCTGCTGCAGGTAAGGCCCCAGGGCTCCCTCGGTAGTAGCCGTGACGCACTCGCCGGCAGGACCGGTCGTGGCCAGCGTGTACCCGGTCATGTGGTCGTCAAAATAGTCCACACTGGGCAGCGTTCCCAGGTGCTGAATCTTGTACAACTGGATCTGCGACCGTACCGTCTGCAGGTCGGCCCGGACCCGGTTGTAGCTGGCCTCTTCGCTGGCGTTGCTGAACTGAGGGATCACGATCGCGGCCAGAATACCCAGAATCACGACCACGATGAGGATTTCAACCAACGTGAAACCCCGCTTGATTCTTTTCTTGAGCGTCATACCTGGTCTCCCTTCATACACACATGCCTGTCGTTGCCTGTTTCGTTCCATACGTCCACCACCGCCTCCATGCCGCCATTGTCTTGTCTGTGCGATCGCCGATGTTGGAGGCCGTAGAGAACAGAGTTCTTCGCTTCGGATCGTCTCCCCTCCAGCGGGGTGCCGAAGTGCCTTTAGAACGGCCCAACATCGGTCTGCATGGATCGCATCGCGTTTGTCAATGAGCACTGCCGGCATCCTTCGATGCCAAGGAAACCATAAGAAACGTTCTCCTTCGGGGTCAAACGCAGGCGCCCTCCGCACCCACAAAACGCAGAATCCCGGCTGTCGAACGACGGCATAACCGGTAGAGACGATACAGGTGCCCCTCGGTCAGGCCCACGGGAGCGATCCGTGCAGGATGCCCACGGAAGACGATGCAGGCCGCCGCCGCTCAGGCCGGCTCAGTCGGTACAGACGGCCTCGACGAGGCCGTGCGGGGCGTTGGAAATGGAGATGCGTCGCCGGGTCTCGGCGACGTGCTCGAAAGTGATCGCGATGGGGTCCAGTCCCCGCAGGGCCGCGGCGACCTTATCGGCCCATTCGATCAATAGAACGGCGTCCGGCTGCACCAGGTCCTCGAACCCGATCCGCTTGAGGTCCTCGGCACAGTCCAGTCGGTACGCATCGAGGTGATAAAGCAGGAGGCCGCCGGGCGTGGGGTATTCGTGCACCAGGACGAACGTGGGGCTGTGCACGAGGTCCTCGTCATCCACCCCCATCCCACCGGCCACACCCTTGACCAGGTGCGTCTTGCCGCTGCCCAGGGGGCCCACGAGCGAGACCACCTGCCCGCCGCGCAGGACGGAGCCGATGCGTCGCCCCAGGGCGATGGTCTCGGCGGGGTCCTCGGTGATCACGGTGATCGTCCGCCCGCTCACGGCCGCGTCTCCAGGTGGTCATACCCGCCTGGCGGCAAGGCATGAACGGCGCCGTCGGCCATCACGATCCGTACACCCGGCTCGGCGGCGATGGTTCCGATCCGGGTCACGGGCAGGCCGCCGACCCCCTCGGCCTCGAGCGGAGCGGCCTCAGACTCGGCCACGGTGAACAGCAATTCAAAATCCTCTCCTTCGTTTAGCGCTGCGGCCAGGGAATCGTCGCACCGTCGTGCCTCGTCCGACAGCGGAATCCGCCGCGCCTCCAGAACCGCCCCACAATGACTGGCCGCGCAGATGCGGTGCAGATCGCTGCTGAGGCCATCGCTGATGTCCATCATGGCATGCAGCCGGACCCGCCGCGCCAGGGTGATCGCCTCGTGCACGCGCGGCACGAACGACAGGTGCCGTCCCTGGCCCGATCCGCCCAGGGCGCCGGTCACACAGACCGCATCGCCGACCCGCGCTCCATCCCGCCGCACGGGTTCGACACCCTCGGCCGGGCGGCTGAGCACCGTCAGGCAGATCGCCAGCCGATCCGCGCCGTGCCAGGCGGTGATGTCCCCCCCCACCACCGGACAATCGAACGCGGCCCCGGCGCGGGTCACGCCGATGTGCAACAGCTTGAGGTCTTCTGCACCCATGTCCTTCGGCAGGGCCGTCGCCCCCACCGCGCACAGGGGCACCGTCGCCATGGCTGCGCAATCGCTGAGGTTGACGTTCATCGCCTTGAAGCCGATCTGCTCCAGACTGTGCCGTGACCGGTCGAAGTGCGTGCCGTCCAGCAACATATCCGTCGTGACGAGCACCGTGCCCCCATCCACACGGACCTGGGCCATGTCGTCACCGATGCCGATGGGGAACCGCCGCGGGTCTAACGGGGTCTGTGAAGCGAACCAGGCGGTGATACGGTCCTCGGCGTTCATCGCGCATCCAGCTCGCGCCGCCAGAAGGCCAGCCGCTCGGCCGTCTGGCGGGGCCCGGCGGCCCCTTCGGTACGGTACCGGCCCACCACGGCCGCCGGATCGAGCGTCTCGTATACGTCCGCCCCCACCGCCGCACACGCCGCCTGCAGCCGCTCCAAGGGCAGGTCCGCCAGGCGTTGATCGGTCTTCTCACATTCGGCCACCAGCGAGCCCACCACGCCGTGCGCCGTGCGGAACGGCACGCCCTTGCCCACCAGGTATTCGGCCAGGGCCGTCGCCTCCAGGTAACCTTGGCCCACGCCCGCGGCGATGTGATCCACCTGGAACTCCGTGCCGGCCACGATCGCCGCGGCCATTTCCAGCGACGCGCCCACGACGTCCGCCGCGGCGAACACATGAATCTTGTCCTCCTGCAGGTCCCGGTTGTACGTCGAAGGCTGGGCCTTGAGCAACGTCAGCATCGCCATCAGGGCCCCATACGCCGAGCCGGTCTTGCCGCGGATCAGCTCCAGCAGGTCGAAGTTGCGCTTCTGCGGCATCATGCTCGAGGACGTGCAATAGGCATCGTCGATCGCCACGAAACCGAACTCGTTTGAACCGTAGATGATCCAGTCCTCGGCCAGCCGTGACAGGTGGGCGGCGATCAGGGCCGCATCGAACAGAAACTCGGCGCAGAAATCGCGGTCGGCCACGGCGTCCAGGCTATTGGGCGTGATGTCATCGAAGCCCAGCTCCCGCGCCGTGGAGTGCCGATCCAGTGGTAACGTCGACCCGGCGACCGCCCCTGAGCCCAGCGGGCAGATGTTCACGCGTCGGCGCGTATCCCGCAGCCGCCCGCGATCCCGCTCGAGCGCCTCCACGAAGCTGAGCACATACGCCCCGATGGTGATCGGCTGGGCCCGCTGGAGATGCGTATATGCGGGCATAATCGCCTCGGCATACCGCCCGGCCAGATCGACCAGCGCGCGTTGCAGATCGCTCAGTCGTCCGCACATCCGGTCGATCTCATCCCGCATCCACAGTCGCAGGTCCGTGGCCACCTGGTCGTTGCGGCTGCGGCCGGTGTGCAGCTTGCGGCCCACGTCGCCGGTCCGCTCGACCAGCGCCGCCTCGATGGCCATGTGGATGTCCTCGTGCACCGGATCGAAGGCAAACCGTCCGGCGGTGATCTCCTCGCCGATCCGCCGCAGGGCGTCGGCGATCTGGTCGAACTCGTCGGATGTGAGCAACCCCTGATCGGCCAGCATCCGCGCGTGCGCGATGGAGCCGGCGATGTCATAGGCGTACAGCCGCCGGTCGTACGACAACGACTCCACGAACGCCACCGCCTTCGGATCGCTCTTACCGCTGAGCCGCTTTTCCCAACTCTTCTCGCCCGTGGCCATCGGCCTGCTCTCCACTGAGCCTAACGCCCCCGTTTCACCGGCACCGGATCGTACGTGGCCGGCCACAGGCTGTCAAGCTTGGCCCGTGGATCGCGAGACTAATGAGCCGCGAATCCGCCGCGTCAGCGACGCAGGTTCTCCAAGAGGTACAGCCCGCTCTTGCCCGGAGCCAAGACATCGAGATCGCCGTCCCCGTCGATGTCCTCGGCGACCGTGTTGATCCCGAAGCCGACTCGGCCACCCTCGTGGATCACGTGCCGCGTCCAGCGCTTCGCGCCGCGGTCGAACGTGTAGTAATACACGCACACCGGGTCGTTGCCGCCCGGATCATGGCCGTTGTGGGCGTGGTACCGTTTGCCCACGACCAGATCGTCGGCCCCGTCACCGTCCAGGTCGGCCAGCAAGGGGAAGTGCGGCTGCGACCACGAGTCGTCGATCAGGTGGCGCGCCCAGGTGCGCTGTCCGTTGGGATCCCGACCCTGCTCGAGCCAGTAAATGCCATAGTCATGACCCAAGCCCCAGAGGATATCGCTGTCACCGTCACCATCGACATCGTGCACAAGGATCGGGATACTGGTGGTTCCAAGCTGGAACTCCGCGTGCCAGGTCCACGATCCGTCGGCCATCTGCTCGAGCCACCCGTTGGGCGCGACCACGTCGCATCGGCCATCGCCGTTGACGTCGCCGGCGCCGATGCCGTGGCCCGCGGCGGCCTGCGGCAGATCGTGCTTGATCCACCGCACGCCGTTCGGCGCGGCCGGGTCTCGCTTGAACTCGTACCACGCCGCGGCGCTCATGATGTTGGGCAGGATGTCCGGCTGCCCGTCGCCGTTGATGTCCGCGGTGATCGCCGTCTCCATGTTGCCCGGCGTGTCGATCTCGAACACCGGCCAGGGCTCCCCGGTCTTGCCGGGGTTGCGCACCCAATAAACCATCTTGTTGTGCCAGGCCGCGCCGACGGTATCCACCCAGCCATCGCCGTCCACGTCCATCGGCAGGTTGGCGAAATCGTAGTGGTAGCCGCCCTCCTCGCGGATCTCCCGCACGACGTGCTTCTCCCACGTCGGCGCCTCGTACCAGAACCCTCCGCATAGAATGTCCGACTTGCCGTCCCGGTTCACATCCATGATCGTGCCGGCCTCAAAACGCGACTCGGCGTTGATCACGTGCAGCCGGAATCCCTCGCCGACCACGGGTCCGTCAATGCCCCTGGCCCGACGCAGCCGCACGATCGCCCCCCACGGCAGGTTGTTCTGCGTGATTTTCAGCAGAAGCACGTTCGTGCCCTGTTGCAGCGTCACGTTCACCGTATCGGGTTGCGGCATGATCGGCCGGGCCGTGTTGTTCGCATGGACCAGCGTACCATTGAGCCAGGCCTTGACCCCGTCGTCCGTGTAGAGCTCCAGCCGGGCCGGCTGGGACGCTTCCGATTCGATCGTCGTTCGCAGATAGGCCACCCGCTGCTCACCGCCGAACGCCTTGAGCAGATCCACGTAGGCCGGGTGATTGTCCAGCGGCTCCACAGCGATAGGCTTCCATTCCACCTCGGCCCCGGGCTGCTCGGGTGGGAATGGAATGTCGAACAATGCGGCGTAATTCCGTCCCTCCTGCATGTACGGCCCGGCCACCTCCCACTGGGTGAGGTAGCTTTGCACCGATTCGATCTCCAGCAGGAGCGACTCGGCCTGCTGCTTCTGCTCGTCGGCCACGGGAGCCGCCGCCACCTTTCGCATCGCCGCGGCCACGGCCTTGGGTTCGGTCTTGGCGATCGCCTGAGCGATCTGTAACGCGGCCTGGGCGGCCTCGGCCCGTACGGAGGCGTCGGCGACAACCTCACAGGCCAACTCCAGGGCCCCCGCCGTATGGATCTTCGCCAGGACCGCCAGCGCGGCCCGCTTTTCGCCAGGCCGCTGGGCTGCCTGCATGATCTGCCGTAACTGCCCGACCTTGGTATCCGCCGAAGCCTTGCTGCGATCCACAAGATCGATCGCCGCCCGCGCCGCCAACACCCGATGAACCGGCCGGTCCGAGGTCCGGGCCACGTTCAACAGGTCCGGCACGAACGCATCATTCGGCCACGCCGCCAGGGCCCGCAACGCCGCCTCCCGCAGACCGGCGTCATCGTTCTGCTTCAAGACATCTCTCAGCGCCGCCTCTCCCCGTGCGGAGCCCAACTGCCCCAGCGCGTGAAGCAGCGCTGTTCGAGTCGGACCCGTGGCCTCGGAAAACCGGGCCAACACAAGCTGGGCCGCACGCTCCTGCATCGACGTCCGCTTCGCGACGGCCACCAGCGCCTTGACGGCATCATCCGCCTGGTCGTCTCTGGCCTGTGTGGCCAGCAACCCCACCAGATCGGAGACCTGCGCGGGTCCGGCCAACTCGCCCAAGGCCGCCAGGGCGGCCTGACGGACCGGCGGCGCATCGCTGCGGGCCTGCTTCATGAGTTGATCCGTCGCGATGGCCGCTCCCCGTCTTCGCAGCGCATCGATCAATTCCACCCGGACCGACGGCTCGGCCGAGTCCAGCGCTGTGAGGAGGGCTTTGTCAACGTCATCCCCGGACAACCGTTCCAGACCCTGCCGCGCGGCGGTCCGCTCATCGTCGCTGCCCTTTGCAGCCCATACCGCCAGGATCCCAACCAGATCGGCCCCGCCCGCACATCCGGCGGCCTCCAGACCGGCGATTCGAACGGTCTCGTTGTCACTGGCAATCGCCGCGCGAATCGTCGGCGCGGCCTCCCGGCCCAACGCAACGTGGGCATCTAGCACCGCTCGTTGCGACCGGGCCGGCAGCACATCCCATTGCCTCGCGCAGGCCCGAACCACCGGCGCATCTCCCAGCTCACGGATCAGCTTCAAGGCGGCCTGTCGTGTTGAGGCGTCTTTGCCGCGTAACGCCTCGATCATCAAGTCGGCCCGCCGCGTGGGCTCGCAGAGCACGACGCCCCGCCACGCCGCCGCTCGCACGGAGGCGGGCGACTGTTCGTTCAGCAAGTCGCGGTAGACGACCGCCGCGGCCGCCGCGTTGCCGGAGGTCTGAAGCGTCTCGGCGCCTTGTAACAGACCTTCAAGGACCGCCGGTTGAACCGCCGCGGGCGCTTTGTCGCGGGAAGCTCGAAGGGCCGCAATGGCGTCCTGACCGCCGATCCTCCCCAAGGCCGCCGCCGCGGCCGAGGCGATCAGCGTGTCACGGTCCGACAACAGCGGCACCAGCAACGGCACCGCCTGTGACTCGCCCCGCCAGCCCAGCGAATCCACGATTCCGGCCTTATTCAGCCCGCTGGTTTTGCCCAGACCCCGTCGCAGGGCTTGGCCAGCCTCGGTGCAAGGCATGCCCTCCAGGGCATGTCGGGCGGCATGAGACACGCGGTCTTCGCCCAGCAGCGCCTCCAATGCGGGAACCGCCCTGGCCGTCCCGACGACCCGCAACCGCAAGCACGCGTTGCACTTCTGTACGGCATCGGCCTGCGATTGCAGCACCGCGATCTGATCCTGTTCCTCGTCGGCGCGGACCCCCACGGCCCCAACCGCCACAAATAACCCAACAAACCCGTACAACAGACGACTCTTCATGGCTTACCCTCACAATCACGGGTGGATAGCGTACCTGTGTACAACGTCAAATCCGCCATGGCGGGCGCTTGGCATACGACAAGAGACGGTTGGCTTGTTCGTCGCCGATGAACCGGCCCTTCGTCGGGTCCCAGCGAACCGACCGCTTGAGCGCCAGGGCGACGCCGCCCACAAGAATGGCGTTGATGGAGTTCACGGCGACCTGCGGATTGCAGATCGTCGGTCGACGCGTGCGAATGCAATCGAGGAAATTGCCCGAATGACTCGTTGCGTGATAGACGCGTTCGTCCCCTGGCCGCAATGGCTGCCGGATAATCTCCGCCGGATAGGAGACCAGGTTTGACCGGTCCACGGCGATGCGGCCTTCGGTGCCCACGAAGCACGCGCCGCCCTCGCCCCCGACCGGCTCGCCGGGATAACCGGCCGAGTGCACCACGACGCCATTGGCGTAATGGTAGTGAACCTGGTCATTGTCGAACTCCACCTCGAAGGGCGCTTTCGGGTCGGCATTGACCACCCATTGGACGAAATCGTAATGATGCGGGCTCCAGTTCACATCGCCGACAAAGAGCCCGGAAAGCGTATGACCCGCCTCACCGCCGTAGGGCCGCCAAGGCAACGGGCCAAGCCACATATCCCAATCGACCCCATCGGGGACCGGCACGCTGTGATCGTTGGTCCAGTCAGACGGGAAGAACGCGCCGGGCAGCCGATAGGCGTATACCTCTTTGAGACGACCAATCCGCCCATTTCGAACCAGCTCGCAAGTGATGCGGAACTTTCCGCCATACTCGGATCGCTGTTGTGTGCCGGCCTGATAGATGCGGTTGTGACGTGCACACGCCTCTACCAAGGCCTCCCCTTCCCGCACCGTAATCGCAATGGGCTTTTCACAGTACACGTCCTTGCCCGCCCGCAGGGCCATCGTCGCCATCGGGGCCGCCCAATGATACGGCACCGCCACCAGGACGGCGTCGATGTCGGGCCGGCCAAGGACCTCGCGAAAATCATTGTAGGCCTGTACACCCCGGTAATCGCTCCGACCGAGCTTCTGGGCGTATACCTCGTTGCAGCGCCGCTGCGCCGCCTCGCGCCGCTCGCGACGCACGTCGCATACGGCCAGCACCTGCACATCGTCCCGGGCGATATATCCCCCCGGCACATAGGTCCAGGCACCGCCCAACAGGTGTCCGGCCCCCTGGCCGCCGAGCCCGATGAACCCCATCCTGATCCGATCGCTCGGCGGCGTCGCACCACCCAGCCCCAGCGCCCCGGCGGGCACCACGAAAGGCGCTGCGGCCGGTATCAATGAACACCCCAGAAAGCGTCGCCGCGACATACGCGTTTGAACCATTACACGTGCTCCTTATTGCTCATTACAGAACGATCACCGCTCTTGCGACACCCGGCCGTGTCGGCCAGCGGCTCCGCACCAAACGGGTTGGCGGTCGCAACCGCAACATTATACCCGGCTCAGGGCTTGAAAAAACGCCAAATCTCGCATATAATTCACCCGTTTGCGAATCGGCGTTCGCCAGTCCGGGACGCGCGTTCCGGCACCGCCCTCCGACGGCGAATTGCAGGGTTTTCGATGCGAGAGATTCCACGCGTCATCCTGTTGGTCGAGACCTCCCGGGCCTTCGGGCGGGAGTTGCTCTATGGGATCGCCCGTTATTCCAGGAGTCACGGCCCGTGGGCGTTCTACAAGGAGACCGGCGGCCTGGAGCGCTCGATCTCGCGGCTCAAGAACTGGGGCGCCGACGGGATCATCATGCGTAACCCCAAGCGCAGCGACGAGCTGATCGCGATGGGCCTGCCGACGATCCTGGTCATTCACCGCCGCGAGGAGCCGCCGGGATTCCCGCGGATCGTCACCGATGGCCCGGGCGTGGCCCGCATGGCCGCCGACCACCTGCTGGACCGGGGCTTCCGTCGGTTCGCCTACTGCGGCTTCGACGACATGGTCTGGTCGCAGCAAAGAAAGCGGGCCTTTCGAGAGCGGATCGCCGAGGCCGGGTTTGAAACACTCGTCTATGAGCAGCCCACCTCCGCGCGCAACCGCACGTGGGAGCGGGAGCAGCCCCTGCTGGCGGCCTGGCTGGCGGCGCTGCCCAAGCCCGTGGGCCTCTTCGCCTGCAACGACGACCGCGCCCAGCACGTGACCGAGGCCTGCAAGACGGCCGGTGTGCACGTGCCCGAAGAGGTGGCCGTCATCGGCGTGGACAACGACGAGCTCGTGTGCGACCTGGCGGATCCTCCCATCAGCAGCGTGGCTCTGGACACGGAGATGGCCGGCTACCACGCCGCCGAGCTGCTGGACCGCATGATGCGGGGCGGGGACCGCACCGCCTGTGATATCATGGTCCACCCCACGCACATCGTGACCCGACAATCCACGGACATCCTGGCCATCGACGATGCGGATGTGGCCGGGGCGATTCGCTTCATCCGGCAGAACGCACGCCGCGCCATTCGTGTCGGCGACGTGGCCGAGGCCGCCGCCCTGTCGCGACGTGTCCTGGAAAAACGCTTTCGAAACCTCCTTAACCGCTCCGTCCACGAGGAAATCCGCCGCGTCCGCGTCGATCAGATCGCCACCATGCTCGTCGAGACTGACCTGCCCATCGCCGAGATCGCCTACCGCCTCGGTTTCCCGGGCGTCGAGCACATCGCACGATACTTCCGCAAGGAACGGAACATCAGCCCGCAGGACTACCGCAAGACCCACGGACGGCGCTTCACCGCCCACGTCTGAGGCGGCACGCCGTTCTCAGCAAGCCCCCGCGACCCCCGGCACGTGTCTGTGGAGCCGTTGCATGCCGGTCCAGCTTCGGGTACACTGTCGGCCCAAAGAGACCCGCGTGGAAAGGAACGCCCATGTATCGTCAGCGATGTGCCCAACCGTGGTGGGGTCCTCTCGCCGTCCTGTTGCCGGTCATCCTGGCGGTCGGCTGCACGACCCATCGGCCTGTCGAGGACAAGTCCCGCCGGGTGCTGCTGGTGACGGGCGTTGACTACCCCGGGCACAAGTGGGCCGAGACCGCGCCCGTTCTGGCCCGGGCGATCGGGGCCGACGCCCGCCTGCAGGTGACCGTCACCGAGACACCCGCCGATCTGGCCGGTGATCTGACCGCTTACGACACCATCGTGTTGCATTTCATGGATTGGGAGGTCCCCGATCCCGGCCCGGCCGCTCGAGCCGGCCTGGAGCGATTCGTTCGTGAGGGTGGCGGCCTCGTCCTGGTGCACTTCGCCTGCGGCGCGTTCCAGGACTGGCCCGAGTTCGTGAACATAGCCGGGCGCGTCTGGGACCCGGAACTGCGGGCGCACGACCCCTACGGCGAGTTCCAGGTGCACATCACCGTACCCGACCACCCCACCATGCAGGGGCTGGAGGACTTTTCGACGGTGGATGAGTTGTACACCTGCCTGGCCGGGGATGTGCCCATCCATGTCCTGGCCACCGCCCGCTCCAAGGTGGACGACCAGGATTATCCCATGGCTTTCGTGCTCAAGTACGGCCAAGGCCGGGTTTTTCACAGCGTACTGGGCCACGATGTCCAGGCTTTGGAGAATCCGCCCGTCGCGACGATGTTCCGCAACGCCGCCGCCTGGACCGCCGGATTGGTCCCTGCGTCGGCCGGCGCCCTGCAAGGGCAAGGCAAATAATCCCGCGCAAGGAGGAAACCATGAAGATCGGATTCCACACGGACGCATTCAACTCCGCGTACTTCAGCTTTGAGAAGTGCCTGGCGTGGGCTCAGGAGCACGATGTCCACTACATCGAGTGCGGCCTGATCGACGGCGTCAGTTGGATCCACGGGCTGGGCTACCAGCCGCACGTGGCCCTGTACGAGGACCCGATCCTGCTGCGCCGCAAGATGGAGGGCTACGGCGTGCAGTTCAGCCAGGTCGACGCCGCCTATCCCCTCAGCGGCAAGGATGGCCCGCTGCGCGGCGTGCCCTACGTGCTCAAGGCCATCGCCTGGGCTCACCTGGCGGGCTGCCCGTGCGTGGACACGACCGACGGCATGGCCCCACCGGAGGGGCTCTCCGATGCCGAGGCCATGGACATGATGAAGCGCAGCTACGAGCAGATCATCGAGGTCGCCGAGGCCCATGAGATCATCGTCAACATCGAACCCCACGGGCACTTCACCACGCGGCCCGAGATGATGGCCCGCATGCTCGATTTCTGCGACAGTGAGTACCTGGGCCTGAACATGGACACGGGCAACACCTTCATTGCCGGCCAGGACCCCGTCGCCTTCCTGCGGCAGTTCGTCGGCCGTGCCCGGCACGTGCATATCAAGGACGTGTCGGAGTCGCTGGCCGCGGCGGTCCGCGGCGAGGCCACGGGCATCGCCGTCAGCCATTGCGCTTTGGGCGACGGCGTCAATGCCGACAACATCCGAAAGTGCCTGGCCCTGCTGCACGACACCGGCTACACCGGCGTCCTGAGCATGGAATGCGAAGGTCAGGGCGGGCCCATGATCGAAAAGTCCCTGGCTTGGCTTCGCACGTCCATGAAGGACTTGGGAATCCCGATCGAGTCCTGACGGACCCGCGAGGAATAGCGGCATGAGCGCAGTAAAAAACCGCCCGGACGGTTGTTGGCCCTGCCACGACAACCACCATTCACGGGCGGCGCGTTAAAGGAGATATATGGCTCCCTCTACCTGCGAAACCGGAAGCAGTACTAAAACCCATTTTCTCCACCTTCGCACTCCTATCATCGGTGATATGACCAAGTTGGCCTATAGGGAACTTCCCCTATTATCGAAGATAATGTTACCTATGTGCCGTGGGCATGACGCCTAACGTGACAGACTTTGGGGGCCGGTTATACCCTCTGCTTCACAATTGGATCGCTGTTTTCTGCAAAGAGGTCTCGCCAATGCAGGACATGTTGAGCCTAATCCGGAGCCGTCGTTCGATCCGGCGGTTTGAGCAGCGCCCCATCGCGCGCGAAACACTGCTCGATCTTGTGGACGCGGCACGCTATGCCCCTTCGGCCGCCAACCGGCAACCGCTGGAATATGTGATTGTCGACGAGCCCCATCTTGTCGCAGCACTGTTCGAGCTCTTGGCCTGGGCGGCTCACGTGCGACCCCGCCGCAACCCCGCACCGGAGCATCGGCCCGTGGCGTATATCATGGTGCTCCGCTGCACGGCCCGCGAGTTGGGCGCCTTGGGGCCGGCGGACGCGGCCGCGGCGATCCAGACGATCCTCCTGGCCGCCTGGTCGCTGGGGATCGGCTCATGCTGGATCGGATCCGTGGATCGCCGCCGGGCTGCGGCGCTGCTGGGCGTGCCCGCCTCGCACGAGATCGACTCGGTCGTCGCGATGGGCTACCCGGCCGAACAACCGGTCGCCGAGGACGCCCGGCAGGAAGACACCGCCTATTACCTGGACGACGCGGACGTTCTCCACGTGCCCAAGCGACCCGTGCAAAGCCTGTTGCACGTCAACGGCTTTACCACCCCGTCGGGCCGGTAAATCCCGGTTCGTTCCGCAGCGCGACGCATGGGCCCAGAATCTCGGCATAGAGGATCGCCGCCCGCACCGTCGCCGGCCGCTGGAGGGCCGCCAGCAACTGACCCGCCAAGGGCTCGGCCGCGTCGCTACGTTGAGCCGATACAGGCTCCCTCGCTGCGATCGCGGGCTGAGGCCGGCTTGCGCCTGGTGCGGCCTTGGCCGCGATTGCCTTGGCCCGGCGCTCGGCCTGACGGCGGACCTCTTGAGCGGCGGCCAGTTGCTGCTCCATCACCGTCTGCCGCTGCCGGGCACGCTGGGCGGCGTCTGAACTGATCGTCGGCACCCTTGGTGCTTCCCGTCCCGTATCCGGAACCCGCTGGGGGCGTGCCGGCGGAGACGTCCCTCGGCCGGCGGACTGTCCGGAGACGCGTCCCTGCTGCGCGTAGGGCAATCGCCGGGCGGGACCGCTTGGCTCGGGCCGCTTCGACGCCGCTGCGGGCTGGCCTCGCCTGGCTGGCGGTCTGTACCGCAGCGGCTCGGAGGTCTGGCCCTGCTCGGAGGGTTCCTGCCCTCGCTTCGAGAGCGTCCGGTTCGCCAGCGCAATCAACCCGTAAATGGCGACGAAAATCACCGGGACAAGCAACTCAATCAGGTTGCCGCCACGGCCTTGACCAACAAGGTGCTGCAGAACATCCAACATCAGGCCGACCCTTCACCGCCGGGGCTGTCCTTCTCGCCGCCGGCGATCGAATCCCGCATCGCCGTATCGGCCGCCACATTCTTCATGCGGTAGTAATCCATGATCCCCAGGTTTCCGTTCCGGAAGGCCTCGGCCATGGCCTTGGGCACCTCGGCCTCGGCCAACACGACCTTGGCGCGGTTCTCATGAACCAGGGCCTTCATCTCGGCCTGTCGAGCGACGGCCATGGCACGGCGCTTCTCCGCCTCCGCCTGGGCACGGGCCAAATCGGCCATGGCCTGGGCCTTTTGCAGTTGAGCCCCAATGTTCTCGCCGACATCCACGTCCGCGATGTCGATCGAGAGGATTTCGAACGCCGTCCCCGCATCCAGACCCTTGGAGAGGACCGATTTGGAGATATTGTCCGGATTCTCCAGGACGCTCTTGTGCGTAATGGCGCTGCCGATCGTCGTCACGATGCCCTCGCCGACGCGGGCGATGATCGTCTCCTCGGTGGCCCCGCCGATCAGCCGCTTGATGTTGGCCCGCACCGTCACCCGCGCCTTGGCCCGAAGCTGAATGCCGTCCTGCGCGACGGCATCGACCGTTTCCTTGCCCTTGCTCGGATCGGGACAGTCAATCACCTTGGGGTTGACACTGGTCTGGACCGCGTCGAGGATGTCTCGCCCGGCCAGATCAATCGCCGCGGCCGTGTCAAACGACAGGTCGATATTCGCCCGGTCCGCGGCGATGAGCGCCCGCACCACATTCGGGACGCGTCCGCCCGCCAGGTAGTGACTTTCCAGTTGCCGCGTTGAGACCTCAAGTCCGGCCCGCACCGCCGTGACCCGGCTGACCACGATCGTGCGGACATTGACCTTGCGTAGGGTCATGCCGATCAGCTCCGAAAAGGCCACCGGCGCCCCGGAAAGCCGGGCCTGCAACCATAGCCCGCCGTACTTGAGGATCAACAAGAAAAAGGTCAGGGCGACCAGCCCCGCCAGGACCAACAGCCCGATCTGCCACGAGTTCAAGGCCAGTAGTGTGTGACTATAAGCCATGTGCTTCTCCTTTCCCTACTCATCCGTTTCGATCAATCGCACCGTGACCTGAACGCCTTCGACGTGGATGACCTTCACCCGCAGCCCCTTCGGCACATAGCCGGTCTCGGCGACGCACTCGACGCGTTGCCCATCAAAATCGCACACGCCCACCGGGCGAAGCGGCGTCCATACCACGCCCTCGCGGCCCAGCAGACCCTTCAAGACCAGCCCATCGGGCACACCGTGCCCCGTGGCCTTGTCGCCGCGTTTCATCAGCATGGCCCGGCCGATGGGCAGGTATGGAAACAGCTTGTAGACCACGATCCAGACGACCGGGATCAGCACCGCGGCGACGCCGCACCCGATCCAGCCGGCGGTCGTACTGATCTGGAAGAAGATCGCAATGCCCCCGCCCAGGCAGGCCAACGCCATAAGGGTCAGCAGCCCGAAGCTGGGGATGAATATCTCAACGACCATCAGCACCGCGGACAGCACGAACAGAAACACCGCCAGACCAATCCATACGGTACTCATGCCGTGTCCTCCTGGCCCGGATCATAAATGACGACCACTCGGTTGCCATGGACTTCCACGATCCGCACCGGGGCGCCGACCGCCACGAACTCGCCCTGGGCCACCACATCCACGACCCGCGTTCCGAACCGCGCCTGGCCCACCGGTCGCAGTGGGCTGACCGCCCGGCCGCGCTCCCCGGTCGTCACGGGGGCGGCGGGCTCTTCGGGCGAGGCCGTCACCGCCGCCGGCGCCGGACCGGGCTTGGCCACGGGCGGCAGAATCAGCCCGCGGAATAACGGCACGTGCGGCATGTATCGCGCGAAAAGCACCGCGATCACGACGAACACCAGCAATCCCACGGCCACGCCCGTGAGCTGCGAGGCCAACTCGTTCCAGGCGATCGCGTCCTTCGGCCAGGGCAGCTCGCCCGGAGCGTTGCGGACCAACATGCCGAACAAGCCGACAAGAATACACAGAATCCCAGTGACGCCCGCCACGCCGAAGCCGGGCAACAGAAGCAGCTCCACCATCAGCAGCACGATGCCCAGCACGAATATCGCGACCTCGATCCAGTTGGCCAAATCCACCAGGTACTTACTGCCCACGATCACGGCGATCGCCGCCAGGGCCACGGCGCCGGGCAGGCCCACACCCGGTGTGTTGAATTCCATGTACAGCCCCAGCATGGCCACCAGCACCAGCACGCTCAACACGGCCGGGCTGTTGAGCCAGCGGACCATATCCTCCGACCAGCTCGTGCGCAGGGTAATCCGCTCCGGCGAGAACCGCACACCGTCCCGCTCGGCCAGAAAGGCGAGCACCTCGTCGTAGTCTTTCACCACGGCACGGGCGATGCCGTAATCCTTCGCCTGCGAGGCCGTGAGCGTCAGCAACTCCCCCTCCTTGACGACCCGCTGCTTGCCCTGCACGTCGTAGGCCTCTTCGTCCGTGGGCAGGTCGTCGGTCTCGAAGAACTCCCACTGCCCCGTCCGATTATTTCGAACCTGCCAGACCTCCAGGTGCTGGCTGACCATCGCCTGCAGCAGGGCATCGGGGTAACCGTTGGCCTCGGCACTGCGGCTGAAGGCGGCTCGGATGGGGCTCTCCATCTTCTCGCGCTCGACCCCCTCCACGCTTGTACCGATCATGATCGGCGCGCAGTCCCCGATGGTCGTATGCTCCAGCATGATAATGTCTTCGCAGGCGACGCTGATGAGCGCCCCCGCGGAGATGGCCCGCTTACTGACGTACGCCACGGTGTGCACACGCTTGTTCAGATCGAGGATGAAAAAATCGCTGATCTGATCGGCCGCCACGACCAGGCCGCCATACGTGTCAATGTCGAAGATCAGGTAGTCTGCGCCAAGGGAGATGGCCTCCTCGGTTCGACGTCGGATGGACTCGAACAGCCCCTCGTCGATCATGCCCGTACAGGGGATGCGAACGGCCAGACGCTCATCGGCCACCTCCGCCGCCGTGCCCGTGCCGTCCCCCTGGCCCCGCGCAACGCGGGTCGGCGCCGTCCAGCACGTCAGGCACCACAACAGGCCCAGCGCCAGGCCGGCGGTCATTCGTCCCATGTGCTTGCGCCGCTGCGCTTTCATGCCGGAGACTCCCGTCGCTCGCTCCAACCGCCGCCAGGGATGGTGGATTTCACGGGCCGGCACTCCTTATGACCCGGCCAGACTGCACAGGATCTCCACCCCCTGGCGAATCTTCTCATCCGTCGTCGTATAGCACATTCGGAAGTGCGTGTCCTTCTCACTGAACACGCATCCGGGAATGACCAGGACGTTATGCTCAATAGCCCGGGTCACGAACGTCGTGGCATCCGGGACGTTGTCCGGCGCCTTGACGAACAGGTAAAAGGCACCGGCCGGCTCATACCCGAGCTCGAAGTGGTCCTTCAAGCCCCCCACCGCCAGATCGCGTTTGCGTCGGTACGCCGCAATGTACTCGGACACATCCAGGTCCAATGCCGTCTGCGCCGCGACCTGGAACGGCGTCGGCGCGCAGACGAAGGTGTACTGCTGCAGCTTGGTCATCTCCTCGATGACCCGCTTGACGGGCTCGCTGGCCGCGGCCACGTAGCCCATCCGCCAGCCCGTCATCGCGTAACTCTTGCTGAACCCCTTGACCAGCAGCGTGTCTTCATAGTGGTCCGTGATGCTTGCACACGGCCCATCGTAACAGAAATGGTCGTAGATTTCGTCGCTCAGCACCAGGACGCCCGTCCCATCCAGGGCTTCGGCCAGATCGCGCAGGTCGGACTCGTGGTAGACCGCCCCCGTCGGATTGGCCGGGCTGTTCAGAACGACGATCTTGGTCCGGTCGGTCACCGCGGCGGTGATCTTGTCCACCGGCAGACCGAAATCGGGATACGTGTCGATGTACACGCATCGGCCGCCCAAGAGGCGCACGATGTGCTTGTAGATCACGAAGTACGGATCGGGCAGGATCACCTCGTCGCCGGGCTCGATCACCGCCATGAACGCCAGCAGCAGCGCGCCGCTGGCCCCGCTGGTGATCAGCACCTTCGGGTCGTCCCACGGGGTTTCCGCCCGTACGCGGTCGCGGACCTTATCGATCAGCGTGCCCAGGCCGACCGTTTGCGAATAGCGGTTCTGCCCTTGCTGAATCGCCTCGATCGCCGCGGCCTTGATCGGTTCGGGCACGTCGAAGTCCGGCAGGCCGATCGAGAAGTTGATCGGGTCCTTCAGCGTCGCGCCCAAGGCAAAGACCTTGCGAATGCCACTGGCGTCGATCAGTCCCATCCGATCCGCAATCAGTTTTCTCATGGTCCGGTCCCTTGCCGCGGCCCCCGCCGCCGTTTGGTCCGCTCCGCTGCTATAAGACGCCGCTTCGTGCCGTGTGTGACAGGCTCGAAGCGGCATCCAGCCTTGCATCCATTTCGGTCAGGTAGCCGGCGGGGCCTGTGGGGCCGCGGGGGCCTCTTCGGTCTTGGTGGATTTCTTCCCGCTGTGCCCCTTGCGGTGGGCCACCTTCGGAAGCCCGGTTACCGGATCGCCCTCGGTCCAGCGTTCCTCTTCCTTCAGCACGGCCAGCCGTTCCGCCCGCGCAAGCACGTTGCGATGCCGCATCAAGGCGCCCTTGACCCGCAACGAACGATCAATCGACATCGTGTACTCCTTAACCTTATCTTACTTTCATACCATACGCATCTTGAAAAGGCTTCACACCGAAGGGCTCATATCCCGCCGGAGCCTTGTACCTCGCGCCCACCTCCTTGATCCGCTGCAGGACGGGATGGCCGTCGGCTCCCGGATTGGCCGGATTGCCCGAAAACCGCTCCCGCGTCACGAGAAAATACCGGTCACCACGCATCAGGATCTCAGTGGGGATCCCATGCGCGGCAAAATGCTGCTGCACCGGTTCGAGATCGCGCTTCTGGCCATACGTCGTGATCACGATCACATTGTCACCCGCCGTGCCCGCCGCCCGAGTCGTGTCTGAACCGGCGTCACGGACCTCCGGAGCCGCGTCGGCGGGCCTGCCCGACACCGCCTCGCCCGGGTCTGCATCCGAGCCCGCCAACACCTCCGGATCAGCCGACGTTGTCACCTCGTCGACCCGGGGAGCCGTCCAGATGCGGGCCAACTGCACGCCACCCAGGACCACAAACACCATCGCCGTGACGATGAGACCGGCCAGCCAATAGGATCGCCGGGCTGATGCCCGAACCGGCGAACCCCTCGACCGAAGCGAGTACCTCGCCCGCGACGCCTGATGGCTCGTGTCCTCGTTCTTCTTGCGTCGGCTCAACCATCCGGGCCGCAGACGCACGATGCCCTGCCGCGATTGCCGCCGGGCCTGTTTGCGCCGCGCTTTACTGATGGCCTCATACAGCGCCATACGCCCGGTGTTCCGTGCCATATCGCCTCCTCTAAACCGGCGCAACTAACGCCTTAGAAGGGACTTACGCAGACATCCCAATCTGCGCCTCGCGGTCCAGCTCGGACCGGAGTCTTCTATTCATACAAGAGAATACCCCTGAATGCAATAACCAACGGGGCCAAAAAAAGCCGTCCACGTCGAAGGCGGCAAAAAAACATGGCCGGCGAGAATGCATTTTCGCTTGACAACGGCCGTGCCGGTGACTATCAAGGCGTGTTTGCAAGTCGGCGGGCGAGTGCCCGACCATTACCCGTCGGGCCGCTGCGCCGGGGGGCGGCGGGGCTTGCACGTTGAATCGCGGCATACAGCGCCTGTTGAACGGCAGTTCCGTATCGGGTCCGAAAACATATTTAGAGGGAGTCACATATGCTGCCCGTCAAGAAGATGAGTCGTTCGAGAACGCGTACGCGTCGCAGCCACCATCGGCTGCGTCCGGTCAACTACGCGATCTGCCCGATGTGCGGCAAGAGCAAGCTGCCGCACGCGGCCTGCGGTAGTTGTGGATACGTAAACCCGAAGATCACGCTCAATTTGGGCGAGGAGGCGGCCGACTAGCCATGCGGATCGCGATCGATGCCATGGGTGGCGATCACGCACCGGAGGAGATCATCAAGGGTGCGTTGGAGGCCAGGCAGGCCCTCGACGGGGACGATGAGTTGCAGTTGATCGGCCCGCCGGACGTGCTCGAAGCTCACCTTCGCGCGTTGGGAGCCGGACCCGATATCGTGCAGATCGTACCGGCCGACGAGGTCATCGGCATGGACGACCCGCCGGTGGAATCGCTGCGGCGGAAGCGCAAGAGCTCGATCGCGGTGATGGCCCGCCTGGCGGCGCACGGGCAGACCGACGCCGTGCTGTCCGCAGGCAACACCGGCGCGTGCGTCGCGGCCTTTCAGTTGCGGATGCGGACGCTGCCCGGCGTGCATCGTCCCGGCATCGCCGTGGTGCTGCCGACGCTCGGCGGGCCGGTCACCATGTGCGACGTCGGCGCCAATGTGTCCTGCAAGCCCGTTAACCTGTATCAATACGCCGTGATGGCGTGCGTTTACGCACGGCGGCTGCTCAACATCGAGCAGCCCCGCGTGGCCATCATGAGCATCGGCGAGGAGGAGGCCAAGGGTAACGAATTGGTCCGGCGCACGCGGGAGTTGCTGCGGGCAGACCCGGAATTGAACTTTGTCGGCAACGTCGAGGGCCGTGACATCTTCGACGGAGTATGCGACGTGGTGATCTGCGAGGGCTTTGTCGGCAACGTGATCCTCAAACTCACCGAGGGTCTGGTGGATATGGTCTTCCGCGCCATCAAGCAGGAGCTCATGGCCGGCAACCTGCGGCTGGCGATGGAGTTCAAGCCCATCATAACCGAAATCTACAAGAAGTATGATTACCACGAATACGGTGGGGCCCTGCTGTTGGGCGCCAATGGAACCGCAATCATCTGTCACGGTTCCAGTAAGAGCCGCACGATCAAGAACGCCATTCTCGTCGCCAAGAAGTTCCACACGCTCAGAATCAACGAGCGGATCGTGGCGCGTCTGGCTCAGTGTCTGGTGAAGCCCAATGGACAATAGTGCCGAACCGCCCGCCGGCGGGTACCATCCGATCATTCGCGGCACCGGCTCGTACCTTCCTGCGCAAATTCTGACCAACGATGACCTCATGCAAATCGTCGACACCTCGGACGAGTGGATCACGACCCGCACGGGCATCAAGACCCGCCACGTGGCCTCCGACGCCGATACGACCGCAACGCTGTCCACCGAGGCGGCCCGACGCGCCCTGGAGGCGGCGCACGTGGCCCCCGACCAGGTCGACTTGGTCATGGTCGGCACGGTCACGCCGGAGATGGTCTTTCCCTCGACGGCCTGTTTCGTGCAGGCCGCGTTGAATATGACCAACGCCTGGGCGTTTGACCTGGCGGCGGCATGCAGCGGCTTCATTTACGGGCTGTGCATCGCCCAGCAGTTCATCCAGACGGGGCGCTACAAAAACATCCTGGTCATCGGTGCCGAAACCCTGACCAAGATCACCAACTACAAAGACCGCGCCAGTTGCATCTTGTTCGGCGACGGCGCCGGAGCGGTTCTCGTTCAGCGGGGCACGGGCCCCACGCGCGGCATCATGTACGGCAACTGTTCGGCCGACGGTCACGGCTGGACGAGCCTCAACTGCCTGGCCTACGGGTCACGCTATCCCGTCGGCAAGCCGTTGGACGATCCCGACATGGTCTACATGAATATCAAGGGCCGGGAGGTGTATCAACTGGCCGTACGGCGGATCGTGGAGATGGTGGAAGACTGCCTGGAGAAATGTCGCCTGACGATCGACGACATCACGCTGTTCATCCCCCATCAGATGAACGCCCGGATCATCGAATCGGTCGGTAAACGGTTGAGTATCCCCCACGAGCGAATCTATATCAACATCGACCGCGTGGGCAACACGTCGGCGGCTTCTATCCCGATCGCGCTGGACGAGTGTGTGCGTCAGGGCCGGCTCAAGAGGGGCGACATCGCCCTGCTGGTCGCGTTCGGCGGAGGCCTGACCTGGGGCGCCAACGTCATCGAGTTCTAGCCGTCAACCAGCAAGGAAGTACAACGTGAGTAAAACTGCGTTTCTCTTTCCCGGACAGGGTGCACAGATTGCGGGTATGGGCGCGGATGTCGCCGAGGCCTGCCCGGCGGCCATGGTTGTGTATGAGAAGGCCAACGAGGTGCTGGGGTATGACCTCAAGAGGCTTTGCTTTGAAGGGCCCGAGGACCGGCTGGCCGCGACGGACATCTCACAGCCGGCCATCTTCGTCACGTCGGCGGCCCTGTTGGCGGCGTGGCGGTGTGAGGCCCCCCGCGTTCCCGTCCCGGACGTCACGGCCGGGCTGAGTCTGGGCGAATATACGGCCCTGTACGCGGCGGGGATCCTCGACTTCGCGGATGCGCTGCGGCTCGTCCAGGAGCGAGGTCGGGCCATGCAGGCGGCCGCCGAGGCCTCGGAGGGGGGGATGGTCAGCGTGATCGGTCTGGACGAGGCCGATGTGCAGCGGCTGTGTGAAGACACGGCCGAGGGGCAACTGCTGGTGTGTGCGAACTTCAACTGTCCGGGGCAAATCGTCGTCAGCGGGCAGCGGCAAGCCTGTGAGCGACTTGCCGCCCGCGCCCCCGAATACGGCGCCATTAAGGCCGTGCCTCTCAAGGTGGCCGGAGCCTTTCATACGTCCATGATGCAACCGGCGGCCGATGCCCTGCGGCGAACCCTGGAACAGACACCCGTCGCCGAGCCGGCGGCCGTGGCGGTCCTGGCAAACGTCGATGCCGAGTACTACACGACCGCCCAAGCCGTGCGTGAGGGCCTCGTGCGGCAGCTCATCAAGCCGATCCTCTGGCAAAGGTGCATGGAGCGGTTGTTGACCGACGGCGTTGAGACGTTTTATGAAATCGGTCCCGGGCGCGTGCTGACGGGATTGATGAAACGCATCCATCGACGGGCCAAGGTGGTCAACCTCAGCTCGGCCGAATCGTTGCGAAGCGCCCTGAGCGGAGCCTGAGTGCGGCACCGAAGGTACGCATCCAACACGTGAACGGAAAGACGGAGGTTTCTATCATGGCGGAGAAACGACTGGCCATCGTCACCGGCGGCGCCCGGGGCATCGGCCGAGCCATCGTGCTCGAACTGCTGCGGCAGGGGCGGACGGTCGCGGCCCTGGACCTGCGCGCCGATGCGCTGACCGAGCTTGAATCCGTGGCCGCCGCGCAGGGCTTCTCGGCGATGACCCGCCGCCTGGATATCACCGACACGGCTCAGCTCGTCGAGACCGTGAACGCCCTGGCCGACGAGCACGGCGGCGTGGGCGTGCTGGTCAACAACGCCGGGATCACCCGCGACAAGCTGATGATGCAGATGGACGAGCCGGACTACGATGGGCTCATGGCCGTCAACCTGCGGGCGGCGTTCATGGCGACCAAGACCGCCCTGCGATCCATGGTCCGTAACAAGTTCGGGCGGATCGTGAGCATCAGCTCCGTGGCCGGGGTCATGGGCCAGGCCGGATCGGCCAACTACGCCGCCAGCAAGGCCGGCCTGATCGGCATGACCAAGAGTATCGTCCGGGAGGTCGGCAAAAAGAACGTGACGGCCAACTGCGTCGCGCCGGGGTTCATCCAAACCGAGATGACCGACGTCCTGCCCGACGCCGTCAAGCAGGCCGCGTTAAACGTGATTCCCGCCCGACGGATGGGCCAGCCGGAGGAGGTCGCGCGGGCGGTGGCGTTTCTCTCGGCCGATGAATCGGGCTACGTCACCGGCCAGGTGTTGTGCGTGGACGGCGGCATGGCGATGTGAGTTTTTGCCGAAAAAAGTGTTTGAAACGGCCTGTTGGCAGGGCTATAGTACCGCCGATTTTCCCCGGCGGGGGTGGTCTGCCCCCAGGCCGAATCCTGTGATTCCGAAATCAGTGTGGTATGACAATAAGTGGAGGCGTCCAAAGTGGCTGATATTGATGTCGACATGATCAAAGCGAAGGTGATTGAGATCGTCAGCAAGCAGATGGGTGTCGACGAACGCGAGATCAAGCCCGAGACCTCGTTTATCAACGACCTCCAGGCCGATTCGCTCGACACGGTTGAGCTGGTCATGGAATTCGAGGACGAGTTCGACATGAGCATCCCCGACGAGGAAGCGGAAAAGATCCAGACCGTCGGGGCGGCCATCGACTATATCGTCAACCTCGTCAAGAACAGGCAGGACCAGGACTAGCCGACGGGGTTCCATGGGTAAACGACGAGTCGTCATCACCGGCCTGGGCTGTGTCACCGCGCTTGCGGAGTCCGCGGAGGCGTTGTTCGAGGCGCTGTGCCAGGGGCGCAGCGGCGTGTCGACCATCACGACGTTTGACACGACCGAATACCCCGTCACCATCGGCGGGGAGATTCGGGACTTTGACATCGGTCGGTACATTTCCAGCCGCGACGCCAAGCGGATGGATCGCTTCACGCAAATGGCGATGGCCTCGTCCATCCAGGCCGTTCAGAACAGCGGGCTGGACTTCTCGCACGAAGACCCCCGCCGCGTGGGCGTGCTCATCGGCACGGGCATCGGCGGCATCAAGGAAATTGAAGAACAGCACGAGCGACTGTTGACCAAGGGCCCCCGTAAGGTCTCGCCCTTCTGTGTACCCAAGCTGATGGGCAACGCCGCCAGTGGCTGCGTCTCCATTCACTACGGCCTGACCGGGCCGAACATGTGTGTGGTGACGGCGTGCGCCTCGGCCAGCAACGCCATCGGCGAGGCCTTCTGGAGCATTTGCAGCGGGCGCAGCGATATCATGATCGCCGGCGGATCGGAAGCCGCGCTGACCCCCGTGGGGTTGGCGTCGTTCTGCGCTCTGAAAAGTCTGAGCACGCGAAACGACGACCCGACCGCCGCCTCCCGGCCCTTTGACGCCGATCGAGACGGGTTCATCCTGTCGGAGGGAGCGGGCATGGTCATCCTGGAAGAATACGAGCACGCCCGCGCCCGCGACGCGACGATTCTGGCGGAGTTGCTCGGTTATGGCGCCACCGGCGACGCCCATCACATCACGGCCCCGGCGCCCGATGGGGCCGGCGCGGCTGAGGCCATGCGCATCGCCCTGAGCACGGCGCGGCTCGCGCCGGAGCAGGTCGATTACATCAACGCGCATGGTACGAGCACGCAACTGAACGACGTCGCCGAGGCGGTGGCCATCAAGGCCGTCTTCGGCGAACACGCGTACAAGCTGGCCGTCAGTTCCTCCAAGAGCGAGTTGGGGCACCTGCTCGGAGCCAGCGGCGCGGTTGAACTGATTGCCACCGTCAAAACCCTGCAACATGGGGTTATTCCTCCGACCATCAACCTGGAGCGCGTGGACCCTGAGTGTGATCCGCGTCTCAACTACGTGCCCCGAGAAGCTCAGGAGCGCCCCGTGAAGGTGGCGATCAGCAACTCGTTCGGTTTTGGGGGGCACAACTCCGTCCTGGCCGTCCAGAGGATATGATCTGATCCCGCTCGATATGCGGCGTTTACACGCCCGGTCGAATCTGCTACGATCATTGCGGGAGCTTCCGAAATGAACCTGATTCTGGCGTGCGTACTGTTTCCGGTAGGGCTGGTGCTGCTGCTCAAGTCGGCCGATCTGCTTGTGGACGGCGCCGCCGGCCTGGCTCAGCGATTCGGCATCAGCCCCCTGGTCATCGGCCTGACGGTCGTGGCCATGGGCACCAGCGCTCCAGAGGTTGCCGCCAGCATCACCGCCGCCCTGACGCATTCGGGAGCCATCGCGGTGGGCAACGTGTACGGCTCCAACGTGGCGAATCTGGCCCTGGTCGGCGGCCTGTGCGCCCTGCTTCGGCCGACCCAGGTTTCCGCGGGCGTCCTGCGGCGCGAGTTGCCTGTCATGCTGCTTGTGGCCGGGCTCCTGTGGCCCTTGTTCCGCGACGGGACACTGGAGCGAGCAGAAAGTGTGGGGCTCTTGGCCCTTTTTCTGGCCCTGTTGGTGTACACCATCGCCACCGCGCGACGGGCAGCAAAGGCGGATCTGGAGTCCACGGTTCATGCCGGTGTCGTGGAGCTTCACCCGCACGTACCCGCCCGCATGCCGAGAAGCCTGCCCAAAGCCATGGTGCTCGTCATCGTGGGGCTTTTGGGGCTGGCCTTGGGAGCGTACCTGACCGTCGAATCCGCCAAGGCCGTCGGCCGGGCCATCGGCATCAGCGACGCGGTGCTCGGCATCACCGTTGTGGCGATCGGCACGTCCTTACCGGAATTGATCACCAGCCTGGTGGCCACCTTCAAGGGTGAGGACGAAATCTCCGTGGGTAATCTGGTCGGCAGTAACATCTTCAATACGATGCTCGTGGTCGGCCTGGCCGGCGCCGTGCGGCCGTTCTCCGTGGAGGCCCGTTTCATCCGGGGCGATTTCGCGATCATGATGGGCGTGTCGGCGGCGTTCTGGCTTCTGGCCCTCCCGCGGAAGCGCCTTTCCCGCACAGCCGGAGCCCTGCTGGTGCTTGGTTACGCCGCCTATATGGTGTATCTGTTCGGCTACACCCGCCACATCTGACTGGCCCTCACGATGCCGGGGAGTGAGGATCAAGGGGCGCCGCGAATCCGGCGACGCCGAGTGCTCAGCAGGGAGGTGCCGCTGATAACCCCGATACCGGCCAGCACCGATAACACGTACACCGGCCAGCCGGGTCCCTGGCTCGGCCATTCGATCAGCCCCAGCTTGTCCGGCAGCCACATCGCGAATCCCGGCAGGTAGGTGCAAATCAGCAGCACCGTAATCATCGCCACGAAGAACGGGATAATGTGCCGCATGACCTTGGTTACGGTCGTCTCGGCGATGCCGCAGCCCAGGAACAGACACGTGCCCACCGGCGGCGTGCACAGCCCGATGCACAGGTTCATAATCAGGATGATGCCGAAGTGCAGCGCATCCATCTGGAAGCCGAAGAAGTTCGACACGATCGGCAGGAAGATCGGCGTAAAGATCAGGACCGCCGGCGTCATGTCCATGAACGTCCCCACGGCCAGCAGCATCGCGTTGACGATGAGCAGGAGCACGTAGGGGTTCTTCGTCAAACCCGTCAGCGACGCCGAGACGTTCTGCGGCACGTTCTCCAGCGTCAGCACCGAGCTCATCGCCATGCTCGTGGCCACCAGCATCAGCACCACCGCCGTCGTCACGGCCGACTTGAGGATGATGTCGGGGATGTCTTTCCACGTGACCTCGCGGTAGAGGAAGACGCTCAGGGCGAAGGCGTAGACCACGGCGATGGCCGAGGCCTCGGTGGCCGTGAACACCCCGGCCAGAATCCCCCCCAGAACGATCACGATCAGCATCAGCGCCGGCACGGCCTGAACGAAATAGATGAACCCCACCCACGAGACCTTGCGGCCATACAGGACGATCAGGAAGGTCACCAGAAGGCTGTAGGCCACCAGCACGACGCTCAGCACCGAGAACATCCGTCCGCCGTCGTACAATCGCCCGATGAAAAAGCCCTTGCCCAACAGAATCGGCAAGAACTGCAAGCCCAACAATCCGGCCACGATGATCCGCTGTTCCTTGGACCGCCCCGACCGAACGAGCCACCCATTGACCGCCAGCATCACGACGACGAGAATGCCGCACGCCAACAGCATCCATCGGTTGACTTGTGCGACGGACGCCCGGAACGCTTCGGTTTCAGGTGTCAGGGCCTGTAACCTGTCGGGGATGCCGAAACGACCGCGCCAGATCACCAAACCGATGGGGATGGCGACGCACAACAGGCTACCCACGAAGCGAATGAAAACCTCCCGCCCGCCGAACAGGTCCTCCGAGCCATACTTATGGCGGGCCGCCAGAATCCCCGCCGCCAGCATCAGCCCCAGCCCTACCATGATTCCGGGAACGACGCCGGCGATGAAGATCGCCGCGATGGAGCACGCCCCGCCCGTGGCCAGGGAGTAGACGATCATCACGTTACTCGGCGGGATCAGCAGGCCCGTCGTCGCCGCCGTGATGCTCACGGAGGCGTTGTAGTCGCGGTGGTAGCCCATTTTGTTCATCAGGGGCACCATAAACCCCCCCACCGACGACACCGCCGCCGCCGCCGAGCCGGAGATCGAGCCGAACAGCATACACGTAAAAATGTTCACAAAGGCCAGCCCGCCGCGGAAGCCCCCCACCAGCACGTTCGCGAAGTCGATCAGCCGCCGCGCGATACCGCCCTGCCCCATGAACAGACCCGACAGGATGAAGAAGGGAATCGCCAGCAGGGCGAATTCGTCGATGCCCGTGGCCATCTGCTGGGCCGTGATCTGCAGCGTGGGCATATCGCCGATCATGAGCACGCCCAACACCGCGGCGATGCCCATGCAAAACGCCACCGGCACGTTCAGCAGCAGCAGCACGATGAAGGCTACAACCAGAACCGCGATGGCGCCGCTCATCCGTCCACCTCGTGCGAAGTATCCTCCCGTCCTTCGGCCGGCGGCCTGAGACTGTCGACGGCCTGCTGAAACGCCACCTCACCCCGCGCGATCAGGACGATCCGCTCGACCAGTAATTCCACACTGTAGAGCACCAGGAAAAAGCCGCTGATCGGCAGCGCCAGATACACGTAGCCTATCTTCAGACCCATCGCCGGAGAAACCTGTTCCATCTGAAGCATCGTGCGCGTCAAGAGCCCACCGCCAATGAGCAGCACGAAGAAGCTGAACAGACCGATCGCGACAAAAACCACGATTTCGGTCCACACCCGAACGCGTGCGGGCAGCTTGCCGACGAAGTAGTCAATCCCCAAATGAGCGCCGCGATTGAGCGCCACCGACGCCCCCAGCATGCCCACCCAGACCATGAGAAACGTGGCCAGCTCCTCGCTCCACGAGCTCGGTTGACCCAGAACGTACCGCGCGACGACCTGCCAGACCACATCCAGAACGAGCACGCCCATCACGACGGTCAGGAGAATTTCGAGGAAGGCGTCCAACACCTTCTTCACGCGGCCCAGGATCATCTACTGCACCTCTTGGATGCGCCGAACGAGGACCTTGATGTTCTCCGGCTGGGCGGCGAGCATGGGCTGAACCGCCTCGCGGAACGAGGTCTTGTCTTCCGGGACGATGACCTGCACACCCGCATGGCGGACGGCCTCCAGTGATTCGGCCTCGAACTCGGCCCAGAGCTTGCGCTGGTACTCGACCGACTCATCCACCGCCTCTTGCAGAATCTGCTTTTCGGCCTCGGTCAGCCGATTCCACCATCGCGGACTGATCAGCAGCACATCCGGCGGCATCGTGTGTTCATCGAGGGTGTAATACTTGCAGATCTCGTAGTGCTTGGAGGTATACAGGCTCGGCGGATTGTTCTCGGCGCCGTCCACCACGCCCTGCTGCAATGACGTATACAGCTCACCCCAGGAGATCGGCGTCGGCGAGGCCCCCATCGCCTTGACCATGTCCATCGCCACCGGGCTTTGCTGGACGCGGATCTTCAGGCCCTTGAGGTCTTCGGGCGTGTAGATGGGCTTTCTGACCGTGTAGAAGCTGCGGGCGCCGGCATCATAGAAGCACAGCCCCTTGAGGTTGTTGTTCGCCTCGCCCGCGGCCAGCAGTTCCTTGCCGACGGGGCCCTTGAGGACCTTCCAGTAGTGCTCGCTGTCCCGAAAGATGTATGGCAGGCCCAGCACCTTCATCTCGTCGACAAAGGCCTCCAGGGGAGAGGAGCTGGTCTTGGTCATCGCCAGGGCGCCCATCTGCAGCTTTTCGAGGCATTCCTTCTCGTTGCCGAGCTGCTCGCTGGGATAGATGTCCACCCGCATCGTGCCCTGCGATTTCTCGGCCACCTTTTCGGCCATGAAGACCATCGCCTTGTGGACCGGGTGCTCGGTGTTCAAACCATGGGCGAGCTTGAGGACCGTTACGTCGCCGTCCTTCTTGCCGCACCCGGACACACCGACCAGAAGCGCCAAACTCCAAGCCCACAAGATGCCGCCCGTTCTCGTGCTCATGGTGCCACCTCACCTATCTGAAACCGTCGTTATCTTCAACCCGCCGCCACCGTTCGCACAGCCGACCCGGAACATGGAACTATAGCCCCTTTGCCGAGGGTCGGCAACACTTTTCCATGCTTTGCGACACTGGAATCAGTCAATCGACGGCGCAAAAGAACGGCGTGCTAAACCCACACGCCGGGACGATGCACGCCGTTGCACGAATCAATTCAACAGGCTTTTGGCCAGATCCACCGCCGACGCCGCATCCGGGGCGTACCCATCGGCGCCGATCTTGTCGGCGAAGTTCTGCGTGACCGGGGCGCCGCCCACCATGACCTTGGTGCCCAGACCCGCCTCGCGGATGGCCTGTATCGTTTTTTCCATGGCCGGCATCGTCGTGGTCAGCAAGGCGCTGAGCCCAACGACCTGAGCGCCGCTCTCCTTGACCCGAGCCACAAAGTCGGCCGGCGACACGTCCACGCCCATGTCCACGACCTCAAACCCCGCCCCCTTAAGCATCATCACCACCAGGTTCTTGCCGATATCGTGCAGGTCGCCCTGCACCGTGCCCATCAGGGCCTTACCCATCGGCTGCACTCCGGCCTCCACCAGCTTGGGCTCCAGAACCTCCATGGCCATCTTCATCGCCCGGGCGGCGATCAAGACCTCCGGGATGTACACCTCATTGGCTTTGAATCGCTTTCCGATGACGTTCATCCCGGCGATGAGTCCTTCGCCCAGGATCGTCTCGGGCGCCATGCCCTCGGCCAGCGCGCTCTTGGTCACGGCGACCGCCGTACTCTGGTCCCCTTTGATGATCGCTTCGGATAGCGCCTTGAGATCTGCCATAATTAGTCACCTCGAATCACCATTTCCATTAGCTTGCGTCGCCCCAATTGTCGGCTTCCCGGCCCGGCAATCAAGCCCTTATCGTCGATTTTCGCCGAATGGACGCCGCCCGATCGACCGCATCGACCACGCGAAGCAATCCGACGATGCGACCTCCGCGGTCCCGACGCGGGCAAATTTTTGAGTGGAAAAAGCCGCCCCGACCGTTATGATGAGGGTCCTTTTTTCGGCGGCCCGACGTGTGACTCCGCCGCCACGGCGGTGTATGAATGACCCGTGACGATTCGAAGAACGAGTGAACTGCAGAGGGTGCCCATGAGCCACTATATTGTGCTGGTCAAGCAGGTGCCGGACGTGTCCCAAATCACGGACAACGCGTTCGACCCGGAAACCGGAAATCTCATCCGGACGCGATTGCCCAGCGTAATCAACGAGCATGATGCCCAGGCGCTGGCCTTCGCCCATCGCATGCGGGCCGACGCCGGTGATGACAACGCCAAGATCGTGTGCCTGTCCATGGGCCCGCCCATGGCCGAGGAGGTTCTGCGATACAGTCTGGCGCGCTGCGCCGACGATGTGGTCCTGCTGACCGACCGGGCCCTCGGCGGCGCCGACACAGTCGCCACGGCCAATCCACTGGCCTACGGCGTGCGCAAGATTGTCGCCGAGCAATTCGGCGGCAGCGACGACTACTATGTCATCGCGGGCATGCAGTCGGTCGACGGCGACACGGCCCAGGTGCCCGCGCAACTGGCCGAGGAGCTCGGTCTGCCCTGCATCGCCTACGCCACCGAGGCCGAGCGCGCCAACGGCGGCTTTCGCTTCACCCGCATCATCAGCGGCGGCAGTCAGGTCGTCGAGGCCAAGAAGCTGCCCGTGGTCGTCACCGTGGCCAAGTTCGAATGGCCCGTCTACCCGACCTTTGTCCGCAGCCGCAAGGCGTACAAGACCCCCATCGCTCAGTGGACCGCGTCGGACATCCAGGCCCAATACATCGGCGTCAAGGGCTCCAAGACCCGTGTGATCCGCGTGTTCCCGCCGGGTAAGACCACCCGCAAATGCCGACACGTGGAGGACATCGCCGAGCTGGCCCGTATCCTGCTCGATGCCGCGGCCGCCGACGTCGAGGCCAAGGAGACCGAGGCCGAGAAGAAGCGACACTATCTGCTGCCAGCCGACCGAGAAGACGCGTTCGACCGCAGCTTTGAAGGGCTTGAACGGGAGGCCGAGGAATACGCCCTGCTCGTCAAGATTCTGCGGGAGCTGGGGATCACCGATGTGTCGAACCTCGACGACGCCACGAAGGAAAAGATCGTCGAAAAGGCCGATGGCGTCTTTCGCATCAAGACCCTGGAGGACATGCTCGACGGCCTTCGGCTGACCGAGCCCAGTTATAAAGGCGAGGTCTGGGTGTGTGCCGAGCACGACGGCCAGTCCCCGAACGCGGCCACGTTCGAATTGCTGGGCAAGGCCCGCGACTTGGCCGACTCGCTGAGGGTTCCCTGCGGCGTCGTGATCGCCGGGCGGCAGGTTCGCCCCATGGCCAAGGACCTCATCGCCGCCGGGGCCGACAAGGTCTACGCCCTGGAGCATCCGCTGCTGGAACGGTTCGACCCCACGGCCTACCGCAAAGTCATCGCCGATTGCATCGCCAAATACCAACCCCAGATCGTGCTCTACGGAGCCACCCCGCAGGGCCGCGTGCTGGCGCCGATGGTCTCCTACCGCCTGCAGTGCGGTCTGACCGCCGACTGCACCGGCCTGGCGATCAATGATAGCAGCCGCAAGGGCCAGATCGCCTGCCTCTTTCAGACGCGGCCGGCACTGGGCGGAAACGTGATGGCCACGATCTGCACCAAGGACTCTACCTGCCAGATGGCCACCGCCCGGCCCGGTGTGATGCGGGCCCTGTTGCGGGACGAGAGCCGCACCGGCGAGGTCATCGCCGATCCCGTCGAGCTGACCGAGGACGATGTCAGCCTGCGGATCATCCGCACGGAGATGGGCACGGGCGAGGTCAATTTTGACGCGGATGTGATCGTTTCGGGTGGCAAGGGCCTGCAGGACCGCGACAACTTCGAGCGGCGCATTCGCAGCCTGATGGAGGCGGTCGCCGCACGCACCGGCGCCTCGGTCGAGATGGGCGCCTCCCGGACGGCCGTGGAACAGGGATTCACCGAGCGGATTCATCAGGTCGGCCAGACCGGCACGGCCGTGGGTCCCAAGCTCTACGTCGCTCTGGGCATCTCCGGGGCCATCCAGCACATGATCGGCGTGGCCAACACCGAGACCATCGTCGCGATCAACACCGACCCGAACGCGCCGATCTTCAAACACGCCGATTACTACATGGTCGGCGACGTGAATCAGATCGTCCCGCAACTCGTGCAGGCCATCCAGGCCGCCGGCTGAGACCACCGCGTGCGGGGATTTCGACACAAGCACTGTGGATAACGGAAGGCACAACGCAATGTCAAACGACAGTTCCTTGAACCATACCTCCGTGTTGATCATCGGGGCCGGCCCGGCGGGGTTGTCCGCGGCGATCGCCCTCAAGAAGGCCGATGCCGAGGCCGAGGTCGTCGTCGTCGACAAGGCGGCCGGACCCGGCCATCATAATCTGTCCGGCGCGGTCCTGGAGCCCGAAGCCCTGCACAAGCTGCTCGACCCGGTCGCCCCGGACTGGCGCCAGAGCGAGCCAGCCAAGAAGGTGCTTGTCAGCAAGGTCGAAAAGGACGACGTGCTCTTCCTGCTCGGCGACGGCATGGCCTTCAACATCATGAAGCTGATCCACATGGCCAAGGGAATGGGCCTGGCCTTCGGACAGATGGTGCATCAGGGCGACTACATCTGTTCGGTGGCCCAGCTGACCGGCTGGCTGTGCGACATCGCCAAGTCCCTCGGCGTGGAGGTCCTGCACGGCTTCGCCGTCGAGGACATCCTCTATGACGCGGCCACCGGAACCGCCTCAGGCGTCAAACTCGTCGACCAGGGTCTGGATAAAGAACGGCGGCCCCAGATCAATTATACGCCGGGCGAGACGATTACGGCCGATGTGATCCTCATCGCCGAGGGCTGTGACGGCCTGTTGGCCGAAAAGTTCATCGAGCGGGCCGCCCTCCATCGCGACGCCCACCAGCTTTACTCGGTCGGCGTCAAGGAGCTCATCCGCGTCAGCGATGAGCAGTACGCCCGGTTCGGCGACGGCCACGTGGTGCACGCCATGGGCTACCCGATCTGGACGCCGGTCATCGGTCCGGGCATGTTCGGCGGCGGCATCATGTACGCCATGGGCGACAACCGCATCGCCGTCGGCATGATCGTCGGGTTGGACTGGAAGTACTGCGACTTCAACCCCCAGGACGCCCTGACCCGCTTCAAGCAGCACAAGTTCGTGCAATCCTTCATCGAGGGCGGCCAGGTCATCGAGGCCGGCGCCAAGATGATCCCCGAGGGCGGCCTGCGGGCCGTGCCCCGCGATCCCGACACGGGCGCCGTAGGCAAGGGCAACGTGCTGCTGCTGGGCGACAGCGCCGGCTTCGTGAACATGTGCAAGATCAAGGGTCTGCACAACGCGATCGAATCGGGCATGGCCGCGGCCAGGGCCCTGATCGAGACCCGCGATGAGCCGTCGCGCGCGGCCCAGGCCTATACCCGGCAATTGGAGCAGGCCGGGGTGATCGCGGAGATGACGACCGCCGAGAGTTTCCGTCAGACCGTGGCCAAGTTCGGCCCGTTACAGGGCATGCCCCTGAGCGTGCTCGGCCGATGGTTGCCGGCCTTCAACATCGAGCCTGACTGGCAGACCATGACGACCGCCCGCTATCGGCTCAAGCCCTCGGTCAAGTTTGACAAGGATACTTTCACCGCCGTCGCCGCCACGGAGCACCGCGAGGAGGAACCCTGTCACCTGCTGATCCTTGACGAGACGATCTGCGTGGAGAAGTGCCTGCCCAAGTTCGGGGCCCCGTGCATCACGTTCTGTCCCGCGGGCGTCTACGAGAAGATTCACGACCAACCCAAGCCGGCCAACCCAAGCAACTGCCTGCACTGCAAGACCTGCCAGCGAAAGTGCCCGTTCGACAACATCCGCTGGACCGTGCCGGAAGGCTCGGGCGGCCCGCGCTACAAGACCATGTAATCGACGACGTCGACATGATCCCGGGCGAAGGGCTCGTTCCCTTCGCCCGTGGTTCGCGCCTTGGCTGGCCTTATGGCCGGGCCTCGGCGATCACCACCCGATCGTGGCCGGCGGCATCCGACTCGACACGAACCGCCGCGAAACAGCCGGCCGTCCGGAGCACGTCCTGGATGGCCGTGCTTTGATCGGCGCCGATCTCCCCGATGAAGACCCCGCCGGGCCGCAGAAAATCGCCCACCTTCGCGGCGATCCGGCGATAGACCTCCAGCCCATCCGCCCCTCCATCCAGCGCCAGGGCCGGCTCGTAGTCACGGACGTTCGGCTCAAGCTGCGCCAGATCGCCCCGTCGCACATAGGGGGGGTTGCACGTGATGATGTCAAACCGCGCCGCATCCAGCCCGGCGATGATCGGCTCGAACAGATCACCGCAAAGCAACCGCACGCGATGCTCGAGACCCTGCTGCCGGACGTTCTCGGCGGCCACCGCCAACGCCCCATCGGACACATCCGTCGCCACCACCCGGCATCGCTCGAAGTTCCGCGCGACCGCGACGGCGATGCACCCCGATCCGGTGCACAGGTCCAGCACCTCCTGTTCGCCCTGGCGCCGCCGCAAGGCCTCGATCGCCCGTTCCACGAGCAGCTCCGTCTCCGGCCGCGGAATCAGGCACCGCTGGTCCACGTGGATCGTGAGAGAGTAGAACTCGGTGCATCCGACAAGGTAGGCGATGGGTTCATGGGCCCCCGCCCGACGGACCAGATCACGCAAGGCCGCCCGCCGCTGCTCATCGACCGGCTCGGCCCATCGGGTGTACAGATCGATCCGCCGACAGCCCAAGACGTGCGAAACCAGCAACTCCGCCGAGAGCCGCGGGGCATCGACCCCCCGCTCAGCCAGGTACGCGTCGACCCAGCTCACCAGCCTGCCGATCGGCCATACCTCCATGTCGGACCCCGCGGCCACAGCCGGGCGACTCCGCGCCCTCAGTCCTTCTCGTCCCGATCGGGCGGCGTTTCGGAATCCGGCTCCTCCTCTTCCGGCTCGAGCTCCAGACGCAAAGGCCCCTCGTCTTCCTCCTCACGGCCCTCGTCCTCCGGCTCCCCTTCATCCAGCCAGGAGGACTCCAGGTCCGATTCTTCCGGCGCGGGCTCGGGTGTCGAGACCGTTTCAGGAGCAGCCTGGGCCGAGACCGACGTCGGCTCAATCTCGACACGACGAGGCTGGGGCTCGGCGGGCCGCTCCAGGGCCGATTCCACAGGCGCCGGCACATACGCCGCCGCCGGCCGCTGCTTGCGAGGGCGAGTCAAGAGCAGAAGCACGACCCCCACGACGAACACCGTCGGCACCAGGCCGTATTTCACGCGGTTGTCACCCTGCACCTCGAAGTATTCCAGAATCGTGATCTTGCCGAAGTCATACGCCGCCAGCTTCTCCAGCGGCTGGATGATATCGGGATAGGCCCAGATGAACGCCGCGGCCCCGGCGAACATGCCCAGCACCGTAATCAGCGCATCAAATCGCCCCGCCGCAGCACAGGCCAGGCCCGTACCCGGACAGTACCCGGTCATGCCGAACCCGACGCCCAGCAGTCCACCGCCCAGCACGACCGTGACCATCGTCGCGGCCTTTGGCGTACCGTGGGCGTAACCGGCCAACTGCAGAATCCACGTCCCCAACATGCCCACCAGCACGAACAGAACGATCGTCCGCAGGGCGTGCAGGTCCTTGAGCCGCAGCGTGCCGACGATCTTGTCCGGATCGGCCAACCCGCCCAAAAAGAGCGCGGCCCCGAACAACACCCCCACGATGAATCCCGTCAGATTGAACGTGTTCAACCACGTATCCAGCGTCGATTCCATCCCACACCTCCTTATCGCTGAATCTCGGGCGTACGCGGGTACACCAGCCAGGCGGTGAGCAGCCCGCCCAGGAACATCATGATAGTAAACGGCACGACCGACAGCGAAAGCAACGCCCAGCCGCTGGCGAACTGCCCGCTCGTGCAGCTGTGGGCCAGCCGCGCCCCCAGCAGAATCAGGAAGCCGCCGACAAAGCCGAACACAAACCGGCCCAGGTAGTCGCTGCGCCCACGGTTGAGCTTCCACCACACCGTCGTCGCCCGCGGCCGCCAGCGAAGCGTCACCACGGCCGCCACGAACGCCCCGGCGATGAGCCCTATGTCCAGCCAGAAGCCATAACCCAGCGTATGGTATTTCTCCTGGCTCAGCAGCGGGTGCGATTCGGCGTATTCCGGCATGACCTGTTTGGCGGCCACGCCCTCCACGACCACGAACTGCGTCGAGACCCCCAGAGGCCCTTCCAGGGCCACGGCCAAGACCTGCACCAGGCCCAGCACCAGACCGGCCAGCCACCAGGGAAATACCGCCTTGCGAACCGTCAAATCATCCATCTGTATCCCTCCGACCAGAGGCTTTCCAGACAGCACCCGACACCTTACAGACGCACCGGGACGACACCTCCACTATAGGCCACCACACCCCGCCAGGCAAGACAATTCATCTTGGCGCCCCACGCATGTACCGCAAGTTCGGCGATTTCGATGTCATCCGCAAGTCTGCCATCCGCGTCCCTACCGTATGGACATTCGAATACCCGGATGGTACGCTTATGGCGTTCGCAAGGACCTGCCCGGGAGGCTGTGCCATGCCGATAAAGGCCAGGCTCGCGTCGATGACGGCCCTGCTGCGGCCCGGCACCTTGCTGGGCCCGATCCTGGACAAGGAGATGCGGGTCACGGCCCGCCGCCGCCGATACTACGCGCTGCGCAGCGCCTACCTGGGCCTGCTGATGCTGCTCATGCTCCTCATCTGGTCCGAGGCCATGAGCGCCTATGATGGCCGGGCCAGGCAGTCGGCCGAGATGAGCGAAACGGGGAAGATATTCGTCGCTTTCGTGACGTGGTTCCAGTTCATCGGTCTGCAGATTGTGACGGTCTTTCTCCTCAGCACGGCGATCAGCGAGGAGGTCGAGCGCCGCACGCTGGCGGTCCTGCTGACCACGCCCATCACCAGCGTCCAGATCGTCGCCGGCAAGATCCTCAGCAAGCTGCTGCACCTGCTGCACCTTTTCGCCCTGAGCATCCCCCTGCTCATCCTGATCCGGGTCTTTGGCGGCATCCCCTGGAGTTACCTGCTCTCCAGTTGGTGCATCACGCTGACGTCCGTGCTCTTCCTGGCCGCCATGACTCTATTCTACTCGATCCACTGCCGCCAAGGGTACATCGTCCTGATCCTGACCGCGGGCACCGCCGCCATTCTCTGGGGTCTGGTGCCCATACTTCTGGTCGCCTTGACCAACCTCTTCTGGTGGGACGCAGAAGAGGCGACCTCCGTCGTGATCGGTTTGCTGTGCCCTTCCGTTACGCTGACCCGGCAGACCGAATGGTTCCTGGGCGGCGGCTGGTGGCGGGGAGGATGGTCTTATGGCTGGCTGCTGCATTGCGGCGTTCTCGCGGCGATGTCGGTGGCCCTGGTATGGCTTTCCTGCAGACAAGTGCGGTTGGCCGCTCTACGCAGTCTGGTCCCCAAGACACGTCGTCCGGATTATCCAACGCCCACGATACCACGAAAAGCCGAGGTCCTGTACCGCCCGCTGTTTCTGCATAGCCTCATCCGCCGCACCCTTGGGCCCGGCATGATCTGGAAGGAGTTCCTCACCCCGATCCTCGGCCGCTGGCGTTTCGTTCTGTACACTGTCAACCTGCTCATCGCCGTGTTGTTCATCGCCACGTTAGGCCTGACGATCCTGCTGGAAACGATCGAGCCGCTGATTTTGTTCGTTCTGTTGCTGGGCTGTTCGATCGCCACATTCCTGTTCATCGCGGTGATGTTGTCACTCACCGTCCCGGCTACGTGCATCACCCGCGAGAAGGAGGCCCGCACCTGGGAGACGCTGTTGACCACGTGCCTTACCGACGGCCAGATCCTGGGCGGCAAGATCATCGGTATCCTCCGTCGCGTGGGACTCGTCTGGCTGCCGGCCATCGCGGTCCTGTTGCTGGCTTGGCATTTCAGCAACAGCCCAGTCCCTTTGCTCATCGCCGGAACAGTCCTGGGCACGACATCCTCAGCCGTCCTGATCGGGTCGGGGCTCTACTTCAGCAGTCGTCTGCGGCGTAGCACGGGCGCGGTCCTGGCCAATATGACCTTCCTCGGCGTCATCTGGGGTTTAGTCCCCGTGATCGCTTCCGTACTTGGCGAATATGCCACCGAGGCGATCCCCTACTACGCATGGTTCTGGCGGAAGCTGTTGGAGGACGCAGCCGGATTTGTCGTCAACGCCACCCCTATCGGCCTGGCTCTCACAACATTCGAGGCCTCTACAGATCCTCACTTGCGAGCGAATCCCCACATAGTGCATTACTGGCTGGTTTATACCGTGATACACGCCACGCTCGCGGGCCTCTTGTTCGTGCGGGCCCGCGCGAACCTGCGCAAGCGACTCACCTGAACGCTCGCACCCGCGGCCCGCCGACATGCGCAAGAAAAGGGGCCGCGCCGAACAGTCCTCGGCACAGCCCCACGTTCATTCGGTACAGGAGAGGGCCTTACACCTTGTCCGCCGTCGGGCAGATAAACGGCGCCCGGTACTCCCGATGCAGGATCGCGTTGGCCGTGGCACTGTTGGTGAAGACCTCCCGCTGCGGGTCAAACTCCAACATCGGCCCCATCGAGATCGGGTATTTGGCCAGGTCCACGCCGTTGTCCCGCAGGTGCTGCAGCGTCCGCCGCAGCGTCTCGGCGTTGTCATCCAGGCTCTTAACCCCATCGAGGACGCGTTTGGCCTCGTCCGGCGAGACGGTGTTCTTCTCGCCCAGGTAGTAGCTGATGTTGGCCAGGTGCGCCATGGCCGCGGACAGGTGCCCCTGGAACGCATCCGAGTTCAGGTCCGCGCTGCGTCGCGAGCGCACCGCCTCGACGAAATTGCCATAATGGTCACCGCCGCCGCCGAACTCCTTGATCACCTTGCCGCTGCGATCGTACGCCACGCAGTTCGTATAGCTCCGCTGGACGAGATACCCTTCGGACCCATAGAAAATGACGCCGATCTTGTTGCCGCGGGTGCTGCCGAACAGGCGGTTGATCTCCTCATCCGCGGAGTTGTCCACCGACAGGCCCCGCGTCTCGAACACGATGCACTTGTCCCCGTAGTCGTACACCGCCACCTCGGTATTGGGCGTATCACCGGCATCGATGTAGTTCGGGTCGTTCCGCTCGGCCTGGTAGCCCAGCCGCCCGCCATAGGCGATCACCCGCACGGGGTGCCGATTGAGACCCAGGCCCCACCGCGCGATGTCCGTCTGGTGCGGCCCCTGGTTGCCGGAGTCGCCATTGCCGTACAGCCGCTGCCAGTGCCAATCATAGTGGAAATTCGGCCGCGTCAGCTTCGGCGTGGTGTAGGGCGCCGGCCCGCTCCACAGGTTGAAGTCCACCTCCGAGGGGATCGGATAATCGCCCAGCGGGCCGATGGACCGCCGACGTTTGTAGCACAACCCCCTCGCAAAGCGCACCTCACCGATCCCACCGTCCGCGAGGAACTTCACGGCCTCGTGAAGGGCCCGATTCGAGCGGCACTGAGTGCCCACCTGGCAGATGCGGCTATACTTCTTGGCCGCCGCCACGAGCGCCGCCCCCTCGGGGATGTCGTGGCTGATGGGCTTCTCGATATACGCGTCCTTGCCCGCCTGCATCGCCCAGACGCCGCACAGGGCATGCCAGTGGTTCGGCGTCGCCGTGGCGATGAAATCGACGCTCTTGTCGTCGAACGCCTCGCGCATATCCCGCACGAACTTGGGCCGGCGACCCGTGCGCTTCTCGACCGCCTGGCACCGCTGCTGGCCCGCCTTCTCGTCGACGTCCACGATGTACGCAACGATGCAATCCTTGCGTCCCGCGAAGGCGTCCACGTGACTGCCGCCGCGGCCCCGCACCCCGATGACGGCGCACGTGAGCGTGTCATTCGCGCCGGTCTGCGCCACGCTGCTCAGCGGGCTCACGTAGACCGCCGAGGCCGCCACCGCGCCAAGGGATTCCCGTATGAATTGTCGACGTGTCCGCTGGGTCATGGCTCTTGCTCCTTGTCACTGAAAAGGACATCTCGCGCCGCCCGACCTCCGACCGTCCGGGCCGCTTGTCGCAGTATACAGAATTCAGGGCGTCTTCTCAAGAATTTCAGCCCGCTAATCCCGGACGTTGACATATGGATACAGTACCCGCAAGAATCCCATCTGAAATGACCCACTGTTTCTCCTACGATAACCCCTGTAGCGTGCAATCGCTCCAGCCCGGTGGGTCCTGCCCTCCTTCAGGTAGTGTCACACTCAGATCGCCCAATCGTCTATAATGGATGATGAGTCACGTAGCCCTGGAATACGGCCGAAGTGAGCAGACATGAACTTTCGCGCGCCAAAGAAGGCAGTTCTGATGCTGGCCTACGTGGGGGGCGCTGCTGCTGTGTTCGGCGCGTCCGGACAGGCCGAAGACCCGCCACGGAATGCCGCCTTGTTGTATAAACAGGCCTTCGAGCTCCATGAGATGCCCGGCAAAGCGTCTCAAAGAGAGTTGGATGAACTACTTGTGAAGGCGACGAGCGCCAAGGCGTTCACCGAGAGGCTCCAGACCTTTATCGACCTTGAGAATCGCTTCGCAAACATCCGGGCTCGTCCCGACTTTCAAGAGCGAGACGCGTTACAGAAAGAGCTCGATGATTTCCTTTTCAGGGGCGGCCATGAGACCGACAGGGTGAGGAAGTATCTCGATTCGAACGCCCCGGCCGTTGCTCTGGCGGTACGGGCTGCCGAATCGGAGTTCTGTGATTGGAGCGAGGTGGTATCGCCGCCGACGGATGAATCCACGGAGGTCGTGCAGTTGTCAAATCGTGCGCGCGAAATGACAGCCCTGGCCAAGTTGATCTTCGGTCATGCCCAGAAGAAACTGCGAGCCGGTGACATCGACGATGCCTTACATAAGTACCTTCTCGGTTACAAACTTGCAGAGCATTTGGATGCCAGGCCCTTTTTGAACTATCTGGTCGGAACGGCGTTGAGAGGCTTGACAAACCAACTGATCCGAGAAGCCCTCTCAGCACACTCGATGCATATCTATCAATTGGTCCCCTTGAAGAATCAGCTAACTCGATTAGATCATCAACGCGTTTCGCTCCTTGAGAGTTTTGACTATGAAACAGAGAAGACGGCTATCTGGTTGGCCGGGATGACCAAGGAGGAGATTGTAGCCGCCGCCAAGGCGACCTTGATCCCTGCAGAGGCAGTAGATCCCAACATTGTCCCAAATGTCGATTGGATGGTCGGCACGCGACCCGAGAAGGTGTATCGGGACCATCGCCTCGCCGAAAGGCGGGCCTTTGGTCTACCCTATAGCCGAGGTCTCGCCGAGCTGCGACACTTGCATGATGCTCTCATAGACAGGGCCCGGCCAATGAGGGAAGAAACAACAGTAATGACGGTGGATGCCGGTGTATTCCTGGTTCTACTCAAGACGCCGGGAGTAGTCTTGTACAGACTTGAAGCGTCGTACCAGAGAGATCTCAACGCAACCCTCATTGGAATTCAGGTGATCATTCACACAGTCATCGACGGCCGACTCCCCGAGACGCTTCCAGCCAACTCACCTGAGGACCCGTTCAGCGGCGAGGCCTTTGACTACGAGCGCACAGCGGATGGATTCGTCCTGCGCTGCCGCGGCAAGGACCTCATAGAGGGGAAGGTGGATGAATACGTCTTTACTGTCCCCAAGTGACTGCGCATAGAAAACGGGCGGTCCGATGAAGCGGGCCGCCCGTGGGCACTCCAAATAGAGCAAGACGCAGCGCGATTAACCCCACTTGCCGGTCTTGCGTTTCTCGGCCGGCGGATGCGCCTTCAGGCAGGCCTCGGTCTTCTCCAGCTCCTCGTCCGGCAGACTGTACGCACCGAGCTTGCCGGTCAGGAACGCGTCATAACCCGTCAGGTCCATGAGGCCATGGCCGCTGTAGTTAAACAGGATGACCTTCTCCTTGCCCTCTTCCTTGGCCTTCTTGGCCTCCTGGATGGCGCAGGCGATGGCATGGCTCGTCTCCGGAGCACAGATGAAGCCCTCGGTCTGCGCCCAGGTGATCGCCGCCTCGTAGCACTCGATCTGGTCCAGGGCCCTGGGTGTGTGCAGTCCTTCGACCACACACTGGCAAATCAGCGGGGCCATGCCATGATAGCGGAGACCGCCGGCGTGAATGGGCGGCGGCACGAAGTCATGCCCCAGCGAAAACATGGCCAGCAGCGGTGTGGTGCAGGCCGTGTCGCCGAAGTCGTAGGCGAACGGGGCCCGCGTCAGCGTCGGACATGCCGTCGGCTCGCACGGAATAATCTCGATATCCGCGCCGTTGATCTTGTCGGCCGTGAACGGGAATGCCAAGCCCGCGAAGTTGCTGCCGCCGCCGGCACACCCGATGACCACGTCGGGCAGGCCCTCGCCGATGCTCTTGAGCTGGGCCTTGGCCTCCAGGCCGATGATCGTCTGGTGCAGCAGGACATGGTTCAGCACGCTGCCCAACGAGTAACGCGTCTTGCCCTTCGGATCCGTCACGGCCTGTTCGATGGCCTCGGAGATCGCAATGCCGAGGCTGCCGGGGGTGTCGGGCATCTTCTTGAGAATCACCCGGCCCGCGTTCGTCTCGGAGCTGGGGCTGGCCACGCAATTGGCCCCCCAAGTCTGCATCATGAGCTTGCGGTACGGCTTCTGGTCGAAGCTGATCCGCACCATGAACACCTTGCACTCCAGGCCCACAATCTTGCAGGCAAACGCCAGCGCCGAGCCCCACTGACCGGCGCCGGTCTCCGTCGTCAGACGCTCGATGCCGAATTGCTTATTGTACCACGCCTGGGCCACGGCCGTGTTCGGCTTATGGCTGCCGGGTGGCGAGGTGCTCTCATCCTTGTAGTAAATCCGGGCCGGGGTATCGAGATACCGCTCGAGATAGACCGCTCGTCGCAACGGCGCGGGCCGCCAGCGGTACAGGATGTCGAGGATGCCCTCGGGAATGTCAACCCACCGCTCCGCGCTCACCTCCTGCTCAATCAGGTTCATGGGAAACACCGGGGCCAGCATGTCGGGGCTGATGGGCTTGCCATCCGGACCCAGCGGAGGCAGAGCCGGCGTCGGCAGATCGGCCGCGATGTTGTACCACTGCCGCGGAATGTCCTTCTCGTGTAACAGTATCTTTCGATCCATGCCTGTCATCTCCTATTCGTGGTCTTCCTGTTCGAGCATTTGGACGGTGACGGATTCGGGGTCCTTGAGAATCTTCGCCCCTCGGGTGATTTTGCACAGACTCACGTGCAGATCGGCCGCAATTTTCCGTTGCGTGACCCCCTCCCGCAGCATCTGCATCAGCCTCCACCGCAGGGCCAGATCACGGCGCTCCGACCGCGTGAGAATCTCGTCGAGGAATCGCCGCATCTGCTCCGGGTCCTGAATCTTGCAGAAAACCGCAACCAGATCGTCAATATCGCCCACATATACTCCTGAAAACAGATGTTTCTATGAATGGTATTAGTGTACCTGTCAGCCGTGTACCGTGCAAATCCTTATCGGAGAAAAACATGCGGCACTTTTACCCCCGCCGGACAAAGGGCGCGGGCCGCGGCCGGACCGTTCGAGTCCGTGGGAGCCCAAAAAATGAGAATCTTCTCGAGCTCCGATAAGACGGGCCCCGGGCCTGCTGCGATACGGTGGATTTGCGGCCGTTCGGGACCGCGAGGTGGACCGGACGCTTGCGTTCGCGCTGCGCTTTCGCTATAATTAGGGAAGCTTCATGGGGGTGGCTTGGAGGGTGAGCCGCTGGTGTTTCTGCAGGATCGATCCGCGTGGTGCCGCACGGTATTCGTGCACCCGTCGGTCCTTTTTGCATGGTGAGGACTTTAACGATGGCCAGAAAGAAACCTATGGCCGCCGTCCGCCGTACCGGCGGGGTGGTGTACGTGGAAATCCAGCGCGGCGACGTGGTCGCCGATGATGATGTCCGCGCCGTGCAGGAGTGCCTCGCCGGGCGGCTGAACGAACAGGGCGTCACCGCGATTGTACTGGATTTCGCCACGGTGCAACGGGTTTCGAGCACGGCCATCGCGTTTCTGTTCAAACTCCAGGCCCGATTCGCGAAGATGGGTCTGCGGTACATGTTCTCCGGCCTGTCGCGCGACAAGCTCGTCGACGCCGCCAACGACCGCTTCGCCTACGAGGTGTTCAAGGTGCTTGACGTGGATCGCCTGCTGGCCGTGGGCGCCGATCAGATCGACCAAACCGTGGAACACGAAGGCCCCTCCAGCCGCAAGGCCGTCGCCTGCTGACCGCGTCCTCACGCCTGGTTTGGACCCCGGTCATGGTCACCGCTTGCGGATCAACAGGTCCGGATCGTACGCCACTCGCCCCGGATGGGCCTCCAGCTCGCGGATGAACCGCTGACCGTCCTGCCAGTACCCCGCCGTACCCGCGATCCCGTCACAATGCCGCAGGAAATACCGGTTGATCGCCTCCACCAGAACCTCGCGCAGGGTCTTGCCTGTCATCGAGGCCAAGGCCACCGGCAGGAACCGAAAGTCCGCCTTGACCACGAAGTGCAGCCGCATGGATCGGCCCAGCCCCGTCAATTCGTAGCTGCTCGCCAGCGGGTGCTCCTTAAGGATCCGCAGCTCCAGGCGGGGAAACATACACGCCAGGACCTTGCGGTAGTTGACCCGCCCGCCCTGCCGGTCGGCGATGACTTGCAGCGTCTCACCGGCCGGCAGCGCGTCAAAGGCCTGCTGAATCAGCGTGCACACCTCCGTGAACAGAACCGAGGCCTTGTTGCGGACGATCTCCACGCGGTGATTGAAGGACGCCACGTCAAGCACCCGACACCACGTGCCCATGTATCGCATGTCGTGCGCCGTCAGACCGCGACGCAGCACCTTGGCCGCCAGGGAGATATCCTCCGGATCGCCGAAGAGCGGATGCCGGTCGAGGTCCGCGTACCACGGGTACTGCCCGAGGCGCGGGAGCGTCTCCGGGGAGAGCCGCTCGATCAGTTGCAGGCCATTCTGCGGCAGCGTCGGCGAGCCGTCCATGACCGCCAGCATCGCCAGGACCGTCCGCTGCAAGACCGCCGGACCGGCGGAGCGATGGTAGGCCTTCTTGCTGTCGGTGATGAGCAGCCGGCCGGCGAGGCGGCGCTTGTCCCGCCCCACGGCGGCCGACAACAGGGCCCACAGGTCGGCGTTGACGTGATGATCGGGCAGGGAAAACGCCGACGCCGAGACGACCAGCGGGCCCAGCAGCGGCCCGTAGCCGGCTTCGTCGATCCCCACCAGAAGCGCCATCGCGACCTCCGTGCCCGTTCCTGTTCCCTGCCGGTCGGTCCACCGGCCGTGCGAATCCGGCCATGACTGTAGCGACTTCGCCCGGCCCGTGCAAGAGACCACCGGCCCGTCGGCCCCGGACCTGCCCGGTCCGACTCCCGGCGCGACGCGCCCGAGCGAGCCCGGAACCCACACTATCATGCCGTTTTTCAGCGGATGGATAGGCCCCAACGCCGGTTTTGGCCGGCTTTTTCTCCATTGGCCCGTTGCATTATACCCCATGCGTCCGGTACAATGGCTCTGTCGCTATTGTGGTTCGCAAAGCGGGGAAACGACGGAGGTTGCCATGTGTTCGAGAACGACCTTTCTGTGCGGAATCGTTTTTGCCCTTACCATCCCCTATGCCACCGCCGGCGCCTACTCCGGCGGCTCCGGCACCGCCGACGATCCCTACCAGATCGGCACGCCGGACGACATCCTCGAGATGTCCGCCACGCCCGCCGACTGGTCTGCCCACTTCCTGATGATCGCCGGCGTGAACATGCTCGGCCACACCTTCGACCGCGCCGTCATCGCGCCCGATACCGACAGTTCTGCGGCAGCATTCCAAGGGGCACTGTTCACCGGCGTGTTCGACGGAAATGGGCATGTGATCAGAAACCTGACCATTGACGCGTCGGATCAGGACTATGTGGCCCTTTTCGGGGCCATCGGCCCAGGAGGGTGCGTTCAGAATCTGGAAATGGCGGAAACTGAAGTAACGGCTCGAGATTTCGTAGGCAGCGTTTGTGGACGTAACGGCGGGCTGATCAGCGAGTGTCAGGCCACGGGCGTGCTGACGGGAGGGCAGCACGTGGGCGGTCTGTGTGGCCTGAGCAACACAGATGGAGTCATCCGCCAGAGCGGCGCTGCTGCGACGGTGACGGGCACGGGGCCCGTCGGTGGCCTGTGCGGACGCAATGGTGGGACAATCGAGGACAGCCGCGTCGGCGGGACGGTAACGGGGGTCGAACCTGTCGGCGGGCTATGTGGCGAAAATGTTGGCGAGATCGAACGCTGTGATGCCACTGCTGAAGTGACCGGCGAGCAACAGGTCGGAGGCCTGTGCGGGGTGAACAAGGGCGGGACCATCGTCCGGAGTCGTGCTGCGGGAACCGTGGCGGGCACACAGTATGTAGGTGGTCTTTGTGGGCGAAACTGGTATCAAAGTAACATCAGCGAGAGTCATGCTGAGGGTGCTGTACAGGGTACGATGGACGTCGGGGGCCTGTGCGGCTGGAACCAGTCCGGGGACATCTCGTCCTGCTATGCTCGTGCGGTTGTGGTGGGGCCCGATAACGCCGCGAATCTCGGTGGACTGGTCGGCACGAATCGCTCGTCTATCGAGTGCTGTTGGGCCGGGGGCAGCGTCTCAGCCGGAGACGGGGCCATGAGACTCGGCGGCCTCTGTGGCTTATACGAGCTCGGCTTTATCGAACAGTGCTACGCTGCGAGTGCCGTGTCGGCCGGACAGGACTGTCAGTATCTTGGCGGCTTGTGTGGGGACGCCGAATCGTGGCTCTTTCCACGTAATTCCTTTTGGGACATGGAAGCTTCAGGACTAAGCAGCAGCCACGGCGGGATTGGCCTGCCGACTGCACAAATGAAGAGCAAGGAGACGTTTGTCCAGGCGAACTGGGACTTCACGTACGACCTTGGCGATCCGGCCGACTGGTACATGCCGGTCGACGACTACCCTCGTCTGGCATGGGATGCCTTCGATGGCGGGGATGGAACAGCCGGCAGTCCGTACCAAGTCTCCGAGCCGGGGCAACTGATCGTGATCGGACAGCATTCACAATGGCTGGACAAGCACTACGTTCTGACGGCGGACATCGACATGGAGGGGCGACACTTCACGAACTCCTTGATCGGGGCCTACAACTCCGGTGTGTGGCCTCGTGAGTTTGTTGGCACGTTTGACGGGGCGGGCCATACGATCAGGAATCTGACTATCACGGGCGGCACCTATGGAAGCTACTTGGGCCTCTTTGGCGTGATTGGTCGGGATGGACACGTGACGAATTTGGGTGTTGATAACATATCCGTCACTGGCGGCCAGGAGCTGCCGAGGTTCATCGGCGGTCTATGCGGAATGAACTATGGTATGATCAGCAATTGCTATACGGTGGGGCATGTCTCCGGTTGGCAGCGTGTCGGTGGGCTTTGTGGGGGCAATGACGGCGGCACAATCGAACGATGCTGGGCCGGTGGAACCGTCTTGGGTACGCTGGGCGTTTCGCATTCGCCGTCCAGCTTGGGCGGTCTGTGCGGTGGAAACGGCGGCGAAAGCCGCGAGCCAAGCCTGATTGCGGACTGCTATTCCATGGCCAGCGTATCCGCGGCTGTTCGTGCGGGAAGCACGGGCGGCCTGTGCGGGAGCAGCAACGGACGCGTTGAAAACTGCTACGCCGTGGGGCTTGTCAACGTTGGGGAGGGCTCCTATAACGTCGGCGGTCTATGCGGGTATGCGGGTGATGCGCAGATCATCAACTCTTTCTGGGACGGGCAGACGTCCGGGCAGACGACCAGTTCCGGCGGCATCCGCAGAACCACGGCCCAAATGCAGCAGGAGGCATCCTTCATCGGCTGGAACAACGGGGCCTGGACCATTGATGAGAGCAACGACTACCCGCGACTGTGCTGGGAAAACAAGCCGGGCAAGGTCATGGATTATGTGTATCCTCGCTCGTATGCCGGAGACGGCATTGCTCGTCCCTTTGAGATCGCGACGGCGGCGGATCTGTTGTGCCTTTCGCGTCGACCGGACGATTGGGACAAGAGCTTTGTCGTCCTGGCTGATATTGACATGAGCGAGGTTTCGGACTTCTGGCCCATCAGCGAGTTCTGCGGTCGCTTCGACGGGGCCGGCCATGTGATTGGCAATCTCGTTATCGATAGCCTACAGATTGGAAACCGGTGCCAACTGGGGTTATTCAGCCGGGTGACGGCCGGAGCCGAGGTTCTGAATCTTGGGTTTGAGAACGTGTCCGTCAGTGGACCCGACCATGCGCATTACCTTGCAGCCTTATGTGCATTTAATCTCGGGGACATCATTCGCTGCCATGCTTCAGGTCACGTGACCACGGGTGATTCCAGTCACGAGTTGGGCGGGCTCTGTGCCGCTAACGGTGGAGAGCTTCGTGCCTGCCATGCGGCAGTGGACGTGTCGGGAGGCGATGGTTCAAGCTTCATGGGCGGTCTTTGCGGCCACAATTGGGGCACGATTACCGATAGTCACTCTCGCGGTGCAGTGCAGGCAACTCGATTCGTCGGCGGTCTGTGCGGGTCCAACGGCCTTGGCACAATTCGCCGGGCATACGCAACAGGTGCAGTGACCGCCAACGCGGATTTCGGCGGGTTGGTTGCTCCGGGTTCGTATGCGGGTCCGACCGAGACGAGTTTTTGGGATGTTGACAGTACGGGAGTAACGGTCAGTGCCGGGGGGACGGGGCTGCCCACTGCGCAAATGCAGACGCTTGCGACGTTCCTGGATGCCGGCTGGGATTTTCTCGACGAGGGGGACAATGGCACGCAGGACACGTGGCGGATGTGCGCCGATGGGGTGGATTATCCTCGGCTGGCATGGGAGTTTGCGGGGGCCGGGGACGTCGACTGCCCGGACGGGGTTGGGATCGAGGATGTATGGTATCTGTCGGGCCGGTGGCTGGCGACGACGCCCGCGACGATCGGGGCGGCCGATCCCACGGGCGACGGCGTGGCCGACCTGGCGGACCTGGCCATCCTCGCCGCCCATTGGCTCGCCGTCCCGTAGCCGACCCGTTGGCTAAAAGCCCGTGCGTTTGAACTGCTTTTCGAGCTCGGCCAGGGTGAATCGCAGCGTCGTAGGTCGGCCATGCGGGCACCGGCTGGCTCGCTCGACGACGGCCTTGTCGGCCAGGAGCTGGGCCATCTCCGCCTCGCTGAGCGGCTGGCCGGCCTTGATCGCCGCCTTACACGCGGCCATGTCGAGCACCTCGTGAAGCAGCCGTTCCGCGTCCAGCCCCGCCTCCCGCGCGGTCAAGCGGTCCAGCAGGTCGCGCACGAACGCGGCCATGTCGATATCGGCAAGCAGCACGGGAAACGACTGCACCGCGACCATCCCCGGCCCGAACGGCGCGACCTCGATCCCCAGCTTCTCGAACAGGGCCCCGTGGGTGTGGATGGCCTCGGTCTGGGCGTCGCTCACGTCGAGAATCTCCGGCATCAGCAGCCGTTGCGACGCCAGCGGCCCGTCCGCGAGCTTGCGGCACAGCCGCTCGTACAGGATCCGCTCGTGCAGGGCGTGCTGGTCGACGATGTCAAAACCCTCCGGCGTCTGCACGAGGATGTAGCTGTCGTGAATCTGCAGCAGGCGGGAGGGCTCGGCGGGCGCTTGATCGGCCGTCGAGGGAGCCTGGGGCTCGGGTGGAGCCGTCTCTTCCGGCCGGGTCGGCGCGGGGAATGACAAGGGCGCCGGCTCCTGCGGCTCCGGTCCGGACAGACGGCTGCCGGAGGGCCCGCCGCGAAACTCCAACGGCCGCTGTCCGCCGCCCGCGGGGCGCTTCTGGAAGAAATCGGCCATCGCCTGCGCGATGCGCTGCCGACGGGCCTCGTCATCGCCCGGCGGCGGACCGGGCATCGGCGGCGGCACCGGGGCCTTGGGCAACGTGCCCGGCGCGTCGAGGTTTATGCTCAAGAGCTTGTCACGCAGCGCGGCCAGCACCTGCGAGTGCACCAGGTTGGCGTTGGCGAATCGCACCTCCACCTTGGCCGGGTGCACGTTCACATCGAACGCCTCCGGCGGCATCTCCAGAAAGAGAAACACCACCGGAAACTTGTTCGGCTCGATCAGACCGCGGTAGGCCTCGCGAACGGCGTGGGAGATAAAGCGGTCCCGGATGTACCGGCGATTGAGAAAGACGTACTGGAACTGCCCCGTTCCGCGGGCCATCGCCGGCTTGCCCAGCAGGGCGCGGAGCGTCATCCCCTTCTCCTGGCGGCGGACCTCGATCAGATCGTCCGCGACCGCCCGACCCAGCAGCTCGCCGATACGCTCGACCAGACCGCCGCCCGCCGTCAGGCGGTGCAGCGTTCGGCCATTGTGTGTCAGCGTCAGGTCCAGATCGGGATGCGCCAGGGCGACCCGCGTGAACTGCTCGCTGATGTGCCCCATCTCCGTGTTCGTCGTCCGCAGGAACTTACGCCGGGCGGGCAGCTTCGCGAAGAGATTCCGCACCTCGATGGTCGTACCCGGGCTGGTCGCGCAGGGACCTACCTCATCAAACCGACCGCAGTCGATCCGCAGACGATGCCCTTCCACGGCTTCGGCCGGGCGACTGGTGACCGTCACCTGGGCCACGGCGGCGATGCTGGCCAGGGCCTCGCCACGAAAGCCCATCGTCCTGACCCCTTGCAGGTCCTGGGCACAGCGCACCTTGCTGGTCGCATGCGGGAAAAACGCCGTGCGGATGTCCTCCGCGTCCATGCCGCAGCCGTCGTCGGCCACGGCGATCAGACGGCATCCGCCGTCCTCGACGTCGACGCGGATACACCGCCCACCCGCGTCGATGCTGTTCTCGAGCAACTCCTTGAGCACGCTGGCCGGTCGCTCGATCACCTCACCGGCGGCGATCATATTCACCATCTGGTCGTCGAGAACGACGATCCTGCCCATCGGTCATCCCTGTCCGCCCGGCCGCCGGGCTCGTCCACCGCCCTAAAAGCCTGTTGAAAAAGTGTCACCCCGGACCCCGGATCGAGTCCGGGGCAGGCTTTGATCCAGGGTCCACGCTCGACGTGTGGTGTGCTCTCTGCACGCAAAGCGTGGATTCCCGCGTTCGCGGGAATGACAAAAAGGGCCCGTTGCTGTGGCCCGTACGTTTTTCAACGGACTGCTAGACCAGCAGGCTCCGTCCGGTCATCTCCTCCGGTTTGTCCAGGCCCATCATCTCCAAAAGCGTCGGCACGACGTCCGCCAGGCGGCCGCCCTCGGCCAAGGTACGTCCCTTGAACCGCTCGCCGAACACGATCATCGGCACGTCGCCCACCGTATGGGCGGTGTGCGGCATATCATTCTCGAAGTCCCACATCTGCTCGAAGTTGCCGTGATCCGCCAGGATCAGCGCGCTGCCGCCCAGTTGCTCCACCTTGTCCAGGATGCGACCCACACAGGCATCGACGGTCTCGGCCGCCTTGATCGCCGCTTTCAGCACGCCCGTGTGACCCACCATATCGGGGTTCGCATAGTTCATAATGACCACGTCGTACTGGCCCGTATCGAGCCGACGCAGCACTTCTTCGGTCACCCCCTCGGCGCTCATCTCCGGCTGCAGGTCATACGTCGCCACCTTCGGCGACGGGATGATCTGTCGGTCCTCGCCGGGGAAAGGCTCCTCGCGCCCGCCGTTGAAAAAGAATGTCACGTGGGCGTACTTTTCCGTCTCGGCGCACCGGAACTGCCGGAGGCCCAGGTTGCTGAAATACTCGCCGGCGATGTTGGGCATCTGCTTGACCTTCGCAAACGCCACCGGCGCGGGAATCGTCGCGTCATATTCGGTCATGCACACGTAATGCACCTTCGGATGCGTCTTGCGCTCGAAGCCCTTGAAGCTCTCGTTCTCGACGAAGGCGCGGGTGATCTCCCGCGGTCGATCCCCGCGGAAATTGAAGAAGATCACGCTGTCGCCGTCCTCGACCAGGGCCACCGGACGCCCGTCGGCATCCAGCAGGTTCACGGGCTTGACGAACTCGTCGGTCTCGTCCTTCGCGTAGCTGGCCTCGATCGCCTCAGCCGCCGAACGGGCCTTGGCTCCCTCGCCCGACACCATGCAGTCGTATGCCGCCTGCACCCGCTCCCACCGGTGATCCCGATCCATCGCATAGTAGCGGCCCATGACCGTGGCGATCCGGCCCACACCGATTTCGGCCATCTTCCGCTCGATCTGCTCGAGGTAGCCCTTACCACTGTTCGGAGGCGAATCCCGCCCGTCCATGAGCGCATGCAGGTATACTCGTGACAAGCCGTTGCGCTGGGCCAGTTCCAGGCACCCGTACAAGTGCTCCAGCAAGGAGTGCACGCCGATGTCGCTGCACAGCCCCATCAGGTGCAGCTTGCCGCCTCCTTCGCGGGCGCGGGCCACCGCATCGAGCAGCACCTCGTTCTTGAAAAACTCGCCCTCGCGGATCGCCTTGGTGATCCGCACGGACTCCTGATAGCAGACCCGGCCGGCTCCGATGTTCTGATGGCCGACCTCGCTGTTGCCCATCGTGCCTTCCGGAAGCCCCACGTCCTCTCCGTACGTCCGGATCAAACAGTGCGGGCATTCCCGCATCAACCGGTCGTCAACCGGCGTGCGAGCCTGTTTTATCGCATTATAGGCGTCCTCCTCGGGGCGGGGATTATACCCCCACCCATCGCGGATAATCATCACGTAAGGCCGCCCGCCCAGTTTTGTCTTCTTGGTCATTCCCGTTCCTTCATCGCGCTACTGTACGTAGGAGCATATCCTGGAAACGCAGACCCCTGACCCCCACAGGGCAAGGCACTTTAGCGGCTTGCACAGGGTATGTCAACGCCGCTATCCATACGGTCGGTCGCCGGACGCGTTCGCCGGCCGCCCCATAACAGTCCGGAAACACCCGCCCCATCGCCGCTTGGCCCCTGACTGGTCACGATGCCACCGTCGGGCATCCTCCTCGATTGACGGCTTAAAAAGAAGGAGGACCCGCCAGGGGTCCCCTTTTCCAGCATTTCACGGTCGTACGGACCTGCCCGCGTCGCACCGGTCGGGCGGTCCTTCGCAGGCCCTTATACACTCCCGAATCGGTTCATTCCCTGGGAACGGTGATGCCGATCGGAATGCCCTCTCGTACACATCCATGGTCATCGCCGCAACCCGATCCCAGTTGAACCGGCTCCGGATTTCGGCGGCCCGCCGTCGCCGCTGCTCCATGCTCAAGGGCTCCTGGCACAGGCATTCTCTCAATCGGCGGGCCAAACTCTCGGCGTCTCCACACGGAAAGTACCGATCCTCAGACAGGCCGATCTCGCGGTTGGCGGGGATATCGCTGCACAGCACGCTCAATCCATGCGACAGCGCCTCCAGCAAGGCGATCGGCAGACCCTCATGGTAACTGGGCAATACGAACAGACTGGCGTTGGCGTACAGGCCGTTCAACTCGTGCTCATCCAGAAACCCCGTAAGAATGACGTTTGGCCGGGTCGAGGCGAGCCGGCGAATGCGGGCGGCGTAGCGGGTGGTATGGTCGTTCCGCCCCGCGATGACGAGCTTCACGTCGCCCGGACCCAGCCTTCCAAAGGCCTCGATCAGCAGGTCCGCCCCCTTTTCGGGCGTGATGCGACTGACCAGGAGGATGTAGCGGCACCCTTCCAGCCCGAAGCGGCCCAGAATGTCGAGCCGCTCCCCACGTACAGGCTCATCCACACCGTTGGGGATGACGTTCACATCCTCCCGCCGGTACTTGTCCTCAAGGAATGCCCGCATGTTGTCCGACACCACGATCACTTCATGGGCGAAACGCAGGCAGACCCACTCCCCCAACCGCAGAACAGCGCGACCGAGAAGGCTCCACTTTTCATCCCGGTAGTTGAACCGATGGACCGTGACAATCACGCGGATGCCACGCCAGCGCAACAAAGGACAGAACAGACCTGGTCCGATGTTGTGGATATGCACCCCATCCGGCCGCCGAATCAGGCAGACCATGGTAGCCAGGGCGCTGTGCACGAAGGCCTCAAGCCCTTGCCGTCGGGGACCAGCTAATGGCACCAGACGCACCCCGCGCCACCGATGGCCCTGATGAGCTGTAAAGGCCCGACGCGTGAACGCCGTGATGCGAAAACCGGCCTTGACCAGACGTGGATAGAGCTTCTGGCAGTGCCGCTCCACCCCGCCCTGAACGTGCGGAAAGCCCCGCAAGCCGAATACATAGATACTCTTGCGCATGGCCGGTCTACCTCCCCGAAGCCGTCCCCCATTATGTTGGCGCGATCATGGGCTCCCGCGACGTAGCGGACGGGCTGCGCCGCCCGGCCGCCCGGTAGATTGCCAGAAGTCGTCGATAGTGCCTGTCGGGACCGTGGAACCGCTCCGCGTATGCTCTGGCGTGCCATCCCATCCGGGCCGCCGTGTCCGGGCGGGCCCGCATGTCCTGAATCGCCTTCCGCAGGGCCCGCACGTTGCCCGCGTCGAAAAGCCAGCCCGTGCGCCCCGGCGCCACCAGTTCACCGATGCCCCCGATCCGCGACGCGATGGCACACTTGCCCAGAGCGAATCCCTCCAGCACGCATCGGGGGTTGTTCTCGTACCACTCCGCGGGCAAGACCACCGCCGTGGCGCTTTGAATGATCTCGTGCAGCGCCGCCCCGCTGTGATACCCCAGCAGGCATACGTTGCGCAAACCCCTGCTGCGAACCCGGGATTCAAGCTCCCCCCGTAAGGGACCGTCTCCGATGATTCGCAGCCGGACGTCCAGCCCCTTCACGGCATCGAGCAAGGTAAGAAGACCCTTTTCCCGCGAGAGCCGACCGAAATAGACCAACGTTCGGCCGTCCGATTCGTAACAGGGCTTAAGGCGATCCACCTCCACGAAGTTCGGCAGCCAACGAATCCGGCGGGCGAACCCCATCGCTTTCACGCGCGCGGCCAGAAATCGACTGGGTGAGATGAACTCATCGATCAGGTCGTATACACCCATCCACCGGTGATGGAGGTACATCTCCAATGTGTTGACGAGACTTTTGGCGTAGGACCCTTTCGTGCAGCGCCGCAGCAGGCAGTGGTAGTACCGCCCACCGGCGCAACGATCACAGACGCCGTCAGGACCCACCATGGCATACGATGGGCACACCAGCTTGTAGTCCCGCAACGTCATCACCAGCGGAATCCCGTATCGCTTCAACACCGGTAGAAAGGAGGGGGAAAGCTGGTGGGCGATGTTATTCATGTGCACGACATCCGGCCGCAGGCGCTTCAGAAGACGCTCCATCTGACGCCGGACCCGACGCGACCACAGGATGTCCACTGCCGCCCGTAGCTTGCGGGCCGGATCGGGCAGGTCCTCGTAGTCCACGTGCGGGGCAAAGCAGTCCTCATACGGATACGATGGATTCTCCGGATGCGCCATGCCCCAGTAGATCACCTCGTGCCCACGGCTCTCCAGCAGCCGCCCCGTGGTCAGCGTGCTGTGCTCGGCGCCGCCCCGCCCATACAGAAACTTGTTAATCAGGAGGATGCGCACGCCGCGTCCGGCTCCTGCCCGGCCCGCTTCGAGAGCTCGGCCAGCACATCGTCAAAGATCAGATCCTCGGGGTGATGATGCCCCGGCGTGTGACGAAGTTGTCGATCCCAGTACCCCTGGCACGCGTAGATGCCGGCGGACGGAAAGCAATAGCTGATCTCGCCGATCACCGGCTCGCCCGCAGGCCCGACCAGGAAATCGAAGCCGATACATTGCGTGCCCAGGCGATCGGCCACATCGAAGGCGATTCGGATGTAGTCCACCGGAATGCGCTGTGGTTCGTAGAAGATCCGCCCGCTGCCCGATGCCCGGAAATCACCCGGCCGCGTCTCCCGCAGGCATGCCAACGCCCGATCCCCGATGATGATGACCCGAACGTCGCAGCCCGGCTGAGGCACGTAGTCCTGGAAGTACACGTACCCACGCTGTCGCGGGAGGCCCCAGTTGACCCGGTGAACCTTGTACACGTAGTCGCGGATCTTCCGCAGCTTCGGACCGAACCCGCGGACCTTGCCCAAGGCCCGCAGCCGGGTCCGACTGTCGCTGAATACGCCGCCGAAGGGCTTGAATCCCCGCCCGAACGCCCGACGGATCAGGGCCCGGGCCTGGCGGGGCGAGTGCACGAGCCGCACGTTTCGCCCGCCTGCACCGCAGGCCAGCTTGAACACCTTGGGAAACTCGGCCTCGGTCGCCCATCGCAGCGCGGCCTCCTCATCATAGAACACGACCGCCTGCATCGCGGGCGCCCCCACCGCCTCCAGCAGGTACTTCTGGGCGGCCTTGTCATCGTAATGCCAGGAGGTCTTCATGTCCGGAAACACCAGCAGGCCCTGATGTTCCGCGGCGGGTAGTACCCGACGGGCGGCGGCCACGGCCTCGGGCCGCCAGTGCTCCCAGTGCCACAACAGTGCCGTGCAGCCCCGCAACTGCTCGAAGATGTCCGGCCGATACGCGTCCACGACACGGACGTCGCAGCCAAGCTGTCGGGCATACGCGAGCCAGCGATCCGAGAAGCTGCCCGGCGTGTGGTGAATCGCGATCATATCGCACCCCTCCGCGTACACCGGCGCCGGCCGGCCTCGATGTGCCCGGCGGCGTACCCCAGCAGCAGACCGAACCAGACCATCTCCGGCCAGAACGTGAACCCCGAATACAGCGTCCCCAGCCAGAAGATCACGACGCTCATCACCAACGCCGGCAGCGTCTCATCCCGCCGCCGCCACGCCTGGCGCATGAGCCCCAGCATCGCCAGATTCAGCCACGCGAACACCCCCACGCCGAGCAGACCGTAGTCGTAGAGAATCTCCAGCCAGTCGCTGTGCGCATACTGCCGCACCCACACCCGCTCCAACAGATCAGGGACAGCCCAGAACCCCGCGCCGAAGATCTGCCGGACCACGTCGAGCCGGCACCACTGCGCGAGGATGATGCGGTAGAACGACCCCCGCCATGAACCGGCCGTCTCCAGGCTTTGCAGGTCGGCCAGACGCCCGACAAACGGCTCCCACCGCCATGCCAAGACACCCGCCACGACCAGCCCGACCAGCACCGCCAGAGCAACCGCCCGGCTCCGCTGTCGCGGATGCACACGCCCCCAGGCCAGAAGGAACCCCAGTTGTCCCAGGATGATGGCCAGGAGAGCCCCCCGCTTGAGTGTACAGACCACCGCGACAACCGCGGACACCAGCACGGCTCGGCCCACGATGCCGGGCTGAGGCACCAAGAGCAACAACGGCAGCAACCGGGCGACCCAATATGCCCATCCCGTGGCCTCATAGTCCATGACCGTGCCGTCGAAGACCGAGGCGATCAGCCGTGCGCTCACGCAGACAATCGCCACTTGCGCCGCCCGGTTCAGGTCGCGGGCCGGCAGCGCGCCGGCCCGCTGCAAACGCGCCGCGGCCGCAAACCCCACGATCCAGAACAGGTGCTTGGCCAGTGTCACCAGCGTGGCATAATCCCATGCGCCCGCCAGTCGCACGAGGCCGTGCACGCCGACCAGCAGGGCATATGCCGCCATCGCGTGGACCAGGCCGCTGCCGTACAGGGCCCGGTCCAGGCGTGCCCCGGCGGTGTACAGGGCCATCAACCCCCAGAGACAGCCCAACAGGACGTGCTGGGTGGTCCTTTCGTGCTCCACCTGTCCGACGGGCGCGAAGAAGATGTCCAGTACGGTCCATGCCACCAAACCCGCCAACAGCACCCCTACCACGGCACGCGGCCCTTGCCGACGGATGTCCACTCCATCCGCGATCCGCCACAATCGGCCGCCGCCGAATCCGATCGTCACGCCTGATAGACCGAATCCTATCTTCAGGATCGCGCCCCTCCGACAGTCTCTGCTCGTACGATCAGCCCACGGTTTGCAGGGTTCATCTTCCTGGTGACACCGCGCAAGCTCCGCTTGCGTCGGTTGCGCCGCACAGGCACGACCGAGGGTGGGTGTTATCCCTCCATGGACGGGGCCGGCCGATCTCTCACATCGGCCGGACGCTTGACGGCGACGTCAACACGAGCGATGCATCGCCCGGCACACGCCGCCCATAGATCACATCCATAAGACCTTCTAAGAGTAGAAAATAATGGGGTGTCTTGTCAAGAGATTTTAATGAATTTATCAGTCTGTTTACCCGGCGGACCTCATGCATCACAGGCATGCCTTCCACGGGCGCCCTATCGCGACCCTGAAAAGCGACGGGTCGATCTTGCCTGTTCGTCCGCGGCGTGGTAGGTTGACGGGGGTCACCGGAGCATCGGGTGATCGACCCGTGTCGTTGGACTCGACAGAGATCAGGAAAGGATCGGACACAGATGATTCATCGCGTGTGCCGCCATGGAATGGCTCGACTCGCGGGCGCTTTGGTCCTGGCCGCGGCCGTCGCCGGCTGCGTCGAGCGGAAGCTCACCATCATCACGCAACCTCCGGGGGCCACCGTGCGCCTCAACGATGAAGAGATCGGCACGAGCCCCGTCACGGTGAACTTCAACTGGTACGGGGACTACCGCGTTCAGTGCATCAAGCCGGGTTACGAGATTCTCAACACCCATCGCCTGCTCGAGGCGCCGCCGCACGACACCTTCCCCCTGGACTTCTTCTACGGCGTGCTCTGGCCGGAGACCATCGTCGATGAGTACGAGTGGACCTTTGAGTTGACGCCTTATCAGCCGCCGGACCGCGACGATCTGATCGAGCGAGCCCAGGCGATGAAGGGCAAGGCCCTGCGCGACCTCAAGAGCCCAATGCCCGATGATTCGGCTTTGATCGACGCGGCCGACCCCACGAACGACGCCGATTAGCCCCGCTGGATGCGATATCCCGCGCCATGGACCGTCCGGACCACACGACGGCCATCGGCCCCCAGCTTTTTGCGTAAGGCCGCCACGTGAACATCGACGATACGTTCGTTCTGGCCCGTGGCCTCGGGGCCCAACGCCGCCTTGAGGTCACCGCGACCCAACACCTTGCCCCCGGCCTCGATCAAGGCGGCCAGAATGCGAAACTCCGCCCCCGTCAGGTGAACCTCTCGATCCCCCACCAGGACCTGCCGCGACTGACGAATCACGCGCACCGGCCCGGCCGAAATCACGGGCCCGGTCTGGCGAGCCGCCTCCCGCACCCGACGTAGCACCGCTTCGATCCGCGCTACCAGCACCGCCGTGCTGAAGGGCTTGGTCACGTAATCGTCGGCGCCCACCCGCAGCCCCACCACGATATCCGTATCGCTGTCCTTGGCCGTCAGGAGAATGATGGGAATCCCCGCGGTCTGCGGGCCGTGTTTAAGCTGTGCCGCCACGTCAATGCCCGAAACATCGTCAAGCATGATATCCAAAAGAACCAAATCCGGCGGACGGGTCTGTACCTCGTCCAGTGCCTCGGCCCCCGTCAGGACGGTCCGCACACGGTAGCCCTCACCCTCCAGGCCCATCCGCAGCAGGTCCAGCAGGTCCTGCTCGTCATCCACAACGAGAATGTCCGCCCTCATGCCAGCGCTCCACGCGGTGCCTCCTGCATCCGCCGGTCCTGATCCTACGGCCACATCGCGGAGGTTTCAACGGGTTTCTTCATACTTGGCTTACATCTTCCTGACAACCGGCTTCGCCGTCAGACGCCTCGCCGATGTACTCCGGCACCAATCGTCGGATACCGGCCACAATTGCCTGGCGGTCCTGGCTCGGCGAGATGCACAGAAGCTCGGCGATCTCGGCCCGCAGTGTTTCGCGATCTTTGGGAATGTTCTTCCAGATGCCGATCTTCGGATGTCGCGTCGGGACCATGTCCTCCCCGGCGATGCTCAGCTCCTCAAACAACTTCTCACCCGGCCGCATCCCCGTATACACGATCTCGATGTCCTCATCCGGCCGAAATCCGCTGAGCGTAATCAGTTCGCGGGCCAGATGCTCGATCTTGACCGGCTCGCCCATATCCAGCACGAAGATCTCCCCGCCCTGGCCCATGGTCGCCGCCTGCAGAACGAGCTGGCTGGCCTCGGGAATCGTCATGAAGTACCGCTTCATCTCCGGATGCGTCACCGTCACCGGCCCGCCGGCGGCGATCTGCCTGCGGAAGATGGGCACCACCGAGCCGTTGCTGCCCAGCACGTTACCGAACCGGACCGTCACGAAGTGCGTGCCGCTGGTGGTGTTCAGGTCCTGGATATACATCTCGGCGATCCGCTTGCTGGCGCCCATGATGCTCGTCGGGTTTACGGCCTTGTCCGTGCTGATCATCACGAAGGTCTCGACGCCGGACCGGTCCGCCGCGTCCGCCACGACCATCGTGCCGAAGACATTGTTCTTGATCGCCTCCCCGCAGTTAAGCTCCATCAGCGGCACGTGCTTGTGCGCGGCCGCGTGGATCACCACCTGTGGCCGGAACCGCGCAAAGACCGGCTCGATCCGCTCTTTGTCGGTGATGTCCCGCACCACCACCTCGAGCGGCACGCCCGGATGGCTCGCCCGCAGTTCCCGCTCGATCTCGAACAGGGGGTTCTCCGCCTGCTCGACCAGCACCAGCCGCGCCGGGCCGAATTGGCACACCTGCCGGCACATCTCCGAGCCGATCGAGCCGCCGGCGCCCGTGACCAGGATCACCTTGTCCTTCAAGAACGCCTCGATCTGCGCCAGCTCCAACTCGACAACGTCCCGGCCCAGCAGGTCGTTGATATCCACGTCCCGGATCTGCGAGACGCGGAGCTTGCCGGAGGCGATGTCCGTGATCGACGGCACCGTCTGAAACCGCAGCTTGGTCCCCTGGCAGATCTGCACGACCTGCCTCAGGCGTTTGCGGCTGGCGCTGGGCATGGCGATCGCGATTTCGTCGATGCTGTGCTTTTCGCACAACCGCGGCAGATCGTCCACCCGCCCCAGCACGGTCACGCCGTGAATACTCATGCCCTGCTTGGCCGGGTCATCGTCCACGAACCCGACCACGTGAAACCGGTTCACCCGATCCCGCAACAGCTCACGTGCCAGCGCCTCGCCGGCGTTGCCCGCCCCCACGATCAGCAGCCGCTTGAGCGATTCGCCCGGCTCGGCGAAAAACTCCTCGTGATACATCCGGATGAGCATGCGAAAGCCGGCCAGCACCATGATCGTCAGGAACAAATCCAGCATGATGACGCCTTCGATCGCCCGCTGTCGCGAGCGCACCTCGGCGAACTTCAGCTCCCGCTCTTGGCTTTCCTCCAGACTGCTTGCCTGCCCCACCAACCGGGAATAATGGCGAATCCGGCTGATCTCCAAGAGGTCCAGCAGTCCTCGCCGATTCGCCCGCTCAGCCTGCAAGTCATACAGCCGGGGCCGCATCTCCCGCCGCCTCTCATCGTTGGCGGTCAGCCGGTAATCCCGTGAGAGGCTGCCGATCTGATCCGTCAGATCGGCGATCCGCCCGGCTACCGATGCCCCGCCGAATCGTGCATAGGTATCCACCAAGCCAAAGCCGTAGGCATACCACAGGGCCATCAAGACGATCGCGCTGGCGATTGACGCCTTGGCGATCTCCACCAGATCACTGATACCCACGTAGCGCCACCACCCCCGAAACTGCCGAAAGAACCCGAAGATCAACAGCTTCAAGGGGACGGCGACCGCCAGTAGAATCGGAAACGGGTAAACGGCCCACCGGCGCTCCAGTCGCATCTGATGCGCCAACAGAAAAGAGAAGAACAGGGCCACCACGAAGGCCACGGTATGGGCCAGCACGATCAGCACCCGCCGATACCGAACGAACCACTCCGCGCCCCGGGCTCCCGGGCCCAGACGCCGCCGGATGACTCTTCGCAGACCGTTGAGAATGCGCTGCGCCATAATCTATACCGCTAAGTCCTTTGCTGACGAATCGACCCGTTCCCGTGGCGGAGGCGCATCCACGCCGCCGTCCACCACCTCGTCGAGCTTCACATAGACCCGGTCGGGCGCGATCCTGTCCAGTTTTTGTCGCAATAGAGAGTAGATGACCGTGCTGGCACTGAAGTAGAAGCTCACCACGTAGGCCACGACCAGCCCGACCATGCCCAGCATCGTGATCCGGACAAGCACGCCCCCCACCGTTTCCGACCAGCCGACGATCGCCGGCCCCGACCCCATCAAGTCATAGAAACCCGGCCTTGGCCAAAGCCGCCTGAGCTTCTCGACCCGCATGGGATCGCCGGCCACGCCCAGAAACACCATGCCGTACGTCACGATCAGCACTAGATACACGAAAAGGCGCACGAACAGATACGATACCGCCCCCACCAATCCCGCGATCAACAGGTAGAACCCCATCCACCACGGCTGCGAAAACACATAGCGGAAGGACCGACTGACCGCGTCAAATCCATCCGATGCCTCATAGGCGATCACGGGCAGCATCAGGCTGCCGCCCACCGTCGTCCCCAACAGCATCAACACCGTCAACAGGCCAAACAACAGGCCGATCCCCAGCCCCAGGCCCAGCGCCAGTTCACCGGCCCGCGGAATACGCAGCACTACCCCCAGAAGAACCAACGCCCCCGCAAAGACAACCATGACAACCGCCGACAAGGCCGGACCGGCCGCCAATGCCCCGAAACGCCGCAGGCTGAAGTGCAAAACCTCAATCAGCCCCGGCTTTTCCCCCCGTGCCGACTCGAGGGCCACGCTGCGACAGATCGCCCCGCCGCCGAGAATGAACGCCAGGAAGCAGACGGCCAGGAATACCAGGCTATACACCGGATGGTACCACACCGCCCAGTACAGGGCCACCAGACACATCCACAGATCGGTGAACATGTCCGCCAGCCGCGCCAACACGCCGCGGCCGTCCGGGGCCAGCAACGATACCGTGGCCTGGGTGAATCGAGCCGAGCCGAAGTTCCACAATGTCGTAAACACCCCCTCACAGTGCGTATGGCCATCCCCCGGCTCATGGCTGTCCCGAAAATATCGGATCAACCGACGATCCGTCGCGAACGCGTCGAGCTCGGTGCGACTCTCCTGCCGTGAGAAATCCGAAAGCCGCACCTTCGGCGGATACCGCTCATCCACGAGCACCGTCGGCCGCAGCCAGTCCAGAAACGCCCCCGTGGAACACACCACCAGAATCGTCAGGCCCGCCAGGATCAGCCGGCTCGGCGCGACCGCCAGCCGGAACGTCCGCAACAACCTGGCGAACGCCATATTGTCCCAGAGATTCTGAAGCTGTTCTTCCAGCGTCATGGGCATTGGCTTCCTGCGGGATCATCCCGGCCGATTTCACGCAAACATGCTCTCATTATCGGCCATACGCCACCGCCGTTCCAGCAGAAAGCACCGGTGCTAGCAGGCTGTTGAAAAAGTGTCACCCCGGACTTGATCCGGGGTCCACGCTCAACGTAGGGTGTGTCTCTGCCCGCAAAGCGTGGATTCCCGCCCGCCAAGGCGCGTCGTCGACTTTCGCGGGAATGACAAAAAGGGCCCGTTTCTGTGGGCCGCGCGTTTTTCAACGGACTGCTAGCCGCTCGCCGCGGTGTGTGGCGAATCTTGCGACTCGTCTGCCGTTTCTGGCTCACCCTCGATCCGATAATTGCCGTCCAACCACGCGTTCAGGTCCACCAGTCGACAGCGATTCGAACAAAACGGGAAGTGCGGCTGCTTCAGGAGAAGCTCGGCGATCGGGATATCATCCGGCCCCGCGACTCGACCGCACATCGGACATCGCCATGAGCCCATAAACCGTCTCCTCGCCTCTATCTTGTGATCCGGCGAAGCCAACCATGAAAAAAGCCCGCCTTGCCGGAGCACGGACGGGCCTGTTGTGGTCACAGAGTCAAACGAAGACCTCAGTAACTCTCGTCCTCGTCGTCATCGTTGAGATATTCGAACGGATCGACCTCTTCATCGCCCTCGGCATCGTCCTCAAAGTCCAGATCGCCTTCCGCGTCCTCCGCGCCAGTGCCGTCCTCCCATCCCTCATAGCCCCCGACGCGTTCGCCTTCTTCCACCAGCCCCTTCTCGACCATCTGCGCGTACTCCATCGAATACCGCGCCCAGGGAATCGCTTCCAACCGCTTCTTGCCGATGGGCTTGCCCGTACCCTCACAGACCCCGTAACGGCCATCGCGAATTCGTTGCAGGGCCGCCTCGATCTCCAGCAGGATCTTGCGCTCGCTGCTCATCAACCCCAGGGCGAATTCCTGTTCAAAATTATCCGTCCCGATATCGGCCATGTGAATCGGCATACTGGACAGATCGCCGGCGGCGTCCAGTCGCGACTTCTTGAGAGCCTCCGATTCGATCAGGCTCACGTCCCCGATCAGCTCCGCCCGTTTCTCCAACAAGAGCTGACGGAAATGCTCGATCTCCGCGGGCTTGAGGGGGCTGGCCGAAGACCGACGGCCGGCCCGAGGCTTACTGGTGGACTTGCTCTTATTTGTCGAAGCCTTGGTCTTTGTAGCCTTTTTCGCCGCGGTCTTCTTGGTCGCCGCCTTGCGCGTCGTCTTCTTGCTTGTCTTCTTGGTCACCTTCTTAGCCACCTTTTTCCTGGGTGCGCTGGTCCTTGGGCTTTTCGGGGTCGTCGTACGACCCTTCTTCCGGGTCGAATGTTTCTTTTTCTTGGCCGTCTTCTTCGCCACGACGGACACTTTCCTCAATATGTACTCGGTCAGAGCGGACCGGTTCGGTCCGCCCGTACATAGAATCGACTAGTATACGGTCATCGGTCAATTTGGGAAGGAGAAAAAGGGCGATCTGGGCAAAAAACGCGCCACCACGCGAATCGAATGTAACTTGTTTTAAAACAAGGGCTTGAAGAAAGCGTACCATTCCACTAGGAAGGCCTTGGGCCCACCGGCAAGACCACATCCGCACCACCCAAACGGCCCTGAATCACCTTCACACCGAAACAGGCCTCGATCCGTTCGGCCCTGAAAACCTCCCCCACCGGCCCGTGCTCATACCGCCCCGGACCGCCCAGCAGGAGCATCTCATCACAGTATTGAGCCGCCAGGTTCAGGTCATGGGTGATCGTCACGATCGTCTTGCCCTGCGCGGACTGCAGCCGCCGCAGCAGATCGAAGAGCCTGACCCGATGCCTAAGATCCAGAAAGCTCGTCGGCTCATCCAGAAGCATAACGGGCGTGTCCTGAGCCAGAGCCCGGGCCAGGTAGACCCGCTGGCGCTCCCCACCGCTGATCTGAGTAAGCCGACGCGATCCCAAGGGCTCGACCTCCGTCTCCCGCATGGCCGCAAGGACGAGTTGTCGATCCTCTTCGGTCTCGAAACCCAGCGGCCCGAAATGGCACGTCCGGCCCATCATAACCGTCTCATAAACCGTGTACGCGAAGCTGGGAATCATGTCCTGCCGCACAACCGCGATCTTCTGCGCCAGGGTCCGGGTGTTGTAGGAGCCCATGGCCGCGCCGTCGATCACGATCCGCCCCGCCGAGGGCTTGAGCAATCCGCCAAGCAGTCGCACGAGCGTGGTTTTACCCGATCCATTGGGCCCGGCCACGGCCAGGAACCGCCCCGCCGGTACGTTGAATGTAATCTGCCGCAAGACCTCCTGCCTGGGATAGTGGAACGACGCGCCATGGACTTCGATCATGTTCATCCTTGCCCCCATCGATGCCCCCGGGCATACCGCACCAGCAGCACAAGGAAAAACGGCCCGCCCACCATCGCCGTGACCACCCCTACGGGTAGCTCCGCCGGAGCGACGACCACCCGCGCGAAGGTGTCCGCGACGATCAAAAAGGCCGCCCCATACAGCCCGGCCAAGGGGATCAGCCGGCGGTGATCCGGCCCAAACACCAGTCGCACGGCGTGGGGGACGACCAACCCCACAAACCCCACCAATCCACTGAAGCTCACCGCCACGGCCGTCACCAGCGACGCCACCCCCAGCGCCGTCCGGTGGACCGCCTTGACGTGCACGCCCACCGTCTGCGCATCAGAATGTCCGAAACTCAGCACGTTCAGGGCCGGCCCCAGGCGAAACAATACCACCGCTCCGGCCACGACGATCAGGGCGGCCAGGCCAATCGCCCGCCCCTCTTCCAACGCGGCCGTATTCAGATGCCCCATCAGCCAGAAGATGGTGGTCTGCAACTGGTGCCCGCCGGCCACCGAAATGAGAAAGAGGATCACGGCGCTGAGAAACGCATTGACGACCACACCCGCCAAGAGAAGACTTGTCGTCCCCCCTCCACCCGCCGCCCGGCCGATAGCCGAGACGAGCCCCACCGTCGCCAGGGCCCCCACAAACGCCAGAGCAGCCACCGGACCAATGACCCCGCCCAGCGGCCATACGGCGATGCTCGGCACCATCACCGCCACCGCCGCGCCCAGCCCCGCGCCACTCGATATGCCCAGGATATAGGGGTCGGCCAGTGGATTGCGAAGCAGGGCCTGAAACACGGCCCCGGCGCAGGATAGCGCCATGCCCACCACTCCGGCCAGCAGCACCCGCGGCAGGCGAATGCGGACCACGATCTCAAAGTCCAGATTCGGTGACCCGACCGGACCCGGCCCATCCAAGACCCGCCCAATATCGACCCGTTGCATCCCAACCAGGCAGCAGACCAGCACGACGGCGACCAATACGCCGACCGAGGCCGCCACTTGAACGGCCAGCAACCGCCCCGTCAGCGGCCGACTCATTGGCCGGCTCCAGCATCTCGTATGACCTCGGCCACGAGTCGGACACCCTCCGGCAACCGCGGGCCAAGCCGACTGACCTTGTCACCGTCCATAACATAGACCCGGCCGTCCCGCACGGCGGGTATCGACGGCAGCGCCGACCAGTATTGCCGGGCCTGCTCGCGAGACGCGGCCAAGTCCCCGCCTCCCATGGACGGCTCAAGGATCACATCCGGGGCCGACGCCACCACCTGTTCGATGCCGATCGGCGGATACTTCTGAATCGTCGGCCCCATCGCGTTTTGCCCCCCCGCCAGCCGGATAATCTCGTCGGCAAACGTCTCGGTCCCTGCGACTCGGAGGGGCTGGCGCTGCACCACCCAGAGGACCTTGGGCCGGGCCGGCCTGGCGCTCTGCTCGATCGTGGCCAACTCCGCCCGCATTTGAGCAACCAGCTCGGTCCCCCGAGCGGTGCCCGTCGCCGTGCCGATCTGTTCAATTGCCGCGTACAACTCCGCGACGTGATCGATCTTGACCGTCAGACAGCGGCAACCAATGCCCCGGAGGCGCTCGGCCAATTCGCGTTGCTGCCCGAAGGCCAATGTCACCACCAAATCCGGCCTGGCCCCTACGACCGCCTCGATATTCGGCTGCCAAAACGTGCCCACGTGGGGGTGCTTGGCGGCTTCCGGCGGCCAGTTGCTGTCCTGGGTCACCGCCACCACCCGATCCCCCAGGCCCAACGCAAAGAGGATCTCCGTCAGGTTCGGGGCCATCGACACAATCCGCGTGGCCGGGCCGGGCGCCTGGGGCGGGGTCTCTGCGCGGCAGCCCGCCAGCCCCGCCAGAAACAGCACAATCCAAATCATTCTGTGCGAACACATGATATCGTCGTAGATTCCCGGTCTCACGTCAGGCAGCCTCAGCGCCGCATCCGTGGGCACGACCCGCTACCTCCGGACCTGACTCATCCTAGCAGGGCCGCCGCGCAATGCACATCCTTTTTGCCCGAACAGAGGTGCATGGCTCTCAGGGGTCATACACATGTCACAATGAGCCCCGTGGTATGGGGGAAACTCCCCAAAAGCAATGGGGGAAAACACCTAATTTGAGGTCGTTGGATTAAAAAACCAAATTTCTTGTTGTCTTCTCAGCCTGAGTGGCGTCTATAACGCTGACTGCACTCAACCCAGTAGTCACACTCCGTTGAGGACACCTCTTGCGCCCCACACACCGTGAGAGGCGTCCTCTTTTTGCTGTCTTATAGTATCTATTCTCGTCAGTGTTTATCCGATCTCAAATCGTTGCTGTCCACGATGCGTTCTGGTATAGTGCGCAGGATCGCGGGGCACGAGCGGAACCGCATACAGGAGTGAAGCATCGACAGGGTGTAAAGGTTTTGGAAAGGGTAAGCCATGAGGCGAGTGGTAGTGGTCCTGTTGACGTTGGGCGTGGTGTTGACGATCGGGATTCCCGCAGGCGGTTACCAGGATACGCCCCTGAAGCCTAACGGGTACCACGTGCACGATGAGTTGGAGCCCCGGCCACCGGAGGTGACGCCGGGCGAGACGGACCGCCTGCCCCCCAGCGACGCGATTGTCCTGTTCGACGGTACGAATCTGGATGCCTGGGAGCATACGAACCGCAAGCCGGATGCACCAAAATGGCGGATCGTCGACGGAGCCATGGAAGTGGTGGATAAGGCCGGAACGCTGCAGACCCGGCAGAAATTCGGGTCGATGCAATTGCACATCGAGTGGCGCACCCCCAGCGTGGTCAAGGGCAATGGACAGGGACGTGCGAACAGCGGTGTCTTCCTGATGAGCACCTATGAGATCCAGGTGCTGGACTCGTACAATAACGATACGTATCCGGATGGCCAGGCGGCGGCGGTGTATGGCCAGAAAAAACCCGACGTGAACGCCTCGCGCGGACCGGGTCAGTGGCAAACGTATGACATCATTTTCCATCGTCCGATCTTCAAGGGGCCCGGGCAGAACGAGGTCCTCAAGCCGGGCACCGTCACCGTGATCCACAACGGCGTACTGGTGCAGGACCACTGGGAGATTCAGGGCGTCACGGACCATAGGAGACTGGCCAGCTACCGCTACCACCCCGATGAAATGCCGATCCAATTGCAGGATCACGGCAACCCCATCCAGTTCCGGAACATCTGGGTGCGGCCGCTGAAGGACTGACGGACGGCAACAGACGACGATCAAGGCCGTGCGTCCGGCACTCCATGGCTCGTAGCGCGTGAGAATACCACAAGACCCCGACCCGTCCGGGTCGGGGTTCACTTGTGTACAAGGCGTGCTCCAGCGGCATGGCCCTACATAAATGTCGCATCTATCGTGTAGTCGGCACATAAATGTGATCTATCTACGGCTTTACACACCCTGCCGTCACTTTCTATAAACCAATTCGAATAAAGGACTTTCGCGATTAAGGGGCGCCTTTCTGGCCGTCTGGCACAACTTTTGTTCACGCCGTCGTAGGGCGTCTGAAGCCGACGGAGGCGACGAGGCGCACATGTGGCAGCAAATGATGAAGGAGTGCCCATTGATGAAATTGATGAGCAAGTTTGGCTGGACGGTTCTGGTCTGTGTGGTGCTGACGGACGTAACATGGGCCGACGAAGCGGACACGCTGAGGTTTTCGGTTGGCGTCGACTATTTCGGGAAATACATCTGGCGAGGGCAGAACCTTCAGGATGACGGGGCCGTTCAGCCCTCGATCTCGTTCAGTTACGGATCGCTGTCCGGCACGATCTGGGGCAGCATCGACCTGACTAACGGCCGCGATGTGGACGGCGACGGCCGACGGGACAATGCCGGAGAGCTCACCGAAGTCGACTATTCCCTGGACTGGACTGCTTCGCTGGGAGATCTGGAGGGACTGGCCTACTCCTTGGGTGTAATCAACTACACATTTCCCAACACGCCGTTCGACGACACGACCGAGGCCTATGTAGGGCTGAGCCTGGATGTCTTTCTGCAGCCGAGCGTGACCGCCTATCACGACGTGGACGACGTCGACGGCACCTACGTCAGCTTCGGCCTGAGCCACAGCTTCGCCGAGGTGGCCAACCTGGCGCCGGACGTCCCCGTCGGCATGGACATCGCCGCATCCGTGGGCTGGGGCAGTACGGGATACAACAAGGCGTACTGGGGAGTCGCCGACGGACGGGCCAACGACCTGACGCTGCAAATGGCACTACCGTTCGAGGCGTGGGGTTGGACGATCACGCCGAGCATCAATTACGTAACCCTGCTGAGCCACGACATTCGGGCCAGCGACAGCTACAGCAGGGACAGTGATTACCTGTTCGCCGGGTTCAGCTTGGCCAAGAGCTTCTGACCTCGATGCCACCGGCACGGCCTTGAGCCCGCCAATGGGCTGTTCAAACCCGACTACCGGGGCAGGCCCGGCACATCGTGAAGCGCGTACCATCGCCGGGTCTGCCCTCTTTTCTGACGGGCATGACGATGCCCTCGCTCGAAAGCCACAACCCGCGGTCCCGCATGCAGCCGGCGTCAGACGATGGCCTTGGGCACGATGCCGTATTTGCGAATCTTGTAGCCGAGTTGACGTTCGGTGATGCCCAGCTCGCGAGCCGCGGCGCGCTGGCGGCCGCCGGTCTTCTTGAGGGCGTCCACGATGCACTCGGTCTCGAGCGCGGCGACCTTATCGGGCATGGTCCGCTCGGTCTTGGGCGGCCCGGCGGCGTCCCTGACCATCTGCAGCGAGGGGGGCAGGTGCTCGGAGCGGACGACGTCATCGTCGCAGACGAGGACGGCCCGCTCGATGCAGTTCTCCAATTCGCGGATGTTGCCCGGCCAGTGATAGCTGGTGAGCATGCGGATCGCCGGGGTGCTGATGCGAACGATCCGCTTGTTGTTCTCCTGGGCGTACTTCTCCAGGAAGTAGTCGGCCAGGAGCATGACATCGTCCTTGCGCTCGCGCAGCGGCGGCATGAAGATCGGAAACACGTTGATGCGGTAGTACAGGTCCTCGCGAAACAGCCCGCTCTTGATCTCGCGCTCCAGGTCCTTATGCGTGGCGACGATGATCCGGACGTTGGCCTTGATCGTCTCGCGGCCGCCCAACCGCTCAAACTCCTTGAATTGGATGACCCGCAGGAGCTTGATCTGCAGGTTCAGCGAGAAATCGCCGATCTCGTCGAGGAAGATCGTCCCCCCTTCGGCCAGCTCGAAACGCCCCAGTTTGCGTTCCGAGGCCCCGGTGAAGGCCCCCTTCTCGTGCCCGAACAGCTCGCTTTCCAGCAGGGTATCGGGCAGGGCTGTGCAGTTGACCTTGATAAAGGGCTTGTCCGCCCGGTAGCTGTTGTAGTGGATGGCGTGGGCGACGAGGTCCTTGCCCGTGCCGCTCTCGCCCCGAATCAGCACCGTAGCGTTGCTGTTGGCCACCTGTTCGATCAGCCGATAGACGGCCTGCATGGCGTTGCTGGTGCCGACCATGTTGTGGATGTTGAACCGGCTCTTGAGCTCGCGGCGGAGCCGGGCGTTTTCACTCTGCAGCGCGGCCCGATCCTCTTCCACCAGGCGATTGAGCCGCACGGCCTGGGCGATCAGCGTCGCAACCACGTGAAGCAGCCGCAGGTTGTCGTTGAAGTCCTCCACCCGCCGGACCTGGCGATACACGCTCAGGGCGCCGATGGTGCGATCCTCCAGCTTGATCGGCACGCAGAAGAAGGCCACGCTGACGCCGCGCGCCCGCTCGCGGGAACCCATCTTGTTGAGAAATCGCGGGTCCTTGTGAATATCCGGACTGACAATCTCCTTGCCGCTCTGGACCACGGTGCCGGTGATCCCCTCGCCGACGCGGTAGGTGATGCTCTTGGCATCGGCGGCGCTGACGCCGTGGGCGACGTTGACGTGAATCAACTCGGAGTCCGGGTCCAGCAGGGTAATCATGCCTTGCTGAAGGCCCACGTGCTCATCCAGGAGTCGCAGGATGGCTCCGAACGTGTTCTCCAGGTCCAGGGACCCGGCGAACGCGGAGGCGATCTCCGCCAGCAATTCAACATCCGTCTGTTTGCGCCGTACCATCGGAGGGCCTCTCATCAAGTCACGGGAGTCTGGTCCACGCTGACCCGAGAAGCATACCAAAAACGTAGAACTGTGAATAGTGCCGACGTTTTTGTTTTCCGAGGGCAGTGAGAAAACGCACTCCCCCGGGAGTGCGGAGTACGGCTTCCCGGCCAGACCTGGACAGACGCCCCCGTGAGACCCATCGGGGCCGTGGGCCACCCGGTCGAATTCTCTCCATCGACCATCAGGTGGTCAGAAAGCCAACTCGTCGCGAAGCTGGCGAACCCATGTCCGGATACGGTCGGCGGTTCTGTCGGGTTGGTTATCCTCGTCCAGGACAAGGCCCAAAAAATGTCCATCCTCAACGGCTGCGCTGTGCGCGAAGTCGTAGTCGTCAGTGGGCCAGACACCGACGACCTCGGCCCCCAGCGACCGGACACGAGCGGCCAGGTGACCGACACCGTCGGCAAAGCAGTCGCCGTAGTGTTTCTGGTCGCCCAGGCCGAAAAGGGCGACTTTCTTGCCCTTGAGATGCTCGGCCGGGAGCTTGTCCTCGAAGACGGCCCATTCATCCTGGAGGCCGCCCCAGTGCCATGTGCTGGTGCCCAGAATGAGGACATCGTAGCCTGCCAAGTCGTCCACAGTCGCCTTGCGCACATCATGCAAATCGACTTCGCCGGGGCCAAACTCCGCGGCGATTTGCTCCGCTACGTTCTGGGTGCGCCCGGTACTGCTTCCGTAGAACAAGCCTATTGCGGCCATCGTCATCTCCAAAAGAAACCAGGAATCCGTCGGAATTCCGTCGTGTCGCATACGGTTGCGCGGATGATTTGTTCTGACCGCACAAACCGCTTTCCGAACCGCGGCCGCGTCAGAACTCGTAGAGCAGGCCCGCCAGAACAGACAGCCGGTGGTGGTCCTCGATAATGGGACTATCGGTGATCTCACTGGCCAGCCATTCGTATTGTAGAGCCCCGTAGAGGGACCAGGGGCCCTCCAGATCATAGGAAAGGCTCACCCCTGCATACGGATTGATAGCCTCCTTGGGGCGATAGCGGGGGCGACCCGCGCGGACTTCATCGGTTTCCACGCCGTAGTAATAGCGCACGAGATTATCACTCTGCCATCGCATGCCCACGGAGGGCGTGACCGAGAGGTCGCCCAGGGCGAAGCGCCTACTGTAACCGAGCCGAAACTCACGTCCATCGTGCCGTCCAAACAGATCATTCACGAATGACGCGGTCAGGGCCCCCCAATCCCCGGACCATGCCAGCGACGCCCCCCCATCGACGGTCATGTGGCGGCGGTCCATGCCCGTCAGAGCCGAGCTCTCATCGTCGTCGTAGCCGTCGAATCGCCATCGTGCGATGGCCTTGAAATCGAGCGATTCCGTGCCAAAGAGCCGGTATCCGGCCTCCGTGCCGCGGAAGGACCAGGTCGGGCTCTCGTAGAAGACCATGCCAATGGGGAAGACGTCGTCGTCGTACCCCTTGTAGGGCTTACCCGACAGAACGAAGCCCGGCCCTACTTTGAGGACGGGCCGGCGCTGGGCCTCCTCGGCCATAGCCGAAGATCCGAGCGACGCCCCCAAGCCCACGATGACACATAATATTCTCACAAGCGGCCCTTCCGTTCGCGGACGACTGAGTTTACCCGACGCGCAGGTAGTGTACGGACTGGTTATACCGTTCGCAAGGGGTCATACATTCAGGTCAGACCCGGCCAGAGAACAGAAGTCTCAGGGGGTGCTCCTTGTTCTTCCTTAATCGTCCGGACCGGCGCGGCCGAGGTGGCGTCGCCTTGGCCCGGCTAACAGCCTGTTGAACAAGGTGTCACCCCGGACCCCGGATCGAGTCCGGGGCAGGCTTTGATCCGGGGTCCACGCTCAACGTGGGGTGTGTCTCTGCCCGCAAAGCGTGGATTCCCGCCTTCGCGGGAATGACAAAGAGGGCCCGTTGCTGTGGACCGTACGTTTGTCAACGGACTCCTAAGGCTGTCGCAACTCGACCGGGTCCGCTCGGTCTTCACGTCGCACGGCGAGGATCTTGCCGGGCCGGACCTGCATGTCCCTCCATCGCAACGGTGTGGTGTCGTCAGAGGGAAGCAGAGCCGTAACGCGGCCTTCGCGCAATCCGGTTTCCAACACGTAACCGCCTGGGATATCGTGAAGAGACGCTTCCTGTGATCGCGGCTCACCGCCCTGGCTCAGCCGGTAGACCGTGACAAACTCCAGGCGTTTGGCAGGCTGAGGGCTCTTGGCCGTCAGGTGCCATTCGCGCAGGGTGATCCGCGGTCGCGGGTTGGGGTCATACTGATCGGTCTGCGCAAACGTCAGGCCGGCCGGTGTCAGGAAATCTATCGAGCAGAAAACATCGCCGTTTCGCACGATCACGTTGTGCTGATCCCGCACCTGCATCTTGTTGACGGCGTGCAGCCAGTACTCGAACGTGGACGGCTTGGGCGCTGCCAGGCGGTCGTACACGATCATCAGATCGGGTTTGACGAAGAGGATGGCGCGGGTAAAGCGATCGAGAGGCTCTTCGTAGGCGCCGCCGGCCTCGCCGATCACCAGGTCCATGGCGTCGGTGGTGGCAAAGGCGGTGATCCGCCCCTGCGCCCCGGCGGTGCGTCGGCCCTGGCCGCGGCCGTTGACGGTGATGTTATTGACGGATCGCGTGGACCACATCCAATTGCGATGGTGGTCGCTGCCATAGCTGTCGCGATAGCCGCTGCGGATGAGCATGCGCTGGCCGTAGGCCCACAGCAGAAAGGAATTGTTGGCCTCGTAGCCGTGGCTTTGCGTGCCGAAGGGGCTGGATTTGAACGCGATCTGCACACTGTCCTTCGCGTCGAAGATCTGGGTGTTCAGATACGCCTGGCCCGTTCCGCGAAACAGACGACTGGCCGGCAGATCATCGGGCCTGCGGGCGGACACCTTGGGCAAGGCGCCCCGGACGAAACCGATGTAGCCGCCCGTCTCCTGGGACCCGCCATGCTGATCGACCCACCATTGCCAATGGGGGTTCTGGGCCTGGGCGGCGAAGATGCTCATGATCCCGCGGAAGCTGCTTGAGGTTTTGCGGGCGCACAGGTCCCCAAATCCGCCGCCCACCTTGCCCGGCGGCATCAGGTACATGCCATAGTAACCCACTTGGGAATAGTAGGGCTTGTCGAACGCGTCGATCCCCATCGCCTCGCGCATGACATCGGCCCACCATGTGAAGCGGTCCTGGTAGCTGGCCCAGTAACTGGAGCCCTCGTGCCAGCCGCCATCTTCATCGGACCAGACGGGATACGTGTTGTAGAAAACGTTCATGGCGAACCAGAGCCAGTCGTCGGCCTCAGGGATCTCATTGTGAAACGCGATGGCCACCTCGCCCAGAAAATGCCAGGCCCGATTGGCGTGGCTGCCGTAAGGTCGCCACAGGTGCCGCGGGCAGAGATGATCGTACATCTCTCGGCCGCGAACGGTCATGACCCGGCGACACAGGGCCTTCTCCTCGTCACTGAGCAGATCGTTGACGAACGAGTAGGTACGCGCGAAGTAGTAATTGTAGGGCATGCCCGCTTCATCATTGTAGCGATAGCCCGTGCTGCCCTTGGGGTCCCACTGGGCGCAGGCCATGAGAATGCGGCGGGCCTCCTGGCCATAGCGGTCCGGGCCCCCGAGCAGCCGCGTGAACGCCAGCGTCGCGGCGGCGTTCAGCGCGCGGATCGTATACGTGCGGTTGCCCCACCAGATCTCGCGCCACGGATCAGAGCCGCGTTCCATGCCCTTCGGATACAGGGGTGGCTCGCTCGTATCGGGCGGGTTCTTCAAGAGGCGCTCGCACTCGCGCACGAGGCCGTCGTACTTGTCCTTCAATTCGCCGCGGGCCAGGTCGCGCAGATGTCCCAGCCTCTCCGGTCGCAGGAATAACCGCGGGTGGGTCTGGGGGACGCGGGCCAGCAGTTCCTCGCGAGGCGGCATGGGCATGGCCACGGCGTCGGCAGGGACAGTGAAGGTGCGTGTACGGCTCCACGAGGTGGGCTTACCGTCGGCGTCAATGCCTCGATAACGCCAGCGATAGGTGCCGGCCGGAAACGTGCGGGGCGGGCAGTGGACGTTGAACTGCAACCCCGATGCGGTGTACCGCCAGTCGCTTTCAGCGGCGGGACGGCAGTCGATCTCCCAGGTCAGGCCACTCTGAGGCCGCCAGGAGAAGCTGGGCGGATTCGTGGCGGCGGTTGTGCCCTCTTCGGGCCGGTAGCCCCATTCGCCCGGCTCGGCGGAACGCTCATCCAGCGTCGCACCGATGCACCAGCCTGAAATCATCAGAAAGACTGCAATGATCCGCGCCATCGAACGCATCTTACCTGCCTCCAAAAAGATTCCGAAAATGACCGATCGTCCCTATCGCGCGTATAGACGCGGCTTTACGGGCCTCATGTTGCGAGGTTTCGGCCGTTATTCCATGTTGCCCGGCTCGTGACGGTGCTTCAGGGCTCGCGTCATGTAGTGATCCAGTAATTCGATGTTGAATTCCCCGACCATCTGGTCTATGCCGATCGTGTCGTGTTCGCTGGTCAAGAGAACCGACCCAAGATAGCCGGGATCGGTGATGGTGACCTTCGGGCCGTATTTCTCCTTCAAGGCCCTGAACCGCCACCCGTTATAGTCCAGATGCGCCACGCGGCAATCCAGATTCACATCCGCCACGACGTAGTCATGGTAGTTCGTACTCGATGCGACGACCTCGCCCAGAGGATTGCGGATCTCGCAGGGGAGACCCGCGACGGCCCCCACGAAATGGGATCGACAGGAATACGCCCAGTAGGCCTGCATCAGACCGCCGTGGTACATGGACGAAAAGAGGATCAAATCGGGTTTGGCCTTGGCGTATTTGAGCCGCAGCTCATCGAAGTTCAGATCGAAACAGATCGCCATCGCCACCCTGCCGAAATCACACTCGAAGACCGGGGCGTCTCGACCACACAGGATCCCCGATTCGGTGGTTTCCTCGATCACCACGTGATTCTTGTTGTAGATGCCCACCGCCCGGCCATCGCGGCCGAGGAGCACGCTGGAGTTGCGTTGGCTGCCGTCCGGCATCTCGCGGACGGCGGAGTAGATGATGTAGCAGTTATTCTCCTTGGCGACCCTGGCAAAGAGGTCACGCACCTGGTCGCCGCGCACCTTGTAGTAGGCAAGTTGCCTGTCACGAGACAAGCCGCTGGGTCGGTCACAGGCCTCGGGGACAACGATCAGATCCGGCTTGTCGGGCAGCACCTGGGCGAACCTGCCGCGCCAGTGGGCGATCATCCGGTCGACGATCTTCTGGGGCTCCGTATCGGGCGCGACCTGCGGCGGCCGCGGACCGATAGTCGCGATTCGAACAACCCCCTTCTTCTTGGCCGACTCGGCGGCCCCTGCCGGCGGGCCCACGATGAGCAGCAAGAGCATCAGGGCCACCGCGGCCAACACGTTCATGCTTGATCTCAGATCATCTCCACGCATTTCCATGCAGCACCTCGAATTCCCGCGGCAAACCACATTCACTCGTGCGCAGCCCCGCCATCGAAGAAACGGACCAGCCACCTCCATTAGCGAGGTCGGCCCTTCGTCTCACCGGGCGAACCGAAGTCGGCGCCCTTCTCGTCCAGAATGAGCACCCAATCGTTGCCAAAACCCTCCTCGCCCGGCGGGTCGAATGACAGGCGCGCGCCCGATCGCGTTCCAAGTGCCGCAGACTCGCCCTTTCGGGGATCGAACCACCAGGCCTGCCACTCTTTGCTCCCTGCCTCGCCCAGGCTGAGCGTGAAGGCCTTGCCGGTGGGCGTGTACACCATGATAAAGCCGTCGCCGCGCAGGGCCTCGATATAGTCATCGGGCCGGTTTTGCTCAGTCGCGATCAGGTTCTGGGCCGGTCGGGCCGTCACAAAGGGGCGTGATTCCATCAGCCGCCGCAGATAGCCCATCTGGAAGGCGCTGGGGACATCGAGCACCTCGTACCAATAGGCCGGCGGATCGGCAATGGACGGCCGCAACGGATCGGCCATCTGCCAGATGCTGTGGTGGCCGTAGGTGTGGCCGCACGACCCAGCGAAGACCGACCAGTACGCGCCACGGCGGGCGTGGTCGTCCGTGGCGATAGTGGGCGGACGGCCATGACGAAAGCCCGGGTAGGCGGTCTCCAGGTCGATCATGGGCTTGGTGGGCTTCATCGAATAGCCGATCTGCATCAGCCGCCAGTTGTACGCGTGCTGCCCATGGCCGGACTGCGCCGCGCGAATGTCCATCCACGGCTCGCCATTGAAGAACCACCAGCTCGCGCCGGGCCCGGAGGTATGGTAGGTCATCAGGGTCTTGCCGTAGTCCTCCTTGCCGGCGACGCCCAACGTGACGCCGCGAGCCAGGGCCCGCCAGATCGCGCGGGATTCATCCGTCGGGGCCGCGCGATCACCCCCGATGATCCAGATGATGTTCTCGAAATCCCGAAAGCGCCGGCCGACAAACCGGCCATAGCTCTCGGCATTGTCACTGTTAAAGATGCCATCTACAAGTCCATTCTGCCAGTTGCTGGTGACGTGGTTGCCCCACGTGGGTAGCAGGCCGACGTACAGGCCGTTGTCGCGGGCGGTCTTGAGCACGAATTCCACGTCGTCCCAGTAGTCGTTGTCGGGCCCGTCCCGCACGATGGGTCGGGCCGGATCGCCGTCCTCCAGCGCCCGATGCCCCTGGCGGTTGGGCTCGAATGGCCGGTACTCGGCGAGGATGACCGTTTGGATCACGGTGAAGCCCTTCCAGGCCCGATTGGCCATGTAGAACTCGACCTCCTGCCGGGTCAGATCGTGGATCAGTTGCCAGGCCGTGTCACCCAGCCAGAAGAAGGGTTTGCCGTCCTCGTGTACGAGGTAACGGCCGTTGGGAGCCACTTTCAATGAATCCGGCGCCCCTGCATCGGCCGCAACCGAGGCACCCACAACGGCCACGCCCCACAGGATGATCCATCGCGTCACGTATTGCATGGCTTCACCTCCCCGGCGAGTCATCGGTCGTGGGCATCAGTAGAACCCATGTTCATAGGCGGCGTCGAACAGGGCGACAATGTTCTCCGGGGGGATGCCGGCCTGAATGTTGTGCACATTATTGAACACATATCCGCCGCCCGGCTTGAAGGCCTCGACATTGCGTCGAACGTGCCGCCGCACCTCCTCGGGCGAGGCCGTGGGCAGCACGTGCTGCGTATCGATCGCGCCGCCCCAAAACGTCAAACGGTCGCCGAACTCGGCCTTGAGCCGCCGGGGGTCCATGTCCGCGGCGCTGACCTGGATGGGATTGAGGATGTCGATGCCATTGTCGATCAGTTCCGGAATCAGCGAGGCGACGGCCCCGCACGTGTGGTACCAGATCTTAGCCGAGGTGAGAGAGCGGATATGCCGGACGAGCCTTTTCTGGCGAGGCTTGACGACGCGTCGATAGAAATCCGGCGCAAAGAGCGGGCCCGTCTGCCCGGCCAGGTCGTCGCCGATCATCACCACGTCGATCAGGTCGCCGATCTCACCCAGGAAGGCGGTGTAGTAATCGAGCCAGAACGCCAGCATCCGGTCGAGCAGGGCTTCGCAGAAGGTCGGGTTCTCGATCATGTCCATGAACCATCGCTCCAGACCCCGCATGTACCAGCAGGTCTCGTAGACCACACCGCCGATGCCGGTGCTGACGGCGTAGGGCGTTTCCCGACGCAAGGTCAAGGCCTGCTCCCGCACACCGGTGAACCGCGTGGGGTCACCGCCGTCGGGCCACGGGTAGTCGGCGAGCGTTTCGATCGTGGCCTCGGCCAGGGGGTTGTGCGAGATGTCCATATAAAGCGGTCTGTCGTCGGGCATCGACCAAACCACACCGAACTCGTCGGTCAGATCGTGCCAGAGACGCCCATCGCGGCGATTGGCCACGATGCGGCCATCAAAGCCATCGGGCCCGTGGGCACAGATGTACCGGACGTCCACGTGGAATCGCTCAAGCACCGCCTCGCACGGTTTGGCCAGTTGCTGAACGGGATCGAGGATCGCCGGCTCATCCGCGATGCCCAGATGCGCCAGGAGGGGCACGTAAGCGCCGCAATGGATGCCGGTCTGAAAACCGCCCAGGTCGATGGGGACGCGATCGGGCACCTGGTGATTGAGGGCCCGGGTCACACGCTCGCGCGGGGTCATCGTCTCTTTCTTGGCCATGACATCCTCAATTCAGACCGATGGTTTGCGTTGGATGGGCCCGGGTGACAACCGGGACCGCCGTGTCCACTTCACGCTTCTTCAGGTAATTGCCCAACCCGACGACAAGCGTGGACGCGATGAGCACAAGCAGGCCCCAGCGGATCAACCGGAGCGTGCGATCGCTGGAGCCTTTCCACTCATGCAGGAGCAGGCCCCATACGTTGCTGAAGATGATGATGAAGGCCATGTGCAGCGTCCAGCTCGAGAAGTCGTACTCGCCCATGCGGGTTTTGCCCATGCCGTAGAACATGAACTGAAAGTACCACGTGACGCCGGCCAGGGCGCTGAACAGATAGTTGGCCGGGAGCGGCGAGCCGCCGCGATTCACGTAGTCCCCGGCGGTGCGGTTCTTGATGTTGAGCAACACGCACCAGATGAAGTTCGTGGTGAAGCCGCCGGCCAGCACCACGATGAAGACCGGCGTATTCTTCCAAATGGAGGTGCTCTCGGCGCCGAAGGCCGCATCGGCGATGGGCTCGCCCGCCTCGATGCCGAAGGCCATGCACGCGCTCATGATCCCGGCGAACGCGGCCACCCAGAGCCCCTTGACAAGACTGAACTCCTTGATAACCTCCTTCTTCTTGTCCTCGGGCAGATCTCTCTCCTTGGAAACACCCGCCCAACCGCAGATCGCGATCCCGACGAGGCACACAAGAATACCGGCCAGGGTGACCTGCCCCGATGTGGCGGCCAACAGGTCGCCGAATTCGCCCTTGAACACCGGCGGCACGATCGTGCCGAACGCCGCGCAGAAGCCCAAGGCGACCGCATACCCCAGCGACATCCCCAGGTACCGCATCGACAGACCAAAGGTCAGCCCGCCAACGCCCCACAACACGCCGAACAGGTAGCTGAAGAAGACGCTCTTGGCCGGCGCCTTGCCCAAAACCGAGACAAGATCCGGCACGACCAGCAGCGCCACCACCCACGGCGCCACGAGCCAGGAAAAGACACCGCCGACCAGCCAGTAACTCTCCCAGGCCCACTGGCGGACCTTCTTGAATGGGAGGTAAAAACTCCCCGCGGCCAGCCCCCCCACCGCGTGCAGGAAAACACCGATTGCGACCATGCCCATGCTCCCGTTCAGCGGCCCGCTGTTCTGTTCGTGATGACGACGGCATGGACCCTCTGACCCGATCAGTCCAGTCCGTGGCCGAACACCGCCGACCGCCCCGCCCTCGGTCTCGGCTGCCCTGTTTGTACCGTCTCACATCGATGAGGTCAAGGATACCGTTGGCCTGCGCCAGACTCTCGGCAGTGGTGAAGCACGTACGGTACGACGGGTGGACCCTCTACCCTAACGGCAAAACCTCTGAAAAGCGGTTGTTTTTGCTGGCCGTTCGCCTATAATGTGATGCAGGATAGCTTTGTTCCAGGGACGTCTTTTGGAGGTGGGCCGAAATGGCGGCAACCGCATTGACTGTTGTTTTCGTAGCCGCGTTGGGCGGCGTCTTCGTCGGAGGTCTGCTGGTCGGTCTCGTCGTGGGTTTCTCCTACGCCGGGAAGCTTCAGCACGAGCGCCGGCAGCGGGCACAGGCCGAAGAAAAGAACGTGGATATCGAGAGGCAGCTCAGCCAGGCGCACTCGGAGCTGACGGCCCTGAGCGAACAGGTGGAGGCAGGCGAACGAGCGCTGGCCGAACGTCAGCAAGAACTGTTCGACAAGACCACCCGTCTGGCCGAACTCACGGTCCAACTGTCCAACGTGCGGGCCCAACTGGCCGCCAAGAAAGAGGAGCTTGATGAGGTCCGACGCATGGCCGCGGCCCGGCTGGCCGAGCAGAAGCGGCTGGCTTGCCAGCGCCTTGAACGCATTCATGAGGCCCAGATGCGGATGTGGGACGACTTCTCCCACATGATCGCTGAAGCCATGGCCGAAGAGCAGCCCGAGTACCCACGCCTGGTGTTAACGCGAAACAGAGCCGAACCGGACGAGGAGCTTGGCGAGGAGGAGGAAGACGAGACTGCGGCCGTGGCGGCATCGGAGGAACCGGACGCCGAGAGCGCCGCCCCCTCGACCACGCCGTCGGATGCGGACGCCGAGGCCGTCGGCGACGGCACCGATGAAGAGAACCAAGACGAAGACCCCTTGGCCGGCATTGATCTGGATGCCGTGACGCTGGATGAGGATATCGAGCACCCGAAGTCCGCCGGGGACTCGGTGAGCGATTACCTGGATGACCAGGCCTCAGAGCAGACCGCCTCGCCGTGGCTTCACCGCCCCGAGGCGTCAGGTGAGCAGGCCCCGCCCGAGCCGGAGACCATCGAACTGACGCTTCTGGATGAGGAAGAGTTGGACGCCGCGGTGGATTTTGGTGATGAGGAGGTTGGGCCTGAGACCTTGAGGCCTCAGGCGGACGCGGTCGACACCCCTGCTGAAGAACCGAGCGAAGGCGAAGACGCGACGGGCGAGGCCGCCGACACCGTCGAAAAAAAAAAAGCCATCTTCGATGTTTGAGGACTCGACGCTTCGGCCGTAGGCGGCGAGGAAGACAATTCAGCATTCGGGGGCTGTTCTTAAATGGGAGGGCATTTCGTCGGCACAGGCCGCGTGGTCCTCGCAAAGGCGGGCGCCGCAAGTAAGGTCTTCTCGTCAGCGTGCTTCTCACACTTGTGTGCCGGCTGCACGTTCTTCTTCATGGCTGCACCCACCGGGCCCGACTTACCCTTTGTGCTATAAGGACGGGGCTTCCTATGGCTGGTCCGGGGACACGGCCCTAGCGCTGGTCGCAAGTTCCTCGATCAGGCGGGCAGCGCCGGCGTGCTCCGGCGCCAGCCGCAGGCAGATGCGGGCCTGGTGAATCGCCGCGGCCGCATCGCCATTTTGCGCCAGCAGGCGCGCCAGGGCCAGCCGCCAACCGATGTGGCCATACTCCAGAGTCAGGGCCCGCTGATAAAGCGCCACCGCCTCGTCCTCGCGGCCCCGCTCGGCCAACATCCCCGCCAACGCCGCCAGCGTATGCCCGCCGGCATCGGGCTCGGCCGCCCGCGCCGAGAGCAGCTCGAACAGCCGCTCGCGCACGGCCTCGGCCCGCGTCGCCTCATCCTCGCGCCGGGCCAGCAGCCCCGCCAGCCGGCTCAGCCGCCCCACGTCGTCGCCCGCCAACTCCAACGCCAGGTCCGGGTGCCCCGTATCGAAGTAGATCGCGGCACAATCCGTAAACAATCGCCCATCCAGCGTGGATGCCCGCGCAAAAGACGCCAATCCCGGCAAGTCGCCCTCCGGGTTGCCCGCGTTGGCCGCCTCACCATCACTGCCACCCGCCGACGCCATCTGCGCGTGCTCGGTGACCTCCAAGAGGCCCGCCACGAAGCACACCGTCGCGTCGCACGGTGCCAGCTCGTACCCTGTCAGGATCTGCCGCCGTCCCAGGTCTTTGTTCCCCAGCACGTAATAGTTCAACTGCCCGGCCATCGTCCACGCCGGTCCATACGTCGGACACCGCCGGATCGCCTCGGCAAACTCCGCCACCAACCGCCGGGTGTGCTCGATCCCCTGCGGGCCCAGGACCAACTCGCCCGTCGGCTGCGTCTGCCGTGAGATCGCCCGCCAGCGATAGACATTGAGCCAGTGACGATACTCCACATTGCCCGGCTGGAGGTCCGCCGCCTGGCCCGCGAAGCGGATCAGGTCGATGTATTGTGGGTTCGATCCCTGCCAATCCAGGCCCTCCAGGTGCTCGGCCAGCGCCAAGACCCGATCCCAATGCCGCTGGGCCTCACGCGCCGCCAGGGCCCCGCCGGGGACCACGATCAGCCACGCCAGCGCGACAGCGAGGACCGCCGCCAGCGTCCCGACCAGGCGTGCCTGCCTGGCCGGCGCGTCCACTGGGGTCGGCTCGGCCTCGTTCTCCGTTTCAGGCGGCACCTCAGAGGACCCTTGGCGACCGATTTGGGCTGTGGCCAGCAGCAAGGCCGCGAAGATCGCCGAGAGCCCCGCGTTCGCCGGCAGGTGCTGCCCAAAATCCGAAACGCTGTGCAGCAGGATCGCCAGCAGTCCGAACCCCAACCCGTAGGCCGACGAGCACACCGGCCGCTGCGCGGTTCGCAGGCACCGCACGAACGCCGCCCAGACCAGCACGCCGAAGGCCACCAGCGGGAGGAACCCCAACAGCCCCGTCTCCTCCAGGGTCTGGGCGTACTCGTTCTCCGCATGGGCCGCCAGGGCCGGGATCGTGGAGCGGTCAAACATCGGATAGACCACCGCGTGGGTGTCAAGCCCCGTGCCGATCCACGGGAATCGTGTCCAGGCCGAGACGATGTCCTTGAGAATCTGCCAGCGGCCGCCCTGGGCCCGCTCCATCTCGCGCAACGTCGCCAGGCGGTCGTAGACCGCGTCGAAGCCGACGTACAGCACGCACACGAACGCCCCGATGGCCAGGACGGCCATGATCCAGCCCCGCCCGCGGATCGATCCGCGGGCCGTCAGCAGCACCGTCGTAAGCGAGGCTGCGATCAGCAGGGAGATCATCCCCCCGCGGGACAGCGACGCGAACACCGCCGCGACCGACAGGATGATCATTCCCGCGATCAACCACACCCAGCGTCCTTGCGGCGAGGTCGCGTACTCGGCCACCGTGGTCATCGAGAACCGCCGGCCGGCAAACATCTCATGGAACCGGATGAACAGCAGGCCCAGCGCCGCGCCGATGGACAGGTTCATGAACTGCCCGAAGTGGCTGTGGTTGACGAAGGGCCCGGCGTGGGCCACCTCGTGCGGGATGGGCACCACCCAGTAGATCTTGTCGGCCTCGGTGAGAACCTGCAACAAGGCCAGGGCCGCGACGGCCGCCCCAACCACGGTGATGGCCGTCAACAACCGCTTGATCTGGCCGACCGTGCGGAACGTCACCAGCACCACCACAAACAGGCCGACCATCGCCAAGACCAGCCGAAGCCCATGCACCGTAGCGTAGGGATAAAACGACAGGACCATCCTGTTGGCATCGGCAAGCGGTGTCTGCTCGGCCAAGCGGCCCAGCAGGTCCTGCTTGACCCGCACCGTCTCCGGCGAGAGCAGCCCGGCCAGGGACGGTGGAAGCGGGATCAGTTGCAGAAGGATCACACCCACGAAGAACCCCACCAGCACCATCGCCCAGCGTCCGGGGATCGGCCCCGCCACACCGAGGATCAGCAGCCGGGCGGCCACCAGCCCCAGCAGGATCGCCACCGCCGCCAGGAGGATTAGCTCACTGCCGGGGCGAACGGCGCCGAAGGCCAACGGCATAAAGGCCAGCAGGGCATACAGGATTCCCTCGATGACCAGATCCAGCTTGTGTGAGGGCGTCTGCGAGATGTGTGGCTCAGGGGTCTGCAAGATTCGTCTACCTTGGGCTCTTGAGATGTTGAACCGTCCGGTCCGATCGGTCGGCGAGCGGGGCGATCCTCCGGGTCCGCCGCGGGGTGATGACCTGTCGTGGATGGATCGACAGGAGCCGATGGGCCGTCGGCAGGCCGCCGTTTCGAGCCACGGCCCGCCAGGCGTCGGTCATGTGGGGTGGCCGGTTCGTGGCGTGGTGCGCATCGGAGGCGATGGCAAAGACCCGGCCCTCGTTCAACAGCCGCCAGGCAAACGCCATCGGCCCCGGCCCCCAGGCCCCCAACAGGCTCGATGCTGTGATCTGCACCGCAGCGCCGGCATGGATCCAGTCGGGCAGCAGGCCTCGCCCGTTGCGACCATCCAGATGTGTCAGTCGCTCGGCGTGTGCAATCAGCGGCCGGATCCGCCTAGCGACCAAGCTGACAATCAACGGACGAATGTCGATGGCCACCTCAGGGGGTAGCTCGATGAGCAGGTACCGCCCCCGATCGCCCAGGGTCAGCAACTCGCCCCGCTCCAGGAAGCCCACGATCCGCTCATCCAGCCGGACCTCCGCCCCCGGCAGGATCGTCAGAGCGATCCCCTCGCCGAGGCACGCCGACTGGAGCCGCGCCACCTCGGCGCGAATAGCGGCGGCAGCGGGCCGTCGTCCATATTGGCCAAGCTGGTGCGGCGTGGCCACGACGTGGGTAATCCCATCGGCCACGAGGACCCGGCACAGGTCCACGGCCTCATTGAGGTCCCGCGGTCCATCATCCAGGCCGGGCAGGCAGTGGCAGTGGATATCCACAAAGCCCGGCCTGTCGTCGGCCGTCGGGAAGTGATTGGGTTTGCCTGGAACGTCCACCTGCACTCCGTCCCCGTCGGTTACAGTCCCCCGCCTGTCAACCGATAAACTGCCGGGGCCGACCCACGCCGATCAAGGCGTTCAAGCCGACCCCCCTTGTCTTACTGACACGGCACTCAACCGGCCGTCTTCTTGTGGCCATAAGTTCCGGCATGACCGTACCCCCCGTACGAGGAATACCCATACCGGGAATAGTAACCATAGCCGCCCTTGCGGCGATGTACCCCGTTGACGACCACACCCAGCAGCCGGGCGCCCACGCTGTACAGACCCTCGCAGGCGTGACGGCTCATATTGCGGGTGGAGCTCTCGGCCCGCAGCACCAAGAGACTCACATCGCACAGGGCCGCGAGGATCCGGGCATCGCTGACCGGGATCACGGGCGGCGAGTCGATCACGATCCGGTCGTAGCGCCCCGCCAGTTCCTCCAGCTTCTTTCGAAAGACGCTGCTGTTGAGCATCTCCGAGGGGTTGGGGACATCCGGTCCGGCCAGCAGGATGTCCAATCCATGCACGGCGGTCGGCTGAATGGCTTCGGCCAAGGGCATCCGCCCCGAGATCACCGAGGACAATCCCGGCTCGCGATTCAGCTTGAAGACGGCGTGCTGCATGGGCTTGCGCAGGTCGGCGTCGATAATCATGGTCTTCTGGCCGGCCTGGGCCATCGCGATGCCCAGGTTGCTCACCAGCGTCGTCTTGCCGTCGCCCGTGCCCGGCGAGGTGACCAGCAGCGTCCTGGCCGTCCCTTCAGGCACGCCAAAGAACACGGCCGTGCGGACCGTGCGATAGGCCTCGGCCACGATCGAGCCGGGCTCCTGCTCGACGATCTGCCCGCAGGCCTGCACCGACCGGCGGCGGCCCATCGAGGGCACCGACCCCAAGACGGGCAGACCCAGCAGGGCCTGAATCTCCTCGGTCGAGCGAAGACGGTGATCCATCATCTCCCGACCCAGGGATACCCCGCCTCCCAGCATGAGCCCCAGGGCCAGGGCGATCGCCATCACCCGCGCCTTCTGCGGCTTGGAGGGCTTGTCTTCGACCTGGGCCACCTCCAGGATCGAGATGTTCAGCGCCCCCACGTCCTCGGTGACGTTCAGCTCCTTGATGCGGTCGTCGAGGATGTCCGAGAGCTTCTTGGACTGCTGCCAGTCCGATTCCAGCAGCATGTACTGCGCGAGCTGCTCGTTGAGACCGATGGCCATCTCACGCTGCGTCTCAAAGTGCCGTGTGATCTCCTCTTCCCGTTGTCGGGCGGCCTCATAGTCCTGCCGGGCCAGGGCGACCTGCACGATGGCGAACTCCTTATCCAGACCCTCGATCCGCTTCTCCGTGGTCTCGATCTGGCGAAGCAGATGTTGAATCGAGGGATGATCATCGGTCAGCCGCGTCCGCAGGTCCGCCAAGGTCACGTGCCACTGGTCCAGCTCCTGCCGGAGCCGTTCCTTCTCTCGCGTTGTGGACGTGTACATCGTCCGGGCCATCTCCGCCTCCACCTGCTGACGCAGGCCCACCGGGTCGGCCGCCATGGCCTGGATCATCTCGTAGCGGCTCTTGGCCTCAATCGTGGCCAATTGCGCCTGGGTGACGGCCTCGGACAGTCGGGCCAGGCGATCCAGGATGATGTTGCCCCGCGTGCTTTCAAAGGCCAGCCCTTCGTTCTGGCGCTTGAAGTCCACCATGGCCTTGAGCTTCTCGCGAAGCTCCTCGTTCACCCGGACCTTCTCCTTGCGCAGGATGTTCAGGATCTCCGTGGAGGTCGTCTGCTTCTGGGTCGCGTGGTAATTGATATACGCATCCACCAGGGTGTTCACCAGATGCGCCGCCTCGGCCGGATACGGCGAATCGAACGAGACGCTGATGATGTCGTCCTTCTTGCCGACCTCGACCTGGACGGTCTTCTTGAGGTACGCCACGACATTGTCCACGTCGCGGAACGTCTGCATCCCCCGAACCCCGGGATCCTCCAGGGCGCTGCGGACGATCGGTGTGGAGCGCAAGAGCTCCGCCTGGGTGTAGAGGTAGTTCTTGGACTGGGTCATGACCCCTTCGGTCTCGCTGAGGATCCGCGGGCCCGCCTGCTCGACGTAAAGACGCGAGGTGCTGGTATAGATGGGCGTGGCCTTCATGACGTACACGAACCCCGCCGTCAACAGGAGCGCCGTGCACAACAGGATCAACCAGCGGTTACGCCAGGCGATCTCAAAGAGGCTTTCCGAAACGCCTGCGACCATCGACGGTTCGCCCCCCGGCGCCTCCGCGCGACCCGACATCGTTGCGACATCCTGCCCTTGGGACTGTAAGGAATCAGGCATTCGTTCACTCCCTCCATACCCGGTCACGACCGGGCGTTACGCTCGCTCAGTCATACCGGCGCAGGTCCTGCCCCGTGTAGTGAATGTAAGTCGCGCCCACCGCCGCCCGAACAGACAACATCTGCGACAGCAACAGGTTCAGGTGCGTCCGGCCGGTCTGCTCCACCGCCACGACGTCGCCGGGCTTGAGCGTAATGGCCGGCGCCCCGACCAGCGACTTGCCCTGCAGGGGAAACGTCGCGTCGACGAGCTCGCCATTGTGGGTCTGACGATAGACGCGGACATAGCGCGGATCGGCAATCGGGTCGACGCCCCCGGCGAAGGCCAGGGCCTGCATCAGGTTATACCGCGTGTTCGGCGGATACGGAAACGCGCCGGGCTTGTTGACCAGCCCCACCACCGTGAACGTCTCCGGCGCCAACGGCTCGACCTCCACGCGGGCCCCCTCGGCCAGCGCGACATCGGTGAACGGTATATTTGTGCCCTTCACCGGGAGAATCAAGGGCTCCGGGCCCGTGCCCGATTCCCACCGACTGGCAATCGCGGACGCTGGACCGGTCTCCTCGTCCACCTTGTCCTCAGCACCGCCGTTATCCCGGCCCCGTATCCTGGCCATCACGTCTCTGTCCGCCGAGCCGGGCTTGAGCAGATCCGCCAGCTCGTTGAGCCGCAGGATGACAAAATCCCTGGAGATGCCGGGAAAGGTCTGGTGCAGCCGGGCGATGAACCCCTCACGTTGCGACGGGTCCGTCACATCCAACCGCTCGGAGTACAAGAGGCCCGTCTCATTCCGCACGAACAACATGCCCTCGTGACGGCCCCCACTCTGCCGAAAGGCCAACTGCACCGGCACGGGCAACGGTCCGTCGGACTCGGAGGGTGCCGTCGCCTCCGCCTCGCCGCCGGGCTTGGCGGGTGACCCGTCCTGACCGTCCGGCTCGTGAATGAAGATGACCCCCGCGCCGTCCTCCGTGATGCCGCCGGCGGCCATGATCAGGGAGACCAGCGACATCTGGTCATGCGGCAACTCGTACACCCCCGGCGCCTCCACCGCCCCGGTGATCGTCACCTTGAACGTGCGGGGCTCGGCCAGCGTCACCACGATCGAAGGAGGCCGCGTCGTATACTTGGGATAAAAGGCCTCAATGATCTGCCCTTCCACGTCGACCACGGTCCGGCCCGCCGCCTCGACCGCCCCGACCACGGGCACCAGGATCGTGCCATCCTCCCGAACCCGGCACCGATGCGCGGTATACGGTGGCGCGCCGGACCCGATCGCTTGCGGCACCGACGCCTCTTGCAAAATGGCCGGAAGCTGCACCTCCAGCAAGTCCCCGACGATCAGGGTGTACTGTCCGGTGGGGTTCTTGCGGGAGGCCAACAGCCGGCCCACGTCAATCTCGGGCTGAACGGGGCCGGCGTTACGAAACTCAGCCAGTTGCTCCTCCGTAGGGAGCACGACACCGTCACCGCAACCGCCTGCTGTCAGAATCCACCCCCCCGACACCACGGCGATGACAAGACGGCGTGCCCATCTTGCGAAGTTCACGTACCTGTCCTCCCTCCGCCAACCGCGTTATCCCCACCGCGGCAAGCGGACTCTTCTCACCTGGCAAACCATCCCTGACTCGCCCGCACTAAATATCGTACACGATCGGCTGGAAGGGGCTCCGCACGGGCGGGCGATAGGGAATTCGCAGCCACAGGCGGGGCGTCTCAATCGGCGCCGGGATTACCACCGGCGGGATCGGTACCTCGATCAGCTCCAGGGTGAAAGGATCCAGGTAACCGCTCTCCTCCTGTTTTGCTCTGTCCGGCCCGGCCGTGTTGGCCTGCGCCCACAGGGTCCCGACCAGACCGGCCATCATGGCCACCGCGGCAAGGACGATTAGGGTTTTCCGTGACAGTGTGTCTCGTAGCATATCCGTGTCTCCCTTCACTCGGCCAACCAGTGCTTGGCCAGAATCATCAAATCATCAAGGTCGATCGCGCTGTCCCCGTCCAGGTCAGCCCGGGCACATTCGCAGTCGCTCGTCTCACCCTTCCAACACCGCGACAGGTCCGCCAGATCCAGCAAATCCACGCGGTCGTTCAGGTCCAGGTCGCCGGGTGTCACCAGCTCGCTCAGTGCCAGCAGCATCTCGCCGGCATAGAGAAATCGCGGCGGGCTGTCCTCGCACAGATGCCCCCAGACCGAGCCGTCCTCTCGGATGCCCCGCACGAGGGCCTCCCGGGCCCGCACGGCCCCCTGCCAAACCAGCGGCAGATCGTGACGCGCCGCGGCCGCCGCCAGCCCCATCGCTCCGAAGACCGTATCCTCCGTAAAGCCGTACCCCGGCGGGGGACCGCCTGCGGTGGTATGGTCGAACCGCCAATAGAAGCTGCCCGCCGCACAACCGCTGCCCTCCGCGACCTGATGGCTCAGCAAAAGGCCGGGCAGGTCCGCCAGGGTCACATCCTCCCAGATCGCCTCGCCCGTCCCATCGGCATCCACCAGCGTGGCGTCCAGAGGGCCGGTTTCGGCCAGGGCCCACGTCGCAATCCCCAAGGCCAGCACCGGCCAGTCGGCCGTGTCGTCGCTGACCCGCGAGAGATACTTGATCACGGCCTGCCGCCAGAGGGCCTTATCGGTCGCGTCCGCCGCATGCGCCGCCACCGCGTGCATCGCCAGGTAGTACACCGCCGTCGACGGTTCGGTCCCCGTCTCGTAATACGCGATAAACCCCGGTGTGCCGCCCTCCCCGAGACGAACATTCTCGTAAAACCTCGCCAGGGCCTCGCTCCAAAGGTTTGGGACCGATGCCTCAATACCACGACTGATCAAGGCTATTAAGTACGCCTCATCCCCATAGCCGTAGTAGCCGCCCGTATAGAGCTCGACCAGCACGCCCCCCGAGATTGCTGCCATGCCGTATGAGCACTCGCACGTGTGACCGTAAGCCGCGGCCAAACCCGCGCCGATCGCCCCGGTAAACACCACCTCTTCAGGCCAACCGCCCGTGTCGTCCCCCGTCTGCATCTGATGACTGACAAGATAATCCCCAACCCGCCGCAGGCCTTCACCGGTGCTGCCGACATCGCCGAACAGAAGTGGGCCTGCCATAGCCACGCTGATAACGGCAGCCACGTACCCCATCTTCATGAGCCTTCCCTCACCCCGGTTGTTCGTTGAAAGCATCCCCGCATTGACTACCGTGAGACTGCCCACGGAACGCCACCGCATGTTCATGATGAATCGCATATTCTAATAATGATCTTACTACTGTATTGTTTGTGCTCCACATGTCAAGATACTATATGGATTTTTGCCCCATATGATCCTGCCATACATGACGGCCGAATCGACGCTGTTGCCTGTGCGAGCCGGAGAAGATGGCGGCGAGCCGATGGAGCGAGGCACGTCCCATGCTATTGCAGAACCGTCTTGTCACCGTCGGTGCCCGGCCGGCAGTCCCTCCGTGACACCCTCCAGGGCGGGTTCGTCCAGGACGGACCGGGCTCGGATGCGGCGCACCAACCCCTCAGCGGAAGAGGGATTCAGGTCGCCCGTCAGGCAGAATCACGGCATGGCCAGACCGCGAACACCCTGCTTGGCTTCCGTGCCTGCCCACGTGGGTGTCCGGATATCGGGTGAGGCCTCCGCGCAGGAAATCTACGATTGGATGCCGCCCTTGGAAAGCCACATCCGTTCGATCTGTTCAAGGCTCCTGCCTTTCGTCTCCGGCACGAAATACCAGAAGAAGACCGTCGCCAGCGCGCAGATGCCCGCGAAGGTCAGAAAGCCGGTATGCATCCCGTACCGCGAGACGTACCACGGGAAGAAGAAAGCACTGACCCCGTTGGTGCCCCAGTTGCAGAGGGTAGCGATTGACGCGGCCCTGGCGCGGATGGCGTTGGGGAATATCTCAGGCGTCAGAACCCAGATGACGGCACAGATCGACAGGGCGACACACGCCATGTACACACCCAAGACGATCACGATCAGGACGCCCGTATCCCGACCGGAAAGAAAAAGTCCGCCGGCGACCGCCAGTGAGACAGTAACCATCGCCATGCCGACGATCAGGAGCGGACGCCGCCCGAGATGGTCAATCACGCACAAAGCAGCGATCGTGAAGACCAGATTAATCACGCCCAGCAGGACCTGGTACTGCAGGGCTCCGCCGATTTCAAAGCCGACTTCTTCGAGAATGGACGGACCGTAGTACACGACGATGTTCACGCCGGTCAGTTGGCCGAACACACTGAGGCCCACGCCGACCATCAGAGCGGTTCGAAACCCGGGGCGAAACAGTTCCCGCAGGGTGCCCTCCTCGGCCTGCAGGGTCTCCTGGATGGCGGCTTTCTCCCGCAGGGCCGCCGCCGTACCGAGCACCCTGGCCAACACGGCCGAGCCGCGTTTCTCCTGCCCGGCCTTCAACAACCATCGGGGGCTTTCGGGAGCCGCCAGCAGCAGGAGCATGAAACACGCCGCGGGAATCATTTCAGCCCCGAACATGCTGCGCCATACTTCCTCGATCACAATCCATGACAGAAACCCCTCCACGTACGCCGACCGCCCCCATGTGTCAGACAGGCGAAGTAGCGACCAGTTGGACAGATACGCCAGAAGGATTCCGATGACGATGGAAAGCTGGTAGAGGGCCACCAGACGGCCGCGCACGTCCGCCGGCGCGAACTCCGAGATGAACAGTGGGGCCAGAACCGAGGCGATGCCCACCCCCAGTCCCCCGATCAACCGGGCGACGATGAGCACCCCGAAGGTGGGGGGAACGGTCGAGCCCAGCGCGGAGATAAAGAACAGAAATGCGGCAAGGATCAGGATGGGCTTGCGACCGAACCGGTCGCCCAGCACGCCGGCGATGGCGGCGCCAAGGATGCAGCCTACCAGCGCGGATCCCGTAAACCACCCCACTTGCAGTTTGCCCAGGGAGAACTGGGCCTCCACCATGTTAACGGTGCCTGAAATGACGGCGGTATCGAAACCGAACAGAAGCCCGCCGATAGAGGCGGTCAGGCAAATCAGACCCAGGTACAACCAATGGCGACCATCCTGCGTTTTCATGTCGACTCCCTGATTCTGTGGGGTTGGCGGCCCGACCCTCATCGGAACGCCAAGGCCTTTTCGACCAGAAGCTCGTAATTCGCAAGCACACGAGGCGCGATATGCCGGCCGTACGGACTGGCCGACGGCATCAGCACAAAACCCCGGCCGGGACAGCAGGTGCCTTCATGCAGCGCTCTGTCCACAAGGGGTTCAAACTCTTCGGATGGCAGGGCCTCCAGATCGGCCAGCTCGATATTCCCGAACAGGACGATGTCCTTGCCATACTCCCTTCGGACGTACGCCAGATCCACGTCGCCTTGGGGGGGCGGCTCAATCGGATCGATGGCGTCGACACCCATCTCCACCATGGACCGGAGGACGTTTCGGATTCGGCCATGACAATGAAGACGCACCCATCCGCCATGGCGGTGTATGGCGTCGATCATCGGCGACGTGTAACGACACACGTACTCTTCGAACAGCGCCGGAGGCAGATACGGTTCACAGGCGAACTCGGCCCCGTAGATGCGCCACAGGCGACCCGGACACTCCCCGGCCACCCGTTGGGTTCGGGCGTGGATAGATCGAGCACATTTCTCCACCAGCCGGTGAATGAGGGACGGCTCGGTCATGGCCCAGACTACGAAATCCTCCATGCGCAGCAGCGTGGCGGCGGCGCACAGCGGGTCTTCCGTGTCGATCATGACCAGCCCGCGGTCGCCCAGTTGCCGCTCTTCCTCCAACATCGCCTCCGGCCGGATGTCCTCGGCAAACGCTTCATCGGGGATATGAAGGTAGGCGTTGACGTCGTCCGGACTCTTGAGCAGAGGTTCGACCGTCCAGATCGTGTCGATGTCGCGCTGGCGTTTGGCGAGGGAGGACATCGTCCGGCCGTCTACGGTGACGGTGGTTCGCGTCCAGCGGGCATCGGCCTCCTGGATATGGTCCACTTTGAAGAACTCGGCCCGGGCGGAGGCGGCCGTTCCCCCCTGTCCTGCCCATGATTCGTGCGAATGGGCCCTTACGGGACTGCGCATCCGGATCAGATCGGTGTGGGCCTCGGCGAGATCAATCAGGGGCTTCCACGAAGGATCATTGTACACGTTAAAGGGATCCTCATCAGACGGGTCCATACGGATTCCGCCGATCTCGTAGAAACTCACTGCCGGCCGATCCACCGGCCGTCCCTGCAGGGTGGCCTCAAGCCTCTGTCGCCGATTCATCACGTGGCCTTCCCACCGGAGGAGGGTGTCCTGATGCCGATACGGCTATCCCTTATTCCGTCCGTTTTCCCTCTGCGAGCAGTTGCCAGCAATACAGTTGCATGCGGGGCACGTGGAAGGGCCCTTTCCACTGATTGCCCTTCAGCCGGCTGGAGACAGTGCCATCGCGGTGCAGATACCCGAACCATTCCCCATACTCGGGATCCGGTAAGTGCTCGTGCGCCCAGTCATGCACCTGCCGGTGCATCTGCAGGTAGGTCTTCTCTCCCGTCAGGGCATACGCCAGAAGCGTGGCGATGATGGCTTCATTATGCGGCCACCAAAACTTCATGTCGTGCCAGTACTCGCTGCACGGGAGCCCGCGCACGTCCGTGTAGTACAGCAGCCCCCCGTACTCCGGGTCCCAGCCGCGGGCCCACATCCAGTCCAGGATGGTCAAGCCGGTCTTGCGGAGGCCCGGATCATTGCCGCGGAGCTTGGCCTCGTGCAGGATGAACCATGCCGCCTCGATCGCATGACCGGGGGTGAGGGTCCGGCCTTCCAACGTGTCGATCAGCTCGCCGGCGGGCCCGGCCGTCTCCAGGACGGCCTTGTGCTCATGGTTCATGAAGACCGTTTCGATCTCCGCGATGCTGCGGTCAATCCACTCCCGGCACAGAGACGCCCCGGCAGCCTCCCGCAGCACCTGGGCCGTCGACAGGATAATCATCGGCGTGGAGAAACCTCGCATCGGCCGGGTCCGGGGGTCGAACTTGGGCTCCATCAAGCCCGGCTTTGTATAGTACTCCAGCATCTGGCGAAAGAGCGCGACGGCCCGGTCGGCCAGGGCGGCGTCGCCGTTGACCCGCGACAGCGAAGCCATGGCCATGACGGCAAAGGCTTCGCTGAAGACGTAACGCCGCATGCGCAGGGGGCGGCCCTGCCGATCCACCGAGAAGTACATCTTCCCGTTCTCCGCGAAGCCGTGCGCGAGGATGAAGGCCATACCGTGTTCGGCCAGATCCAGCCACTGGGCCCGGCGCTCCACCTGCAGGCACAACTCGGACAACAGCCAGACAAACCGGCCATGGAGCCAGAGGTACTTGTCGGTGCTCAGCAGGCCGCCGTCACGGTCCAGCGCAAAGGTGAAGCCGCCATGCCGCTCGTCCACACAGTGATTAATCCAGAAAGGAACGACATCCTTGAGAAGCCCGTCGCGATACACGGTGATCAGCGCATCGGTTGTCCGGCGATCGGGTTGTGCCATCTGCTTCATTCGTATCTCCCGTTCATGGTCTCCGCCGCCCCAGACGGCGTCGCTTGCATGGGGCCATGCGCCAAGATGCGCGTGCCCGTCATCTTATACACTTATACCCCAAAGTCTCTCGCCGTCTCGATAAGGGCGTGCAAATTCTCGGCGGGGGTGCCCGGCGTCAGGGTACATCCCGAGCTGAGGACAAACCGCGTCCGGCCATGTTCTTTCATGAGGCGCAGAATCCGCAGGGCCTCTTGACGCACCTGTTCGGGCGTGCCTTCATCGAGGACCGTGACCGGATCGATATTCCCCCACAACGCGATCGCAGGGCTGACTATTTGGATGCACCGCTCCATGTCGGTCCGGGCGTCGATCTCCAGGACATCACATCCCGATGCGGCCATCTCATCGAGAATATGCACGGCGTTTCCACAAATATGAAGCGACAACAAGGCGTCGCAGCGGCCCCGGATCCTTTCGAACAGGGTTCTCTGTGCCGGTATCGCAAACCGCTGGTACAGCGGGCGGCCGATCAGACCGGCCATGGAATCCCCCGTACTGAGCATATCCGCCCCCGCCCGCGCCATGGCCACCGCGTACGCCTCCGCATAGTCCACACACCGTTCCAGCAGCGCCTCGACAAAGGGCGGGTCCTCGATCGCCCTCATCATGAGGGGCTCGGCCCCCATCAGGGCACAGGCCAGCGAGAACGGCGACTGGTCAAAGCATCCGACGCAGAAGACTTCCTTGCCGAGCCTCTTTTTGACCCTGGACAGGGCCTTGCACATCAGGACACATCGGCCCGGCAGGACCGCCCCGGCCGGTGGAATCTTGTCGATATCGGCCGCGGTTCTGACGAGCCGTCGCCCGGTTCCCGACATGGGTTGCTCCGGTCCGGGGAACCCCACCTCGGCTCCCATGGCCTCGGCCGTGACCCAGGTGTCGGCCGAGACCCAGACGGCGTCCGGTCTGAAGGATTCGTAGTACCGCGTGACGCAGTCGGCGAGGGTATCGGGATTCTGGGTGTACTCCCGCAGGCTCACGCGGGACAAGGCCGCCGTGTAGTGAACCGCCAGCGGGCCACACGGGTAACGGCTGACCGGCGCGCCCAAAAGGGCATGGATAACCAGCTCTCGCGCATTCACAGGTCCACCATCGCTCCTTCAAGGTTTCTCAACAGGATTGACCATGATTTCATCGACAAAGAGCCACTGTGCGGCCGACTTCGCATAAACCCGGACATATCTCGCGTCCCGATCGATCCTGCCCTTTTCGTAGCAATGAACGGACGGTCCACGTCGGGGGGTACAGGGTGGGGATTCGACGACCGCCGCTGATTCCCATCGCACGCCGTCCCGAGAAAGCGAGAATTCCACCCTCGAAGGCCAGGCAATGGCCGCCACGTCAAACCGGAGAAATCTGGCTTGCATTTCCTCGATGCGGCAGATTCCCTGCAGGTCAACAATCACATCGAGATCGCTGTTTTCGAAACCCAGCCATCTATCGGATAAAAAATCAGACGTGGCGAGCAGTCCATCAACAAGGTCGCCTTTTGAATACCGGCGATCCGGAGCGGATGTGAACGTGACGGGGCATCGCGTCGCCTGATGCCGGATCGTACGGACGGGGGGGCCTTCGCAAAGGAATCTGCGGTAGGCCTCGTAGAACTCAACGGTTTCGGGTCCGCCGGGGGCGACCGACTGGCGAGGCGAATTCATGAGGCCGGTGTACGAATAGCACAGGATCTTCTCGAAATCCGGGAAGCGCATCAATTCATCGATCACTTGCTCGACAGGTCGGGGAAAGAGCTCGCCCTGCGGACCGAAGAGGAAGACCTCCATGTCCATCCACAGATGGGCGCCGGCCTCGTCGCAATGGCGCTGAAGTACGGCGGCGGCCTGCTCGGCCGTGTAGTCATCGTTGGCGGGCATTCGGTTGAAGGCGAACGGGCACAGGATGTCAAGGTGTTCGAGCAGTCGGGGGTAATCATCGCTGGCCTGCTTGATGTGATGGCAGTTGGTGGCCAGCATCACCGGTTTGTCCGGCGCGAACGTACGAACGTGTTGCTTGAAACCCCGCACGAAGTCGACCAACTGTCGCCTTCGCAGATCGTCGGTCCCGAGATTGCCGGCGATTTCACCGATGTACCAGCCGTAAAAGGAACGGTGATGGCCGTATCTGTTCCAGAGTTCATCGGCCACGGCCTTGTGCCATCGGAGTGAAGCGGGACCAAAATCAAACCACGCATACCCGTGGACGCCGACCATGACGTGCATGTCGTGTTCGTCGGCCTGGCTCAAGACCGCCTCGACCGGATCGGCGGCGGCGATGCGGGAGAGTCTGGGGTACATGGCGGACGGATAATACGCACGGCCGAGGAAGCCATCCTCCTCCATCGTGTGCTTTCCGACATACCGGTCCGGATTGTAGTACGTGTCCTGGATGACCACGATGTTCATACCGATCTCGTGCATGCCGGTGATGAGTTCTTTCCACTCCTCGTCGGTCAGCGATTTGATCTCGTGATTCCACAGACGCCCCTCGGCCTCGCTCCAGTGGTAGAACTCGAACCATGCGCCGTCGATGCGTTGCGCCGACCGGGTCTCTGATGCCAGAATCTCCAGCGGACGGCTTGTGCGCACCGTTTGCGAGTCGTACTCGGCCACGAGGCGTATTCGGTGCCGGCCCGCATGGCCGCGGGTGGGCCAGGTGAACCCGATGCCCTCACACGCGTGGGGCGCTATGACAACCGTGGTGTCGTACAGTTGCTGGGAGGCCGAGTCCTCGTCGAGATAAACGCGCACCCGACAGGTTCTGGCCGTATCGCTGGGGTTCCGCACCGCCGCCCGAACATCCAGTTGCACCTTGTCGGTGACGGGTGACGGAGGAATCAACGTCAGGCTTGCGTCGCTCTTCTGCTCCGCCGCGCGGGCGGCCGAGCCCAATAAGACCGCCAAGAGAGCCAGCAGGGCCCCGGCGGTCATCATCCTGAGATGTTGTGCGTATTCCGTCATCGGATTCATCATTCTGGCCTCATCGCGGTTGTCGTTTGTGTGCGACCAGGACCCGATCGGCCCACGCCCGTGCAGCGACTCTGTCTCCCACAAGGTTCTTCCCTGTCTCGGAATCCGCGGGTGACCCGCAGTAGCGAACGCCGAGATAACGCAGGATTCTGTAGTGTCGTTCCATTCTCCTCTGGAAGTCGTCGAAGGACTTGTCGGCGGCCCGGCTCCAGCCCGTTTCCGCGTACGCGCAGAGCCGGGGGAAGACCTGGTAGTCCAGGCGGTCCCGCGTCGGCACCCATTCGGTCCACATGTTCGCCTGAATGCCGAGCACACGCTCATAATCGGCGGCGGCCAGACCGGATGGAATCGGCTCAAACCCGTAAGCGTCCGCCAGGGAGATGCGATCGTACGGATAATCGAGGTAGCAATGGGTGTGGGAGCTCATGATGACGTCGTGGCCTTGGGCGATGGCCTGAATCGCGTACGTAGGTGACAGCCACGAATGAATCACCGCACCGGCGTCGAGGCCGTCGCCAAGGCCGTGGAGCACTTCGGACCAGCCGATCATGCGTCGGCCCCGGGACGCCAGATACCGGCTGATGTGCGAGGTGAACCACCCCTGCAACTGGTCTTCGCTCGTAAGGCCCAGGTCTTTCATGCGCCGTTGACACGTGGCGCACGTCTTCCATCGCTCGCGCGGCGCCTCATCGCCCCCGATGTGAATAAAGGGCGATGGGAAGATGTCCAAGACCTCGTCGAGTATGCCTTCGACGAATCGAATGGCCTCATCATTCCCGAGGCACAGCACCTCCTTCGAGATACCGCTTGTCGTCCACAACGCGTGCGGCCCGCCCGTACACGAGTACTGCGGATAGGCCGTCAGCGCCGCGACCATATGGCCCGGCATCTCGATTTCCGGCACAATCAGGATATGCCTGGCGGCCGCGTAGTCGACGAGGTCGCGAAGCTGCTGCTTGGTGTAGAAGCCGCCGTAGGGCTTCACATTGTCCGGGCCGGCCAAGCCGAATCCCTTTTCCTTCCTCCATGCGCCGATCGTGGTGAGTCTCGGATATCGGTCAATCTCGATGCGCCACCCTTGGTCGTCGGTCAGGTGCAGGTGCAATCTGTTGATCTTATACAGCGCCGCCAGATCGATCTGCCGTTTGATCACGTCGATCGGCCAGAACATCCGGCTGCAATCCAACAGAAGCCCGCGCCACGCGAACCGCGGCTCATCCTCGATCACCACGGCCGGGATCCGCCAGTCAGCGGTGTGGGTCGGGCCGCGGACGAATAGCTCGGCGGGCAGCAACTGCACGAGGCTCACACAGCCGTAAAAGACCCCGGCAGGAGTCGCGGCGCTGATTTGGATGCGCTTGCGGTTGACAGACAGTCGGTAGCCTTCGTCGCCCAGACCTTTCAGCGATGGATCGATCTGCAAGAGAATTGCGTTGTCGCCGGTGTCCTCGGACGGCATTGGAGCGGACTCAAGCAGAAAACCCGTGCCGCTTGACAGGATCTCGCGAAGGTGCTCTGCCGTGCGGACGTTTGGCGTATCGGCGAGGATTCTCATGTCGGAGGTCAGTCGGAAATGCCCTTGGGCCGATTCAACCTTGGACGGCCGCGGAATGATCGAGAGGGACTCCGGTCGGGCGCGGTTCACCATGATCTCCCCCACAAACAACCAAGCGTGCTGACCCCTTGCGGCATGCCATTGCGGAATAGTGCCCAGGGATTTGGCTCTGATCCGCATGAATTGGCTCTGTACGTTGAGTCCTTCGGCGGCAATGGTGTGGACCAGCGTTTCATCGCGTCTGTCCGAGATACGATGGCCGACCTCCACCGATGAGCTGAAGTTCGTTCCATCGGATGAAAACGCGAACTCCACGCTCCTCGGCAGGAATATACCCCACGCTGGCCGATGCAGAAACTGCACCTCGACGTTTCTGATCGCCGTGACCTGCCCCAGGTCGACAATCGCCTCGAAGTCCTTTCCCTGAAACCCCAGCCAGTCGCCGCTGTCGTGGGCGGGCCCTGCCAGAACGCCGTCGATCAGGGTCTGCGGCCCGTCGACCCCACTGTACCGGTGGTCAAGCGGCGTTGTCACCTGGATATCGGATATGCTCTTCTCAACCTCGTGTGCGGCCTGGGCCGAGCTGATCTGGTCCTCGGGCAACAGGATGGGACGAAGCCTCTTGTATTCACTCACAAAGGTGGGATTCGCCGTGAGGTCCCATAGGCTCGTATCCATCTGCCGCATGATCAGCACCGACGTGATCCACGGATGCGTCCAGCCCGCGATCGCGCACCAGGCCCCCCAGCCGGCGTCCGCATCACTGGCCCAGTGCTCCCACCGCTCGTAGTCAAAACCCCGAAACCACGCCCCATCCAGTTCCGGGTGGACCTCTGAACGGACCTGTATGCGGCAGAGAAACTCGGCCAGCCTGTCTTCGGCGTCTTTGTAGTAGGGGTCGCCGGTGGCCGCGCCAGCCTCATGCAGCCCCAGGAAGGCGAAATTGGTCGTGTACAGCAGATCACTGACCGGATCACCGTTGCTCTGAATCAATGAGGCCTCGTTGCCGCCATAGGCCGCGTTCGAAGACGGCGGCGGAAACATGCCCATGCCCGGTTTGCCCAGTTCCTCACGGATCGCGCCACAATCCTGCTGAAGGCCGATCAGGCCTTCCGCGACGGCGCGAAGCCATTGTCTGTGCTCCTCGGTGTCTTTCACCCGGACGAGCCACGCCAGCGGCAACAGCATCCGGGCCTTCTCCTGGGCAATGCCGTTGGTCCATTGCCAACCGTCGGGGTAATTCTGCATGGTCCTTCGGATCGCCCGGATAGTTCGCTCGTAAAGCAGCTCATCGCCGGTGTGCTCATAGGCCCAGAGGAAACACGCCCACAGGTACGCTTCGAAGTGCGGGGCGATCCGGACAGTGTTGCCGTTGAAATAATACAGCCATCCGTTCTGGGTCAGGGGGGCGATGTCGATTCTGTCGGGCCGGAAACCCGTGCGTGCGGTCGTCCGGAGGTTGGCCAGCATACATAAGGCCAGCGCCTCGTCCCATCTCCGTTCGCCCGAAGCCGCCGCCGCGGCCATGATCCCCATCATCTGGCGGGCGTTGTCATCGCCATAGTTGGCCTTCAACCAGGCCTCATGATCCACGCCCCACGCGATCAACCCATACGCCCCGTGGTCCGGGTCGGCGCGGGGCCCCTTTCGGGCCTCGGAGGCGAACAGATAGTAATTCAGGAGGTTCTCGCCAACCTTGACATAATCCTCGTTGGCCAGGTATCCGGCGGCCAGCGCATAGGTCATGGCGGCCTCACACTGGTTGTCGCCGCGCCTCACGACATTTCGTCTCTGCTTGCCATCGAGTCCGATCCTGGACATATAACACTGCATGATGCCGTATGTGCCGTCGCCGGAGGGATCCTCAGGCGCGGGGGGCGCAAACTCCGCGCCCGCGTTCGCCGCCATGGCCTGTCTGACCTTCGGATCCATATCTTCCGTGACGAGCAGCTTGGACTTCTCGTACCACGCGATGCCGCGCCTGATCGCGATGTCCTGATAGTTGTCAGGGAGCTCTTCGTCGCGCCCGTAGCTGGCTCTGACGGCGTTCGTCCAGCGGAGCGGAGGCACCTGGAGCTCGGGCGCCACCCACCGGAGTATTCGCTGCCATACGACGGCTATCGCATCGGCAGGCGCGTAGCGCCCCGTCACGAAGTGGCTTAGCTTCGTCGTGGCAATGAGGATGCTCCCATTGGGATGTTCCAGGAGGATCGGCGACGTCTGTTCGGGCAGGCCGTAGACGGCCGTGTCAAACCCCGCCACCCTCGCCATGACCAGATGGGCCGTGCCCCCTTCGACTCCGACGAAGTCCTTGGCGCTGACGGCCAGGATCCTCAGAGGCTCCAGGTCCGGCCCGAAGAATCCGCTGGCCACGACGACTCTCTCCACGCCCGCGCTGCGAGGGGGCTTGACGTGGATGCCGGGAAGCGCGGCCGGGTACTCCACGTAAACACGCAACCCTTTGGCCGCCGCGGCCGTCCAGACCGAGGGCATGATCTGCGTGGTGTCATCGGGATAGCCGTCTGCCAATATCAAGACACCTGAATTGGGCGCAGCCGCAGCAACCATGTCTGCAGGATCATCGAACCTGTGCACACTCAGGCCGTTCTCCCGAAGCACGCGGCACAGATCATTGTCGGGTGCACAGCTCATCAGGACGTCGGGTTTGGGGGCCGCGATGATTTGGGCGGAAAAGCATATCGCCAGTAAACCGAGCAGTGAGCCGATTCGTCTGTTCATGTGGCCTCCCACAGTGAATGCTGGCCAGTGCTCCGCGAAGCCTGGCGTACGAACCCTTCTTGGTACACGGTGATTTCAGCAAAGGCAGCCGATAATCTGCCGGGGACGGCAGCCTGTACGACGGCGGACGTAACCGCTTACGTCAGCTTGCAGTATAATGTGGGACTTATTGGTGTCAACACGCATTGTCAGAAACCTTGGGGTGCGCAGAGAAATCCGAATTTTCGAAGCGTCCGTGCCACTTGAATGTGTCTTATGTTCTTTTTATAAAAGGGTTTATGCCAAAGCTATATTTTTCTCGAACCGACATTGACATGCATCGAAGCAGGTGGTAGCATGTGAAATCGAACGTAAACGCTTACGTTATTCTTGGCCAATGAGGGTAATTTTGGCGACCCTACAGGACATCGCAAAGCGGGCAGGCGTTTCCGTCCCGACCGTATCGCGAATACTGAGCCCCAAGAACGGCGTGCGCGTGGCCAGCGCCGAAACGGAGCGACTTGTTCGTCAGATCGCCCGGAGCCTGAACTACTCCCCCAACGCCTCAGCTCGCGCCTTGAGCACGCGACGGACGCGCAACATCGGCATACTCTGGGACAAGCGAATGGATTCCCCCGAAGAGGCGATTTTCTGGTCGCCGGTCCTTCGGGGACTCATGGCCGGCTGCAAGCGGGCCGGCTACGAGTGCATGGTCAGCGTCGAGGACTACCAGACCCCCAGCGGCTTCGAGTTGCCCCGCGGCTTTCGCGAACGGTACGTCGACGGCGTCGTTGTGACGTATCCCCTGGGCGATACGGCCAAGCAGGTTCAGAACAAACTCGTCGAATCGGAGATTCCCTTCGTCGTCATCTGGGCGTCGTTCGCCGATCCGAACGTGTGGTCCGTCGACATCGACTTCACCCCCGGGTTCCGCCAGGCTCTGTTGCACCTTTACGAGCACGGGCATCGCAAGATCGGCTATTGCGTGTACCCGCACTGGCAAGTCGGGGAGTACCACGCCAGCGAAGACCTTGAAAGGCGGGTCCGCAAGGAATTCGGCATCAACCTGACGCCTCTGGCGGTGGACCTGACGACGAAGACCCACCGCGAGGAAGGACAGAACCTGGCCGCAAAGCTGACCTCCGGCGAGTTGGATATCACGGCCATGATCATGGGCGATCTGATCAGCATCGAGACGATGCGGCGCCTCGCAGAGAACGGAATTCGCGTCCCGGAGGACTTCAGTGTCGTGGGCCTGTCCGGAACACAGGTGTGCGAATATTGCACGCCCCGCCTCAGCACTTTGGTGTCGCCGCTGGTGGAGATCGGCGAGAAGGCCGCGTCGCTGGTCGTGGATGACATCAAGGCCAGGACCCTGGGCGTGAAGCTGGAACCGCGACACGTGACGCTCTCACAGGGCTTCCTGGTGCGAGAATCAACGGGCCCGGCCCCCTCCGGGGCCAGGCGGTTAAGTTCATAAACGCCGCAGTTGGAGGACAGGGCATGATGAAAGCTATTAGGGTCAGGTAGTCTGGCAAGCGGACGCAAGGCCACAAGGGTGGTCGCATGAGAACGGATTGTCGGCTGGGCCGTCAATCCACAGAACACGGAACGGGAGTGAAAAGATGAAAACGAATGTAGTGCTTATGGTTCTGGGGGCGCTGCTATGCAGTGGCCCGGTGATGGCCGGATTCCGTCAGATTCCCGTGCACAGCTACGACTTCACGCCGGAGCCCGTCGCGTCATGGGCGGTCGATCCGGAGCGCACCAAACTTGTCGACGGCGTCGTACCGGAGCCCGGCGAAAACTGGGGCGCCAACAAGACAGTCGGCTGGGAGTTGCCGGCCAATACGGGGCCCACCGTGACGTTCGACCTCGGTCGGTCCTACGAGGTCGACGCGGTGGCCCTGACGCATTTCGGCTCGTACTACGGCTTCCAGGAAGTCACGATCTCTTCGACGGATGACCCGAACATCGCGGACTTCGAGGTCATCGGGACCTTCCCCAACGCGCTGCTTGAAGGAACGCAGAAGGCCGAGTCCGTCCGGCAAGACATCCTCCTGACCGCACCGGGACGGCACTTCAAGCTGGAGTTCGTGAGCGCCGAGCCCGGCTACGAGAAGGCCTGGACCATGCTGTCCGAGGTGGAGTTCTATCAGTTGGATCCCAACACGATTCTCATCCAGAAGCACCCACAAGACCTGACGTTGATCGAAGGTAACGACGGGGAGCTGTCCGTCACGGCGTGGGCCAAGACGCCGCCATTGTCGTACCAATGGAAGAAAGACGGCGTGCCTATCGAGGGCGCCACCGACGCCACACTGTTGATCGAGGCGGCCACCCCCGACGACGAGGGCTCGTACTCATGCGTGGTCAGCAGCCCGGGCTACCCCACCGGTGTGGAGACGTCCACGGCCGTCGTCCAGGTGTTTGCGGCCCCGCCGCTCACGTACTACGGCGCCCGGGTGATTAACCACAATCCCATCGTCTATTGGAGCTTTGACGAAGACGAGGGGCCGGCCATTGAGCTGATGTCGCTGGCGGGCAACCGGATGCTTACGGCGTCCCAGCCGGACCGGTTCCCCCACGAAGGGAAGGGCCATGCGATTTCGGTTCACGCCTTTGAGAACGTCTTCGGCACGACGACTCTCGACGCCGTCACCACGAATGGTCCTTTCGCCATCGAGTTCTGGCTGCGCCTCTCGGACCCGACGGTGACGAATCGGTATGTCATGGAAATCGGCTTGCCCGGTGGCGCCGGCAATCTGCCGGGCGTGATATTCGGGTACAACCCGATGGAGCTGGAGTTCTTCCAGGGTATCAGAACCACGGGCTTTGTCTACGAGGATCCCAACGAGTGGACCGATTGGCATCATATCGTCCTCGTCGATTACGACGATGAGATAGAGGCGTATGACAACGGCGCACTGGTGGACGGATTCACCTATCGAGCCGCCACGGGCAATTACGTGCTGAATCTGAGCCAGGAGATTGCGGTGGGCAGCGTCCGAAAGACCCATCAGGCGTCCCCCGCATCCATCATCGAAGGCGATATCGATGAGGTGGCGATCTATGATTTTGCCGGCCTCACCAAGGAGGCCATTCGCGCCCGCGCGCAGGCCATCGCCTTGCACGGGGATCTGAGCGGCCCGGTATATATCACCGAGCAGCCGAGCGATACGATCGCGCCCCCGACCACCGATGCCGTCCTGATGGTGGCGGCGGCGGGCGCCGAGCCCATCCGCTATCAGTGGAGTAAGAACGGGGCGCCCATTGACGGGGCCATCGGACCCGTGCTGGTTCTGCCGAACGTCCGGCCGGTCGTGGACGATGGGACGTACGTCTGCGTGGTGGAGAACGACGAAGGGACCGAGGAATCGCAGCCGGCGGTGTTGACCGTGGCGTGTTATTACGACATCCCGGGTGACCTCAACAGTGACTGCACCGTCGATCTGGTGGACCTGGCGATCATGGCCGCCCACTGGCTCGAAGACAGCAGTGTTCTGCCGTAGCCGGTTGAACATCGCCCCTTGTGGCAGGATGCACCACCGCCCTCAGGCACGGGGGTGTATGGAAACGGGAATCCGTGGGGGCCGTCGTCTGGGAGACGGCCTCCACACTGCCCCTTGGAAATGGGGATGGTATGGACACGCGCAATGAAAATTCGCCAAGACACGGGTTCACTCTCATCGAGCTGCTCGTCGTGATCGCCATCATCGCCATGCTGCTGAGTGTGCTGCTGCCCAGTCTGGGCATGGCCAAGCGACAGGCCCGGAGAATCATCTGCCGGGCACACCTGCATTCATGGGCGGCGATCTTCGCCCTTTACGCAGAGGACAGCCAAGGCAAGTTTCCCTTGTGGTATAATGATTATGCCGATCGGGGCAACATGTGGATGGACGTGCTCATTCCATATTATGACGACATCGAGAAGATGCGGTTCTGCCCCGAAGCCCTGAAAGACAAGGACCGCCGGCCCGACCTGAGCACGGCGGACAACTACGGCGGAGCGTTCCGAAGCTGGCTCCACCCGACGCCGCACGGCCACATCGGCCCGTATGGCGGCGACATGTGGGCCAACGGCAGTTACGGCATTAATCACTACGCCTACGGATACAACCCCGACCATTCTCCGTGGACGCAGACGTACGATAAGGACGTGCCGTGGGGCACGATCGGGGGAACGGGCAACGACTCACGGGTTCCGCTGTTGTTTGACTGCACGTGGGCCGGGACGTTCCCCAGTGAAACGGACAGGATCCCCCCGTCCGGCGATGATATGTACCCCCCGCAAGGCTGGGGCTTGGGGATCGAATGCGAGATGGCGCGCGTCTGCCTCAGCCGGCACGGCAAGGTGAACAACATGCTGTTCATGGATTTGTCGGTGATCCCGGTCTACTTGCCCGATCTGTGGGGGCTGAAGTGGCATCGAAAGTGGCGAGCCGTCCATTACACGCGAGAAGACTTCAGAGACGAGAACGGGAACATCTGGCTGCGCTGACCGAACGACAGCCGTTGAAGCCGGTGGGGCGGATCATGAAAGGACAGCCGATGCGAAGAAGGCTTGCGCTTCAACTTATACTGTCATCCGTCTTCCTCCTGGGGTCCGTGCAGGCGGCGCCCCCCGAGTTTTTTGTCTCGTGTGGAGCCGACAACGACCTCTACCGCGTTCTGGCCCGGAACGGCGTTGAATGCTCACGTTATGATACGGCCAAGCAGGCCGTGGAGAGCGCCCCCGAAGGCTCGGCGGTTCTCCTCCTCGCCAACGGCTATCCGGCCGCCCCGACAGAGGTTGACCCGGCTCTGCTGGCCAGGGCCGCGCAGAAGGATCTTCGGCTGTATATCGAGTATCCCGCGTCTCTTGGGGGTCTGCGCGGCGGTGAGCCGAAACGCACGCACTGGGAACGGGTCGTCATTATCTCGGATCGCTTCGGCAAGGCCCTGGAGCCCATGCGCATTGTGGCCGTGCAGGACTGCCACTACATCCCCTTCCAGGCCAAGACGCCCTGGATGGTGGTCGCCAAGGTGGCCGGTTTCGACACGGCCGTTTACGGCCTGCCCGAATCCGCCGAGCCGATCCTCTTCGAGCATTCCGACGGAGTGCTGATTGCGACCACCAAGCTGAGCCATTTTGTGACGGGTCGTTACGCGCCGACCGAGGCATGGCCCATCATCTGGAGTTCGATCCTTGAGTGGCTTACCGAAGGCGAGGTCCGCCCCGATTTGCGATTCGAGCCGTTCGTGCGGGCCTCCTACGACCGCGATGAGGAGATGCCGGCCAACCACGAACGACAGGCCGTGATGCGCGGCGTGGACTGGTACCGTAACGCACGTTTTCTGATCCACGAACAATGGCGTGACCAGTGGGACGAGGCGGCCCAATGGCACGACCGTGTGGCCCCCGCCCCCCGGCCGGACTGGCCCGTCGGCAACGGAGGTTGCGGGATGCTCGAAGGATTCAGTTCGAGGATCCTCTACGATGGCAGTCAGTATGTTCGCTGGTATATGCGGGCCGACTGCAATTGCGAGTCCGCGATGGCGTTTGCCCTTCGAAGCCTTCTGGATGGCGAGCCCGGCAGCCGAGAGATCGCATCGAATCTCCTGGACTACGTGTACTTCACCTCCAACATTCAGCAGGGGCCGCGAGCCAACCCTGAAAGCCCTTCTTATGGCCTGCTCGGTTGGGATACCCGGCCGGCGGGAGCGGTCGTCTATTACGGCGACGATAACGCCCGGGCCTTTTTGGGAACGATGGCCACGGCGGCTGCGTTGGGGACGGACCGCTGGGACGAAGCCCTGCTCAAAGGCATCCTGGGCAATTTCCGCACCGCGGGCCGCAGGGGTTTCAGGGGAAACAATCACCAGGAGGGCAGCCTGCAGGCCTCCGGCTGGCAGCCACATTTCGCAAGCAACCGCGTCAATTATGCCCCCCACTACGAGAGCTGGCTCTGGGCGACCTATTTGTGGCTGTACGATAAGACCGGATACGAACCCCTTCTCGAACGCGCCCGCACCGCGATCGGCATGACCATGAAGGCCTATCCCGATCAGTGGCGGTGGACCAACGGCATCCAGCAGGAGCGGGCCCGGATGATCCTGCCGCTGGCGTGGCTCGTCCGCGTGGATGATACCCCGCAGCATCGGGCGTGGCTGCGACTCATGGCCGATGAGCTGCTGGACAAGCAGGATACGTGCGGCGCTATCCGCGAGGAGGTCGGCGGCGGCGCTGGCGGCAGCTACGGACCACCCCGGTCGAACGAGGACTATGGGCGACACGAGGCGACCCTGCTTCAGAAGAATGGCGATCCCGTCTGCGACCTGCTCTACACGACCAATTTCGCCTTTTTCGCCCTGCACGAGGCGGCCGCGGCCACGGGAGAGACGTACTACCGCGATGCCGAGGACAAGCTCGCTCAGTTCCTCTGCCGAATCCAGGCGGCGAGCAAGAGCCGGCCTGAGTTCGATGGGGCCTGGTTTCGCGCTTTCGAATATGACCGATGGGATTACTGGGCCAGTAACGCCGACGTCGGTTGGGGCGCCTGGGCCACGGAGACCGGCTGGACACAGGGGTGGATCGCGGGGGTTCTGGCCCTTCGGCAGAAGAACACCTCGCTGTGGGACCTGACCGCCGACAGTCGCATCGCGGATCATTTCGAGACGTATCGCCAGCGGATGCTGCCGGACGAGGTCTGGGAGACGCTGGCGCAGAAAAGAATCGAACACGCGGCGGTCGAATGCCGAGTGCGTCTTTCCGCCGATCCCGCTCGCCAATACGCCGGCGCTGGGCCCGCGACCCTCACCGACGGCATCCTCTCCCCTGCCGACCACGCCGGCGGCGACTGGCTCGGCTACGAGGGGCGGGACCTCGAAGCAATCATCGATCTCGGCAAACCCGTGGCGATCCGCTCGCTTGCCGCCCATTTCCTGCAATCCGTTTCCGTCGGCATCTTCCTGCCCCGACAGGTCGAATTCGCCGTTTCCGATGATGGCGAGCAGTATCGCATCATCGCCACGGTCGGACACGAGATCGGGTTGAAGGAACCGGGGCCGATGGCGCGCGTGATCGGGACCGACAACGCGAGCACGCGGGCACGATATGTTCGGGTGCGGGCGGCGAACGTGGGGACGATCCCGGATTGGCACCACGCCAAGGGCAGGAAGGCGTGGCTGTTCGTGGATGAAGTCCTCGTCAACGAGCCCCCCAAAGCGGCGCGGGGCCGCAGGCCCGACATCGTCAAGCGCGGCACCGTTGACCTCGACCTGGTCGAGGCCACACCCGTTGTCTTCAAGGACACGTTATACCGCTTCGAATATGTTCGCCCGGGATATTGGGGCAACGATACCGGCGACTCGTATTTTCGTTTTGTGGAGCACGCGACGGGTCGACCGACGCCGCCCTTTGCGCGGGGCTTTCACCTCGGCAGTGCCTTTGTGGACAACGACACGATCTACGTGACCTGTGTCAAGGAATGGGACGGCTCGGCCGTCTTTATGTTTGTCTCGAGCGACCTGGAGAACTGGCGGCTACAGGAGCTCTTCGACCGCCCGGGCGTGGGCATCTTCAACACCTCCCTGTGCAAGGCCGACGGCCAGTACGTGCTCATGTATGAGATCGGCAAGCCGCCGGAGCTTGCCGGCCATCGTTTCACGGCGCTGTTCGCCACGTCCAAAGACCTGCGCACTTGGACGCTGCTCGGCCCCGAATGCAACTACGCCACGGACCGCTATACCGCGCCGCATTGCCTTCGCTATCTGGACGGGTGGTTTTACAACTTCTACCTCGAAGCGCATGAGGGATACGAGACGCGGGTCGTGCGCTCGCAGGACCTGGTCCGGTGGGAACCGAGCCCGCTCAATCCCGTCTTGCGGGCGTGCGATGAAGACCGAAAAATCGCAAATCCGAACCTCACGCCAAAGCAGTGGGACGCGATCCGTACCGCACGAAACATCAATAACTCAGACATTGACTTCTGTGAACACGAAGGTCGGCTCATCATTACGTATTCCTGGGGCAATCAGGCCGGAACGGAGTTCCTGGCTGAAGCCGTTTATAATGGGGGGATTGAGGCGTTCCTCCGTGGTTGGTTTCCAGGGACAGCACCTTCGCGATAGGCCCGCAAGGACCGATTGCGCAAGGGACGGTGCGATGCGAATGAATCACGACAGAATGACGAGACGCGATTTCGGGAGGAACGCCGCCCTCGGGTTGGCCGGCGCGGTGGGCCTTCCTTCCATTGTTCCCTGCGCTGTCCGTGGCGCGGACGGCCGCGCAGCGCCGAGCGATTGTATCACGTTGGGCCTGTTGGGCACGGGCAACATCGGCACCGCCCACGCCGAGGCCTTTCTCGGCCACAGCGACTGTCGCATCGTAGCGGTGTGCGACCCGGTGCAAAACCGCCGCGAACCGTTGCGTGATCGTATTAACGGGGCCCACGGGTCCGGCGCGTGCACCGATTATCGCGACTTCGGCGACCTGTTGGCCCGCCCGGACATCGACGCCGTGTGTATTGGTGTGCCGGATCACTGGCACGCCATCCTGGCCCTGCAGGCCATGCAGGCCGGCAAGGACGTCTATGTGGAAAAACCGCTCACGCGGACCGTGGCCGAAGGCCGCCGGCTTGTCAGGGCCGCCGCCACCTATGGACGCATCCTTCAGACGGGCCTGCAGCGTCGGTCGTATGCGCCCTTCCGGCGGGTCTGTGAGCTTGTCCGCAACGGCCGACTGGGACGTCTGACCGACGTGGAGGTCGGCATCCTCGGCATCAACCCTGGCGTGCAGACCGGCCGCAATTTTCCTGAGACCCCGGTGCCCGATGGATTCGATTACGACCTGTGGCTGGGGCCCGCGCCGCTGGCGCCCTTTTCACCGCAGCGCGTCGCCCGCGGCAACGAGGTATGTTACTGGTATTACATCAACGATTACACCGCCGGTTTCATCAGCGGCAACGGTGTGCATTTCGTGGATATCGGTCAGTGGGGCATCGGCGATGAGGTGACACCTGTTCAGGTTCGTGCGCTCCAGGCCGATTGCCCCCCGGATGGGCTGGTTGACTGTCCGATCGCCCGGCACGCCGAGATCGTCTACGCCAACGGCGTCAGGATGAGCTACAGCAGTGAAGGACGCCCCCATCGGGACGGCATCCGCTTCGTCGGGACGGACGGCTGGATTCACATCAGCGGCAACGGCACCACGACCGCCCAGCCGGCGGGCGTCCTGGATTCGGTCATAGGCCCGGAAGAGCTGCATCTCTATGCCAGCCCGGGGCATCACCGGAACTTCCTGGATGGCATCAAGACCCGCCGGGCCACCGCCGCCTGTGCGGAGGTGGGCCATCATGCCACCACAACCTGCAACCTCGTCGAGATCTCCGCCCGGCTGGGACGGGCGCTCACGTGGGATGGTCAGACGGAACACTTCGTAAATGATGCGGCGGCCGATCGACTGCTGTCGCGAGCCACACGGATGCCCTGGCGGCTGTGAAACGTTTTGTGCCAACCGCATTGGAAAGTGATGGCTTTAGCATGAATCGCAGGTCCGACATGTTGCTCCCGGCTGGGCAGGGGCGCATACAGATGTGGCTGATCCTCAGCCTGGCGGCCATGATCGCGCCGCTTGCACCGGCGGCGTGCCCCTTGGGAGACCTCGACGGCGACTGCGTCGTTGACATCCGGGATTTGCGGCTCATTGCCGACCACTGGCTTTCCGATGGCAAGGGGCCGGTGTGCGGTGACCTCGACCTGAATGGCCGCGTGGACTTGAACGACCTGGCCCTGATGGCGGTTCAATGGCAGGATGCCGCCAGCCCCCTGCGGATCACGGAGTTCATGGCCTCCAACAGCACCACGATCTCCGACGAAGATGGAGACTTCTCGGATTGGATAGAAATCCGAAATGTCTCTGCGCTTCCGGTCGATCTTGACGGTTGGTTCCTGACAGACAATTCCAGTAATCCCACACAATGGCCGTTCCCCGCGGTTCAGCTTGGCGGCGGCGAGTATCTGCTGGTGTTCGCCTCCGGAAAGGATCGCCGCGATCCGGGCGGCCAACTGCACACCGACTTCTCGCTGGACAGAACGGGCGAGTACCTGGCCGTCGTGAATCCGGACAACGGCCTCCTGCATGAATATGACGACCCTTATCCACCCCAACTGCCTGATGTGTCTTATGGCCTCATTGAAAACACCATCGCGGCCCATCTGATCGACGAGGGCGACGCGATGAGATACCACGTCGCCACCGTTGATTCACTCGGCCATGCCTGGCACTCCAGAGAGTTTGATGATTCGGCCTGGACCGCGGGCTGGACGCCCGCCGGTTACGACCGAGGCGGCCAGGCTCGCCCCCCCGTCCATCTGGTCGCCTATTGGACCTTTGATGGGGATCTGCTAGACCGTTCCGGCAACGCCAATCACGCCGCCGCCAATGGGACGGCCTTCCTTGATGACATCCCCCCGGCCCTCGTCGCAGGGACGTCGCTGGCCTTTGACGGCGTTTCGGACGGCGTGCAGGTGCCGGACTCGCCGAGCATGAATCTGGCCACGGGCGCCGGCCAGGCGTTCACCGTGGCCTTTTGGTTCAAGACAACGGAAGACCAGGCCAAAATCGTCATGGAGAAGGGCTCAAAAAGGCATTTTGTGACTCGCATGGAGGCCTTCGCCAACGCCGGCAAAATCAGCTTTCGGATGCAGGAGGACGTCGACACCCGCGTCATCAGCCGAGACCCCGTCAACGATGGCCAGTGGCATCATTTCCTCGCCGCGTTTGATGGTTCCATGCTTCGACTGTACATCGACGGGGTGCTCCATGGTGAAGTCCCTGAGACCGGCCACCCGGACAACGCCGATCCCCTGGTCATTGGTTCCCGATTCGGCGCGGCGCCCTGGAACGGCCAGATCGACGATCTGGCGATCTGGGACGTGGCCTTGAGCCGGGACCAGATCGAAGGCTTATCCGACGGCAGCGTGTTGCCGCTCGACATCGGCCGGGTCCTGTCAACCTCGGACGCACGGCTGGCCGGCTACTGGGACTTCAATGGCACGCTCGACGACGTGTCACAGCGGGGCAACACGGCCGTCAATAACGGGGCGGTCCTCAGCACGGACGTGGCCGGCCCTCTCGGACGGGGCGCCAGCCTGCGTCTCAACGGGGCCAGCAACTATGTCCTCGTGCCCGATGCCCCAGACCTGCGCATCGGTTCGGCATTCACTCTGTCCCTCTGGATGAAATCCAACAATCGCGATCAGAGACACACCTACCTCCTCTCACGCCACGGCGGCAGCTATCAGCAGGCCGTTATCTACGAGTACGTGGACGACCACGTCGAATTCTTCGGCCCCCATGCCACCGGCGAGGACCCGCGACCGGGCTCCCAAATGCCCATTGCCGATACGGACTGGCATCACGTCGCCTATACCTACGATGGTTCGCTCTGGAGCGGCTACGTCGACGGCGTCCGTGTATTCTCGGCCCCGCGATCGTTCGTGCTGCATACCGGCGAATACCCCTGGTACATCGGCTCGGCGGAGGGCAATGTCGGCTTTTTCGACGGCTGGATGGACGATGTCTCAATCTGGACCGACGCCCTTGGCGAGCACGAGGTGGCGGCGTTGGCCGCCGGCGTGTCTCCCCGCGCGATCTCCGGATACGCCGGCCTCATCAGGACGAATCTGGAGCCGGCGATGTACGCCAGAAACACTTCCGTGTATATTCGCCACGCCTTTCCGGTGCAGGCCCCCGAGGACCTCGAAGACCTCCGGCTACACGTCAAGTACGACGACGGCTTCATCGCGTATCTCAACGGCGTCGAGATTGCCCGGCGAAATGCCCCGTCACCCGCGTCGTGGAACGCCGCCGCCGTCGCCGTGCATCCCGATGAGCAAGCCGTTGTCTTCGAAGAGATCGACATCACGCCCTTCCTGGGCGCCCTTACCGCCGGCGAGAACGTGCTGGCCGTGCAGGGGCTCAACAGCGCTGCAGACGATGACGACTTCCTGTGGTCCTGCCGCCTCACGGCCACACAGCCCTGGTCCGCGTCCCAGGAGTACCGATACTTCAGCGAACCCACACCGGGCGCGCCCAACGGCGACAGCGCCGCGGACATCGGCCCGGTCATCCACACCGTGTCGGCACCGCCGGCGGCGCCCGCGGCGTCCGAGGATATCGTCGTCACGGCCGCTGTGAGCGAGTCCTTTTTCGCCCTCGACCACGTCCGGCTCATCTACCGCGTCATGTACGGCCCGCAGGTCGCGACGCCGATGCGCGACGACGGCGTTCACCCGGACCAGATCGCCGGCGACGATGTCTTTACGGCTATGATCCCGGCAACCGTGTACGCCCCCGGCCAGATGGTCCGCTGGTACATCCAGGCCGTCGATATCCGGCAAAATCCCTCCCGCTGGCCCCTCTTCAACAACCCGACCGGTTCCCCCGAGTACCTCGGCACCGTTATCGCCGATCCGGCTCTGTCCTCCAACATCCCGGTCTTTCACTGGTTCCTGGAGCCGGGCACCGAGCAGGCCGCACGAACCAGAGCGGGCACCCGATGCTCGCTCTACTACGATGGCCGCCTCTACGACAACATCTTCGTCCGGCTGCGGGGCGCGACCGCCGCGGGTCTGGCCAAGAATCCCTACAAATTCGAATTCAACAAGGGCTTTGATTTCGTCTACGATCCCGATATGCCCCCCATCGACGAATTCGATCTGAACACGACGTATCGGGACAAGGCGTACATCCGACCGATCCTCGGGTACGAGTTGTATCGCGACGCGGGCGTGCCCTACTCGGTCGCGCGTCCCGTTCACGTGCGCCGCAACAACGCGTTCTTCTCCGTGGCCATCTTCACCGAGCACCCCGATCGGACGTTTCTGGAACGCAACGGGCTCGATCCGGACGGCACCACGTATAAGGCAAACCTCAACGGATTCACCGTCGAGGCCCAGGGCTCCTATCTCGATGTTTACGCCGGATTCGAGAAGAAAAACCCCAAGGACAACGACCACTCGGACATCGTCGCGTTCGTGAACGGCCTGAACCAGACGGGGACCGCCCAGAGGCATTTCGTCTTCGACAACGTGGATATCCCCTCCGTCGTCAACTACATGGCCGCCAGCGTGATTATTCAGGATGCGGACCGACTCGTTACGAACTTCTTCGCCTACCGGGATACCCACGGCACGGGAGAATGGACGATGCTCCCGTGGGACCTGGATCTGTCGCTTGGCCAGGCTGTCAACAGCAGCGACACGATCTACGCCGACGAGGATTATCCCTATGGGCCCAGCCATCCCTTCTATGGAGCACAGAACTGCCCGGACTGGAGGAATCCCCATCTCTGGAACAAGATGGTCGATGTGTTCTGTAACACCCCCTCCCTGCGGGAGATGGTTCTTCGCCGCCTGCGGACGCTGATGGACCGGTTCCTCAAGCCGGCCGGTACGCCCCCGGATCAGCTCTATTTCGAGAACCGAATCGAGGAGCTCTATGGCCTGATGGCCCCGGATGTCCTTCTCGACAAGGCGGCGTGGTCCTCCTGGGGCCAGCCCCAGACCTTCCGCCAGGCGCTCGACCGGATCATCGACGATTACCTCGTCCCCCGCCGAACGCACCTTTACATCAACCACAGCATCGAAAACACGTCGGCGTATCCGTCGGCCGTGGGGATCCCCACCGCGCAGGACGGCAGTCCTTTCGTTGATTTCGGCGCGGTCGAGTACAACCCGGCCAGCGGCAATCAAGATGAAGAGTACATTCAGCTCGTTAATAACAACGACACGTCCGTGGATATTTCGGGCTGGCGGATTGCCGGCGCGATCGAACATGCCTTCAAACCTGGCGTCGTGCTTCCGGCCACCTCCGTCCTCTACGTCTCGCCGGCTGTCACGGCCTTCCGCGCCCGACCGACCGCGCCATCCGGTAACCAGGGTCTCTTTGTTCAAGGCAACTACCAGGGCCGTCTTTCCAACCGGGGCGGCTCGGTATACCTGCTGGATGAGGATGGCCATGTCGTCTCCAGCACGAGCTATCTGCCCGATCCGAGCCTGCCGCAGGAGTTCCTGCGAATCACCGAACTCATGTACCACCCCCGTCCCGGCGGAGACGATGACTCGGAGAACTACGAATTCGTCGAGCTCAAGAACATCGGCGACCAGCCGCTCTCGCTGGCCGGGGTCGAATTCGCCGATGGGATCTACTACACCTTCGGCGAGGAAGCGATCCTCCCCCCGCACGGCCTGCTCGTGCTGGCCAAGCATCCGGATGTCTTCGCCCTCCGGTACACGGTGCCCGCCGGCGTCCAGGTGGTCGGCCCCTACGACGGCAACCTCTCCAACGGTGGCGAGAACATCCGGCTCGACGATGCCACCGGCGACGCGGTCCTCCAATTTGAGTATGACGACGACTGGTATCCCAGCACCGACGGCGATGGATATTCCCTGACCATCCCCAATCCCTATGACACCCCCTACGATCGGTGGGCCCACGGGTCGTCGTGGCGCGCAAGCTCCGTCATCGACGGGACACCCGGACTCGATGACCTTGAGTGACAGATGCCAATGCGGTCAGGAGGAAAGGACCGGGTCCGCCGTCGCGGAAGGTTGTCACGGACGGGCTTGGCACCGGCCAATGCTGTTGGTCTTTTCGTACCGCCACTCCTCACCGCGCAAGTGAATCCTGAGCCTCCAGACCTCCGAGAACGGGACGCAGAGAGCGGGATCGCTCCCGCAAGGTCCGGCTCCTTTGCCTGTCCGATGGCGATTTCCGACAGGACTGCTGCCCAATGCAATCACCCCCGACGGACCCCTGCTCGGCCCTCCACAGGCCCCCCGCCGGCGCTCGTGCCTCGATGGCCAAGCGAACCCTCGCACCGCGGGGGCCGCGGAGATTGGGCCGTCTGCTCCAGCCGATGTCACGGAACATAAGCCGCCCTTCCCAAAGGCGGAAAAGGCGATATGGCACCTTGACATCAGACGGGGTCGGGCCGTATAATGGGTGTTTCATAGGAGGCCATCTCGACCGGGCAGAGCGGTCCCCAGCAACGTTAAAGACGTTACCGGAGCGTGGGGCGATTCTCTGAACCCGGCAGCTAGGAAGGAGTGCTGCTCCCGGTGATCGACGGTTGCGGGCCCTTAGAAAAGGACGGCGTATGACCCCCAGAATGTCATCCGTGTGTCTTCTGTGCGTTGCGGCAACGTGGCGTGTGAGCACGCTCTCCGCGGGGCCTGACCTGGTGATCACCGATGTGTGGAATGACGGCGGGATCGTCCGGTACCAAATCCTGAACGCCGGTGACGCCTACAGCCCCTCGGGACACGACACCCATCTGCGTGTGAACGGCTATTATGCCATGACCGATTGGAACCTGCCCACGCTCAAACCAGGCCAGCGGGCCGACCGCTTCTTCGACAAGTACACCTGGCACTGCGGTGCGCCCTCCGACACGATCGAAGTGATCGCCGACGCAGACAATGAAGTGCTGGAAAACGACGAGAAGAACAACACGCGCACCGAAACCTGGAAGTGCGATACGACGGCGCCGCGGATCGTGGCCGGACCTGCGATCAGTGAACTGAACCCCCACGACGCCAAGATCACCTGGCAAACCGATGAGCCGACGCGGGGCGCGATCCTGTTCGGCCGCCGTGCCGGCACGGTCGACGCGGTCCTGGCCCAGACGGAACTGAGAACCGATCACGAAATCCGGGCCAAGGACCTGGAGCCGGGCGTGACCTACCACGTCCGGGCCCGCTCGGTCGATGAGTCCGACAATACGACGCTCAGCGAGACCCTTTACTTCACGACCCCGGTGCCGCCGGACGGCGCCGGCCCGGCCATCGGACAAGAGCGGGTGCTGCGGACCGAGGTGCCGCTGGAGTTTGAGGTCCCCGCCAGTGATCCGTCGGGCGTGGAACTCGTTCGGTTTTTCCTGGATGGGCGGCTGGTGGAGACGGACTACAGCGAGCCGTTTCTTTGCAGCCTCATTCCTCACGAGCTGGGACTGAGTCCGTCTGAGTTTTTTGGCGCGCACACCTTGACGGCGGAGGCTCGCGACAGTGGCGGCGAGCTGACCACCCTGCCGATTTACGTCGAGCCGCGGGACCTGTGCTGGCCGGCTGAGCTGGATTTTGAATTTCCCTACGAGGGCTACGAAATCCTCGTCGACGGCACCATGGTCCCCGCAGAGGAGAGTCCACTGTGGGTGCGGGTTCGCGCCAGCGCCACCCCCTGGCGACAGGTCGTTCGCTTCGGCGAAGTGATCGAGATGGGCACGCCCCTGGATCGAATCGAGCTGTATGTCGAGGGCGAGCTCCTCCACGTCGAGACGGACGCCGAATCGATGACTCATCCGATTCCCATCACCGGCTGGGCCCTGGGGGACTATGACATCAAGATCCGGCTGTGCATGGAAGGCTGTATTCCGCTCAGCGCGACCCATACCGTACACATCCGCAGGCGGCGCGCACAACTGGAGCTCGCGTCGCGCGAGGTGGTCCGGGAGGGGTCGGTGCTCTCGGTCACCCTGGAGTTCTACAACGCCGGCTCACGTGACGCCATACTCACGCGGTTTGACGACAACGTCACCGGCTTTCAGGTGCTCCCGCATCCCGGAGGGGACATGGGATTCTGGCCGGACATCACCACGCGATCAACGAGGGTGCAGTGGCAAAAGGTCGGCGGGCAACGGATCGCGCCCGGACATCGCTGGACGTTCACCTATGACGTTATCCCCGTGCTCTACCTGGGGTTCGAGAGCTACGCGATGGGGCAAGAGGATGTCTCCTTCATCTATGAGGACGACACCGGGCGGGGCAGTTCGTTCACCGCGAATCGCCCGGCCCGCGGCGCCACCTTGCGCGACCTGGTCACCGAGGCCTTTGCGGCGTCGGATTACCTGATCGTGACGAGCCCCGGCAATATCGTGCGACACGCCGATGAAGCAGGCTGGCGCGGTCTGTCCAGGTCTATCGGCAAGCTGGCCAAGGCCCGCGGCGCCGTTCTCGGTTACTACGAAGCCGGCACCGTACTGGCCACGGCATTCGACGCCAGCGATCGGATCGCCGTCGGCAGCATGTTCGGATGCCCCAACCGCGACGAAGTCTTCGTGGCCGACGAAGAGGAGGATCGAATCTGCATCTACGACCTCAACGGGGAGATCATCGACGAGGTCAAGGGGGTCCCCATCCCCCATCCGGATCTGGACCCACAGGACGCCATGGTGGTGGGCAATGTTCAGGGCCATGCGGGCACAGCCACGCATCCGGAGGACGAGATCGTCGTCCTCAACGGCCACTCCACCGGACCCTCTCTGGGGCAGGCGACAACGTACAAGTACTTCCGCGACAGTGACAGGTTCTCCTCCTACAGCTTCAATACGGACTATCAACCCGGAGACGTGGTCGCCGTCGGCGACGTGCTGCATACCCCAAATTGGCCCGAAGAGGAGCTGGTCATTGCCCACGGCGATGGAACGATGGACGTCCATGAGGTATCACGCGGAGAGGTCCACCACTGGTCGAGCCTTTTCCGGTCGGGCGATCTCCTGGCGGTGGGCAACGTCGTGGGCGACAGCTACGACGAGATCATCGTCGGCGACGTATCCGACAACCGCCTGATCATCTATGAGGGGGACGGCACGGAATGGACGCGATGCCCGCTGCCCGCGGGGCGGGCGTTGAGCGAGAACGACGACCTGGCGGTGCGAGATGTCCTGGGCGCAAGCGGCGCGGAGATCCTGGTCGCCGACGCCAGCGAGAATCGTGTCTACGTATATCGCTATTACGAGAGAGTGGGCGCATTGCTCGAGGTCTCCAGCTTCGCCATGACCTATCATGACGATGATCGCGTTCTGCTGGGGAATCTGATGGGCCTGGCCAAGAGCCAGTTCATTCACGCCTGCGGAACACGGCGTAACCAGCGCATGCGAGGCGACGTGGAGATCGCCCCGTTCAGCGACGACGCCGAGGCTCCGGGCGACCGCTACACGTTGGATCGCCTCTTTGAATGCGACGGCGCCTGGGCGCGGAAGCTGGCCCCGGGCTGGTGCGACGGCGGTTACCTGCTGATCGTGGGCGAGACACGGATCATCCCGGCGTTCTCCGCCAAGTACGGGGACGTCGGCAAGGGCGACAAGATCATTGAATTCACGGACAATTTCTATGCCAACACGGCCGGCCATGAGAAGCAACCCGAACTGTGCATCGGGCGGATCATCGGCAATGAGCCCGAGCGGCTGAGGGCTCCGATCGAGGCGACCTTGGGCATCCTGGATGGAACGCGCGACTTCAACCAGTCACACGCACTGATTATCAGCGGCCGCCCCCGCGGGGCCAACGGCACGGCCACCTGGATCGATTTCTATAGGGAAAGGAACCGCATCGAGCGGCGCATCGACGACAATTGGAGCCACACGACCGAGCTGGATGAACCCAGCGAGACCGAGTGGATCGACGCGATGGTGGGCAAGGACGTGATCCACCTGGCGGCGCACGGGTGGGACAACGGCATGGACGTTCTTAATGACACGACCGTGCGTGATACGTGGGATCCGGGTGTGACGGCGCCGCTGGTCTTCGCCAATTCGTGTCTGACGGGGCGCTACCCGCCCACCCGATGCCTGGGCGAGCGATTCCTCAACCATGGGGCCTCGGCCTATATCGGGGCCACGGAGGTCAGCTACGGCCCCTATTGCCGGTATCTGGCCGAGGGCTTTTGGGAGCGTTTCGACGTGGGGTACACCGCGGGTCGTGCCCTGAAGGAGGCCAAACGCAACCGTATGGGCGACACAAGCTACGCCAAGTATAACTCGGCGATCTATCATCTGTACGGTGACCCCAAGCTGGAGCCCGTGGTGGCCCCTCCATCGGAGAAGGACGTCCCACCCCCGCCGGCGGACAACGACATCCAGGGGCCGGTGGGCTCGGTCCAGGTGAAGGTCCCCATGTACGAGGTGGATTCCTATCCGAGCGGGGAACAGGAGGCAACGATTCCGGGTGGGGACATGCTCCTGGTGCCCGGCCGGCCGATGGTGCCCTGCTATCCCGTGATGGTCCATTTCCCGGCGGGATACCAGGTGCAGGATGTGCGACTTGGCGAACGTGGCGGCCTTTCCACGGACTCGCTCAACCTGCCCATCACCGAAGCGGCGGAATATGATCTGTCGACACCGCCACAACCGCCGGACCCGGATGATGAATGGTTCCCCAGCGAGGACCTGCAGTGGTCCATCGTCCAGGAACCGGACGACGGGACCACACTCATGATTCGGCTGTACCCGTTCCAGGCGAATCCGAGTACGACGCACGTGCGTTTCTGGGACACGTGCAACCTCGAGATTGACTACGTGTCCACATCGGTCCGCATGCGTCACTTGGCCGTCGAGCGTGGTTCGGTAGCGCCGGGCGAGGCCATCCGCTGGGATATGGCGGTTGAGAACACCGGGCTGAAGGTCACCGACGTGCTGGTGGAATCCGTCATCCGTACACCTGATGACACCATCGTGGCGGGGCTTCCGATCCGACGGCTGCGCTCGGTGCAGGGACTGGCCACGCTGGAGCAGGAGTGGAACAGCGGTGACTGTGACCCGGATTTCCTGACGGTTGAGGTCTCGCTGCGAAGCCTGTCCGGATGCCTTGTGGATCGTCGAGCCGTCGGCGTGACGCTGGGCCGCGCCGAGGCGGTGCTCGACAGCGTCGTGGTGAATCCGCCCTGCTTCGAGGCCGGCGAGGGCCTGACGATCACCGCCACCGGGCGCAGCATCGGCCAGCGACCTACGGGCGGCACGGTCGTGGTCGCCGTGCATGATGATCAAGGCGGGCTGATCGAACAGCTCGGCGAGGACTTCACGGATGTCGCCCCGGGCGAACCGATCGTGGCCGCCCTGTCGTACAAGGCAACCCTGCCCCGAGGCCAGGTCACCTTGCGGACCACGATTCTGTACGAGGGCGTCGCCACGGACGTGGTCATCTGGCCTCCCGTGGGCGCAGAGGCCGACGGTGACCTTACCGGCGATGGCCGCGTGGGGCTGGCGGATTTCGCGATTCTGGCCGCGGCTTGGCTGGACTACATCGAGCAAGCGGATATCGCCCCGCCGGGCGGGGACTGTCGGGTGGATCAATTGGATTTGTTGGAGCTGGCCCAGCAGTGGATGAGCATGTAGCCCGCTGCGCCGGCGGTGCAAACATCACGTGGCTACGAGTAGTCCGCCTGCCGCGACCGCCCGCGCATGATGAACACCCGCGGTGATCAAGTGACCGATCAACGGGACACTCATCGAACCATGCGGCCGACGACCAGTCCAGTATAGCCGGCGTCACCGCGTCCCCCAATGCCACCGCATCCCTTTCAGCCTTCCCGACCATGGTCGGTGAATTGAGACAGGAGAATCTCCGCCGTCCAGCGGGCCGCCCTTCCGACGACCTCGGGGCAGCCTCCCTCGATACCCTTCCGGACATCCTTGCACAGAACACTCCCATAGGCCTTTTCAAACCGCGCCGACACCTTGCGGACGAGTTGGTGGGGCAGCGACGTGTCGCCGAAACCCTCGACCGCAGAAATCCAGCCGATGACTATCCCTGCGCCGGTAAAGGACCCGCAATTCTGGACGCCTCCTGTCGCGGCTCCGCCGTCGAGGCAACTGGCTGCCCTGAAGATCCCCTTATCCTCAGGAACAAAGCTGATGGCCTGCTGTAACGCGGCCACCGTGCATCGACAGCATCCTCCGTGCTTGGCTTCATAGTCGTGGCCAAGCCGGTAAGCCTGGTCTATGATGGCTGCGGCCTGTTGCTCGTCGATGTCAAAAGTCTTGTCCCGCGTGTAGCCGGAGAACACCTTGGTCTCGTCTTCGGCCGCGGCCGTCGAGGCCGCAAACGCCCCCGCCACCCACAGCCCTCCGAGGCCGAGTGTTCTCCGCCTATTCAGACCCGGCCGTTGCTCAAAACACGATGTGTTCATGTCAAATCCCCTGCACATGTCCCCACGAGAAGAAATGTCGCATCTCGTTCAATTGTAGCAGAAGCTGCACCAATCTTCGAGCTTCCTGGAGAGCTGTTCCTTGAGAATTGGTCCGTTCCTATCGCCAGAAATCTGATAAAATCTTCCCGTACCAATAAGGCCGAACTCGCGGAGGACAGGACCATGGCCAAGGATTGCTCGTGCGGAAAGCGGCAGGGTTCACCGGTGGACCGTCGGAGTTTTCTCAAGGCGACGGCGGCTGCGGCGGCGCTGAGCCCGTGGCGAAGCGCCCTGCCGATCATGGCCGGACCCTTTGAGGACAACGACTACCTGAGACTTATCCCCGAGGACAAACGCCTTCATCCCGATTGGGTACGTTCCCTCTTTGAACGTGGCCGCAAGGAGGTTTATTCCGATCTCATCTCCCTGAGCCATATCGGGATGCCTGTGGGTGGGTTGTTTGCCGGCACGCTCTACCTGAGCGGGGATGGCCGACTGTGGCTGTGGGACATCTTCAATCGCGACCAGGAGGGCATCGCCCCACGCGTGGTGGAATACAAGGGCGAACAGGTCAACACGCGCAGCGGGGCCAACTACATAGAGCCGGCCCAGCCGGTCAGCCCGTTCGAACAGGGATTCGGCCTGCGTGTCGGCGGCCGCGAGATTCCCTTCGGCCTGGATGGTTTCAAGACAGTGACGTTTCAGGGGGAGTACCCGCGGGCTGTTGTTCGATACGAAGGCGCGGGTGTTCCGATCACCGCAGAACTGGAGGCCTTTTCGCCCTTCGTCCCGCTGTCCGTGGATGAATCCTCGCTCCCGGCCACGATATTGCAGTATACCGTTCGCAATGCCGGCTCGGAGACGCTGGATGTGCAGGTCTATGGACATCTCCAGAACGCCGTGTGTCTGGATACCCACAGCCGCGTCAGCGGACGCCTGCGCAATCGTATCGTCCGGCAGGAGGGATTCACGGCTCTGGCCTGCAGCGCCGAGCCGGTCGAAGAAGATAAGGCCGTCGTCCGGCCGGATATTCTCTTTGAGGATTTTGAGAAGGACCGTTACGAAGGATGGACGGTCACGGGCTCGGCCTTCGGCAAGGGGCCGATCCGCATGGCCGACATCCCGGACTACCAGGGCGATGTCCAGGGCGCCGGCCAGCGCGTGGTCAACTCCCATGCCGCCGCCCCCGGAGACAGCGTCAGCGAAAAGGACAGCCACACGGGGACCCTGACCAGTCCCGCCTTTACCATAGAGAGAAAGTACATTACCTTTCTGGTTGGCGGCGGCGCCCATGAGGGCCGAACCTGCGTCAACCTGTTGGTCGACGGCAAGATCGTGGCCTCCATCACCGGCAAGAACAACAATCGCATGGAGCGGACCCTCTTTGACGTCCAAGCCTACGAAGGCCGGACGGCGCAACTGCAAATCGTGGATGACTATGGCCAGGGGTGGGGCAATATCGGCGTGGATCACATCGTGTTCACGGACCGCAAACCGGACCTTGCCAAGCTGGACACCCAGCGGGACTTCGGCACGATGGCCCTGGCCGTGGTGGGCGGCCGGCCGGAGGATTACGGACAGGCGCAACGGGGCTCCGAGCCAAACGGCTCGGAGGCCATCGGGGAATTCACCCGGCGACCCGTCGGCGAGGTCGGCCGGCGGCTGCGCTTGGAGCCGGGTCAAGAGGCCACGGTGAGCTTCATTATCGCGTGGCATTTCCCCAATTTCTACGGGCGGGACTTCGGCGGCCAACTCCTGGGACATTCTTATGCCGCCCGCTTCGGCTCGGCCCTGGATGTGACGGGATATGTCGCCCGCAGGTTCGATCAGCTGGTCGGCACAACCCGCCAATGGGTCCAGACCTGGTACGATTCGACGCTGCCGTATTGGCTGTTGGATCGCACCATGGCCAACACCTCTACCCTCGCCACGACCACCTGTTACCGGTTCAAGGATGGGCGGTTCTGGGCGTGGGAGGGCATCGGCTGTTGCGGGGGCACCTGCACCCATGTCTGGCACTATGCCCAGGCACCGGGGCGGCTGTTCCCCGAGATCGAACGCAACCAGCGCGAGCAGGTCGACTTTGGGATGGCGATGGACCAGGACGGCGGGGTCGGCCACCGCATGTGGATCGACCGGCGCGCCGACCCGGCCCATGATGGGCAGTGCGGGCGAATCCTGGGGGCCTATCGCGAGCATCTCATGTCCGCCGATGCATCGTTTCTCAAACGCACCTGGCCCCGGATCAAGAAGGCCATCGAGTACCTCATTCGCCTGGACGGCAATGACGACGGGATGATCGAGGGGGCCCAGCCGAACACCCTCGATGCGGCCTGGTATGGAAAGATCTCGTTTCTGGCGTCTCTCTACCTGGCCACCTTGCGGGCCGGCGAGGCCATGGCCCGAGAGATCGGCGACACGGCGTTCGCTAAACGCTGCCGGGCGGTCGCCGAGCATGGCGCCAAGGTGATCCTGGAGTTGTTCAACGGCGAATACTTCGTCCAGATCGAGGACCCCGCCCACAAGGAGGATATCGGGATCGGTCTGGGCTGCTACATCGATCAGGTCTTCGGGCAGAGTTGGGCGCACCAAGTACAACTGGGTCGGCTGTTTGACCGGGACAAGCAGCTCCAGGCCCTCCGGTCTTTGTGGAAGTACAATTTCGTGCCGGATGTGGGCCCGTTCCGGGAGCAATTCACACGGGGACGATGGTACGCGATGGCCGGGGATGCCGGCCTGCTGATGTGCACGTGGCCGCGAGGCGGGCAGAACCCCAACTTCAAGAAACACTGGCAGTACATGTACTTCAATGAGTGCATGTCGGGTTTCGAATGGCAGGTGGCCGCCCATATGATCGCCGAGGGGATGCTGAAAGAGGGCTTGGCGATTGGCCGGGCCATTCATGACCGCTACAACGCCGCTCTTCGCAATCCGTACAACGAGATTGAGTGCTCGGACCACTACGCCCGGGCGATGGCCAGCTATGGCGTGTTCATTGCGATCAGCGGTTTTGCGTACCACGGCCCCGGGGGCCACATCGGGTTCTCGCCCAGGCTGACGCCGGAGGATTTCCGTGCTGCGTTTGTCGCCGCCCAGGGATGGGGCACATTCACCCAAAGACGAGAGGCGACTCGCCAGGTACAGACCCTTGAGCTTCGGCACGGGACGCTGCATCTGGCCTCGCTGTCGTTTGAACTTGAAGACCATGCTCGAGCTGCCAAGGTAGCTGTTCATATCGGTGAGACCGTGCTACAGACAACATTCCGGCAACAGGACCGCCGCGTCGGGATACAATTGAAAGAACCGATCCGGCTGCAACGTGAAGACGTGGTGCGCATCGAGATCGCCTTTACTACATAAGCAATCAGCCAAGATCGATGGATTATCCAGTAAAAGCAGGAGGAAATGAAATGGACCAGGTAGTAACACGCGGACACTCTGCGAACGAAACACCGTCTACTACAAACAGGACCGCGTCGTACGCTTCAGCCACACCGCCCAGTGGCGAACGGTGGGTCATAGGTTACCCCGCCAGGACAACGCCCCGCGGCCTCCTGTGCGTGCTGTTATTTGTTTCTATGTCTCTGGTCGGGGCCATTGCCGCCCAAACCAAAAACGCCTCTCCCTGGAAGGTGGGTACCCCTATTGTCACCTACTGGTGCGGCCCTGCCCTGACGGATGCCGCCGCCCAGCAGATGGCCGAAGGCGGCTTCAACCTCGTCTGGTGCCGTAACGAAGCCGAGCTCGACGTCGCGCACCGCCACGGCCTGCGAGGACAGCTTCAACACCCTCTGCTCCGCCCGGCCTCGCTGGAGGACCCCGATCGCCTGGCGCAGCTCGACGCCCTGATTGCCCGCATCTGCAACCATCCGGCCCTTTATGCATACTACATCATTGACGAACCCAATGCCTCGCAATTCCCCGCGCTGGGGAGGCTGGTCGGCTGGCTTCGCGAGCGGGACCCCGCCCATTTGGCCTACATCAACCTGTTCCCCACCTATGCCAGCAACGAGCAATTGGGCACGACCGGCGACGTGGTGACGGCCTACAAGGAACACGTGCGTCTCTATGTCGAGCAGGTCAGGCCCGCCCTCATCAGCTATGACCACTATCAGTTTCGGCTGCACGGCGACGGCGACCAGTATTTCCTGAACTTGGCGATGATCCGCCGGGCCGCCCAGGACGCCGGGGTCCCCTTCCTCAACATCGTACAGGCGTGCACGTGGGCGCCGCAGGCGATGCGGGTACCCAATCCGGACGAGCTGCGTTACCTGGTCTACACGACGCTGGCCTACGGCGCACAGGGCATCAGCTATTACGTGTATGCCTGCCCAAATCACCAGGGCAGCCTCGTGGCCCTGGATGGCACGCCGGGGCCGCTTTATAGGGCGATTGTCTCGTACAATCGTGAGTTCGTGGCCATCGCGCGGCAACTGCAACCGTTACGCTCATTAGCCGTGTATCACACCACGATGGAGGAGCCGGGCTGTGAGCCCTTGCCCGCCGAATCCCCCTTCCGTCTCGATTTGGCAAAATCCCCGGCCGGGTCCCGTGGTTTTCTACTGGGCCTCTTCGGGCTCGATACCAAACCGACGCATGTGGTGGTCGTTAATCTCGACTACACCCGCCAGGCCGGCACATCGCTCATCGGCCCGATGCCGCTGCAGGTGTTCGACGCAACAAAGGACCAATGGACGCCTGCAAAGCAGTCGCCCATTGAGCTGCGCATGGCCCCAGGCGGCGGCCGACTCGTACGAATCACGCCGTAAAGAGATGTACTGTCCGCCGAGCCCGACACAGCGAGTTCACGGAATCCTGTCGATGATTTGAGGAAGGATCACATGGCACCGGGTTCACGACACAGGCCGGTCCATGATCGAAATCCCGGATGAGCATGCAGAGGATGGAATGATGAACGGAAGAATACCGCGGTGCTGTGCTTTGATGGCCATGCTCATGCTGCGGCAGCTCGCCCCGGCTGGCGTTGATCTGGCGGAAGGCTTCCGCAATCCGCCCGCGAGCGCCCGGCCCGGCGTGTATTGGTACATCATGGATGGCCACCTGCGCCGGGAAGGGATCACGGCGGACCTGGAGTCCATGAAGGAGGCCGGCATTGGACACGTGATCTTCCTGGAGGTGAACGTGGGCGTGCCCCGCGGGTCGGTGGACTTTCTCAGCGAGCCCTGGCAAGAGCTGTTTGCCCATGCGGTTCACGAAGCCAAGCGCCTCGGCATTGAACTGACACTGGGGTCCGGTCCCGGCTGGGCAGGCAGCGGCGGTCCGTGGGTGAAACCGGGACAATCCATGCAGCATCTGGTGGCAAGCACCCTCCAGGTCCACGGACCGGCGCGTTTTGACGGAGTCCTCCCGCGGCCCGAGGCGCGGCGGCCCTACTTTGAGGGAGCGGTCACGGGCGAGCTGGCCAAACTGAGAGAGTCCTTCTATGAGGATGCGGCGTTGCTGGCGTTCCCGACGCCGGCTCTGAACGAGCGCATCCCGGATATCGACGAGAAGGCGTTGTACTACCGCGCTCCCTATACCTCCAGGCCAGGGGTAAAACCCTATCTGCCCGCGCCGGCGGACTATCCCGAGGCGCCCGAGGGCGCCGTCATCAAGCCGGGGGAGGTCCAGGACCTGAGCGAGCGACTACAGCCGGATGGCCGCCTGCGTTGGGAGGTTCCCGCGGGTCACTGGACCCTCATGCGTCTGGGCAGACGCAACAACGGGGCCACGACCCGCCCGGCACCCCAGCCGGGACTGGGTTTCGAGTGCGACAAGCTTGATGTAACCGCTTTGGATGCACATTTCGAGGCGTACGTGGGTAAGCTGTTGAAGAAGGTCGGGCCCCGCCAAGAGGGCCGCGGCTGGACGATGCTGCACATCGATAGCTGGGAGATGGGCGCCCAGAACTGGACGGGGCGATTCCGCGAGGAGTTTCACCGTCGCCGCGGTTATGATGCGTTGCCGTTTCTTCCGGTGTATACGGGGCGGATTGTCGGCAGCGTGGAGGTGAGCGAGCGTTTTCTGTGGGATATTCGCCTGACGGTTCAGGAGCTGGTGATCGAGCATCATGCCAAGCACCTGAAGAAGTTGGGCCGACGCCACGGCTTTGGTCTCTCGATCGAGCCGTATGATATGAACCCCACCTCCGACCTTGATCTGGGAGCGGTCGCCGATGTGCCGATGTGCGAATTCTGGAGCGAGGGGTATGGCTTCGATTCATCGTTCAGTTGCATCGAGGCCACCTCGATCGCGCACGTTCATGGTCGGCCGGTCGTCGCCGCCGAGGCATTCACCGCGGGCCATGAGGAGGCGTGGAAGCTCTATCCGGGCGCCATCAAGAACCAAGGCGATTGGGCCTTCTGCGGCGGGATTAATCACTTTGTCTATCACACCTTCGCCCACAAGCCGCACGGTCGGCGTCCGGGCATGACCATGGGGCCGTATGGCGTGCACTGGGACCGCGGGCAGACGTGGTGGCCGATGGTTTTGGACTATCACCGATACATCGCCCGATGCCAGTATCTCCTGCGACAAGGCCGGTCGGTGGCGGATATCTGCTACCTGATCCCCGAGGGGGCGCCGCACGTCTTTCGGCCGCCTGCCTCGGCGCTCGAGGGACAGGGCAGCACACGCGACCGCCGGGGCTACAATTTCGACGGCTGCTCGCCAAACGCCCTGCTGACCGACGCCTTCGTGGAGAATGGCCGGCTGGCATTCCCGGGAGGCGCCCGGTATCGGTTGTTGGTGCTGCCCTCCTTTGAAACGATGACGCCGACACTGTTGCGGAAGATCAAGGCCCTCGTCCAGGACGGAGCCACCGTCGTGGGACCGCCCCCGCGCAAGTCACCCAGCCTGGTAGACTATCCCCAGTGCGATGAAGACGTGGCCTCCTTGGCGATGGACCTGTGGGGGCGGACCCAGCCGGCGGCGGCTGCCCGTGTGCGCACCCACGGGCGCGGCCGTATTCTCTGGGGCGGTGAACTGCAGGTGACGCCGCCCGTCGAACCAGGGCCTCGCCCCATCGAACAAGCAAGGTGGATCTGGTATCCGGAGGGAAATCCGGCCGCCGCGGTCGAACCCTCGCGGCGTTATTTTCGACGATCTTTCCAGGTCGACCCGGTCAAGCGAGTTCGTTGGGCCCAACTCGAAGTCACAGCCGACAATACGTTTGAAGTGTGGCTCAACGGCGATCGTCTGGCCATAGGATCGGACTTTCGCACGGTCTACACGGTGGATGTGAAATCCTCCATCCGACCCGGCGCCAATACGCTTGCCGTCATCGCCACCAACGGCGGCGACGGTCCGAATCCCGCGGGGTTGGTCGCGGCGGTTCATCTGGTGTATGAGGACGGCAGCCCATTAACCATCCTCACGGATGACCAGTGGCAAACCGCACGCGACGTCAGACAACAGTCTGCCTGGTGGCAATCGCCTCAAGAGCACTGGCAGGCGGCCAAGGTGCTTGGGCCGTTCGATATGGCGCCCTGGGCGCTGCGGACAGGCCCTGTCGATTCGCTTCCCGAACTGTACCCCGAGTACGGGGCGACGGCACGAGTGCTGGGCGAGATGGGCGTACCGCCGGACTTCGAGGCGGACGGGCCCATTCGTTACACCCACCGATGCGCCCGGGAATGGGATCTGTACTTCCTCGCCAATCGCGATGCCAAGGCGGTGGACGCCACCTGCACCTTCCGCGTCACGGGACGGCGGCCGCAGATTTGGGACCCTTTGACGGGATCGATCCGTGACCTGCCCCAGTACATGGACCGCCACGGGCGGACCACCATCGGCCTGCATTTCGAGCCCTACCAAAGCTTCTTTATCATGTTCTTTGGCAAGACCGAAGCGACGGCTTCAAAGCCGACAGCACAAGCCAACTTCGCGCAACTGCAAGAGATCGGCCATGTCGAAGGGCCCTGGAGCGTGTCCTTCGATCCGGACCTGGGTGGCCCCGGGCAAGTGACCTTCGACGCGCTGCAGGATTGGACCCAACGGCCGGAGTCGGGCATCCAATACTACTCGGGGATCGCCACGTACCAAGCCACATTTGATCTGCCAGAGGAAGCCTCACTTTCGGACCGGTCAGTTCTGCTGGACGTGGGCGTGGTGCACAATATGGCCCGCGTGCGGCTGAACGGTCGGGACATGGGCGTGATCTGGTGCGCTCCCTGGCGCGTCGATATCACCCAGGCCGTGCGGGCGAAGACCAATCGCCTGGAGATCGACGTGGCCAACCGATGGATCAATCGTCTCATCGGCGACAAGGGCCTGCCCGCCGAACGGCGTGTGGCATGGACCACGTTCAACCCCTACTCGGCGGACTCGCCGCTGGTGCCCTCCGGCCTGCTGGGGCCGGTGACCTTACAGACAGCGGAAGCGACCACGGACGACGATGCAGCGCGCTGATGCCGATGTCGAGGCGAGGGGACTTGCGCGGTCAATGTGCGTATTGATCCACGTTCTCGCGGGTCACGAGGCGAAACGGAATCAGGACGTTCTTCTCAAAGGGCTGATCCCGGACAATGTTGACGGCCGTCTCGACGGCCCTGCGGCCCTGGGCCTGGGCATCCTGGAAGACTGTCGCGTCCAATCGACCTGCCTTGATCGCCTGCAGGGCATCGGCGATGGCATCCACGCCGACCACGACGACCCTGTCCTTCATGTTCGCCTGCTCCAAGGCGATCACGGCGCCCATGGCCATCTCGTCGTTCTGGGCAAAGACGGCGTCGATCCGGTCGCCGAAGGACTGAATCCAGTTCTCCATGAGCGTAATCGCCTTGGCCCGGTCCCATTCCGCGGTCTGGTCGGCCAGCAACTGGAGGCCCGGGTGCTCCTGCAAGACCTCCCGGGCGCCCTGGTCCCGCTGAATCTGGGCCGTCTGGCCCAGGAATCCCTGCATCATGAGCACCCGACCCTGCCCATCCAGGCGCCGGGCGATGTAATCCATCGCCAGCCGAGCGGACTCGATATCACTGGAGCCGACAAAGCCCGTGGGCTCGGAGCGCGTCTCGGAGTTCACATTGATGATGGGGATACCCGCTTCCTTGGCCCGGTCCACCGCGGGCGAGCTGGCCTCCCTTTCGCAGGGATTCAGAATGATCGCATCCACTTTCTGCAGGATGAAGTTCTCGACCTGCCGGACCTGCCGGTCCGCGCTGCGCTGCGCATCGTTGACGATCAGCTTGACGCCAAGCTCCTCGGCGCGGCTCTCTATCGCCTCGTTGAGCATCACGATATACTCGTTGGACAGATTGAGCAGCGAGACGCCGATCACGAGGGGTCTGCCGCCTTCAGCGGACTCTTCTGTGCCTCGCCGGTCACAACCCGCCACAAGGCCGCTCACGACGATCCCCACGATCATCCATTTCACGAGGTTTTTCATGCACGCATCCCTTCTCAACGCAGTTCACGGAGCAGACGACAAGTGGCCTATCGCCTGCCTCGCTGATCCAGCCAGACCGCGCCCACGATAATCATCCCCTTGATCACCTGCTGATAATAGGACGACACGTTCCACATGTCCAGGCTGCTGCTAATGATGCCCATCAAGAGAGCACCCAGGAGCGTACCGCCGACGCCGCCCACGCCACCGGACAGGCTGGTCCCGCCGATGACCGCGGCGGCGATGGCATCCAGCTCATACATGAGCCCGGCATTGGGCTGGCCGGTCGTGCTGCGGGCGGCCTGGATCACCCCCGCCAGCCCGGCCAACGCGCCGCATACGCCGTACGCCAGTAGCTTGACGCCGTGCACGTTGATCCCGGAGGCCCGGGCGGCCGTCTCGTTGCCCCCCGTGGCATAGAGGTAACGCCCCCACCGCATCCGGCCAAGGAATACGGCGCAGAGTGCCGCCACCACCGCGAGAATCACGACCGGGATCGGAATCCCGAACAGGTCCCCGCTGGCCAAGCCTGTGAAATCGTCGCGCAGGTTCGAGACCGGCCTGCCCTGGCTGATGATGTAGGCCAGTCCCCGAGCGGCCGTCATCATCCCGAGCGTGGCGATAAAAGGCGCCACCCGTCCCTTGGTGACCACCCCTCCATTGACCGTCCCGCAGAGCAGGCCCGCCACGATCCCCGCGACAATCGGAACGATGAGCATATGGTCGCCGGGGTGGGCAAAGGTCGCGGCCACGACCCCCGCCAGGGCCACCACCGAGCCCAGCGACAGGTCCACGCCGCCGGTCAAAAGCACGAACGTCACCCCCACGGCCAGAATGCCGTTGATCGAAATCTGCCGCAGTAGGGTCAGCGCGTACTGTGCGCTCAGAACCTGGGGCTTTGCGATGGCCAGGGCCACACAGATCACGCCCAACGCCACCACCAGCCCGTATCGACGTAACGAGAATCGTGCGTTCATGATGTCCACGTCCTACTTGTCGTGCCCATCCATGAGACAGGCCAGCGCTGCTTCGCCGCTCACCGAGGCATGGCCAGTCTCAACAGGTCTTCCTGGCTGGTCTCCGCGGGGCGACGTTCGGCGACGACTCGCCCCTCGCGCAGGATCAGAATCCGGTCGCTCAATGTCAGGACCTCGGGCAGTTCCGACGACGCCAGGATGATCGCCTTGCCCTCCGCGGCCAGCCGGGCAATGATCTCATAGATCTGCGCCTTGGCGGCGACGTCGATCCCACGGGTCGGCTCATCGAGGATCAGGATGTCCGGCTCGGTCAGAAGCGATTGAGCGAAGACGACCTTCTGTTGATTGCCGCCGCTGAGTTGATCGACCCGCTGGTCGCGATTCGACGCCTGAATCCGCAGCAACCGGATGGAATGATCGGCGGCCGCATTCTCCCTGTGCCGGTCGATCATCGGGCCTCGACAGTAACGGCGCAACGCCGAAAGCGTCACGTTGTGCTTCAGCGACATCCCCAGGACCAGACCATACGTTTTTCGGTCCTCGGTGACCATGGCGATCCCGTGCCGGATGGCCTGGGCCGGGCGGCGCACCATGACGGGCTGGCCGCGAACGATGATGCGCCCCGAATCGGCCGGCGTCAGCCCGCTGATCGCGCTGAGCAGCTCGGTCTTGCCGGCCCCCATCAAACCGGTGACGCCGAGGACTTCACCCCTCCTCACCTGGAAACTCACATCCTGGAAGCGTGGCGGCCGGCTGAGCCGTTCCACGGACAGCAGAACATCGCCGCACCTGCGCTGTGCCGTGCGACCAAAGGCCCTGAACTCGCCACCTACCATCGCTCGGATGATCTTGTCTTCATCCAATTCGGCGCGGTCGCAGGTGACCACGTGCCGCCCGTCCCGCAGAATCGTCACGCGGTCGGCAATCTGAAGCGTCTCTTCCAACCGGTGCGACACGTAGATCACCGCCAGGTGCCGGCGTCTCAAATCCCGAATGATCCCGAAAAGACGCTCCACCTCATGGCGGGACAGCGCGGAGGTCGGCTCATCCATGATGATCACGCGGGCCTGGTACGTGAGGGATTTGGCAATCTCCACGACCTGCATCTCGGACAACCGCAGGGCATGCATCTTCTGCCGGGGCGAGAGCGAAACGCCCAACTCGTCCAGCAGCCGCCCGGCCTGTCGATACATCCGGCGCCGGTCCACCCATCCGGGCATCCACGAGAGGGGCTCATGCCCCATAAACATGTTCTCGGCCACGGTCAGGTCGGGGAAAGGCATCAATTCCTGATGGACCATGGCAATGCCTTTTTTGGCGGCGTCATGGGGGTTGCGGATGCGTACAGGGATCCCATCCAACAAAATCTCGCCGTCATCCGGCTCTGTCAGTCCGATGAAAATCCTCATCAGCGTGGACTTGCCGGCCCCATTGACGCCGACGATGGCGTGCACACTGCCGCGCTCCACACTCAAGTGAACGCCGTCCAAGGCCTTCACGCCGGGAAATGACTTCGAGATGTTCCGTGCCTGCAGAACCATGTAGGCATCACATTGACTTCCTGCCCCCACCCTTCAGTTGCTTTCATGTTCGCGGGGTCGTCCTCGCCCCCTTCCATGTGCGAGAAGCGGCAGAGCCTGTGGACCACGGAACTTACAGCGGGGGTGCGATTTCAAAGGTCTCCTTGTCCAGGTCGATCAGGACCGTCGTGCCATCGGCAAATGTGGTCTTCTGCCGGCGGTGGGCATCGTCCAGAAACGCGTGTTCGGTCATCTCCACCAAGGCCAGTCTCTCGTTGAGCTTGCACAGGGTGCGGACCCGCTCCAACTCCGCATCGGAAGGCTCGATGGACAGGTAAGGCAACCCCGCGTTCGCCAGCCCGTGCAGGTAACCCAAGTCCTTCTCCGGAATGCCCCACGCCCCCTTGCTCAACGACCAGGGCAGAAAGAGGGCGTCGTGATAGACCAGATTGAACAACGGGACAGGGATGCCCATGGCCGGACCCTGGCCGGGATTGGGACTCAAGGCGTAGGGCCCGTGATGAACCAAGTCCAGGTGCGGAACCGCCCAATCCGCGGGCTCCTCGGAACTGACGACTCCCACCTGAGTCCGGATGAAGTCAAAGCAATCCCCGCGGTATGCAAGGCATTGTTCACGAGTGACCGGGTGCTCGGAGTTGTAGCATTCATCCGGCGGCACGACGGCGAAGACATCCAGGTACGCGCCCCGGACCTTGACCCCATGGTCAAAAAGCGAGCGGTAATTCTTGATGACATGGCCGAGTGCCAGGCTGGAACACAGGACCGTCTGTTTGCCCCCATACCAGATGCTGTGGTAAGGGCGATTCCCGTCCTTGTCGAGAATGGTATGACGCGGATTATACGACTTGGCGTCCAGATAATAATCCCGGTACTGATCGTGAAAGGCGAACACATAGCCCACGTCTGCGCACGTCTGGGCCAGCGTGCGAAGGCCGTCCCATCCCCCAGCGTCGGGGCTTGGCGGCAGGATATCCGGATGCAGGTTGTCGTACCCCCGAAAGCCCCAGCCATCCAGGTGGACGTACGCCTTGGACACGCCCTTCTGTGACAGGGCCCGCAGTTGTTCGGCCCGCTTGTCAAACCGCACGAAATGATGGTTCTTCGCCGGGTCATCCTTGTTGTAGTACGTCGATTCCGGCTGGATGTGAACGAGGATATGCGTATGAATCACGGGAGACCCGATGAGCTTCCCGATGGCCGGATTGCGTGCGATCTTTTCCTTGAGCGACACAAAATGGCCGGTCGCGACAACGTGCCGGCGGTATCGTTTGGCCAGCGTCACATAGTTTCCCTTGCGGAAGAAGCACAGGCGCAGGCTCCTCGGATACGACCACCGCCCCAGCGAATGCACCCAGCGGGGCCCCATCCGCGTCGGTCCTCGGGCCGGATGCGAGAAATGACAACCCCCGTCCGCCGGGGTCTCCAGAATGGCCATGGCCGCCGACTGGCCCTGCTGATACCCCCACCAGGGCATATACAGACCCCGGCCATAACTCAGGGTATCGTACAACCAGACGCGCTGAGGCCAATCCGAAGGCAGCAACATGCCCTGCATGAACGGCACCACGGTATGATCCACGCTCTTTGGCTCGAAGGCGCCCGGCCATCGACACTCCATCACACGGGTCCGGCCCTCGATGGCCCCGATTCGACAGACCAGATCCTCATCGGGTGTCTGAAGACCCACGAAAAGCTGCATCCGAAGGTCCAGCGGCATGTCACTGTGCCGATAGCCGGTCAACTCGATCTTCACGCCGGCCATGAATCCCGTGTCATAGGGCGTGATATCCACCTTCTTGGCGGCCGCCAGACGCAGGGACATGCTCTGCCCCTTGTGCTCCACAAGCAGGTCGCCCTCCGTGGAGCCTTCCAGGCCCCACGTGACGCTCTGATCCTTCACCTGCAAGGCCAGCGTGTCCGGGCGGACGATGACGGTGTGCCGTTGCCCCGCCATGATCCACCGCCCGTCTTCACGCCGGACGGTCACCTGGGCACGGCCCCAATCGGTCTGGACGGGTTCCTCCGCGCCGGTTTGCAGGTTCAAGAGCACAACGAGAACGACAACAGAGAGCACGCCGCGACTCATGGGCCAGCCTCCCAGCCTTTCAGGCACCATCAGACCGTCTGATTCTGTTCGTTCCGACGCCAAAATGAACCACCGTTCGGCCGCGTCAGCGCCTGAACGTACCCGTGGATACCCCCGGCTACCGAATCTTCTCCAGCAGGTCTTGTGCCATCTTCTTCGTCGTGTCGTTCTTCGATTTATCGAGCACCATAGCGACGGCCTCTCTGCGCTGCTCCTTCGTAATCCCACCGGTGTTGTCGCTCGCCAGGCTCAGCAAGGCCGAACAGGCCTCCTCGGTGACGGCCGCATCATTGACCATCTCCTCCAAAAGCTCCATGGCACCGTCGGCCGGAATGGTGCCCAAAACGGCGATCGCCACGCGCTTCTCCTCACGACGATCGATCAACGGCAGCACGGCCCGCACCTTGGTGACCTTATCCTGAGCGGAAAGGCGGTCATCTCCCCGGACATACTGCAGATACCCACGAAGCCCCAACAGCCGGTGCGTCATCTTCCGATCCGATCGGGCCAACGCCAGCAGCGCCTCTCCCGCCTCGGCATCCTGCGGCCAACTATTGGGCCAGCCTGACAACACACGGACGGCCTCATCCTGGATGCCTGCGTCACGATCCTCCAAGGCCGACCTGACCGCGGCCAGCGCCTGTGGGCCGCCGGCGACGACCAGCGCCTGCAAGCCGATCACGCGCAGTGCCTTGTCCTGGCTCTCCACAAGAGGCAGAAGATGCGGCACACTGTCCGCCCGACCACGGGCACTGACCTTGCGCAAGGCCTTGGCGATATTCTCACGTTCGGCCTGGTTCGAGGTGCTCAGCAGAAGCCGCACGAGCCCCGCGACCTGGTCCTTGCCGCCGAGCTCACCCACGGCCTGCACCGCGGCCCCTCGGACGCCCGCATTCGCATCCTGCATGCTCCGCACGATCGCCGGCAGGGCCTGGTCAATCCGTCGGGCCTCGGCCAGTTCAATGAGAACCTGGCGCTCCCGCCCCGTGGCCTTCTCCAGGCGCGCCACCATCGCCGCATTGACCTTCGGATCCGACAGCCGCAACAACGACACCTTGGCCGCTTCCGAAAGCGCCGCGTCGTCCTCGGCGGCCGCGCTCACCAGCACCGGCACACAGGACACATCGCCCAACCGCTCCAGCGCCTGGGCCGCCACAATCCGCGACGCCACCGGGGCGCCTCGTCGGCCGGTGATCTGGACGATGACCGGCAACACGGCCGCGTCCGCACGGTCCGCGATGGCCAGCACCAACAGCGGTTGCCGCTCGGGGCTCAGTCGGCCAAGCTCGGCCGCCAACGCCGTCGTCACCTCAGGACCACCCAACTCCCGCGCCGCGGCCAAAGCAATCGCACACTGATCCCAGTCGGCGGATTTCAGGTGTTCCAGCAGGAGTGGAAGCCCATCGGCCTTGCGCGCCAGAATGGCCCCGCGCAGCGCCTCAAGACGCCTCTGCTGAGGTACATCGGCCTGCCGGACCGCATCATACAGCCTTACGGCTTCGGCCGATTCTCCTTTGGCGGCGAGTCCTTCGGCACACAGAATACAGCCTTCGGCAACGTCCGAACGCACCTTCTGCGGCGCCTTGTCCAGGGCCTGAGCCAGGGCCTTCGCGGCCGGCATGCCGCCAATGCGGCCGAGTGCCACCGCCGCAGCGCCCGCCACGGCGGCATCGGCGTCGCCAAGTCTGGTGATGAGTCTATTGACCGCCTGAGCGTCGCGACGGACTCCGATGGAATTAATGACACCCACAAGCAGACGGCCCTCGACTTTGTCCATGGCCTCACGCAAAGCCTGATCCGCGGCCGGGTCGGGGATGACCTCCAGCGCGATTCGCGCCCACGAGGACAGATCTTTGTCCGGCAACAGAGCCGCCAGCGCCGGCACCGCGTCCTTCGTGCCATAGATGGCCAGTCGCTTGCACGTAATCGCCTTGTCCTGCGGCGGCGCATCGGACCGAAGCACCGCAATCAGTTCTTGTTCTTTGTCCTCGGCGGCCATGACCCCTTCTTGCCCCATTAATGTCAGCAGAAGAACCACCACGACCGGCAAAACACCACATGCAAAACGCTTCGACGTCTTCATCGTTATCCTCACAGCAATAGGTACAGATGCCCCTCAGAACGTCGCCTCTTACAGGCGCCACGGCTCGCGCAGGGCCTCGGAACGCAGGCGGTTCGCCTCCTCATCACCGATGAACTCGTGCTTCACCGGGTCGTAGCGCACCCTGCGGTTCAGGAACAAGGCGACATTGGCGGCGTGACAGGCGATATGGGAATTGCACGCCACGTCCGCGTTGGCCCGCGTCCGCCCCCGTGTCTTCACGCAATCGAGGAAGTCCCTCACGTGGAAGTCGGCCGGATAGCCGCCGATCTTGGCCCCCCGGCCGCGAAGCAGATCAGCCGAGCTGGCCTCAATGTCGCCGTTATCCGCGGTCTCGACCCAGCCCGTGCTGCCCTCAAACCGCACGGGGCAGGAACCCAACGGCAACCAGCCATCGTTGCGCATCACGAGCCGCACACCGTTGGCGTAGCGGGCGTGCAACTGGCCGTCTTTCGGCTCGTACTCCACCGGCGCCGTGTCGTCGGCGCTGTTGGCCCACTGGCACAGATCGACGCAGTGACTGCCCCATTCGAGGCATCCGCCCCCGACCATGCCGCCGCCCTTCTCAAAATTGAAGCCGTCCAGCAACCGCTTGTTGTACGGTCGCCAGGCCGCCGGCCCCAGGTACGAATCCCAATCGACCTCCTCCCGCGGCGGCTCGGGCTCGGCGGGCAACCAGCCGCTCATCGCCGTCCCCAGTCCACCGGGATGCGCGTGCAGCGTCTGGAGTTCGCCCAGCTTCCCTCGCTGAGCCAGTTGGATTGCAAACATGAAATTCGGCAGGCTGCGGCGTTGCATCCCCCCCTGGAAGACGCGGCCGGTCCGACGGAACGTCTCGGCCAGCGCCAGGCTCTGGGCGATATTCTTAGTACAGGGCTTCTCGCAATACACGTCCTTGCCGGCCTTGGCCGCCAGGATGGAGGCGGTGGCGTGCCAGTTCGGTCCCGTGGCGATCAAGACGGCATCGAGATCGCTGCGGGCGAGCATCTCGTGCAGGTCGATGTACGTCTCGCAGTCGTTGTTCCCGTACCGAGCGTTGACCATGTTCCGGGCCCCCTCGCGTCGGCTGCCGCGGACATCGCAGACGGCCACGCACCGCAGGTCCGGTTCGTGCAGGAAACACCCCAACACGTATCGGCCGCGGCCTCCAATGCCGATGGCGCCGAGGATGATCCGCTCACTCGGCGCGACGGCGCCGTCCCTTCCCAGGGCGCTGCCCGGAATCACGTGTGGTATGGCCAGGACGGCCGTGGTCTGGGCCGCGGTCTTCAGAAACCGCCGCCGGTCGAGGTGTCTTGCTTCGCCAGACATGTGTGATCTCCTATTCTCAAGACTCAAACGGATTGGGCTCTTGCACTCCCGCCCGCCACCTCTGCGACCCACGTGGATCCGAGGCCGCTCCTGTGGTGAGGCGACAGACATTCTACCATCATCTCCCACGGGTCGGAACCCCAAAGCCGGGCTCGCCTGATGAGATATCGCGGGGTACAATGGACCCCATCGGCAAGAGCCTGCGTGGGAGACAGAGACATTCGCCACATGGCCATGTTCAGGAGAGCGTGACATGACAACGCGACGATTCGGACGCCGGACGTTTTTGGGCAGCGCAGCCGCCGCAGCGATGGCCGGTTCACCCGGTGTGGCCGAGCAGCCATCTCAACGCGATGAAACGCCGTCGGAGGTGCGTCTGGAGTTCCTCAGACCGGCTGAGATCGAGGCCGCCCGGTCGAAGTGCGCAACCCTCTTTCAGCCGCTGGGGACCATCGAATGGCACGGACTGCACAGCGTGGTGGGGGTCGACGCCCTCAAGGCCCACGCCCTGTGCATACGGGCGGCACAACGGGGTGGGGGACTTGTTGCCCCGCCGTTGTATGGCGGCGTGGGCGGGCTGAGCGAGCCGCATACATTTATCATGGACCCGGAGGACAGTGTCTTCTCCCACCTTTTTCGGCCGTGGCTGGAACAGTTATGCCGCGAGATGGCCCGCGATGGGTTCAAGGCGATTATCATTCTCACCGGCCACTACGGGGCCGCCCAGCAGATCGTCGTGCGCGAGACGGCCGTCCGCATGAGCCGGGCCCTGGGCATCCCCGTACTGGGCACACCGGAGTATTTCCTCGCCCTGGACGCGGGGTACACCGGCGATCACGCGGCGTGGGGCGAGACGGCCCTGATGATGTATCTGTACCCGGACACCGTCGATCTGTCCCGGCTGGGCGAGCCGCCCTACCGCGGGGTCCACGGACGCGACCCCAAGGAGGCATCGGCCGGTGATGGCAAACGACTGACCGAGACCATCGTGTCGCGTCTGGCTACGCTGGCCGCACGGATGCCCGCGTGGGATCAGGCCACGCTGGACCGTTTCATCGACGCCGAGGCCGCTCTTGTGGCCCGTCAACTGGCCGCGCCCCGCGGAAAAGGGCCCATCTGGAAGGCTTGGCAGAATGCCTCACGCGTCATGCGCGACTACGGCAAGCACCTGGCCGAGGAGCACTTCGAACGGATCAAGACCGCCGTGGCGGATTTGTAGGCCGAACATCTAGCCCGAAGGCGACCGGGCGACGGCATCGCGTTCTTTGTGTTTGCCGGCGGCGCCGGTCAGGGCGTCGACGTTGCCGGCCAGCACCAAAGCGACCGGACGCGTGTCGTCGAACCGCTCCAAAAGTATCCGCACCACCGCCGTGATCGGCGTAGCCAGGAACATGCCGACAATGCCCCAGATCGTGCCGAAGAAGATCAGCGACAAAAGCACCACCACCGGATGCAGGTTCAACGACTGACCCATCACCCGCGGCTGAATGAGGTTGCCGACCGTGAACTGGATCGCCCCCGGAATCAACAGGACCAGCAACTTGGTCACCAGGCCCATCTGAGGGTCCAACAGCGCCACCGGCAGGGGAAGCAGCGTGGCGATGATCGAACCGATGCTGGGAATGAAATTCAACAAGAAGGCCAAAAACCCGAACATCCACGCGAAGCGGACGCCCAACACCGTGAGCACAAAGCCAACCAGCACCCCCGTAACGCTCGAGGTCAACAACAGCGTCAAGAGGTATCGTTTCGTCCGGGATTCGACCTCATGCCAGACGCTGTCGGCTGACGGTCGATGCAGGCTCATCCCCGCGATTAAAAACACCATGAACACGGCCACCAGCAGACCGTTGGACAACACCGTCATGACGCTGCTGACGATGCCGCCCAGAACCTTCTGCACGGCATCCGCCGGCACCCGGAACAGGGGCCGCGAGGTCCCGTCCGGCGTCTCCGTCGCCCACTCCTCGGGCAGCATCGCCTGCACCTGTTCCCCGAGCCGACGGATTTGGGCCTGGTACTGCTCTCTGTTTTCGGCGATCTGCGCGATCGCCATCGAAACGAGGACGCCCGCGAGCAACAAGGCAACGAATCCCAGCAGCGCGGCGGTCACCAGCGCCGTCCGCGGCGGTATACGGAGCCACCGCACCTGAACGTCGACCACCGGCGTCAGGCAAAGCGTCAGGAAGATGGCCAGAACAAAGGGGATCAGCACCGAGCTGAGGGCGTACAGGGCCCCGCCGATGCCCAGCGCCGTCAGGATCAACAGACAGACCGTCTGGGTTCGGCTGTCGTGCGGACGCTCCATGGATTTCTCCGACGACGTCATGACCTGTTCTCCCTGCGGATCATACCAGTCGAATGCAGTCAAAAAAAGGGGGGCTCGGATAACACGTACATCCTCCCGATCCGCTTATGCCGGGGCCAGAAGTCGGCTCGCCGCCTGGGCCACCTTGTCGACCACCGCCTCGCACACCTGGCCGAACCGCTCCGGCGGCTCACGGACCACCTCCACGCGGGGCCCGCTAGGCCGATAAACCGCCGGATCGCTCGGGCCAAAAACCGCCAGCGTGGGGCAACCCAGCGCCGCCGCCAGATGCGTGACGCCGCTGTCGTTGCCGCAATACAAATCGACACACGTCAACACCTGAACGACCTCGGACAGGTCCAATCCCTCGATGCACACACCCGCGCGGCTGAATCGCGCGCGCTCGGCGTCACCAAGCCGCTCGCGCTCCACGGGCCCCAGCAGAAACGCCACCTGCATGCCGTCGCTCGCGAGCCGATCCGCCAAAGCACAGAAGTTCTCCGCCGGCCAGACCTTCGCCGCTCCCCCGCTACCGGGATGAATCACGGCCAAAGGACGCATCGGCTCGATCCCGTGGCGTTCAAGCAGCAAGTGACCGGCCCGTGTATCGTCCGGTCGCGGCCACAGTAGCGCCCGCGTCAGATCCGGCTCGCCGGCCGGGCGGGGCACCCCCTGCCCTTCCAGGGCGGGAGTCTCGCGACAGAATGCCTCGATATAAAACCGGCTCACGTGCCCGCCCGCTTCTTCACCCGGCTTGAGCGGGAGAACGGCCACCTCGGCCGCGTGGCTGCAATGCACCGTGAAGAGCAGATTGCTCTCGAAATCCGTATGTCCCGCCCCCAGGAAGCTCACAATCCACTCATACCCCGCCAGGGCCGTGATCAGGGGATCGCGATCGGCCAGCTCGAAATCCTGCGGCGGCGCGAACATCCGATGAAACGCCACCTGCTCGATCCCCCGAACCCGGTCCACACACGACCGGCCCGGCCAAAAGTCGATCGACTCGGCGTGCCCGATGAACTCGATCTGGTCGAGCGCCAGCGCGGTCTTCATATAGTGCGCCAGGGGCAGCATGAGGATATTGTCCCCCAGGGCCGCCGGGCTGATAATCACGCCCCGGCGGACTGGCTGACAGTTCGGCTCCCGGCATTCTCGAATCATGGCTTCACACTCATGGCTTCACACTCCGGCGGATCCAGGCCCCGCAGGCCACCCGCCATCCCGCAGGTTCCGACACGTATAGTACGGCCGCCTGACCCGGCGTCACCGCGGCAACCGGCTCATCGAACCGTACCGTCAAACGCGTGGGATCATCGCGATCAGGCCGCACACGGCCCGCCACACCGGGGTGATTGTACCGGATTCGAATCCATCCCTCAAGCCAGCCGGAAGGCGGATCGATCAGCCAGTTGGCGTGGTCCGCCTCCAGACCCGCCGCCAGCAGGTCCTCCCGATCGCCCAGAACCACCTGATTCGCCTGTGTATCCACGGCCACGACGTAGGCCGGCCGTCCCAAGGCGATCCCCAGCCCCCGCCGCTGACCGATCGTGTATCGGCAGATCCCCTCGTGATGCCCCAGCACCTGCCCCGAGACATCCACGACCGGGCCCGGCCGCGATACCGCCACACCGTGCCGTGCCAGATACCCCACGTAATCCTGATCGGGGATGAAGCAGATCTCCTGCGAATCGGGCTTCTGATGCACGGGCAGTCCCCGCCGCGCCGCCTCGGTGCGGGTATCGGCCTTGCCCTGCCCCCCCAGCGGCAGCAGGATGTTCGCCAGCCGCTCGCGCGGGATCATCGCCAACACGTAGGATTGGTCCTTTGCCGGCGCCTCGGCGGCGTAGAGACCCGGCCCGAACGTATCGTGCTCGATTCTCGCGTAGTGCCCGGTCGCCAGGTATCGCGCCCCATGCTCCCGCGCATAATCCCAGAGCCGCCCGAACTTGATGTGCCGGTTGCACCACACGCACGGGTTGGGGGTCCGGCCCGCGGCGTATTCGCCGCAGAAGTACGCGGCGACCTCCTGCTCGAACACGTCGCGCAGATCCAACACGTGCAGGCCGATCCCCAACCGCTCGGCCACGGCCCGCACCTCATCGACCGCGGCCAGACCCCCATCATGCGTGACCATGAACACGCCCGCGCACCGGTAGCCCTGCTCGATCAGCCGTGCCGCCGCCACCGAGCTGTCCACCCCCCCACTCATCGCCACGAATACATCGACCGCTGAACCCATCGGTATCCCGACCTGTTTCGACCCCTGCAACGGGGATACTCCCCCTACGACCCCCAAGCACGGGCAGTATAGGCCATCGCCGTCCAGACAATCAACCATCAGACCCCACGTGCCGGCTTCGCCGAGCGATGTCCGGCGGGGTCGGCAGACACGATAAGAAATCGTACGCAGGAGCGTTGAAATGGACGGGGTGAACTGATAGAATCCGGTATGTGAGGCTGGCTTCACGGCTTGCCGTCGCTCGTAACAACACAGGAGGCCCGCCGATGGCCCGGGAACACGTCATCTACACGCGAAGCTGGTTGTCCGGTCGAGTCCGCTTCTGTCTGCGCGAAATCGGCCGAAGCGTTGCGTTTGGGACAATTCTATTCCTCGGCTTTTTCTGTCTCTTTGGGCCGCTTTTGGTCCACGTGATGAGTGAAGACTTGGTCGGTTCTTCACTGAGCCCCTCTTATGAATCCAGCGAGCCTGCCACCGGGATACTGCTGCTCCTGTTGGGCGTTCCGTTGTGCGTCCTGTGCTGCTGGGCCGCCCTGGAGGTGGCCGATGACCGTCACTGGGAGGGGCCACAGCCCCCGACCGTCTGGGATGAGCGTCGGGAACGCTGGATCGCCAGCACCGTCGCCTTCGCCAAGCACCTGGAGTCGCGTGGCGAGCACATCCAGGTCTCACTGGTCAAGCATGATGATCCGCGAGCCTTCGCGCACTACCTGATCGACCACCTGGACGATAAGACGGTACGGCTCTACCTGTCCCTGCTGTCGGCGATCGAGGCCGAGTCCGTGCTGGCCGCGCAGCCGCCGGTCCGGGCCACGTTGGATGTGTCCTCCGAGCCACCCCGCCCGGTCTCCTGAGGCACATGGCTGGATGTCATGACGTGGACGTGGCGGAGCAACCGGTTCCTGACGAGTGTCTCCAGCCAGGACCGCCGATGCGGGAGGTGTGAGAGTCGCCTTATAAAGCCCCATCGCTGCCCCGAAATCGCCCGAACACTGTGGCGCGACCCTTCTGTCGTTCTCACAATTGATGATCCATTACTTTATTCCCGTCCAATATTGTCTGTCCAACCTTGATTCCCGGACCCTCGCTTGGTATACTCAAGTTGCGTATGGTCCAGGCCGGGGCGGCAGATGGTGGTCGCGATTTCGCCTGATGCAAACAACAGCAAGCCCAAAGGAGGAGGAACATTGTGCAATTACGCTGCCCAGTGGTCGTAGTCGGTGCTGTTCTGGCTATTGTCTCTACTCAGATACGGGCGGAACGCGTGGGCACTGATTGCGGCTGTGACGCCACCGGGGAGTACGCGACGCCGTTGAAGTTTGCGGTCCCCCAAGCCGTTCAGTACTACAACATCGAGGACGACACCTACGGCCATGGGGACTACACGGTGACCATCGGCACGCAGTCGGCCCCGACCGGCGCGAGTGTCACCGTCGTCGTCACCAAGGCCTCCACCACCTGCGCCTCCTTCACCGGGATCGTCCTGGACGCGGGCTGGGGCTTCAGTCCAGATGGGCATCGATTCGTTGTGCACGCCCGCGACACCAATGGCTCGTACCATATCCGTCTCTATGACCTTCAGAAACCGTCCGGCTCAAACCCCTACGCCGTCTTCGATTCGGTGGATGTGTCGTCGGCGGCCCTGGGCTTCAGCCAGAGCGGGCGATACTTCGCCTGTGCGGTCAAGACCAGCCAGTCACTCTACCTGGGCGTGTTTGATGTGCTGGACCCCACCGCCAGGAACATCGAGGTCTCCTCCATGACCGCGATCGACCATGCCGGTTGGGGATTCTCCCCGTCCAAGGTAGTGTTCGATGATCCGGCCTTCTTCTGGGCCATGCAGCACAATACGGGAATCACCGCTCGGCTGGTCAACCTTCAAACCCTGGCGGAGTTTGGCGTGGGTGCCGACGCCGGGACGTGGTGGGGCTTTAGCCCCTGCGGGGACCTGTTCGCCACGGTGAACGGCCCCGCCAAGTCCGTCGTCCTCAATAACACGGGCACGGGGCAGGAGATAGCGCGGGGCGGCTGGACGGGCATGGCTCAAGACTTGAAGCCCCGATGCGATGCGTCGTATCACTACATTGGCGAGACTCAGCTCTGCGCCAATACGGCCGATGACGACTGTGAGGGGGGTGGAGAGGATACCCAGGCGCCCACGTGGCCGTCGGGCGCTGAGCTGATCGCCACAGACATCTACCCGGCCAGCATTCGCCTGGAGTGGACGCCTGCGCAGGACAACGTGGGCGTTACACGATACCAGATCTACAAGGACGGCGAATTGGTCGAGGGGATCGACGGTGACGCGACCTCCAAACAGCTTTTCGGTCTACAGTCCGCCACGGAGTATACATTCAAGGTGGAGGCCGGCGACATGGCCGGGAACTGGAGCAGTAACGGCCCCAGCCTGACGGTGGAGACGGCCGACTGCGCCCCCATCTGGCCGGCCGAGGCCGAAACCACGGTCGAGAACATCACCGAGACCGGCGCCGTGCTGCATTGGACCGCCGCCGAGGACGATGTGGGGGTCACGGGCTATCGCGTCTATCGCTATGGATCCGACGCCCCAGTGGGAGAGGTCGGCGCAACTACGTTTTCCTTCCACATAACCGGCCTGGACCCCTGGACGGACTACACGTACTACGTCTCCGCGGGCGATGTCTCCGACAACTGGACCAAGGGACCCAGCGTATCGTTCAGGACGCTCGATGTGACGCCGCCGCACTGGCCGTTGCCCAAGCATCTTTCGGTGGACAGTGCCTATGCGACGTCGGTGTCGCTGACCTGGTCGGACGCGGACGATAATGCCGGCGTCTATCGGTACAATCTCTACGTCCAACGGGATGCCCAGTGGCAGTTGGTCGCCCAGGCGGATACCCGGCCGTTGGAATTGACCTGCCTGACCCCCGCCACCGAGTTCATTCTGAAGGTGGAGGCGTGGGACTATGCCGGCAATGAAAGCACCGATGGTCCGTCGGCCATTGTCAGCACCACCGACGGTCCGGTCGACTGCTCGGGCAGTATGGAGCGGGTCAGCATCAATTCCGAGGGCCAGGAAACGACCGGTGAACACGGGCCGCCCACGGATTGGGACCCGCAAGGGTGGGCGCCGCACGAGAGTGAGCATTGCTCGATCAGTGCGGATGGCCGCTTCGTTGCATTTGAATCTTTAGGAATCAATCTAGTCCCCAATGACACGAATACACTGTACCTGATCACGGGTCCCTTCGGGTGGGACGCCTACTGGAACAGTGATGTATTTGTACGGGATCGCCTGACGGGCACAACCGAGCGGGTCAGTGTGTCCTCGGACGGCCAGGAGGGCAACGTCGAAGGCAGCAGCAGCGGCTGCGGGATCAGCGAGGACGGCCGGTTCGTTGTCTTCGATTCCACCTGCGACAACCTGGTGCCGGATGACACCAACGAGAGGCGTGACGTATTCATTCACGACAGGCAGACCCACACCACGCAGCGGGTGAGCGTGACGGCCGACGGCACGCAGGCCAACAACCACTCCGGCGGCTGGAATCACAGGGCCGCGGTCAGCGCCGATGGGCGCTTTGTCGCGTTCGTCTCAAACGCCACGAATCTTGTCGCGGGCGATACGAACCGTAAGAGCGACGTCTTTGTGAAGGACATGCAGACCGGCCTGGTCGAACGGGTCAATGTGGCCTCGGACGGCGCCCAGGCCAACCAGGCCTCCTGGGGCGTCGATATGAGTGCGGACGGCCGTTACGTGTGCTTTGTCTCGGATGCGCGAAACCTCGTTCCCGAAGACACCGACTACACATCCGATGTCTACGTCCATGATCGCCGGACCGGGACGACGTCGATTGTGAGCGTGTCGACCGAGCACCAGCCGGCCCAGGGAGACTGCTGCCAGGAGGGAACCACCCTCTGGCCCGCCTGCATCAGTGACGATGGCCGATACATCGTGTTTGATTCCGTGGCGTCGAACCTCGTGGCCGATGACGCCAACGACGAAATGGATGTTTTCGTGCATGACCGCTGGATGGGCATGACCAAGCGCGTGAGCATCGCGTCCGACGGGACCGAGGGCGACGACTACAGCCGCAAGGCCGACATCAGCGGCAATGGCCGTTTTGTCGCGTTCGAGTCCAAGGCCACGACACTGACCGGCAAGCGGGAGGATGTGTGGCTCGTCGATGTCTTCCTCCATGACACCATCCTGGGCACGACGGCCAAGCTCAGTCGATGCCCATGTGGTCAGGATGGAGGTGCAAGCAGTTACAGGCCTTCGGTCAATGCGGACGGCACGGTCACAGCCTTTGAATCGTATGCGGCCAATCTGCTGGTTAATCTGGGGGATACGAATCAGGATGGCGACATCTTCGCCGTGACCCAGGAGGTCACACCGGCTGTGGATCTGGCGGTCGAGCTGTCCTATGTTCCGGTTCCAGCCGGCCTTAACAAGCGTACGATCTGCACGGCCCGTCTGGTCAATCTGGGCCCCGATACCGCCCAGAACCTCGCGATGACGTTCGAAACCCCAGAAGGCGTCGCCGTAAGCGGGGCCAGAGCGACCCAAGGGACCTGCGCAGTCGATGGGCAGACCGTGCATTTCTCCCTGGACAGCCTGACCTGGCAGCAGCATGCGGATGTCCAGGTTGACCTGGTCCCGGCGGTGGAGCCCTCCTTCGTCGTTTCCGCCGCCGTCGCCTGCGACACAATGGAAGTCTACGCGGACAACAACCAGACGGTCCTCGAAATCGCGGTGGGCGAGACGGCCGCGCCGGATTTCAACAGCGATGGCCGCACGGACATGCAGGACCTGGCCATCTTTTCCATGGACTGGGCCAACGAGGCGGTCCCCTTCGCCGATCTCTTTGAGGATGGAGCCGTAAACCTGGAGGACCTGCTGGTCTTCATGGCGTCATGGCTGGCGAACGGGCCGTGATCACCCGCCCCGCCTGATCAGAGACCGCCAAGTCGCCCGCCCGTTGCACGGCGTGCACGGACATGCTGCGTCCGTCTTCCTCTCATAATAGGCCTTGCCTGGAGCGTCATTTCTGGTAGGATTCCGGGTCGATGGCCTGGGTGCGGTCATCGCGAGCCGAAGATGCGCAAAGGAGACAACCGATGGCAGGACAATTCCGTTTTTCATTCGGTCCCTGGAACATCCACGAAGGCGCCGACCCGTTCGGCCCGCCCGTCCGCGATTCGATCAGCTTCGCCAAGAAGCTCAAATTGTACAAGAAGCTCGGCTTCGACGGCGTCCAGTTCCACGATGACGATGCCGTGCCCGACCTGAACGACCTCGGCCCGGACCAGATCGCCGCCAAGGCCAAGGAGGTCCGCTCGCTGCTCGACGGCGAGGGCCTGGTCGCCGAGTTCGTCGCCCCGCGCCTGTGGGAGGACCCGCGCACCATCGACGGCGGCTACACCTCCAACGACCCCGCCTGCCGTGAGTACGCCCGCCAGCGGACGCGGACCTGCATCGACATCGCCCGGGCCCTGGACACGAAGCTCGTCGTGCTGTGGCTCGCCCGCGAGGGCACCTACATCCGCGAGGCCAAGGACAGCAAGGTCGCCGTCGACCGCATCGTCGAGGCCATCGACGATATGCTCGCCTACGATCCCGACATCCGCATCGCCATCGAGCCCAAGCCCAACGAGCCCATGGACCAGGCGTACATCCCCACCACCGGCCACGCCCTGGCCGTAAGCCATCGCACGAGCGATCCGGCCCGCGTCGGCGTCAATATCGAGACCGCCCACGCGATCCTGGCCGGGCTCGACCCATCCGATGAGATGGGCTTTGCCCTGTCGTTCGGCCGGCTCTTCACGGTCCACCTGAACGATCAGAACGGCCTGAAGTTCGACGAGGACAAGGCCTTTGGTTCGGTCGATCTCCGTCGGGCGTTCAACCAGGTCCGCATCCTGGATGCCTACGATTACGGCACGCAAGGCGAGTTCGTCGGCCTGGATGTCAAGGCCCTGCGCACGCAGAAGGCCGACCGGGCCACCGCGCACCTGGCCAACAGCCGGACGATCTTCCTGCGGCTGCTCGACCTGGCCCGCAGCCTGGACATGAAGAAGGTCGACGCCCTGATCGCCCAGCGGGACTACGAACAGCTCGACATGCTGATTCTCGACCACCTCCTGGCCGGATAGCACCGCGCCGCATCCACCCAGGGGTCACGGGGTACCGATGTGGACCTATTGGTCCGTTGAACAAACGTACGGGCCACCAAGACAGCCCGTTGTTGTCATTCCGCCCGCCTGCGGCGCGTTTCTGCTCCGGCGGGAATCCAGCGTTTGGGCCCCGGCCCATGCGGCTTTCTGGACCCCCGCCCGCCAAGGGAAATGAAAGGTGTCAGGAATGAATGGCGGTTCCTTTAGCGGCTTCTGATGCTCCCAAGCCTCATTTCTGGCTCAGTAACGCAGCTTGGAGTGCCGCCAAGGCCC
>Ga0209163_1000129_pt1 | contig 178840 bp, 147 predicted proteins | sample MTBAKSrepl2MetaG_FD_187457 | JGI IMG/M metagenome (GOLD analysis project Ga0209163, IMG submission 187457) | Enrichment culture microbial communities om Arthur Kill intertidal strait, New Jersey, USA, that are MTBE-degrading - MTBE-AKS2 (Arthur... | ecosystem: Environmental > Aquatic > Marine...
TGGCCGGGCCTTCGCTGTGCAGGCGGCCGAAACGCCCGCCCTTGTGCAGCCTTTTCAGGGACCTGGCGATCAGGGCCGTCTCGGCCGGGTTCAAACCGCCGAAAGGTTCGTCCAGAAGGAGCAATTCGGGTTCGGTGGCGATGGCCCGGGCCAGTTCGAGGCGTTTGAGGTCGCCGTGGGAAAGAACCGAGGCCTGTTCCAGGGCCAGGTCGGCGATGCCGCAGAATTCCAGGGCGTCCCTGGCCCTTTGTTCCACCGTCTTGACCCATTCGCCGGTTTTTTTGGCTCGGGGACTGAGACAAGAGACCATGACGTTGGCCAGGACCGGCAAATGTCGGAAAGGTTTGACCACCTGGAACGTAGCGGCGATGCCCAGGTTGACCACGTGGGATATTTTTTTGCCGGTGATGGTTTCACCCTTGAATCGAACCAAGCCGGCGGTCGGTTTCAAGATGTTGGTCAGAAGGCGGAGGATGGTGGTTTTGCCCGCGCCGTTGGGGCCGATCAAACCGACCATTTCGTCATGACCGACCTGAAAGCTCACGTCGCTTACGGCTCGCAGACCGCCGAATTCCTTGGCTAATCCTTCGACGGACAAAAAAGAGTCGCTCATTTTCCCAAGGCCTCTTCCCTGAGTTCCCGGCGGGAGACCTTACCCACGTCGGTTTTGGGAATCTCGCCGACGAACTCGATGATGCGGGGAATTTTATACGGGGCCAGTTTATCCTGGCAATATTGAATGATATCCTGTTCGGACAATTTACCGCGGGAATCGCTCTCCAGCACCACAAAGGCCTTGACGTTCTCGCCGACCTTGATATCGGGCGCCCCGATCACCCCGACTTCCTTGATGTTGGGGTGACCGACCAGGACTTCCTCCACTTCGCGGGCATAGACCCGCAGGCCTTTATATTTTATCAAGTCACGCTTCCGGTCGTAGACGAAAAAGTACCCGTCCTCGTCCATGGTCCCCAGATCCCCGGTCCGCCACCAGACCACTCCGTCCACCACGGCTTCACATTCCTTGGTCGCCTCGGGCTTGTGCCAATATCCCTTGGTCACCTGAGGCGATCTCTTGACCACTATTTCCCCGAGTTCGCCCACCGGCAGGAAGGCATCCTCGTCCGGGTCCATGACCCCGGCCACCACGTTGGTCACCGGCACGCCGATGGAGCCGGGTTTGCCCTTGTTCAAGGGAATCATGTGGGTGCCGGCCGTCAGTTCGGTCATGCCATAGCCGTTGTGGAGATAGACGCCGGTCCGTTCCCGCCAGGCCTGCTGGGTGGAAACGTGAAGGGCGTCCATGCCGGAAATGACGATCTTGAGCCTTTTCCAGTCCACGATATCAGTCTTTTCATAATCCTTGAGGGTCTCGAAAATGCTCGGCGCCCCTAAAAAGCAGCCCACGTCATAACGGGACAGGGCGCTAAGGATGGTGTCCAGGTCGGGCGAGGTTATGACGATAAGACAATAGCCCTGGATGATGCCGTGGGCCATGGCCATGACCTGGCCGCCGCCGTGGTAAAAGGGCAAGTAAGCCATCCAGGCGTCGCCTTCCTTCAGGAAAGGATAAAAGGCCTGCATTTGGTGACTGAAGGCGATTAAGTTCAAATGGGAGATCATGACCCCCTTGGGCGGGCCGGTGGTGCCCCCGGTATACTGGAGGGAAACAACGTCCTCGGCCGGGTCGAAGTCGATCCGGGGTGGGTCGGGCGGATATTCCTTGATAAGTTTCTGGAGTTGATGAATGCCCTCCTGCTGGTAAACCTCGGCCGGCGGCATGGCCATCTTTTGATAGACCTGCTTCAAAATGCTTTTGCCCAACAGCCTTTTTATTTTAGGCAAGGATTCCGAAACGCTGGTCAAGATGACCTCCTTCAATTTCAACCCGGTTTTTTCCAGGTTGGAATATAGGAAATCATTGCAGATAACCATTTCGGCCCCGGAATCCTCGAGCTGATATTTTATTTCGGAGGAAACATAAACGGGACTGATGCTGACCACGATACCCCCGGCCCTGATCACCCCATAATAGGCGATGATGTGTTCGGGAGAGTTGAGCATCAACATGCCGACCCTATCACCCTTCTTAAGGCCCAGATCAGTCAAGGCCGTGGCGAAGCGGTCGATCTTGTCCTTGAGTTCGCCGTAGGTTATCTTTCGGCCGTAAAAGATTATCGCGTTCTTGTTTTTCCGTCTCGCCGCCATCTCTTCGAAGGCTTGAATCAGGGATTTGACCGGGAGGTCGATATCCGTCGGCACATCCGACGGATAGAGCTTGAGCCAAGGCCTTTCTTCATAGATCGATGTCATTGGAGGCTCCTTTTTCAGACTGCCAGTCACGTTTCTCCAGATGAAGCGCGGCTCGGCAAGATCGGCATTTTTTTCTGGACCAGATATTTATGGTCTTGCACCTGGGACAGATCACCTCGATCTTGTCGCGGACCCAGGTGGACAGGCCTTGGGGCATGAAGAGCAGGGTGAAGATCAGGATCAAGGAGAAAACGACGACTTGGATTTTTTCCCCCAGGGGATTAAGGCGCATCACCTCGATCAGCGGATAGAGGATATAGACGCCGACCACGGCTCCATAGATGGTGCCTATACCGCCGAAGATGGTCCAGAGTATGGCTTGAAAGGAAAAAATCAGTTCAAGAGTGGAGGGTCCGGCGATCCTCATATAGTGGGCGTAGAGACCTCCGGCGATTCCGGCGAAGAAACCGCTCATGGCGAAAGCGACCATTTTATATCTGGTTGTGTCGATGCCCGAGGCCCGAGCCGTGATTTCGTCTTCGCGGATGGCGTGGAAAATCAGGGCCGTTCTGACCATCTTGCTCCCAGCGTCGGTGAATTTATACATCAGAAAGACCACGACCAGCATGACTATCTGGACTAGATAATAATCGGTCACCCGGGACTCGGACAGACGGCCGATGCCGGACAGACCCAGTTCGCCGCCGGTGTAATCGGTGAAGATCAAGACGACGCCGTTAAGGATGATGGGGAAAGACAAGGTGACCAGGGCCAAATAAAATCCTCTCAACCGCACGGCCGGCAGGCAGGTCAGCAGACCGATCAAGACGGCGGCCAGCGCGCCTAGAGGGATGGTCGCCCAAATGGGCAGGTTTAAATGAATGTTGAGCAGCGAGGCCGTGTAGACGGAGACGCCGAAAAAGGCGGCCTGGCCCAGGTTGACCTGACCGGTGAAGCCGGCCAGCAGGTCCCAACTGGCCGCGTAAATGGCGAAAATCCCCGTGAGGGTCAGAATCCGCAAGAAGTAGGATTCGGTGGTGATCAAGGGGAATAGAAAAAGGGCCGCAACAAAAAGGAGGGCGATGACTCGGCCCGGTATGGCCAAAATCCGGTTGTTTATCCAGCGGATAAACCACTTCAGGTACCTCATTACAGCCTCTCCTCTTCGAAAGCCACCCCGAAGAGACCCTCGGGTCTGAACATGAGCACGGCGACCATGACGCACAAGGAGATGGCCCCCCGCAGGAACGATCCGCCCGGGACCAGGAAGATGACCAGGGTTTCGGCGAAGCCAAGAATCAGGGCGGCGATGACGCTGCCCTTGGCGCTGCCCAGACCGCCCAGGACCACCGCGGCCAAAACCATGATCAGCGGATGCATCCACATGTAGGGCTGGACCATATAGAGCGGGGCCACGACCGCCCCGGCCACGCCGGCCAGCCCGGCTGACAGGCCGTTGGTTAAAGTGCAAATCCAACTCACGTTAATGCCCATGACATTGGCGATCTCATAATCCTCGGCCACGGCCCGAACCGCCTTGCCCAGCCGGGTCTTGCCCAGAAGGGCCCAAATGCCCAAAAGGACCAGACCGCTGACTCCGATGGCCAGCAGATGCTGGTAGGAGACCCTGACGCCCAACAGTTCGGTGAAGCCCGGGATAAAAGGGGGAACCCGGCGGTAGGCGCCGCTGAAAGTGATCAGTAAAATCTCTTGAAAGAGCATCCCCACGGCCAAGGAAATGATCATGACCGCTGTTTCGTGCTTCTTGACCCGGTCGAGCAGCAACTTGTAGCAAGCCATGCCCAACAGTCCGGTGAATAAAACGGCGATAACGGCCGAGAGCAACAGGGGTAAACCAAGCATGACGCTGGTGGTGCAGATGAAAAAAGCGGCGATCATATAGAAGGCGGTATGGGCCAGGTTCAATATTTTGGCCACACCGAAAACCAGGGCGAAACCCAAGGCCAGGATGGCGAAGACTCCCCCGGTTATCAAACCGTTGATCAGAATATTGGCGATCATCTCGGGCCTCGACTGCTAAATCCTTGGACGGATCGGAATTAAATCATTTTAAAAATGTTACGTGACCAAGCCATGGCGAGCCCCGCGCGGCGCGGGGCCGCCATGACGACCGAGACTTTTTGATCTCCTGGCAACCTATCGGCGAACAGTGGCATTTTTCGCCTTTTTCAGCCGGGCCGATAGAAAATGGATTCCCGCTCGCGCGGGAATGACGGTGGTAGCTAGACGTCATTTACCCGAAAGTTCGCCCTCGACGTGCCGTCTGGACCTGACCCGAAGTCCCACCCGTCACCCCTGCGCAAACAGGGGTCCGGGAAAAGCCCCATCGAAGACTGGGTTCCCGCTTGCGCGGGAACGACGGTTTGATTATGTCTGGCGAAAACAACCATCACGCTTCATTAATTTTGCGGTTGCGCCTTAACAGGCATGAGATTTCCCGCGCAAGCAGGAATCCGAACCATCAAGAATTGATAGATCACATCTCCTTTAAAGTGTAACTTTTTTTACTTCTTGCCTTTCCAGTATTCCACCATCCACGGGGGCAACTGAACTTCCTGGGTTCCGGGATATTTCAAGCCTTTCCAGCCGGGATCGGTGCTCAAAGCGGGAAACAGGGCCTCGCCGTTGGGCCAGACGCAGACCTGTTTGCCGTCCCGCCACTGAAAACCGACCGTGGTCACGTAACCCGGACCCCAAATAACGTCATGGGGAAACTGGTGTCCCTTGGGGTGGAAGACCACTCTTCCATAGGTGCTGATGTAATCGGTTTTTTCCAACTCGGCCACGACCTTGTCCGGGTCAATGGCGCCGGCCCGTTCCACCGCTTCTTTCCAAATATAGACGGCGTCATAGGCTCCGGACACAAACAACGGTTTTTCGCCGTATTTTTGAATATATTTTTCCATGAACGGGATGGTTTTGGGGGTGATGGCCACGTCATGGGCATAGGCGTCGTAAGTGATTTCATAGGCGCACATACCGCCGGTGGCCTTCCACGTGCCTTCCCAGCACCCGAAACCGTTGTATCCCGACAGGGTGGCCGGTATCTGGAGCTGGCCCCATTGTCCCGAGACCACGGGACCGCCCGGTCCGGTCATACCCAAAAAGATCATGTGGGCTCCGGCCGATTTAATGGCGGTCAGCTCGGCGGTCACGTCCGTGGCGTGAGGCGAAGGTCTCCAGACGCCGACGATCTCCATACCCATCTGGGGCAGGAGCTTCTTGGCCACTTCAATCTGGATGTTCCCCCACATGGCCTGTTCGATCAACAAGGCCACCTTGGGGATTTTAATGCCCAGGACTTGTCGGACCTTGGCCGCCGTTATGTCCAAGAGGGCGAATTGAATCTTACCCATATACACGGTGTTGATATAGGTGTTCCGGAAATAATACTTGTAGCGGTCGTAATTTTCGGCCACTTTTTCCGACGTTTCCTTGCTGCCCGACCCGGAGCTGATAAAGATGGTCTTGTGGTCGGCCATCAGCTCCATCATGGCCAGGACGGCCTCGCCCCTCAAACCGCCGGTCACGGCCGCCACCTTGTCCACCGTCAAGAGTTTCTCCATGGCGTTGGCCGCATCGGTCACGCTGGCCAGCTCATTGTCTTCGGCCTTGATCAGCTCGATGTCGTGGCTGACCCCGCCGATATTGACGCCGCCGGCGGCATTGATCTCTTCCGCCGCCATCTGGGGGCCCCACCATTGGTGCCGGGTGATCGGATACTTGGTCGTGGTTATAACCCCGAATTTGACCGTGGGCTTGGCCTGGGCCTCGGCGGCCGGAAGCGAAAAGACCACGGCAAGACAAATCCCAAAAACAGTCAGGACCCAGCGGTCAAATCGGCTGGACTGGTTTAGTCCGGACCTCATTTTTTCCTCCTTTTTTGTTCGGCCGATCCTGATAGGGTCGACCCCGGTGATTTGATTGTTTTGGGAAGGTTCCGTTAAATCCGCCGCAGGCCCATTTCGGCTTGGTCTGTTTTTCAATTGGGTGTCTAGGCCCGCCCGGCCGACCCAGGTAATCTGGGAATCGGCCATATGGATTAGTTAATATAACTTACCAGAAATAATTAATTGGAAATATAACGTTATTTTACATATTATTCGTTAAATAACAAAGCGTTAGTAATTATAACTTAATGAGGTTTTTTGTCAAGCTTTTTCCCGGACTAGACCTGATCTCCTATATATGGGACGCCTAGACCGATGCTTGTTCAGCCTAAACGACCTTGATGGCCCTGGGCGTCGTTTAGGCTGAAATCTTCAAGTTAAAGGATTACTTTTTCCAATGTTTCAAAAACCAGGGCGGAAGCCGGACGTCCTTGGTCCCGGCATATTTCAGGCCTTTCCAGCCGGGATCATCGCTGATGCCGGGGAAAACAGGATTGCCGTCCGGCCAGACGCAGACCTTTTTACCGTCCAGCCATTGAAAACCGATACCGGTCATCTTGCCTGGACCCCAGACCACGTCGTGAGCCCACTGATGGCCCTTGGGATAAAAGGTGACCCGGCCCTGGGTGCCCACGTAATCGGTCTTCTCCAACTCCTCGATCACCTTGTCGGTCTCAATGGTTCCGGCCCGCTCGACCGCTTCTTTCCAAAGACAAACGGCATCATAGGCTCCGGAGACGAAGACGGGGTTTTCCCCGTATCTCTTGGCGTACCTTTCCATGAAGGGGATGGTCTTGGGGGTGATAGCCACGTCGCTGGCATAGAAGCCGTAAGCGACCTCGTACTGGCACATGCCGCCGGTGGCCTTCCAGTAGCCCTCCCACAAGGAGAAGGCGTCCGTCCCGGTCAGGGCGGCCGGTATCTCAAGCTCGCCCCACTGCCGGGCGATGACCGAGCCCACCGGCCCGGTGATGCCCAGAAAGATCATGTGGGCCCCGGCGGACCGGATGGCGGTGAGTTCGGCGGTCACGTCCGTGGCGTTGGGCGAAGGCTGCCAAGTGCCGACGATTTCCATCCCCATTTTAGGCAGCAGGGCTTCACACCCCTTGATCATCTTGTTCGTCCACAGGGCCTTTTCCATGAGCAGGGCCACTTTCGGCGTCTGCACTCCCAGCTCTTGCCTGATCTTCTTGGCCACCAAATCGGCCAGGGCGAAGGAGACCTTGCCCATAGCCGTTACGTTGAAAGGGCAGCTCCGAAAATAGTATTTGTATCGGTCATAGTTCTTGCCCACCTGTTCCGCCGTCTCCTGGGTGCCCGCCCCCGAGCCTATATAGATGGTCTTATGATCGGCCATCAATTCCATCTGGGCCAACACCGCCTCGCCCCGAAAACTTCCGGTCACGGCGGCCACCTTGTCCACGGTCAGGAGTTTTTCCATGGCGTTGACCGCGTCGGTCACGCTGACCAGTTCGTTGGATTCGGCCTTGATCATGACCAGTTCGTGCTTGACCCCACCGATATTGATTCCGCCGGCGGCATTGATTTCCTCGGCGGCAAACTCGGCCCCCTGCCATTGATGTTTGGTCAGAGGGAACTTAGTGGTCGTACAAGCACCGAACTTGACGATCGGCTTTTCGGCCCAGGCCGGCTGAGCTAATAATACAAATCCGATCAGCATGGCCCCAAGGAAAAGCCAAATCGCCGGCCGCCTGGTCGTCATTATTTCCCTTAATCCGTTCATCATAACCTCCTTATAAAATTTTCAAATAGACGTCGCTCTTCCCCAACCCTTCGAAGATGAGCTGTTCCGACTTTGAACAAAACACCTCAATCCCTCTTCCAAGTCCGCTTGCCGCCCACCTCCTCTCGAACCTCTCAATGACAGACGAGTGTTTGAGCCGCTCTCCAGGGCCACGCCGCCCGACAAAACGGAAAAATCCCGCCCGCGAACTCCCGTGCGCCAGAATTCCTTAAAATCCCAAAGAGCTGTTTGTGACGCCTTCGGTCACGCAGCCCCGGCGGAAACCTCTCCACCCTGCCGAGTTGATCTCCCCCGGCGGCCACGGCGGCGTTCCACCAAGTCTGCTGGTTGTAAATTAGCTTCATCAGGCCGACAATGCCAACCTTGATCCGGTCTTCAGCGCGTGTAAGCGGGATAGAGCGGAATCGACGAAACAAAAAAGACAGATGCTTTTCCACCATCTCCGGATAACCTTCAAATCGTGGGGCCTCTCCGCCGGCTTTTAGGGCGATGTTGGGGAAAAGCGACCATTTATTGGTGAAGGCGCCGGCGCCTCTCAGGTAAAGAACGTTCGTTTTCAAATGAAATAAGGTCAACCCGCTATTTTAACTGAAGGCCGCCATTGTTAAAAAAACGAAGCCTTGGCCGCCGTTTCAGGACAGCCATCGTTTTCTTCGCCTGTAATGTTTGACTTCCTTGTAGCTCTTGCGTTTCCCCACGTTGCTCAGACCCAGGTAGAACTCCTTGATGTCTTCGTTTTCCTTCATCTTGTCCGCCGGGCCGTCCAGGACGATCCGCCCGTTTTCCATGACGTAGCAATAGTGGGCGATGGCCAGGGAGACGGCCGCGTTCTGTTCCACCAGGAGGATGGCCGCCTTGTTTTCCTTGTTGATGCGGTCGATGATTCCGAAGATGGAGTGAATGACCAGCGGGGCCAATCCCAGCGAAGGCTCATCAAGCAGCATGATCCGGGGCGAGGACATCATGGCCCGGCCGATGACCATCATCTGCTGTTCGCCTCCGGACAGGTAGCCGCTGGTCCGGTTTTTCATTTCCAAAAGAATGGCGAAATAATCGTAAACTTCGGCCAGCCGGCGGTGAATCTCTTTTTCCCCTCCGTCGCCCACGAATCCGACCCGCAGGTTTTCCTCGACGGTCATGTGCTGAAAGACGCGTCGGCCTTCAATGACCTGGACGATGCCCTTGCGGGAGATCCGATGGGCCAACTCGTTATGGATTCTTTCCTCGTTGTATACGATCTCACCGTCGGTCACTTGGCCGGACTGGGACCGGAGCAGGCCGGAAACAGCCTTTAAGACCGTCGATTTTCCAGCCCCGTTCGCTCCCAGCAAGGTCACGATGCGCCCCTCATGGACTTCAAGGGACACCCCTTTAAGCACATGGATGACCTTATGGTAAAAGACGTCGATTTGGTTGACCGTTAAAATTTTAATCACCTCCCCGGCGCAGGTTGAGAGGCACCCCCCATCGGTCAAGGCCTCATTAAAGGAAACTGCCCAACTCCACTTTCGCCTCCGGCGGTTTAGGCCGCCGGAGGCGAATCCGGGCTGAGCAAACTAGTTTTAGCGGAACTGAGCCGGTCTCAGGTCGGGGCACTCAAAAAAGGTGCCCTTGGGATCGCCGATATAGACCAGCTTGCCGTTCTTGATGGTGTTGGCCAGAATCCACGGCGGGGTCCGGCGTTTATCCGTGAGGGTGATTCTCTCGACGCCGTCCATGGGCATGAAGTCGGTCACCCGGTTCATCTCGTATTTGATGGATTCCACGTCGACCTTGTCCCAGCCCACTCTGGCCGCGGCCTTGCCGACCACCTCACGAACCAGCAAGGAGTAAGTAAAGCCCAGGGTGTAAAAAACGGTTTTCTCCTTGGCCGACCGGTTGTTTTTGGTCATGATCTCGACGATCTTTTTCATGCCCGAATGTTCCGTGTCAAAGAACGAACGAGCGGGGTTGCCGATAATAGACCCCTCGAACAGCTCCGGTTTGGCCGCCGCCACCATTTCCAGCGCGGTGTTGGCGATGAGGGTGACATTCAAACCCAATTCCTTGGCCGCCTTCATAATGGCCAGATAGCCGCCGCCGGCGATGCAAGTGATGATCCAGTCCGGGTTCTGGGCCCGGATGCGGACCATCTGGGTGGTTACGTCCGCGTCCCGGATGCCGAAGAGTTCGGTGGCCACCAGGTCAACCTTGATGTCCTTGAGGAAATTCTCGAATTCCGGGTTAACAATGGCCCGGCCGTAACTGGTGTCCCAGGTCAGGATGGCCGCCCGGGGATTTCGAGACTCCTTCCACAGGTCCCGGGCCACCTTGACCCCCGCCCCGATCATCTCCGGGTAAAGGTTATAGGAGCCGTAGGAATTGGCCTGGGGATAGACGGATTCGATGTTAGGTCCGCCGATGCCCACGATTTTGTCCTGAACGAGTTTCTGATGAACGGCCTCGAAAGTGGAGGCGTGCCAGAAGCCCAGGACGTGGATCTTCGGCGTCATGCCGGCCAGTTCGGCGTATTGCTGGAGAGCCAGGGAGGTCTCGCCCTTGTTGTCCCGGACGTGAACCTTCATCGGGACGCCGTCTATCCCGTTGAGTTCTTCGTTAATATAATTAACCGCGTCCAGAACTCCCGGACCGGATGGGCCGACCACCGCGGCGTAGGGCCCGGTCAGGTCGGCGATCAGGCCGATGGGGAAATGATCCGGTTTGGCCTGAGCCGCACCGGGAAAACTCAGAATCAAAACCAAACCCAGCGTCGTTAAAAATCCCAAGATGCAAAGTTTCCCACCGAGTACTTTCATTTGTCCCTCCTCCTTAATGTTTTTGAACAAAGCCCTCACGTTTTTGTCTTCCGCGGCCCTAATAAGAATAAGGACCAACACCGATAAATATGTTTGCAAATCTCCCAGCGGAGTTTGTAACGGTGAATTTCCACGCCCATAATCTCGGCGACTCAATCATTGTCCCCGATGGCCGCGAAGGCCCGTCCGATTCTGGAGCGGCCGGATTCCGGGTCGGATAAATAACCACCAGGGCGAAAAACATGATGACGTAATAGAGGTGAGCTTGGAGGGACTCTCCTTTATGCACGCGGATGACCTTATGGTCAAAGACGTCGATTTTGTTGACCGTTAAAATTTCATCACCTCTCCGGACCAGGTTGAGCCGAAGCGCCCCTTGGTCAAGACCTCATTGACGGCGCCTGGCTAACTCGACTTTCGCCTCCGACGGTTTAGGCCGCCGGAGGCGAATCCGGGCTGAGCAGACTAGTTTTAGCGGAACTGAGCCGGTCTCAGGTCGGGGCACTCAAAAAAAGTGCCCTTGGGATCGCCGATATAAACCAATTTACCGTTCTTGATGGTGTTGGCCAGAATCCACGGCGGGGTCCGCCGTTTATCCGTGAGGGTGATTCTCATGATGCCGTCCATGGGCATGAAATCGGTCACCCGGTTCAGCTCGTATTTGATGGCTTCCATGTCGACCTTATCCCAGCCCACTCTGGCCGCGGCCTTGCCGACCACCTCGCGCACCAGCAAGGAGTAAGTAAAGCCCAGGGTGTAAAAAATGGTCCTCTCTTTGGCCGACCGGTTGTTTTTACGGAGAATCTCATCGATTTTTTTGATACCCGAATGTTGCTCATCAAAAAATGAACGAGCGGGGTTGCCGATGACGGACCCCTCGAACAACTCGGGCTTCATGGCCGCCACCATTTCCAGGGCGGTGTTGGCAACCAGGGTGATGTTCATGCCCAATTCCTTGGCTGTTTTCACAATAGCCAGGTAACCGCCGCCGACGATGCAACTGATGATCCAGTCCGGATTCTTGGCCCGGATGCGAACCATGTGGGTGGTCACGTCCGCGTCCCGGATGCCGAAGAGTTCGGTGGCCACCAGATCAACCTTGATGTCCTTGAGGAAATTCTCGAATTCCGGGTTAACGATGGCCCGGCCGTAACTGGTGTCCCAGGTCAGAATGGCCGCCCGGGGATTTCGAGACTCCTTCCACAGGTCCCGGGCCACCTTGACCCCCGCCGCGATCATCTCCGGGTAAAGATTATAGGAGCCGTAGGAATTGGCCTGGGGATAGACGGATTCGATATTAGGCCCGCCGATGCCCACGATTTTGTCCTGAACGAGTTTCTGATGAACGGCCTCGAAGGTAGAGGCGTGCCAGAACCCTAAAACATGCATCTTCGGCGTCATGCCGGCCAGTTCGGCATATTGCTGGAGGCCCAAGGATGTCTCGCCCTTGTTGTCCCGAACGTAAACCTTCATCGGGACGCCGTCTATCCCGTTGAGTTCTTCGTTGATGTAATTAACCGCGTCTACAACCCCCGGACCGGATGGGCCGACCACCGCGGCGTAGGGTCCGGTCAGGTCGGCGATCAGGCCGATGGGGAAATGATCCGGTTTGGCCTGAGCCCCACCCGGAAAAATCAGGATCAAAACCAAAAACAACGTCGTTAATAATCCCAAGTTGAAAAGGTTCCCTCTGAGCACTTTCATTTTTCCTTCCTCCTTTGTTTCAGGAACAAAGCTGGTAGGTTTTTGTTTTTACATGGCCCTAATAAGAAAAGGGCCAGCGCCGATAAAAATGTTTGAAAATCTCCCAGCGGTGAGCCAACCCCAGCGGCTCGAAAATTAAAAAGACCAGAATGGCCAGACCGAATATCGTATGGCTGGCCCCGTTTTTAATGGCCCCGGCGATATATTCGGGAAAAATGGCGGCGAAAAGAGGACCGATCCACTGAACCGCCAGTTCGAGGACTCGAATAAAAATGACGCCAAAGACCGTGCCCGGCACCGAGCCCAGCCCGCCGACAATGATCATGCCCAAGTACCAAATGGATTCACGCAGGGTAAAAAAATCCACGCTGACCGCTCCGACCCAGAGAGCGAACATACAACCGGCCAAACCGGCGTAAAGAGAACAAATGAAGAAAGAAAGGAGCTTGTAACGGTAAATTTCCACGCCCATGATTTCGGCGGCCAAATCATTGTCCCTGATAGCCACGAAGGCCCGTCCGATTTTGGAGCGGGCCAGATTCCGGGTCAGGTAGATAGCCAACAGGGTAAAAAACATAATGACATAATAAATGTGAGCTTGAGTGGTCAGGGTCAGGCCGAAGAATTCGGCCGGAGCAATCTGGATCGATGAAGTTCCGCCGGTCAGGTCGGGCCTGATGTTGATGATGGACCAGGGGATGATGAACTGGGCGGCCAGGGTGGCCATGGCCAGGTAAAAACCCTTGATCCGAAGGGAAGGCAGGCCGAAAACCATGCCGGCCAAACCGGCGGCCAGGACGCCCAAGGGCAGGGCCAGCCAGAAGGAAAAATTAAGATGGTTCATGAACAACATGGAAGTGTAAGCGCCGACAGCCATGAACGCTCCCTGGCCTAAAGAAATTTGTCCGGTCAAGCCGGTCAGCACGGTCAGGCCCAAGGCGCTGATCACGGAAAGAGCAATCAAGTTGATGGTGGTGATGAGCGGCCCGCTGACCAGGGACGGCAGGAAAGCCATAAAAATGACGGCGGCTATGGTGAGGAACCATTGGGCGGGCGTCCTGATAATAGCGATGTCCTTTTTGTAGCTGTCATCGAATGTTCCGCAGGGTCTCCACATGACCGGCTTATATCCTTTCTATTCTTTTTTCGCCCAATAGGCCTTCCGGTTTGAAGATAAGGACCAGCAGCAGAAGAATATAGGCGGAAATTTCACCTATTTTGGGGTCGATAAATCCGCCGACCAAAGCCTCGATGAGGCCCACGGCCAAGCCGCCGAGCACGGCGCCGACGATGGATTCCAGACCTCCGAAAATGACGGCCGGGAAGGCCTTCAGCGCGATAAGCGGAGTGGCCGAAGCAGTGATGCCCAGGCGGTTGCCTAAAAGCAAGCCGGATAAACTGCCCAGAATGACCGCGATGATCCACGTGACCGCAAAAATCACGGTGATGTTCACTCCGCAGGACATGGACAGTTCATGGTCTTCGGAAATGGCCCTCATGCGGAGACCGGTTCGCGTCTTTAAAAAGAAATAGCCGAGGATGATCAAGGCGACCATGGTAATGACGAAAGCCCAGAGGAGCTCGTGGGAGACAGCCACCGGACCCAACAGGATGGTCCGGCCCGGCAGCATCCCCGTGGGGAAGGTCAGGGTGTAGCCGGTCCAGATCATGAGAATCAGGCCGAGGAGAATACTGGACAAGGCCAGGGTGGCCATAATGATCGTCAAGATCGGCTGTCCGAGCAAGGGCCGGAAGACGAGCCGTTCCACCAGAAAGCCCACGACGACGGCCATAACCAGGGCGCCCAGGAGAGCCAACCAGAGAGGCAGCCCGGCCCAGACCACGAAGGAATAACAAATCAATCCGCCCAAAACCATCAATTCGCCCACCGCAAAGTTAAAAATCCTGGTGGATTTATAGACCAGGACGATGCTGACGGCGATAAGGGCGTAAATGCCCCCGGTCAAAATCCCTGTGGTCAAGAACTGGAGAAAAAGCAAACCAGCCCTCCTTTAGACCTGATTAACCGTGATTGTGCTTTTAGTCGTGCCGGTGCGGCCGTCCCGGTAGGTAATCTGGGAAACGACCTCGACCTCCCTGGTCTCGCCGAAAATGCCGTCCAAAAGGTCCTTGAAACGATCCTCGACAAAAGTGCGGCGCAACTTGCGGGTCCGGGTCATTTCCGCCTCATCCGGGTCGAACTCCTTGTGCAGGTTGATGAATTTTCTGATTTGAGAATGCTCGGGCAGAATTTCGTTGATCTTGGCAATCTCTTTTCTAATTAATTCAATGATCTGTGGTTTTTGAGACAGGTCGGTGAAGGTGGTGTAAGGAATCTTGTTGGTCTCCGCCCAATGGCCTACATTGTCCAGCTCGATATTGATCAAGGCCCCGATAAAATACTGGTCGGGGCGACCCACGGCCAAAACGTCTTTTATGAAAGGAGAAAAACGAAGCCGAATTTCGCAAAATTGAGGCGAAAACTTCTTGCCGCCGGCGATGGTTACCAAGTCTTCCATCCGATCCATGACCACCAACTGGCCGTCCTTGTCGATGTGACCGAAATCCTCCGTATAGTACCAGCCGTCTATGACTTTTTCGGCCGTCTTCTCGGGTTGCTTGAAGTACCCGGAAAAGAGATTGGGCGTCTTGATGATTATTTCCCCTTCCGCCGAAACCTTGATTTCCACGTCAGACATGGGCGGGCCGCAAGTTTCCGGCTTGATGTGATCGTCCCGATGGCAGGTGACTATGCCCACTTCGGAACTGCCATACAGTTGCTTGACCGTCACCCCGATGGCCAGAAAATAACGGAGCACGTCTGGACTGACCGCCCCGCCGCCGCTATAGCCCACCCGGGTCTTAAGCAAGCCCAGGTTGTCTCTCAGGTTCCGAAAAACCAAGCGGTGGGCCAAGTTAAAAAGCAGGGCTTGGCTCGAACTGGGCCTGAGACCTTTCATCCGCAAATCGGCCATTTTGTATCCGATCTTCAGGGCCAGGTTGAAAAAAAGCCGGTGCATCCAGCTCGAATCCAGCATCTTGACCTGGATCATCCGGATCAAACCTTCCCAAAGCCGGGGCCCGAAAAAGACGACCTCCGGCCCGATCTCCCGGATATTCTGCTGAACCGTCTCGGGTTTTTCCGGGAAATTGGTCCTCATGGCGTAAATGAGGGTGCAGGCCACGAAAAGCTGCTCGGCGATCCAGGCAATGGGCAGAAAGGAAAGATATTCTTCGTTTTCTTGGAAATCATTGACTTCATTGAGGCCTTCGGCCATGCCGATCAAGGAGCGATGGGTGACCATCCCGGCCTTGGGCAGGCCGGTGGTGCCCGAGGTATAGAAGAACACGGCCAGGTCGTCGGCTTTGGTATTGGCCACGCATTCCTCGAACAAGTCGGGATTTTTTTGGGCCGCGGGCCGGCCTATTTCCAGCATCCGGTCGAAGCTCAACAAATCCGGATCGTGATATTTCCAGAGCCCCTTGGGGTCCCAATAGATGATCTTTTCCAGGTCCGGCAGCTTGTCCTTGATCTCCAGGAATTTGTCCACCTGCTCCTGATCCTGGCACACGGCGAAGCGGGAGCCGGAATGACCGGCGTAATGCTGGACCTCCGGCGGGGTGCAATCGGCGAATATTCCCACCACGGCGGCCCCCGCCGCCTGGGCCGCCACTTCGAACCAATAGACGTGCGGCTTGTTCTCGCCGATGATGGAGACCCGGTCGCCAGGCCGGAGACCGAGCTCAAGAAAAGCCAGGCTCAGGGCCCGGACGGTCTCGTAGTAGTCGGCCCAGGTGTAACTCTCCCAAATGCCCATGTTCTTTTCGCGGATAGCCACGTTGTCGGTCCCGTATTTTCGATAATTCCTCACCAGCAGCTTGGGCAGAGTGTCCGCGTTTCCCTGGGCCGGAACCCGGCCTCTTTCGAGCGCTCGTCTTTCCGGTGCTGAACTCATTGCTGTCCCAGATAGGCCTTGATGACCTGTTCGTCGTGCTTGATGGCCGACGGGGGCCCCTCGGCCAGTTTACGCCCAAAATCAAGAACCACCACCCGATGGGCAATGTCCATGACCACGTCCATGTCGTGTTCGACGATGATGATCGGAATATGCTTGATCTCCTGAATATCCAGAATAAATCTGGCCATGTCCTCTTTTTCTTCCACGTTCATGCCGGCCATGGGTTCGTCCAAGAGCAAGAGTTTGGGCTCCAGGGCCAGGGCCCTTCCCAGGTCCACTCTTTTCCGGAGACCATAAGGCAGAGCTTGAACGATCTGGTAACGAACTTCCTCCATTTCGAGCAGGTCGATTATCTGCTCGACTACGTATCGGTTGCGTATTTCTTCCCCCCGCGCCCGACCGAAAAAGAAACCGCCGGCCACAGGTCCATATTTCAAATAGATATGCCGGGCGGCCATCAGGTTGTCCAAGGCGGTCAGTCCGGTGTAAAGCTCGATATTTTGAAAGGTTCTCGAGATACCCAGTCTGGCCCTTTTGGCCGGAGGCATCCGGGAAATATCCTGTTCCTCGTAACAGATGCTGCCAAGTTGGGGGTGATAAAAACCGCTGATGCAGTTGAGGAGGGAAGTCTTGCCGGCGCCGTTGGGTCCGATCAGGGCCAGAATTTCGCCTTCATAGACATCGAAAGAGACCTCGGCCAGGGCCTGGACCTTGCCGAAATTGAGACAGACGTTGTCGGCCCTCATTTTTACTTTCCGACTTTCCATCCAGCAGCTCCCTTTCCGGCGCTAAATGTTATGTCATCTTCGGAAATATCGGCTCACCGTATGTCATGATCGACTTGAAAAGGCCTACCTGGCTGATTCTTACCTATGCCATCGGCCGGTGGGATTTATAAAACCAGAGTTCTTTTTTTGGAATGTTGTAAACAGCATAACATAAAAAAGTGTGGTTGCCCAGGCTCGTTAATAATCTTTGTTCCATGTTTTCAGTTTTTGAGGGAATCCATATTTTCCGGCCGAACCACCTTCGAAAGGTCTCCAACCGAACCGCGCTGTTTTCCAAAGGGAAATAAAGGGCGCGTCCCTACCCTCAAGCCAACCATTTTAAGGTCGGTTGAACACCACGCGCCTTACCACAAGACTGAACCAGCGCATAGCGACCCGCCATTGGTTTTGGTCCCCTTTTGGGTTTTTAAGGACCTTGTCTAGTGACCGACGCCGACAGTAAGGGAAATTTACTTGTTTTATTAAGCGAATAATACGTTTAAAATTATGTTAGTAAATATCACTTATTTTGTCAAGAAATTTTTAAGCCTCAGGCGCCCTTATTTGAACCTAATTTATATACCGAATTGTTTCAATCCTTTATCTGATAAAATATCTTGATACCCGACCAAATTCCAGGCCGCCCGCCCGCCATTCCTTCAAGTCCAAGCCCGATCGGCCCCTTAATCCACCATAAAATCTCATTCGAAATTCTTCCAAAACACGGCCGGTCATCGGAAATCGCAAATAACGGCGATTGGAAACCGGAGGTATCCAAAAATATTTCGAGGCTTTCAAATCAACAAGGTCGACTATGGTCCGGGTAAAAGCCGGCCGTGGTCCCCTCTTGCGCCCAAACAGTCCGTCCCGGCCATCTCTAAGTCGTAGCCCCCGAACATCGGTTCAGGGCTATGACATCCAGCGTTTTCTTCGTTTGTAATGCTTGACCTTTCTGAAGTCCTTTTTCTTGCCCGCGCTGCTGATTCCGAGATAAAATTCCTTGATATCCTCGTTTTCCAGAAGTTTTTCCGCCCGGTCATCCATGACGATCCGGCCGTTCTCCATGACATAGGCGTAATCAGCGACCGATAGAGCGGCCACGGCGCTTTGTTCAACAATGAGCATGGATGTATTTTGTTCTTGCCGGATGATTTTTATGATCTCGAAAATTTCCTGAACCAAGATAGGGGCCAGTCCCAGGGAAGGTTCGTCAAAGAGCATCATCTCAGGCTTCTTCATCAGGGCCCGGCCGATGACGACCATCTGTTGCTCGCCGCCCGAAAGGTACCCGCACACCCGGGTATTAAGGCCCCTTAAAACCGGGAAGTAGCCATAAACCATTTCGAGGCGGCCTTGAAGAATTTCGCCGGAAACCCTGGAGCCGACGACAAGGTTCTCTTCCGTAGTCAAATGTTGAAAGATGCGTCGCCCCTCGAGGACCTGCACTATGCCCATTCGGGTAATGTCTTCCGGGTTGCCGTTTTCGATGCGTCGGCCGTTGAACTCGATAAAACCTTCGGTGACCTTACCTTGCTCGGTCTTGAGCAAGCCGGATATGGCCTTGAGGGTCGTGGTCTTGCCCGCGCCGTTGGCCCCTAGAAGGGCCACGATCTGTCCGTCCGCGACTCCCATGGCCACACCTTTGAGAACCAGGATGATGTTTTCATACTTGACTTCGACGTTGCTGAGAGTTAACACCGCCGATCCTTCCTGACCTCGGGGAAGTCCATTTATGACAAGCAAGGTTTGAGGGCAGGCTTTCCCGCCCGCCCCACTTTTGTCTCAAACGGTTCCTGCTATTTCTTAAGCTGTTCTTTCCACCACTTGATATTCCGCTGATAATCTTTCAGCGGCGGGGGGGCCAGCCAATCCGTCAAAACCTCCAGGGAACCGTCAGGTGCAAATCGGGTCACCTTGACCTGGGAGTTGGCTTTATGGTCGGTGGGGGTATAGGTAATAGGAGCGAACATACCTTGGCCCGTATAACCCCGCATATCGTTTTCCAGGGTCTCCTTCAGAATTTTTCTTCCTTTCTTAATATCCTTGGTCAGTCCTTCATAGCCCACCTTTTTCATGGCCCGACGAAGCGCCTCGCAGGTCACATTCATCTCATTCCAGCCGATAAAAAAGGCCATTTCCGGTTTGGCTTGGCCCGGATACCATTTTTCCCATAGTTCGTTGAAAAGCTTGATGGCCGGAACATTAGTCTCATGAACCCCGGAAGTGACGTTGCCCATGAGCGCACCCACACCGCCCTCGCCCGCGGCCTTGCGCAGTCCGGCGGAGGCCAGGAAGAAGGGAATGGATTGGATTCTATCCATCGACAACCCCAGGGCGTGCAAAGTCTTGTAGAGAACCACATCGGTTCCCGGAGTAGTTCCCGTGACCAAGACATCGGCCTCGGCCTTGCGCAAAGCGTCCACATAGGTCGAAGCGTCGGCCAGTTGAGGCGGGGTGTTCATATCCACCACGATGGGAATCTTTTTATTCTTTAAATACTCGCGAAAGTAGATGGCCACGCTGTATCCGGCCTGGTTGTCGATGGTCAACAGCCCCACATTGGGGGACCTTTGCTCTTTTTTCTTCCAAACATTTTCCAGCCACCACTCGAAAGAGGCGCCCCCTGTCTCACCCCAGATGGGCACAATGCCAAAATACCAGCCGCCTTCCAGGAAGACGGCCAGGGGTTCATCCAGATACATATGGCCTATGCCGATGCGTTTGGCCATGGGGGCCATGGCGGCCGTGCCCGACGAATTGAGACTGAAGAAAAAGAGGACCTTGTCTACATTGACGAATTTCTTGAAGGCCGCGATTTCTTTATCCACTTGGTACTGGCAATCAGCAGCGATCAACTCCACCTTGACGCCCTCGATGCCGCCGAGCTCTTCATTCACGTAACGCTGGTAAGCTCTCTGTCCTTGTAAAAACGGGGCTGTAGCCGCGGACATCGGACCGGTCTGGTCGCAGAGCGAGCCGATTTTGAAAACCTTTTCCTCGGCCGTCGCCGTTGTGGAAAAGACCAGGGCCAGACACAGGACCAAGCCCAACAGCAAAACCCTGGTCAGGTTTTTTCTAAAATATTTTGTTTTCATCACTTCCTCCTTTTTGGTTGAAGCCAACCCTTATCCGCCCTTGAAATCCCTCAGCCTTTCCACCGATCACTCGGCGATTTTTTATTTATGGGTGGCCACATAAGGAAATGGCCACGTTCGATAATAGGTTTTGAAAATTTCCCATCGGTGGGCCAATCCCCGTGGTTCGAAGATCAGAAAGAGAACAATGACCAAGCCGAAGATAATACCCTGGGCCGGGGCGATAAAATTGGTGGCGTTGGGATACATGGAGCCCAGGGCCCCTATGGCCACAACCAAAAATTCTTCCAGCACGATAATCAGGATCACGCCGAAATAGACCCCTGGAATGCTGCCCAGGCCGCCCACGATAAGATAACCAAGGTAAAACATGGACTTGTCCAAGGTAAAGGCTTCCGGGAAGACGACTTGATGCCAATGGGCGTACAAGGAGCCGGCCGCGCCGGCATAAACGCAGCATAGAAAAAAGGCGGCCAGCTTGTATGTGGCCAGGTTCAAACCGGTGACCTCCGCGGCCAGATCATTGTCCCGGATGGCCACAAAGGCGCGGCCCATTTTGGTGCGCTTCATGTTGACCAGGAAAAAATTACTCAAAATAAGGATCGACATGATCAAAATGAACCAACCCCGATCGGTCTCGATGGAGCGCCCGAAGAAATTAGGCGGCGAAGCGATATGGCCGCCAGTACCGCCGGTCAATCCGATAAAGACCTTGGAAATAAAATACATAATGATGATTTGGGCGGCGAAGGTAGACATGATCAGGTAAAAACCCTTGATTCTCAGCGAAGGCCAACCGAATAAAATCCCGGCCAACCCGGTGATCAAGGCGGCGCTGGGCAGGGCCAGCCAGTAGGACAACCCATAATCGTCGGTCAGAACAGCCGAGGCGTAGGCCCCGATAGCCATAAAGGCGGCCTGGGCGATGGAGAGCTGCCCGGCGAAGCCGGTCAGTATTTGGAGTCCCATGGCCGAGATCAGGGTGATGCCGATGAGGTTGGCCAGGCCCAAAATGTAGTTATTGGCAAAAATCGCCATGGAGACCAGGGCCAGAGCGATAAAACCAGCCAGGACCCAATGCTCGCGATGCCTCAACACGGACATTTCTTTTTTGTAATCCTGATTGAAAACACCACAAGGCAGGTACATAGTTTATATCCTCTCAATTCGTTTGAGGCCGAACAGGCCATACGGCCGAATAATTATGATGATTAAGAGGATGAAAAAGGGGGCCACTTCCTTGATGCCCTTGAGGTACGGTTCGAGGTACGCTCCGGCCAGGTTTTCCAGGATGCCGACCAAAATCCCCGCGGTGATGGCCCCGCCGATGGACTCGAGTCCCCCCATAATAACCACGGGCAGAACCTTTAAGCCGATTATCCCCAGTCCGCAAAAAACATAGGTGACCAAACCCAAAAGTATCCCACCCACGGCGGCCACGACGGTGCCGATGCCCCAGGCCAGGCTGTAAGTCAGCTTCACCCTGACTCCGGCCGCCTGAGCCGCCTGCTGGTCGTCGGCCACGGCCCTCATGTCCACGCCGGTCCGGCTGAAACGGAAAAAAAGCAGTAAGATAACCATCATGACCGTCGCGACGATGAAACTCCAGAGCAGTTCCTGGGTGAAACGCATACCGACTATTTCAAAGGCCTGGGTGGGCAGGACCTTGGGGTACGCGTAATTTTCCGCCCCCCAGATAAAAACCACCATGCCGTCCAGCAGCCAAAGCAGGCCGAAGGTCATCATGATCACGCCCAGGTGAGGCTGGCCGATCATGGGCCGGAACAAAAAGCGGTCCAGCAGCATGCCCAGGAAAAAGGAGAGGACAATAGTCAGGGGCACAGCCAGCAAAAAGGGAAAACCGATTTGGACGCTGAAGAGGTAACAGACAAAGGCCCCGATCATGACCAGGCTGCCCTGGGCCACATTAAGCACGCCCGTGGATTTGTAAATAATGACGAAGCCCAGGGCGATGAGTCCGTATATGGAGCCCAGAAAAGTCCCGCTGATCATATAATAAAGTAAATCGAGCATATTGCTTTAATCCTCGCAGTAGGCGATGCGGACGTCCGTTTTGGTGACGGCCTTTCGGCCGTCCTGGTAGACGACGGTCGTCTCGACCGGAAACCGAGGCAGGTCAGAGTACATGGCCTCAATCAGGGCCTTATATTTTTCTTCCACGAAATGACGGCGTATTTTTCGGCTGCGGGTCAACTCCTCTTCATCCGGGTCAAACTCCTTATTGAGGACCACGTACTTTTTCATCTTGGATTTGTCCGGCAGATACCGGTTGACCTTGGCGATTTCTTCCCGCAGCAAGTCGTAGGTTTCGGGTTTTTGCGACAGATCGGCGTAGGTCGTGTAGGCGATACCTCGCTTTTCCATCCAAAAACCCACGTTTTCATAATCCAGAATGATAATAACCGTGACGTATTCCCTGGTCTGATTGCCCAAAACCAGGCAATCCTTGATGTACGGGCTGAAGCGGAGTCTTATCTCGATATTTTCAGGCGCGAACCTATGCCCGTCCGCCAATTGGCGAAAGTCGGACAGGCGGCCGAAGACGATGAGGTGACCGCTTTCGTCAATATGTCCGCCGTCGCCATAATGGTACCAGCCATCCCTGTCAAAGCATTTGTCAGTAGCCTCCTGGCTCTGGTAATAACCGGAAAAAAGGGCCCCGCCCTTACATAGGATTTCACCTTCTTCAGAGATTTTCACCTGGGCCCAGGGGAGGGGCCGGCCGCAACTTTCCGGTCTGACGTCCCCGTCGTGGTGGCAGGTCAGCAGGGCTCCGGTTTCAGTGGAACCGAAGCCCTGCTTAAGATTGATGCCAATGGCCCGAAAGAACCTGATGATATCCGGGCTGATGGGCGCCCCGGCGGTGTAAGCAAATTTGACCTGGCTGAATCCGATCATATCCCGAAGCTGCCTGAAAAAAACCCAATCGGCCAACTTGGACAGGAGCCTCCAGTGGAAAGGAATTCTCCGGCCGGCGGCCCGCATCTCTTCGATTTTAATGCCGAGGGGCATGGATACTAGGTGTGACCAGCGTTTGGGGCCGGTGGCTTCGTTCAGGAGGGCCTGAATCTCGGAGCAGAGCAATTCCCACAATCGGGGCGCATACATGATATAGCTGGGGCCGATTTCCCGGAGGTCGCTGCGGACGGTCTCCGGTTCCTCGGGGAAATGAACTTCAAATCCGGTCCAAAGCTGACCGATGACGCCCAATATCTGTTCGGCCGCCCAGGCCGGCATGATGATCGAAACGTACCGATCATCAGGAGTAAGCGGATCGATCTGACGCATGTCTTGAATGGCAATTAAGTAACTACGGTAGGAAACCATGGCCCCCTTGGGCAGACCGGTCGTGCCCGAGGTGTAAAGGATCAAACCGATATCTTCTCCAATCCCTCGATCAATGTTCCGCTCAAACAGGGCGGGTTGCTCCTTCTCATAAGTTCGGCCCAGCTTCATTAACTCGGTTAGACTTAAAAGGGCCTCGTCTTTATAAAACCAGAGGCCCTTATCGTCCCAATAAATGATTTTCTTGATTTGAGGCAGTTCTTTCCGGATAGCCAGGACTTTATCCACTTGTTCCTGATCGTGGGCAAAGACGAAGGTCGAATCGGAATTCTCAATGAAATATTTGATTTCAGCGGCGGTGCAGTCATTATAAATCCCCACGGCTGCGGCCCCGGCCGCCTGGGCGGCCAGTTCGGCCCAATACCACTCCGGATCGTTCTCACCGATAACGCTGACCTTATCTTCTTTTTCCAGCCCCAGGGAAATCAGTCCCAAGGAAATATACTTGACGCTGTCGTAGTAGTCCTTCCAGGTGTAACTCTGCCAGATACCAAGCTTCTTTCGGCGCATGGCCACCTTGCGGTCGCCGTACTCGAGGTATCTCTCGCGCAGGAGTTTGGGAAAAGTCAGGGAATTTATATCACTCATCGGGTCTTACTTCCCCAGGTAGGCCTTGATCACCTCCGGATTCGAGCTGATCTCTTTCGGGGTCCCCTCGGCCAGTTTTTCGCCGAAATTCAGCACGACAATACGATTGGCAATATCCATGACCACTTCCATATCGTGTTCCACCAGGAGAATGGTGGTTCCTTTGAGCTCGTGGATATCGATAACAAACCGGGCCATATCCTCTTTTTCTTCAAGGTTCATTCCGGCCATGGGTTCGTCCAGCAACAGAAACTTGGGCTCCAGGGCCAAGGCCCGGGCCAGGTCGACCCTTTTGCGAAGGCCGTAAGGCAGGAAGCCGACAATCTCATGGCGGATGGACTGCATTTCCATGAGCTCGATTATCTCTTCCACGACCATACGATTTTTTATTTCTTCTCGGCGCGGCTTCCCATAGTACAACAGGCCTAAAAAAGGGTTATAAGAGAGATACAGGTTGCGCGCCGCCATGATATTGTCGATGACGCTCATCCCCGTATATACTTCGATATTTTGAAAGGTCCGGCCCACACCCATTTGGGCGATCTTGCAGCCCGGCAGCCGGTGGATGGGCCGGCCCTGAAAAAGAATTCGACCTTCATCCGGCCGGTAAAATCCGTTAATACAGTTCAGGGCACAGGTTTTGCCCGCACCATTCGGCCCGATCAGGGCCAGGATTTCACCCTGATAAACTTCAAAATTAACGTCTTTTAAGCTGAGGACGCCGCCGAAGCGAAGATGGACGTTTTGAAAGGAAAGCATGACCATATTGGGGCGGCTCAATGGAACCCCCGCCGGCATTAGACGGACGTCCCGGTTATTGCCGGAATATCGAAATAATCATCGATCAAGACTTACCACGACAATTACTCCTCCGGAGAACCCAGGCCGACAGTAAGGAAAATTTACTTGTTTTATTAACTAAATATTAAGACAGATTTTACGTTAGTAAATATCACTTATTTTGTCAAGATAATTTTAAACCGCCAGGGTCTTTTATTTAATCCCGAGCCGATATCCAAATCTTTTAAAATCTTAGCGGATAAAATTCCTTGAGGCCCAGTCGTATTTCCAAGACGGGCCGCTCTCGAAGGAAAACCTCCGGCCAAATCTCACAGCTTGACCGGAGGTCGATCCCAGCACGAGGTGGGGAGTCCCATTAAACCCCCAGCAACTCCCTGGCCTTCTTCACCCCGGCGAAAGCGTCCTTGGCACAGGCGTCCGCCCCGATCTTCCGGGCAAACTCGTCGGTGACCAAGGCGCCGCCGATGATGACCTTGACCCGGGACCTGACTCCGGCTTTTTCCAGAGCCTCGATCGTTACCCTCATATTCGGCATGGTCGGCCCGATCAAGGCGGACATGCCTATGATCTGAGCCCCCTGCTCGACCGCCTCGATGAACTTCTCCGGCGGCACGTCCACGCCCAGGTCGGTCACCTTGAACCCTGACCCGGAAAAGACCGCGGCCACGATGTTTTTGCCGATGTTGTGGATGTCGTCCTTGACCGTGCCGACGGCGAATTGACCGATGTAGTCAAAATTGGACGAACTCAGAATCGGCAGAATCAGGTCCAGCGAGCCGGTCATGGCCCGAGCCGACATGATCACCTCGGGCATGTAGACTTCCCCCCGGCCGAACAGTTCGCCGATCTCCGTCATCCCTTTGATCAGACCCTGGTTCATGATCTCGGTGTAGCCCAAGCCCTGGTCCAGGGCCTGCTGCGTCAGCTCCTTGGCCTTGGCCGCGTTGCCTTCCTTGACCCTTTGTTCCAACTCCTGCAAAACACTCATCCGCTTCTCCATTTTTCACTTTAACCGGCGCCTAAAATTTTTTCCGCCTTCATCTCGGTCGGGGATAACTTCATAATCCTTCCGGCCCGCCTGCGGGGCCTATCCTTGCGACGCGGACAGGCCCCGCGGCGACGAGGAAGGACCCGGCCGCTTATGGGCGCACTCCATACTGAAGGGCCGCGTCGATGAAATGCCTGACTTGGTCCAAGGGAGCGTTCAAGGGTATCTGGCAGCCGGTCGAACAGACGTACTTGGGATTACCGGCGGACTTGTCGTAACAATTCTTGACCGCTTCGTAAATCTGGTCCTTGCTCCCTTCGGAGAAAATTTCGCCGCCCACATTGCCCCGGATCATCATCTTGCCCTTGGTCGCCTCGAAAGCCTTTTGCAGGGAAGAGGGACCATCCAGCTCCCACCAGTCGATCGGCAGCTTGGCGATCTCTTCCATGATCGGATCGACAAATCCGCAGATGTGCAGACCAATGAGCTTCTTCCCGCCCGCGGCCTTTTGCAAGGCGGTAAACATCTCCATTTCGTAGGGAAAGACGAATTCCTTGTAAATCTTGGGCGAAATGTTGCTGATGCTGGCGAAAGTGTCGGCGACGACCACGATGTCGACCGGCGTCTTCTGGACGATCTCCTTGGCCCGGGCCGTGGCCGCGTCGGTGGTCAGCCTCAACAGCTTATGGATGAACTCCGGTTCCTCTATGGTCTTGGCGATCCAGTCTTCCAGGCCGACCATCCGGGGGGAATCAATCATAGGGCCGAATATGGCCACCCTGGAGGCGTAATTCGAGGCCAGTTCGGCGATCTTGTTGATAGACCTGGTCAGGAGCTTCAGGCCCTCGATCTCGGAAACCGGGACGGCTTCCATATCATTGACCTGGTCCATGGTTTTGATCTTGCCGTCGCCCATTTCATCGGTTCTGGTTTTAAAGCGGTAAAGCTTATTGTATGGAAACCAGCCGAACATATTTTGGGGAACGGTGATGATGTCCGAGGTGAAGTCGCTGACGGACTTGACCTGTATTTCAATGGCCGTGTCGATGTTGCCGAAATAATCGTTGGTGGTTTTGTTCATTTTGGGTGAATAATGCGGCCCGATATCCACGTTGAACAAGCCCCGATCGGGCCGGTCGCCTTTCCAAGCCGCCATAATCCTGTCTTTTCCACTTGAAGCCGTCATGAAAATACCTCCTTGGTTTTATTTTTTGGCAGTATTTAAAACAGCTCTCCCCCGCGTCTTGCGAAATTCAAGGGCGCCGGCGGCCTCAATCCGCTCTGAAGAATCAAATATTATGGCCCATCCAGACGGCCGCGGCGCTTTGATGCAGGATGGCCCGGCCATATTCACAAATCCAGACCTTGTCCGTCCTCTTTTCGGCCGGCCCCGGCACTCGTTAAGGTTAATTTTTTCAGGGACCCGGCAACAAAAAATCGGTCCGACCAATTCATAAACGACTGTTCGTTTTAAATCCGCCAGAAAAATCTTCCTCATCGCAGAAAGATTAAAACTGCAACCGGTCCGTATCTGATGGTAAACTAAAGCACTCGGCGCAACGTAGCATAAAGCGGCCCCTTAAACAAGCTTTTTCCCGGAAAAGCCTTCGGGCCGGGGCGATTTCGTTATAGAATGAAAGGAGGCTTTCCCTGATAATCGTATCGACCAAGGCGAAAATCATTGATTTTTCACCTATGATCGGCTAGTATTTTAACAGTTACGGTCATATTAACTTAAAAAAGTCAAGTTCGAGTTAAACACTAGGCAAGACTTGGCGATAAGCGTAAAACAAGCGGGAACCAGCCAAGCCGCCATAAACGCGGCCGGAACCTCTCCGACGAGCCGGGCTGAATTCTGGAGACGTCTTTCCCATTTCGGACGGCCGATCTCGGCCAGGGAGAGGATATTCTTCACCTCGCAGCTTTCACTGATGCTGGAGATAGGGACGCCGTTGAGCCAAGCTCTGAGGGCGCTGAGGGACCAGACCCAAAATGAGAGTTTTAAGGCGGTTATCGGGGGTCTGGTCAAGGATATCGAGGAAGGTCGACAACTTTCCGAGGCCATGAAGCGATATCCCCAGTATTTCGGGGACGTTTTCGTCAGCATGATCAAGGCCGGGGAGGCGGGGGGCTTTCTGCAGGACATTTTGGACCGGGTGGTCGAGATGCAGGAGAAACGCCGGGCCCTGATCGCCCAGATAAGGTCGGCCCTGACCTATCCGGCCATCCTGTCCCTGACCGGACTGCTGGTGGTCGTGTTCGTCCTGGTTTTCATCCTGCCCAAGTTCACCGTATTTTTCAGGGGCAAGGAAAGCATTCTCCCCTGGACCACCCGTTTTCTGATGTTGGCCAGCGATTCCCTGCGGGTCTACTGGTGGGCTTACGCCTTGACGGCGGGGGCCTCGGTCGTGGGCCTTTATCTCTTTGCCAAGACCGAGCGGGGCCGAGCCGTGCTTGACCTGGTGCTGGTCAAGGCCCCTTTGGTCGCCCGGTTGACCAATAAAATTTATACTTGCGACCTGTTGCGGATATTGGGCCATCTTCTGTCCAGCCGGGTGCCCCTGGTCGAGGCGCTGGAAGTGACTCGGGGCACCATAAAGAATAGATATTTCCGCAGGTTCATCGACCAGATTCGGGACCATGTCCTTCAGGGCGGACGGTTCGCCCAGCCCTTCGCCACCTATCCCTTCATCCTGGAATCGGTCAAGCAAATGGTGGTCACCGGTGAGGAGACTGGAAACTTGTTCACGGTCATGTTACGCTTGGCCAAGTTTTACGACGATGAAGTCGACGACGAACTGAAAACCATTGCTTCGATGATCGAGCCGGCCGCTTTGATCGTCCTGGGCGCGGTGGTGGGGCTCATTGTGGCTTCGGTGGTTCTGCCCATGTTCAAGCTGGCCAGGGCGGTCCAATGAAACCCGGCTGGTTAAGTTGAACTCATGGCGACCCAAAAATCTAATTATATGTTTACCAAGCCTGTAACAACAGGCCCAGTCATAGGAGGTGGCATTATGCAAAAGGTGCAGAGGAAACTCCTTTGCCCAAAAGCCGGAAGCGGCTTCACCTTGATCGAGATTCTTATAGTCGTCATTGTCCTGGGCATTCTGGCCATGATCATCGTCCCCCAGATCAGCGTTTCGACCGAAGACGCCAAGGTCAGCACGCTCAAGACCAACCTGAGCAACATGCGCAGCGCCATCGAGCTGTATTATCACCAGCACAACAACAGGTATCCCGGTCAGTACAAGGAAACGGACGGCACGACCGCTGTAGCCTCGGACGACGATGCCAAGACCGCCTTCATCGCCCAGCTTACCCAATATACGGACGCCAACGGCAAAATCTCCGCGACCAAGACCGGAGATTACAAATACGGTCCTTATTTGAAGGAAGGCATCCCGGCCAATCCGTTCAAGGACAGCTCCCTGGCCTGTGATTTCGACCAGAACGACATCACCGTCAAGACGGCCGACACAACCACGGGTTGGAAGTTCCATCCGGTCACCGGGGTCTTGTTCGCCAACGACAGCACCGACCACGACGATTTCTAGTCCCCCGGTCCGGCCGAAGGCTTGATGTCGCTTCGAGGATCATCGGGCTTCACCCTGATTGATCTGATGATCGCGGTCATGATCCTGGGGATTCTGGGGATGATAGTCTGGCCCCAGTTTCATTCGATGATCGGTGAGGCCAAGCTGAACGAGGCTGCGGGCGAACTGGCGGCCGGGCTTCAATACGCCGGCAATCTGGCCGTTGTCCATCAGCGTCCTTTCAGTCTGCTGGCCGACGCGGGCGGGAACTGGTTCAAGGTGGTCGATCACCGCTACAAAGAAGACCCCACTCCTCATCACGGCGATAATCCGCCGACCGATGCTTACGGCCTGGTTTTTCATCCCGTAGAAAAAAAATGGTACATCGTTGATTTCGACACCGAGACCCCTTATGAAGGTGTAGACCTAACCAACGCACCCTCGGGCGGGGAAATCCGGTTTTTCCCGGACGGACATTCCGCCTCATCCAGCCACACCTTTGTTTTAAGTCACGCCGGTAATCAAAAAACAATCACCGTGGACGGCCGCACGGGACGGGTCAGTGTCCAGTAAAGGCTTCACCCTGGTCGAGATACTCCTGGCCGTGGCCATCCTGGCCGTGGCCATAGTTCCGCTGGTCTCGGCTTATGCCCCGGCGGTGTTTTCCACCAGCGGCCAAGAAGAAATGACCGTTGTCTCTCAGCGGGCCCGGGGAACGCTCAACCGGATTCTGTCCCTGGATTACAAAACCCTCAAAAACAACATGGGCGATCCGGTCGATTTGGCCGCGCTTTTCGGGTCGGCCTCGGAGGCGGCCAAGGAGACCTTCACCTTTCGGGGGGTCGCCTATACTCCGAGCGTGGTCATCAAGGAAGAAACCCCGGGCCAGGATGGATTGCTGGAAATAGACGTGACCTTGAGCCCGGTCAACCTGAAGACCCTAACGGCCGATTATTGAGGTCCCGGCTTGATTTTTACCCGAAAGTCGACCTGGCCGCGTCGTTGTTCCCAACAAACGCAGTTCGTCACCCCTGCGCAAGCGGGTGAAAAGGGCACACCTAAGATTGGGTTCCCGCTTTCGCGGGAACGACGGTTTGGGAATTTCGGGCGGAAACAACATCCTTCCCTCATTTATCCGGATTTTCATTTTTTGGTTGCGCCGGAAATTGGCGCGACCCTCTCTGATGGAAATCGCCGTGCTCAGTAAAAACCGGTCCGGTCTGTCCCTGGTCGAACTCCTCATCAGCACCGCTATCTTGGGCATCATCATGGTCGGGCTGCACCAGGTTCTGGACACGAGCCTGACCGCCTATGGCGAGACTCGGGCCCGCCAGGACCTTCTGATGGAGTCCCGGCTGGCCTTGGAGCGCCTGGGCCTGTTCATCCGAGAGTCGGATATGATCGTCCTGCCCGATACGGCCGCCCCCCAGGAAACGCTTAAGGTCAGCGAAAGGGTCTCCGATGCCTATGACAATTCCACCCACGCCTACCTCATCGACGGCGACGGATTCCTGGACGCCGATAACGACAATGACGGCCTGGTCAACGAAGGGGGCGCCGACCCGGTCGACCTGATCACCTTCCGTCTGGACAAGACCGACCCGAACAACTGGAAGCTTATTGAGGAAGCGCCGGACTACGGCACGGCCGCTGTGAACGACTATCTGCCGACCCAGGTCTTATGTGAGAACGTCACCTCTTTCGGCTGCGCGCTTCCCACGGCCGGATTGGTGGAAATTCAATTGACCTTGACCAGGGGACTAAACCAGGCGAGTTTGACCACGCGCGCTCGGACCAGACTGCTCCAATAGGCTGGAGTCGCCTCATGGGTCTGTTTTTCCCGAAACGTCGAATTATGCACCGGCGGGGTTTCGTTCTCCTGGGGCTGCTCCTGCTGATGGTCCTGCTGGCCGTGACCGCCATCGGCCTCAACCGGCGGGCCGGATTGCAAAACCGGATGGCGGCCAACCAGGTTCAAGGCGAGCGGATTTATCTGAGCCAAAAAGCGGTTACGGAGCAGGCGGTCTGGCAACTGACCGGCGACCCTTGCCGGCGGACCAGCGAGTCCGGGGAATCATACGAATACGGCGGTCTGACCTATAAACGAAAGGTGCGGAGTTCGACAGTTTCCGGCCGCACCGACTCGATCACCGTCGCGGTTACGTATCCGGGGGGAACCGAGTCTTTAAACACCTCTTACCGGTACTATATCCATCCGCCCATCACGGGTCCGACCGTGGAAACGGCCCCCTACCAGGTCAGCCGGGACAGCGCCAACAATATTTATTTCGCCGATCCGAACCATCATCAAATTTTCAAGAGGGATGCCGTGACCGGGGAAACAACGGTCGTGGCCGGGACCGGGGAAAGCGGATTCAGCGGGGACGGCGGGCAAGCCGCCCAGGCCAAACTGGACAATCCTCGCGGTGTCTTCGTAACTTCCGGGGGCTTTATTTACATCGCCGACACCGAGAACCATCGCGTTAGGAAGGTGGATGCTTCAGGGGTCATCACCACCGCGGCCGGGACCGGGACGGGAGGTTACAGCGGAGACAGCGGTCCGGCCGCCGGCGCTCAGCTCAACAAGCCGACCGCCGTGGACGTGGACGGTTCGGGCAACATTTATATCGCCGACACGGACAACCACCGGGTCCGCAAAGTGGACGCCTCGGGGATCATCACCACCATAGCCGGGACGGGGACGGCCGGGTACAACGGGGACAGCCGGCCGGCCATTACGGCTAGTTTGAACAAGCCTTGCGGAGTCTTCGAGTCCTGGGGCTGGATTTATATCGCCGATACCGAGAACAATCGCATCAGGAGAATAGCTCCGTCCAAGATCATTTTCACCGCGGCCGGGACCGGGACGGGAGGTTACAGCGGGGACGGCGGAACGGCGACCAGCGCCCAGATCAACAAGCCTTGGGCCATAGCCTACGCCGGATGGGGCGGCTTTTATATTGCCGACACCGACAACCACCGGGTCCGCCAGGTGGACGGTTTAGGAATAATCACCACAGCGGCCGGGACCGGCCTTCCCGGCTACACCGGCGACGGCGGCCCGGCCGTCAGCGCCCGGCTCGACAAGCCCAAGGGTCTCTGCCTCGACGGCCTGGGACAACTCATCCTGGCCGACACCAATAACAACCGTCTGCGCCAGGTGGATTCGTCCGGAATCATTACCTCGCTCCTGACTTCGGGCGGGCTGGGTTTGGACAAGGCCCGTCAGATCGCCTTGGACTCGGCGGGCAACCTTTACATCGCCGACACGAACAATAACCAAATATGCAAGTTGAGCCTCTCCGGTCAAGTCAGCACCGCGGCCGGCACGGGGAGCGCCGGCTACTCGGGCGACTCCGGGCCGGCCGTCAGCGCCAAACTTAATAAACCTTCCGGGGTGACCGTGGACTCGGCGGGCAATATTTATATCGCCGATACGGACAATCACCGGATAAGAAAAGTGAACACCGGCGGGATAATCAACGCTTTTGCCGGCACCGGCGTCGCCGGATACAGCGCCGGCGGGTCCGCCCCTCCGACCGTCGCCAAGATCAACGGACCCATGGGTATTTACGCCGCGCCTTCGGGCAACATCTATTTCGCCGACACCGAGAATCATTTAATCAGGGCGGTCAATACCTCGGGATTCCTAGTCGACGTGGCCGGAAACCGGACTCAGGGTTTCAGCGGCGACGGCGGACCGGCCACCTTGGCTCAGCTTAATCGGCCCCAAGGGATATTCGTGACGGCTTCGGGGAACATGTACATCGCCGACACGGACAACCACCGGGTCCGCAAAGTGGACGCCTCGGGCGTCATCACCACCGTGGCCGGCAACGGAACGGCCGGGTATTCCGGAGACGGCGGAGCGGCCACCTCGGCCAGCCTGAAAAAGCCGACGGGCGTATTCGCGGACGGCAACGGCAATCTTTTCATCGCCGACCAGGACAACCATCTGGTTCGGATCGTCTGCGCCCAGGGCGGGAAGATCAGCACCTTGGCCGGCACGGGGTCGGGCGGATTCAACGGCGACGACCAGCCGGCCATAACGGCCAAACTCAGAAATCCTTACAGCGTGGTTATGGCCGCCCAGCGAGGCGGCCGGAAGATATTTATCAGTGACACCGGGAACAACCGGGTGCGGCTGCTCACTTTTGAAATAGATCGGGAACTTTATTGAGCGAACTCGCCTGGAGCGACAGGAATGGATGGATCGACCGCTAAAAGCTTGTCAAGGCCGCAACCCCGTAATCTGTCTTATTGGCGGCCTGGATGCCCGCCGGCTCGGGAATGACGTTAGTTATTATAGCTCATTTACCCGAAAGCTCGACCTCGACGCGCCGGGTTCCCGCTTTCGCGGGAACGACGGTTTGGGTATTTCGGGCGAAAACAACCATCAAGCCTCATCGACCCGGATTTTCATTTTGAGGTTGCGCCTTAAGAGGCATGAATGTTCCGGCGCAAGAATGAATCCATACTCTATCGGCCAAACAGAAAGAATCGGAAAATGCCACCGTTCACTGACAGGTTCCGCAACCCCCAAAGATTCGTCTTGACAAGCCCATGGGCTGAATTTACGGTTGGACATATTTCCAGAAGGCGGCGTGATCCAAATGCTCAATCCCAATATCAGGCGTCCCATCGGTCTTGATATCGGCAACACCGATGTTTACGCGGCCCAAATCCAGGAAGGCCGGCGAGGATTTCTGGTCAGGGAGTTGATGCATGTCAGGATCGCCGGGCCGGGCGAGGCCGGCCCGGCCGACGACGAGGCCCTGGGCGTTGCTCTGCGGGAGATCGCGGCCAATGAGGGTTTTTCCGGGAAAAGGGCCGTGGCCCACCTTCCCTCCCATGATATTTTCAGTTTCCCTTTGAGTTTTCAAATCAACGAGGGGGAGGGTCTTGAAGAAGCCATCCTCCGGGAATCGCTGGAGTTTCTGCCTTTCCCCATGGAAGAGGCCGTTATGGACTATCCTTCGGTCGTGGCCCCGGCCGAAGGCGGGGACGGGGAATACAAGGCCACCGTGGTCGCGGCCCGGCGGGCCGACATCGAGCATTATCTGACCATTTTGGAAAAAGCCGGCTTTGTGGTCGAGGCCGTGGATTTCCAGGTGTCCTCGCTGATCCGCCTGCATAATTATCTCCATGAAAGCGGCCGGAACCCCATCGTCTTGTGCAACGTGGACGAAACGCGGAGTCAGGTTTCCGTGGCCACCAGGAACAGCATCCTGGCCCAGCTTGGGGTGAAATGGGGGACGGAGAGGCTGACCAGCAAGGTCCAAGTCAACTTGGGATCGGACGAACGGCAAGCCCGGATTCTCCTGAAAAACTTCGGCCTGGTCTATGAGAACCGGGAAAGCTTTATGCAAATCGCCGACGAAGAACTGAGAAACACGGCCCGGGTCATCCACCAGATTTTGGTCCCGCTGATAGAGGAATTGATATACGAACTGCACAAGATCACCGGTTATGTGAGGGCTGAGGAGGATTATGCGTTTTTTGACGGGATGTATCTGTACGGCCAGGCGGCTTTGATTCGCGGCCTGGAGCATTATTTGGCGAAAAGACTCAACATCCGGACCGCGCCGGTGAACCCCTTGGAAAAATTTTTGCCTTTGGAAGGCGGGTCTTGGCCCGACCCTTCGGAAGGTCCGCCTTTTGCCCTGGCCTTGGGCCTGGCCATGAGAACGGTCAGATGGCTTTAAGGGACATCAGTCTGATCCCGACGGCTGTTATCGAGCGGCGTTATATACACCGGCACCTTGGCTTCTGGTGCGGGTGCCTGATCGGTTGGCTCGGATTGGCGGCCGGGATTTATCTGTATCTCAGTTTCAGTCTTTCAGCGGAGGCCCGAACCGCGGCCGGACTTGCCGAGGCCCAGGCCCGGGTGGAGTCGGCCGTTAAAGAGATTACCCGGATTCAGGCGGAACTGGATCGGATTCGGCTGGAACAGTCCCTTCTCGACGCCGCGGCCTCTTCCCCGCCTTATTCCCTGGTTATATGGCGGCTGGCCCAGGCCGTCAACAATAACACCTGGCTGGTCCAACTGACCGTGGACCGCCGAGAAGATCCAAAACCGGGTACAGCGGTCCAGATGGTCGGATACTCTTACTCGAACGACCAATTGGGTGATTTTCTGGACCGGTTGTCCACCGACCGGATGTTTGGTTCGGTGGTGCTCAAATACTCCAGGGAAGACACCATGACCCAGGTCGAGGCAACTGGGGGGAAAAAGAGCCGACAGGTCCAATTCCAGATAAATTGTGAGATCCCTGGAGGGTAATCTATCAGTCATTGGCGGTCCGGATTCCCGCTTGCGCGGGAATGACGGTCCTAACTAGTTGTCATTCCTGCGAAAGAATGAATCAGCTTTCGTCGGTCGGACAGAAAGAGTCGGGGGATGCCCCCGTTCACTCAATGGTCACCTTGGAGGTTAGGCGCGCGTGCCGGGCAACCTCAAAAAGATCGATTTGGCCTGCTTTCTGACCTTGGTTGTCGTCGGAGTCCTAACCCTGTCCTTGGTTTTGGTTCAGGTCGGACGGCAAAGAAGCCGGGTCCACCAGGCCGCGGAGAGAGTTTCCATGGAGCTGAAGGATTTAGCTTCGGCCGAGGAGACCTTGAAAAAACTGGAGACCGCCTTGGCGGCCACCCGGACGGATTTGAAGAGTTTGAAGGAACGAGTGCCGGACCCCGGAGAAATCGGGGGCTTCCTCAAACAGGTCCATTCGAATATGCAGAGGAGAAATATCCAACTAATCAGCCTCCAGCCCCAGGCCCCCCTGGAAGAGCAAGTCTACCACCGAATACCCATCCGGATGATGTTCCAGGGGGCCTTTGTCGACATCCACCGTCTGCTCCATGATCTGGAGACCATGAACCGGGTCCTGGTGGAGGAGAATCTCAACATCACCCGGCCGGATTTGAATAAGGATTGCCAGGTCGATTTGACGGCCAGCGTCTTTGAGCGGAAAGAACCGGCTTCCAAGTAGCCGAAGTGAATCGCTGCCCGCGCGGGGGAGCGGTTTGAAACAAACCAAGTAGTCGAGGAAAATGGGTTGGCGCCTCAGGACAAGAGCAAGCGGGTCAAGAACTGCATCGTAGTCGGCTTGGTCCTAGTCGCGATGATCGTGGCCTATTTCCAGTTCTTTCACGGGAAAGGCCGGCCCCAGGCCGGATTGGAACCTGTTCCAGCGGCTACGGGCAGGATCGACCTGTCTCAGCTCGGGGAACCGGCCCGGATCAAGGAATCCAGGTCCGAGTGGTCGGCTCCGGGGCCCTACCATCCCCTGGACCGGGACATCTTCGCCCCGGTCAAAAAAGAAGTCCGGGAGCAATCCCAGGCCCCGACCGAGACCCGGATGGAAACAACCGCGCCGCCCCTGGACCTGGCCCTGGCCCTCCAGGGCACCATCGTCACTTCGTCCAAACGGCTGGCCATAATAAACGGGCAGTTTCTCCGTCTGGGCGACTCGGTGGGCGAATACGAGATCGTGGGGATAGAAAAGAACCGGGTGCTCCTGGCCCAAGGCGACCGACGCTGGGAACTGAAATTGGGGGGACCATGACCAGGCCGGCGGTTATAATAGCGGTTCTGGCCCTGGCCGCCGTGGTTTTCCTGGCCGGCTCGGCCCCGGCCCAGCCCCCGGAAGAGCCGAAAAAACCAAGTGAAGTTGAGCTGAAGGCCCTGCTGGAAAAGCTGTTGGCCCCGAAAAAACCGGGTGAGGAAAAACCCGAAACAATCGACCTCAAGACCTACTATGAGCGCCTGAGCGGTCAGGAGGAGAAGAAAGAGGAAGAGACCGCCCCGCCGGCGCCCGCGGCCGAACCCTTCGGCCCGGAACCGCAATTGGCGGTCAACGTGGACCGGGACGGTTTGATCAGCTTGAATTTACTCAATGTCAACCTCCGAAAGGCCCTGTCGGCGCTGGCCATGAAGACCGGGATAAATATAGCGGCCTCGTCGGAGGTGACCGGGAACGTCTCGGTCAACCTTCATCGGGCCGGTCTGAGCCAGACCATCGAGGCCTTGAGCATGGCCGGGGGATTCGCCTGCCAAAAACGCCGGGACCTCTATTACGTGTACAAGCCCAAGGAAGCTCCGGACCCTCAGGCTCGGCGGCTGGTGATGAAGCTGTTCAAGCTGAAATACGCTGAGGTCGATAAGGTCCAGGAAGTCTTGGACGCCCTTCCCGGCCTGCGCCTGGTCAAGGTCCATGAACCGACCAGGACCTTGATCGTGGAAGACACGCCGGAGAACATCAAGAAAATAGAGCTTATTTTAGAATACTGGGACGCTAAACCCAGACAGGTCATGATCGAGGCCAAGCTTTTGGAAGTGGCCCTGACCGAAGACATGGCCATGGGGGTGAACTGGTCGACGATATTAGGCGATTTCCGCCTGGGCACCGGCGGATTCACCACGGCGACCATGCCCACGGCCGAGGGAGTGTCGCCGGTGCCGGCGGCAGGTTCGGGCGTCTTCGCCAACTTGATTACCGGGGCGGGCCAAAGCGGGGAACTGAAGATCGCCTTGGACGCCTTGCGGACCAAGACCAGGGTCGAAACCCTGTCCACGCCCAGGCTTCTGGCCATTCACGGCAAACAGGCCAAGGTCCAGGTTGGAGGCAAACAGGGGTACAGGGTCAGCGTGGTGGCGGAAGGCGTGGTCAGTGAAGACATCAGGTTCATCGACACCGGGACCATCCTCGACATAACGCCGTATATTGACAATGAAGGCAACGTCCTGCTCAACGTGACTCCCAGCATCAATTCGGCCAGGATCGAGGCAGGCATCCCCGTGGTCAACACCACGGTGGTGACCACCTGGCTTCTGGCCAAGCACGGGGAGACGGCCTTGATCGCTGGGCTGATCCAAGATTCCAAAACGAAAAATCGGGAAATGGTGCCTTGCCTGGGGAACATTCCCGGCTTGGGACTGCTCTTCGGCCGGACAGTCAAGGGAATCGGCAAATCCGAACTGGTGGTCCTGATCACGCCCACCATCATCGATCTGGACCCGGAGGGGACCGGCCGGTCCGCCCAGGAAGCCATAGACCGGGCCAAGGAACTGGAAGAACGGCTCCAGCGAGAGCCCTTGCCCTTGAAGGAACAGCTCTGGGAGATGATCCCATGACAAATGGCTACCCGGCGGGCCTCGGAGCCCGGGTCAATACGGCGGCCGCCGCCGGCGATAAAAAACGGTTCACCGGCCCCAGCCGTCCGATGTTTTTGCTCATCGTCCTGGCCGCCCTGATCCTGCCGGCCGCGGCCGCTCAGGCTGGGAACCCGGGCGCGCAGACAAAGAACCTGATCAGCGTCAACTTTATCGATGTGGACATCCGCAGCGCCCTTTCGGCCCTGGCCATGGAACAGGAGATCAACATCGCCTGCGCCCCGGAAGTTTCCGGCAATATTTCCGTCCACCTCAATCAGGCCACCCTGGAGGAGACGCTGGAGGCCCTGACTTTGGCCGCCGGAGTGGAGTACGAAAAGCGGGACGAAATATATTTTGTGTACAAACCCAAGGAGGCCAGGGAGCCTCAAGCCGAAAGGCTTCAGATTAAGGTTTTCGAGCTGAAGTACGCGGAACTGGATAAGGTCCAAGAAATCCTGGACGGCATCCCCGGCCTCAGACTGATTAAGACCCATGAGCCTTCCAAGACGGTTATCGTTGAGGACACCCCGGAAAATATCGCCAAGGTCGCAAGGATCGTCACTTTCTGGGACAGCCGGCCCCGGCAGGTCATGATCGAGGCCAAAATCCTGGAGATTGACCTGACCGAGGACATGTCCATGGGGGTGAACTGGTCGGCGGTGCTGGGGGACGTCAGGATAGGCACGGGCAGCTTCAGTTCGGCCGCCATGCCCACGGCCCAGGGCCTCTCGCCGGTGCCGGGCACTGGGGCCGGGGTTTTCGGCAACGTGATCACCGGAGCCGGGACCGCCGGTGAGTTCCAGGCCGCCCTGGATGCGCTGGAGACCAAGACCAGGATCGAGACGCTCTCCACGCCCAAGATTTTGGCCATACACGGCAAACCGGCCAAGGTCCAGGTAGGCGGTAAACAGGGTTACAAAGTCAGCGTGGTATCGGAAGGGGTGGTCAACGAAGACATCAGGTGGATCGACACCGGGACCATTTTGGAAATCACGCCCTATATCGACGCCGATAACAACATCCTGCTCAACGTGACCCCCAGCATCAATTCGGCCAGGATCGAGGAGGGTATCCCTGTGGTCAATACCACGGTGGTGACTACCTGGCTTCTGGCCAGGGACGGGGAGACGGCCTTGATCGGGGGGCTGATCCAGAACACCCGGACCAGGCGGAACCAAGCCGTGCCCTGCCTGGGAGACGTCCCCGGCTTGGGATTTCTTTTCGGCCGGACCGTTCGCGGCACGGGCAAGTCCGAACTGGTGGTCCTGATCACGCCGAAGATTCTGGAGCCACCGGATGAAGCCGCCGCGAAGGCCTTGGAAAAAATTAGAAAATTGGAAGAAACGATGGAAGGTCAAGCCCCCGGCCCATTTTAACCCGCCCTGTCACCTGAGGACGGCCAGGTTCCGTTAACTTACCGGCAACATCTTCCCAGGATTGTTAAAAAATAGTTCGGCAAGTCATGACCGGAAAAGCGCGGACCAAGCTCCTTTTGAAACCGCCGGAAAAACATGATCGCGCCCGTAAACGGTCGATGATTTGAAAAAGAGGTGAGCTTTTTTCTATTATAATACTAAATTGATACTAAGTTGCCTTCAAACCAAGTTTATCCGAAGGTCATTGCTTCGTCATCCCGCCGCGGCGGGATGACGAAGCAATCTCTTTAATTTCAATGGATTGCTTCGGTCCGTCCGCGACGAACCTCGCAATGACCTGATAGTTTCTTTATTCTATGTATGAAGGCAACTTAGTATCATTCGTAATGGTTCAATATCTCAACGACCTTGTCGGAGGCCAGCTCGCGGTAAGCGTCATGGTCATCGACTGTAACCGGGGCCTATCTGCAAGCCCCCAGGCATCGGACGGCCTCCAGTGAAAACCGCCGGTCCTTGTTGCTTCCCTTCACTTTGACTTTCAACTCCCACTGAAGCCGCTGGAGGCTTCCTTGGCGCCCCGGACAAAACAGGCCGTGCCGAGGCAGCTCTGGATGGTGCGCCAGACTCGGCGAACCATGGTGAAAAATGAGTAAAAAGTGACCACGCCGAAAACCACACTCCCGGGCAGTCCCAGCCATCGAGCCATGTACTCCTGGCGATAATAGGGGAGCTAGCCGCAGACTGCCTGGGTCTATTGTAAACAGGGATGAGCGAACCGGGGCTGCCTCGGTTTCAGTCAAAAATTTTGTCCACCCCGACCCTCATCTCGTCGGTTATGCCGGCTGATCGGCTCTCCACAATGACTTCAGCCAAAAGCCGTTCTCCAACACCGGTTAAGCCCGTGGAAATTCTCGTCGGAAAGACCAGTTAGCGAGGCAAGCCTTTGCGTGGTCCACGGAAGCTGGGTTGAAATCGTTTGTAATATTGGCTGAGATTGAATAGAATATTTGACCGAAATAAGAAAATCAGCCGGATTGCAAGTATGATGGAAAAGACTCGCCAGGAAATTATCATCAAGGCCGTCGAATCCTTTGCCGAAAGGGTGGTGATTATTTCAGTCGATCACCGGATTTTGGCCGCCGCCGGACGTTTTTCTGGTCAGAATCCCGGACAACTGACCGGCAAGTCCTGTCACCAGGTCCTGGCCGCCAGAGAGTCGGTGTGCGAGGACTGCCATTTGGAAAAGATTTTCCAGACCGGTCGTCCGGCCGTCCGCCAGGTGGCTTTCTACGAGGATTCAACCAAAAAGGTTCTGTCCCGCCATCTTTTTCCGGTATTTGACGGTCGAAAGGTCGAAGCCGTGGCGGTCGTCGATCTTGACCCCAGGCACTTCAGTGACCGGAACTCAGAAACTTCCAGCGCCAATGCTTTCCTGAAAAACCTGATTATGAGTTCCGTGGACGGGGTCATCGCATCGGACATGACCGGACGTATTTTGATCTTTAACGAAGCCGCCAGTCAGATTACGGGCTACGACCAGGAAGAAGCCTTGACCGAGTTGGACATCCGGGAAATCTATCCGGCGGACAAGGCCCGGGAAGTCATGCATCTGCTCAGAAGCGACGTTTACGGCGGCAAGGGCAAACTGAAGGCCTATCGGGTCGATCTGCTGCGCAAGGACGGAACGACCGTCCCGATCAATCTGTCCGCGGCCATCGTCTATGATCACGACGAGGAAGTGGCCACGGTGGGTTTTTTTTATGACCTCCGGGAGAAACTGCGGATGGAGCGCGAACTCCAGGAGACTCAGGTTCAGTTGCTCCAAGCGGCCAAGATGAGTTCCCTGGGCAAGCTGGCCGCGGGCGTGGCCCATCAGTTGAACAATCCCTTGGGCGGTATTGTTTTATATACCCAACTCCTTATGGAGGAGTATAACCTCGATCCGGCGGCGGTCCAGGATCTCAAGAGAATCATCGAGGATGCCGAAAGGTGTCAGAACATCGTCCGGGAACTCTTGGACTTCGCCAGGCAGTCGACCCTGGAACTGAGGCAGAATGACATAAACCGGGCCATCCGGCGGACCATTTTCCTCTTGGAGAATCAACCTCTCTTCAAGGGGATCGACATCGTGACCGAACTGGACCCCGACCTGCCCCTGGTCCCTTCGGACATCCAGCAGCTCAACCACGTCTTCATGAACCTGATCCTCAACGCGGCCGAAGCCATGGACGGTCAGGGCGTCCTGACCATCAAGACCAGGGTTTCGTCCTTGGGCGACCGGGTCTGTATCGAGGTTTCGGACACCGGTCCGGGCATCCCCAACGACGTGCTCCCCCACATTTTCGATCCTTTTTTCACCACCAAGGAGGAAGGCCAGGGCACCGGACTGGGGTTGAGCGTGAGTTACGGCGTGATCGAAAATCACAAGGGCCGGATCACGGCCTGCAGCGCCCAGGGCCAAGGGGCCTCTTTTCAGGTCGAGCTGCCCCTCAAGCAGCCCGGTTTGGACCGGGAATCGGAATGACCGAACCGGAGAGATCCGCCACCATAATGATCGTGGATGACGAGCGGGACATCCGCGACGGGGCCGAACGCATTCTGGCCCGGATGGGCCACGAGGTGATCAAGGCCGCCCGGGGCGAGGACGCCCTGGCCATGTTGAGACGAAAACCAGCCGATGTGGTCCTGTTGGACCTGAAGATGCCCGGCTTGGACGGACTCGAAGTTCTGGAACACATCCGCGCCGCCCATCCCGAAACCCTGGTCATGATTGTCACCGGGTACGCGACCATCGAGACGGCCATTGAGGCCATGAAGAAGGGCGCTTACGATTTCATGACCAAGCCCTTTCGGCCGGATCAGCTCCGTATTGTGGTCGGCCGGTGCATCGAACACATCAGGCTGCGCGAGGAGCGGGACCGTCTCAGCGCCGAACGGGAAAGAGGCCTCTGGGTCATCACCACGGAAAAGAGCCGGCTTAAAACCGTGGTCGACAGCATTATCGCCGGTCTGCTGATCATCGAACGGGACAAACGGGTCGTTATGTGCAATCCGGCTTTTTACCAGATGGTCGGCATAGGTCCGGAAGAGATCATCGGGACGTCGATTGAAGACCATCCCAAACTCAAAACCGTCAACGAGCTAATTGACGAGGTCCTCGAAGGCCGGACCGGGATCAGCGGCGTGGTGACCAGGGAGTTTGAAATCCCCGGAGATCGGCCCACATATATCCGGGCCAGCGTGAACAGGGTTCTCAGCGAAACCGGGAAGACTCTGGGCCTGGTGGCCGTTTTGCGCGACGTGACCTATATCAAGGAACAAGAAAAAGAAAGGGCCGCTTATGTGGCCATGTTGACCCATGAGCTGCGCTCTCCCCTCAGTTCGGTCGACACCCAGCTCCACGTGGTCCTGAAAGGTTTGACCGGCCAACTGCCGGAAAAACAAAAAGAAATGTTGGGTCGAATCAAGACCCGCATCGGGGCCGTGATAGATATGATCAATAGCTTATTGGACTTATCTAAAATAGAGGCCGGACAGTTCGTTCAAGAGAAAAAGCCGTTCGACCTCAATCCCATCATCGAAGACACCGTGGAAATGATGCGTTCCCAGGCCGCCGATCAGGGCAAGGATTTAAACATCGACCTGGACCCGAACCTGCCCCGGATAGTGGGCGACCCGAACAGCCTCAAGGAGGTGGCGGCCAACCTGATCAGCAACGCCGTCCGTTACACCCTGGACGGGGGACGGATCGAAGTGAGCACCAGGGCGGAGAATGGTTGCGTTTTGCTTCGAGTGGCCGACAACGGGGTAGGTATCGCCCCGGAACACCTGGAAAAGATTTTTGAACGGTTCTTCCGGGTCAAAAACGAAAAGACGCGGCACGTGGTCGGGACGGGCTTGGGGCTGCCCATTGTCAAGGCCATCATCGAGAATCATCAGGGGACCATCACCGTGGAAAGCCGGCCGGGCCGGGGCAGCGTTTTTTCGGTCAGGCTGCCGATTATCACCTGACCGGTCCGGAGGATTACAGCCGGAGTCGACTTGGGGGCTAAGACTCGATGATTTACAAGCTGGCCAACGGAGAGACCATCGATACGTCCAAGGACCTGACCTTTGACGAACGGAACATAGTCCAAAAGATGATGATTTATGAATACATGAACGTCAGCCTGGAAGAGTTTCAGCGCCGCTGGCGGACGCCTTCCTGCCCGATCTGGCGGGGCCGGGCCACCCTGTCCGCTCCCAGCCCGGCGGCCAGGATTCTTCTGGACCTCGAAGCCAAGATCAAAAAAAAGCAGAGGAAAAAGCCACAGCCCAAGACGGGCGAGGATTAAGGACCCCGGTTAATTAGTCAATAATCCAGAGAAAAATCTTCAAGGCTTGACCGTGGCGGACAGAAGGCGGTTCCGGCGGACGACCAGGCCGCGTTCAAGAAGACCCTCCATGGTTTCCCGATACCGGCCCTCATAATCCCCGTCGAAATAGAAGTCCACCGTCTCTTTGAACCAGTGGGTGTTCATCAAATAGGACAGGAAGCCGGCTTCCTCCAGGTCCGGGTACATAAGCAGAGTATAGATAGTGATTTTTTTAAGGAGATCCTGGCCGATCTTTTTGCGGTCGGCCAGCATCTCGGCGACCAGTTTTTCGGCCCGGGCCAAGGCTCCTTTAAAATCGGCAAAAGGCGGACCGTGGCCGGGATAGACCATGGCGACATCCAATGAAGCCAGGCGGTTCAGGGATTCGAGCTGGGAGAACAAGGTTCGAGTGCCTTCAACCCGCTCGGTCATGACGGCCAAGCCGTTTTCCCAGAGAGTGTCCGAGGATATAAGTATTTTGCCTTGGCGGTGGTACAGGACGATTCCATCGGAGGAGTGGCCGGGGGTGTGGATGACCTCGAACCGGTGCGGGCCGACGGCCAGGACGTCGCCGTCTTCCAGGCCCGCGGTGCATTCGAAAAACTCGGCTTCCTGGCGATAGTAGCGCCACCAGGCGGCCCAGTCGTCGCCGGTGTCGATGAAGTGCTTGCCCAGGCGGTGGAGGGCGATCTGGCAGCCGGACCGGTCCTGGATGATCCGGTTGCCGCCCACATGGTCGCAGTGGATATGGGTGTTGACGATCAGGGCCGTCTCGGTCAAGTCCACGCCCACGGCGGCGATTAGGGCCTCGGTCTCGGCAAAACCCCGCAGATAAGCCGTATCTATGAGCACCGGCGGCCGGCCGCGATAGACGAAATGGTTGCCGTTAAGAAAACCTCGTTCGATGAAGAACAGGTCCGGAAGAATTTCCACGGGCAAAGGCGGTCTCCCTCAGGGTTTGATCGGCGTATATAACCGGTGGCCGTTACGGCAAATCAAACCCCGGTCGACCAGACCTTGCAGGATTTCCAGGTATTTTTCCCGGTATTGCCCGCTGAAATCGAGATCGACCGTTTCCTTGAACCAGCCCTCGATCATGAGCCGGGGGAAAAACCGGGCTTCCTCGACCGGGCCGTGGGTCAGCAGGGTGTAGACGAAAAGTTTTTTAAGCAGGTCCTGTCCGGCCTTGGTCCGGTCGGTCAGATAGGTTTCCAGTCTTTGACGGGCTTTGGTTATGGCCGCGGGGGCGTTGGTGAAGGGCGGGCCGTGACCGGGAAAGACCGCCCGGATGTCCAAGGAAGCCAGACGGTCGAGTGTTTCGAGATGGGTGAACAAGGTCCGGCTGCCTTCGACCGGCAGATTGAGGGCCGGCATGTCGTCCTGGAACAGGGCGTCAGAAGAGAGGAGAATTTTTTCCTGGGGATGATAAAGGGCGATCAAATCGGCGGCGTGGCCGGGGCAATAGACCACCCGAAACTCGTGGGGGCCGACAGCGACTATTTCACCATCCTCCAGGGCCCGGTTGCATCGGAAAGAAAAGTCTTCCGGCCCCTGATAGTAGCGCCACCAGGTGGCCCAGTGGTCTTTAGCGTCGACAAAATGTTTGCCGATGCGGTGGAGGGCGATGTCGCAGCCGGAACGATCCTGAATGATCCGATCGGCCCCCACGTGGTCGTAATGAGCATGGGTGTTGATGATCAGGCCGACCCGGCTTGGGTCCACGCCCACGGAAGCAATGAGGGCCAAGGTTTCCCCATATTCGCGGACATGGCCGCTGTCAATTAGAATAGGCTTACGGTCGCGGTAAGCGAAATGGTTGCCGTGGAGCAGGCCCCGCTCGATGAAAAAAAGATCGGGGAGAATTTCCAGTCCGGTCAAGTCAACACCTTCATAAAGCTAATCAAATCCGGCCGGAGGCGGCTAAAAATGATGGTCCTGCTTTCTTTTTTCCCACAGCTCGACGGCCAGTTTGCGCATGTCGTCGACTGAATCGAGTTCGTCGACGATCTCGACGCCCAGGAGTGTTTCGATGGCGTCCTCGAGGGTGATCAGACCTTCGGTCCCGCCGTATTCGTCCACGACCAGAAAGATATGCTCGCGCCTTAGAATAAACTCGTCCAAGGTGGCGGCCACCGACTTGGACTCGGGCACCACGTGAATGGGGTTGGCCAGATGCTTAAGGGACTCTTCGGCCCGGCCCTGGGAATAAGCCTGATTGATCTGATAGCGGCGGACCAGGCCGGTGATATCGTCCATATCCCGGTCGAAGATGGGGATGCGGGAAAAGCGCATGGTCGTATAATTGGTTAAAACCTCCCCCACGGTCATTTTTTCCGGCAGAGCGAACATGACCGCCCGAGGAGTCATGACGTCCTTGGCGTAAATAACATTGAGCCTGAGGAGGTTTTTGATGATCCGCCGCTCGCGGTCGAGCAGCTCCCCTTGGTCCTTGCCCATTTCGGCCGAGACGATCATTTCCTCGCGGGTGATCTTGACTCCCTCCCTTTTGCCGGCCAAGAGGCGGACCAGGGCCTGAACACCGATGGCAAAGGGAAAAGTTATAATTATCAAACCTTTAATCATATAAGCCGCAATCGGAGCCAGGCGTTTCCAGAAGATTACCCCGATAGTCTTGGGGATGATTTCGGAAAAAACCAGAATACAGAAGGTCAGAATTCCGGAAGCCAGAGCCACCCACTGGCTGCCGAAAACGTGCAGGGCCTGCGCGCCCACCCCGGCGGCGCCGACGGTGTTGGCCACGGTGTTGACGGTCAGAATGGCCGCCAGAGGTAAGTCGATGTTTTTCTTGAGATTCCTCAGAAGAAGGCCGCTGCGGTGGCCGTGATTGACCATGACCTCGATATGGGAGTAGGTGACTGAAAGAATGACGGCTTCGAGCAAAGAGCAGATGAAGGAAACGAAAACGGCCAGACAAAAAAAGAGGACCAGGAAAGTCATGGAAAAATAACCTGCGGATTCATTGGTTGTTTTCTGATCATCGCCTAGTCGATTTCGGAAACACCGTCATCCCGTCCGCCGATCTCCCAAACGGCTATCGGGACCAAGGGTATCCAATCGTGTTCTTGGTTGTCACCGTAACTTTGGTGATAGAAGATGGTTCTTTGGATTCGGCCGTGCGGATAAACCAGGGCTTCGATCCGGCAGTGAAGCGAATGAAACCGATCGTGATCGATCACGGGCCGAATCATTGAACTGAAGGCCGACGGGGTAAAAAAGAGCAAACCTCGCACGCCGGCGAAAGAAATTTCCAGGTTGAGGCAGCCGTCGGGGAAATGGGTGGCCTGAAGAAGACCCCGGACTCGAGCGTAGCGGTAAGCCAAATCGGCCAGGTCTTCGGGCCGGGAGACCAGGGGGGCTTTGGCCTCGATCAATCCGCTCATGGCTTCGAAGAGGAGGTGAATCGGGGCCCGACGCCTCCCGGGAGACGGGTCCAAACCGACTTCCATCCTGCCCTTTTTTTCGCTGGCGGTGGTTGAGAAATAGACATAAGGCCTTCCGCTCAGGCCGGTTAATTCTTCAAAAATGTGCTCCACCGCCTGCGGGTCCAGGTAGAGATAGGGCGGACGAATCCACTCCTGTTTCCGGGCCAGGAGTGCGGAAAGGTTATCCAGAATGGTTTGAAGCTGGTTGGTCATCGGCCTTGATAAAAAAATTATAGCACGTATTTTGAAAGGGTAAACCTTTTAAATCCGGAACCAGGTCTGGCGGTCCTTCGGCGGGGGTCATTTCGGGACGATCCGGGCGGTTATAAAAGAAGAGTGGATTTCATCAAGGATAAGGATAAACTCCCGCTCGTTCAAGGTGAACCGAAGACTTTGTCCCAGTCTGACCGTCTCCTTAATCAATTTTTCCTCTTGGATCAGGTTGATCTGGAGGTCGGCCTGTTTGGCCGTTCGGTAGATTTCCAAACAGGTCAGGACCAGTCTCTGATCAAATAGGATGCGGGAAGAATGGAGGCGAACGGTGATCCGGCCGGCTTCTTTCTCTTCGGTCCGGCCGGCCTCAGGCTCGGCCAAAGGGGAAGAGGCCTGGGCTTGTTTCAACTCCTCCTTGAGCCGGTGGATTTCCACGGCCAGGGATTGGTTGAGTTTTTCCTTGGCTTCCAGGTTGGTTTCAAGCCGTTTGATTTTGGGTTCAAAACTCCGCCGGCCCTGGTCGAAACTGAAGTAATAGACCAGGGCACACAGCCCGATCAGGGCGGCGATTCGGACTATATTTTCCTTACGCACCGCTCGGCTTTCGGCCTCTAGGCCGAAGATTCGATCATGCGGGCCGGCAGTCGGCCCTCGGCCGCTTGGTGCAGCGCGCCGAGAACGTCTTCCCGGGCGATGATCCCCACAAGACGGTCGTTTTCGACCACGGGAAAGCTTTTATTCCTGGTGTCGATCATCAGTTGGAGGATTCTGGTCAGAGGGGTCTCCGGGTCCACGATCCGGACGTCCCTGGTCATGACGGTGGAAATGCTCTTGCTCATGAGGTTCTGATAGGGCGGGACCTTGACCTTGTCGGTGAAGACAAAAGTTTTGAGCAGGTCGAGCTTGGTGACCATCCCGATCAAGCGCCCTTCCGGGTCGATTACGGGCAGACCGTTGAAATCGTGCTTTTCAAATATTTCTTCGGCGGCCTTGAGTTGAACTTCCCCCCGAACAGTCATTAGGTCGGTGGTCATGACATCCCGGACCTGATAATAGATGAAATCATACATGGCGAATTCCCCCGCTCCGGCCGAAAAAGATCAAATGGTTCGCTTGGTTTTGCGGTCGTGATTTTTGACTAGTCGGAATAAATTTCTCTCCTGTTTTCTCGTAAGTCAACCATATAATGGAGCTTGCTGCATTTGGCCTTCAGCTCCTCGGTCAGCCCGGAGAGCTGATGGCGGTCAATCCCATAAACGCGGATATACACCCGCCGATAGCCTTCTTCAACCCGATCGTATGAAGTCAGAATGCTGGCCATGCGGCCGCCGTACCGCCTGATTATGTCGGTCAGTTCCTTGATCGAGCCGGGCCGGTCTTCCAGGGTCAGCCCGTATTGAACGCCTCGGCGCCCCAATCCGGTCAGGGAAATCATGGCCTGGAACAGGTCGTGTTGGGTTATAACCCCGATGATGTTCCCTTGATAATCGACCACCGGCGCGGAGGAAATCTTGTTTTGAGAAAGAACCTCGGCGGTCTCTTCCAGGGTGAAATCGAAGGGCACGGTTACGGGGTCTTCCGACATGATTTCCCCGACCTTGATCTTGGAAAGGAGAAAGACCAGTTCGTGGATTTCCAGCGTGGTCACGTCCGAAGCCGAGGCCCTTTTGAGGTCGCCGTTGGTGAGAATCCCGACCAGCCGACCGTTCCTGGTAACCGGCAGTATCCGGATATCGTGCTCCTTCATCAGGTCGGTCGCATCGCTCATGGAAGCATCCACGTCAATCGTGACCACTTTCGCGCTCATCCAGTCTTTGACTAACATCTTATCACACGCTCAGCCGCTGAAAACAAGGATCATATTAGATGAAGATCATCCTATCGACCGGGAGACGGCTCATTGGGCGTCCACCCGAAAGGGATTGACGCTTAAAACGGGCGAAGAAGATTTTTTGATGACCTGTTCGGCTACACTGCCGAAAAGAACCCGTTCGATACCTTTTCGGCCGTGGGTGCCCATAATAATCAGGTCGATCTTCTCCTGGCCGGCGTAATTGAGAATCTCTTCGGCCGGGTCGCCGGATACGACCTTGGCTCTGACCTGCCGCCGCGGGAAAACATTCTCCAGGAACTCGGACAGTTTCCTTTCAGCGCCCCGAATAATCTCGGCTTCAAAGGTCTTGATCGCCGGGTTGGGCACGTACAGACCGGCGTAGTGTTCCATGACCCTGGCTACAAAGATAATATGGATTTCCGAGTCAAACTTGTCGGCCATCCTGATTACGTAAGGCGAAATCTTGGTGGATGTTTGGGATAGATCGACCGGAAAGAGAATTTTTTTGAACATGTGGCTGTTTCCCTCCTTTATTTTATTTGGGCTGGTCGAACCGGAGCAATAATCAACACAGACTTCCAGTTCAAAACCCCGGGTCAAACCAGCGCCTGATTTATTATAAATTATATCTCAAATCCGGTTCGGCAGACACTTCAGGGCTGGAGCCATAACTTATTCATATAGTTAGAGTAAACCCAAGTGTCGCCGGGAGCGGCCGACACCTCCGCCCCGGCGGGCCGTTTGAAAAAGAAAATCCGCTTAGGAATTCGCTTTAGCCGTCAGTAACGAGCCCGGCGGCAATCCCGGCCATGGCGATTCGGGTGAACCAGCCTTTAATACTCGTACCAGCCGCCCTTGGTCTTTCGCCCCAGCCGCCCGGCCTTGATCATGTTCTTGAGCAAGGTCGGCCGATTCCATTTGAGCTCCTTGTTCAGTTCCTGGGCGAAATATTGGGCCACGAAATCACAAATGTCCACGCCGGTCAAATCCATGAGCTCAAAGGGGCCCATGGGATAATTCAGGCCCAGTTTGACCGCCTTATCGATGTCCTCCTTCGAGGCCACGCCTTCCTGGAACATCTGAATGGCTTCGAGCATGTGAGGGATCATCAGCCGATTGACGATGAAGCCGGGCGAGTCGATCTTCACTTCCACCGTCTCCTTGCCCATCTTCTTGGCCAGAGCCGCGGTGGTCTGAACGGTTGCATCGTCGGTGAAAAAGCCCCGGATGACTTCAACCAGCCTCATCAGGGGGGCCGGATTGAAAAAGTGCATGCCGACGACTTTTTCGGGCCGTTTCGTGGCCTTGGATATTTCGGTGATGGACATGGACGAGGAATTGGTCGAGAGAATGATTTCCGGGCGGCAGGTTTGGTCCAACTCGGCAAAGACCTTCTTTTTCAGGTCCATGTCCTCGATGACCGCCTCAATGACGAAGTCCACGTCGGCCAAGTCCCGCATCTGGTCAGTCCCCTTGATCCGGCCCAAGATCGCCGCTTTGTCCTCCTCGGTCATTTTGCCCTTGCTCACGCTTTTGGCCAGGAATTTTTCGATGCTGCTCAGCCCGTTGTTGACGTATTTCATGTCGATGTCCCGCATAACCACATCGCAGCCGATGACGGCCGCCATCTGGGCTATGCCGTTGCCCATGGTTCCGGCGCCGACGACACCTATTTTCTTGATTTCCACGCGTCACCTCCTGATGTTCCACTCATTAGCTTAGAATCAACGAACCAAGTTTTCGGGTCGGACCAGTCGGTTTTATTTAAACAATCCGGTCCCGGTCCGGTTATTGACCGATTTTGATTTTCTATTAGTTTTGAGCCATTCTGTCAATTCATTTGTAGCAGACCGGCCGGCACGGCGCGGTCGAAGCCGGATAAATCACCCCCGGACCAGGCGGGTCAAGATTTCCAAATGGGCGGTTTGAGGGAACATGTCGTAAACGGTCAAGTCCGCCGGTTTGAAACCCAGGGAAGTAAACTCGGCCAGGTCGCGGGTCAAGGTCGCCGGATGGCAGGAAAAATAAAAGATCGATTCGGGTTGGAGTCTGGCCAGATATGAAGCCAGACCTTTGGCCCCGGCCCGGGGCGGATCCAGGATGATGACCTCGAAGCGTTCTCCTTGGTCGGCCAGGTTTTGGACGGTTTGGGCCGCTGATCGCCGGATAAAGGAAACGTTCCCGATCTGGTTGAGATTCTGATTCAGCCTGGCGTTGGCCAGGGCCGAGGGATTGTTTTCCACGCCAGTTACTCGGCCGGCGACCGCGGCCAAAGGCAGGGTGAAGTTGCCCAGGCCGCAGAAAAGGTCCAGCACTCGTCCCGGTCGAAGCGCCTTGACCAGGCGCACTGCATCGGCGACCATGATGGTATTCACGGAGGGATTAACCTGAACAAAACTCCCCGGCCAGGCCAGGAGTCGGAGCCCGTGTTCGTCGGAGGAAAGCCAGGTCAGCCCGTGTTCGGGTCTCGGTTTCCGGCCGGACTGGAGCCGCCCGCGGACGGAAAAGAAGGTCCGCTCCGGATCAAGGGGCGCGGGCGGATTGTCGATGATCTTCTTGAGGCCGTCGGCCGGGCGGGCGGGCAGGTCCCAGACAAACAGGAAGCCCTCGGGTCCGGCCAGGACCTCGAGCTGGGTTGGAGCGGGTCGATAAGGAGACATTTCGGCCGTCCATTCGGCCAGGACAGGCAGGATTTCATTTATCGCGGTTTGAAGTTGATAACAGTAAGCCACGGGGATTAGACGCCGGGAGGAAGCCGCGAAGAAACCCAAGGCGAGTTTCCCGTCGGTTGGGGCCGTATGCAGGCGGACGCGGGCCCGGTAGAAGAGGAACGAAGGAGCCGGTTCGAGCCGGGGTCGGATTTTATACCTAAGGACCAATTTTTCCAGGGCCGCTTCGGCTTTAAGATGAAACTGGAGAGGATAGGCCGCGTGCATGAGCTGGCAGCCGCCGCATTCGAGAAACAGCGGACAAGGCGGTCCGATGCGCCGGGGATGGGCTTGAAGGATTTTCAGCGGTTTGGCCTGGAGATAGTCGGTCCGGGCGGACGTGATTTCGGCCTGAACTTCTTCTCCGGGCAGGACTCCGGGCAGAAAGACGATCCGGCCTTCATGACGGGCCAGGCCCAAACCGCCGGCGGCCAGGCGTTCAATGTTCAAGGTAAGAGCCAAGGTTTTTCCTTTCCGTCCGGCCCGGCCGGTTCAAGGTAATGATCCTTAGATAATGTCGCCTGAGCCAATATATTTCAACCGTAACCTATCAGTGAGCCGTGGCCTTTTCGGCCTCTTTCCGTCCGGCCGCGAGGAGTAGACTCCTTCTTTCTCAGGAATCCTCATGCCCTTTAAGGCCCAACCGCGAAATGAAAGTTTGGGTTCCTGGGGCGCGGTTGTTTTCCCGCCCGAGATATCCAAGCCGTCGTTCCCGCGAAAGGGAACCTGGTCTTCGGTCCGGCCATTTTCTGGACCCCTGCTTGCGCAGGGGTGACGGGCGGAGCTTGGGAGCAGGTAAAAAGGTCGGATTCCGTGATCGACTTTCAGATAAATGACGCATAGTTACCACCATCATTCCCGCACAGGCCTGGAATCCAGGCCGTCAATAACCGACAGCTTGCTTTCAACCTGAGTTTTTTGTTGAAAGGTCCGGGTTAAAAGTGATAATCATCTATTTGTTCAGGGTTAACTTATGGAGTCCACGCAGGTTCGGCTGACTATCAATCCGCGCAAGATCGCGTGGCTTAAGTTCGTGCTGGACAGTTACGAGGGTCTGGCTCTCCTGAGAACCCTGGACGCGGCCTCGGGTCGGGTCCTGCTATTGGTGGGCCGCGGATCGGAAAGGGAAACGTCCGAACTTCTGGCGGCGATCCAACGGGAATTGGGCTTGGTGGAAGGCCTCAGCGACGAACTGCCGGTCAGGACGTTCGAGCCGGCGGGGAAAAATCATTTGGACGTCAAGGTTGGGCCACATGGGCAAACAATGTGTTAGCGTCATACTTCTTCTGTTTTGCGCTTTGGTCGTCTCGGGGATGAGTGGTTTCGGCGGCGAGGACGTGCCTAAGCGCATCCCCACCCCGGATCAGAATTTTGAAGTCACGGTGGTCGATCAGGCCGACGTCCGGACCAAGGTGACCATGTTTTCCATCGGCGGCCACACCCTTTTCATCGGCCGGAAGGGAAAGGGGCAGTTGGCCGTGCCTTTCAGCAAGGTCAAACGGGCTGATTTTCGCCTGGGGGACCAGAATCTCGAGGTAATCATCGAGTTGACCGGCGGCGAAAACATAACCCTTCTGGCCGACCGGCACCAGGAATGTTTCGGCCGAACTAATTTCGGCAATTTCAAGATCAAGTTGGGCGACGTCAAGATGGTGACGATCGACCGGCAAATCCTGCCCGAGGCCAAGAACTGACCCGCGGTTAATCCGGAAAAAAATCGAGTCGCCGGCGCGGCGGGGGCGGATATTTGACCATCAGCCGGACGGCGATCATGCCGCAGACGAAACCGCCGATGTGAGCGGTAAAGGCCACGCCGGTTTCCCCGGTCCCTCCTAAATACAGGAATTGAAATAGAAACCACAGCACGAGAAAGACGACGGCCGGAATCCAGACAAAGACCGGGTAAAAAATGATCAGGATCAGGGTCAGGACTTTGGCGCGGGGGAAGAGGATCAAGTAGGCGCCCATGACGCCGGCGATGGCTCCGCTGGCTCCGATCATGGGTTTGGTCGAACCGGGGTCCGTGACGATGTGAACAAGGGTGGCTAAAACTCCGCAAAGAAAATAAAAGAGAATAAAGCGGAAGTGTCCGAGGACGTCTTCGATGTTGTTGCCGAAAATCCATAAAAACAGCATGTTGCCGGCCAGGTGCCACACCCCGCCGTGCAGGAAGATGCTGGTCAGCAAGGTCAGGGCCACCGGGAGGCCGTCATGGGGAAAGGGGTCGGTGAAGGAGGTCAAAGCTTTTGGAATCACCCCGAACTGATAGACAAAAAGGAATTGCCCCTTGGGAGTGAGGCCTAACTGCGCCAGGAACACGATGACGTTGGCGGCGACGATCAGTATCGTCACGAAGGGAAAAATTCTCGTCGGGTTGTCGTCTTTGAGAGGAATCATATTTTGTAGTATACTGATTTATGCTGGAAGAAAAACCTTTTTATCGGTTTTTCGACCAGGGCGGGCCCATGGGGCCGGAGCGATTATCATCGATAATGACGAGGTCTTGCAGACAAAATGATCACGGGTTGTCCGGCGGATCGGAACATGAATCTCGCAGGCGGGTCGACCGCGCTGAAGTATATATATGTGGCCACTTTCGGCTGTCAGATGAACGAGTACGACTCGGAGCGGATGATCCGGCTGATGGCCGGACAGGGCTTCGTCCCGACCGATGATCCCGCTCAAGCCGACCTGATCCTTTTAAACACATGCAGCATCAGGGCCAAAGCCGAACAGAAGGTTTACAGCCTTCTGGGCCGTCTCCGTCCCCTCAAGGAAGACAAGCCCCACTTGATCATCGGCGTGGGCGGCTGCGTGGCCCAGCAGGAAGGGAAAAAACTGCTGGACCAGGTCCCTTTTCTGGACCTGGTCTTCGGCACTCACGGCGTGCATCTGCTTCCGGAGTTGGTCGACCGGGCGGCTCAAACAGGCCGGCCGGTATGCTATACGGACTTCAATTATGAACTGGCCCCGGCCCCGGCCCTGGACCATAAACCGGCGCCGGTCAAGTCCTACCTGACCATCATGCAGGGCTGCGACAATTTCTGCGCCTACTGCGTGGTCCCTTATGTTCGCGGCCGGGAAAAAAGCCGCCAGCCGGAGGACATCCTGGCCGAAGCCCGAAACCTTTTGAATCAAGGCGTCAAGGAAATCACCCTGTTGGGGCAAAACGTCAATTCCTACGGCCGAGGTCTGGAACCCGAGATCACCTTCACCGAATTGATTCGTCAAATAGTCCAACTGCCCGGTCCGGCCAGACTCCGCTTCACCACTTCCCACCCCAAGGACCTTTCGCCCGATTTGGTCCGGGCTTTGGCCGAGATTGAGCCTTTATGCGAGCACCTCCATCTGCCGGTCCAGTCCGGATCGAACCGGATGCTAAAGGCCATGAATCGGGGCTACACCAGAGAGGATTACCTGGGCCGGGTGGCGGCCCTCAGGGAGGCCCGCCCGGACCTGGCCATAACCACCGATGTGATTGTGGGCTTTCCGGGCGAAAACGAAGCCGATTTCGAGGCCACCCTGGACCTGATCGACCGGGTCCGATACGACGGGATGTATTCCTTCAAGTATTCGGACCGGCCCATGACCAGGGCGACCAAACTGCCGGACAAGGTGGACGAGGAGATCAAGGCTCGGCGCCTGGCCGAACTCCAGGCCGTTCAAAAAGAGATCACCTTGGAAAAAAACCGGGCTTTGACCGGCCGTCGGGTCGAGGTTCTGGTCGAGGGGCGGAGCGAAAGATACCCGGAACAATTGACCGGACGGACCAGGACCAACAAGATCGTCAACTTCGTCGGGCCGGACCGCCTGATCGGTCAGATGGCCGAACCGGTCGTCATCGAGGCCTGGGCCAATTCCTTGATTGGCCGCCTGTTCCAGGAAAGCGATCCGGATTGACTTATATGGTTTATGGTTGACTTGAGCCTTGAAGCGTGTTTCTTCTAAGTAATGCAGTGGCGACTTGTCCCGGAGCGTGATATAATTACGAAAAAGTTGGGAGCCGACACGGATGTTGCGCGGTAAACTTCCAACCTGAGAACCTGGAGGGAAAAACATGCTGGTCAGAATGAACGTGGCTGGCCTGACCATTGACCCTTACACCAACAGCCCGATCATGATCCTCAAGGAAGAGGAGGGGGAGCGGTCCCTGCCTATCTGGATAGGACTCCTGGAGGCTACCGCCATCGCCAGCGAATTGGAAAAAATCAAGTTCTCCCGGCCCATGACCCATGATCTTCTGCGCAACACCATCGAGACCTTGGGGGCCGCCGTGGACAAGGTCGAGGTGTGCGACCTTCGCGACAACACCTTTTTCGCCCTGATTTACATGACCGGGACCGGGAAACGGTTGACCATGGACGCCCGTCCCAGCGACGCCATAGCCTTGGCCCTGCGGACCGATGCCCCTATTTACGTGCATGAGGTCGTCTTTGAAAAATCGGCCCGCGCCGACGCCGGAGCCCAGGAGGCCATTAAAGATAAAGACGCCAAGAAATGGACCGAAATTCTGGAAAGCCTGTCACCGGAGGATTTCGGCAAATACAAAATGTAAACCCTTCCGAGCTGCTCAACTCCGGATTTTTCAAGAAGGTCGGTCCGGCCGTTCAGGCGGACCGGCCCTTGTTTTAAGAGCTTGGGACGGTCGGAAGGGGACCGGGTCGGTTTAAGGAAAAGATTGATGATAGATTTACACACGCACACCCTGCTGAGCGACGGCGAGCTGATTGTCTCCGAGCTGGCCCGCCGGGCCGAGGAGATCGGAGTCCGCTGCCTCGGGCTGGCCGACCATGTCGACGCTTCCAACCTGGATTTGGTTATTCCCCGCCTGGTCGAAGCGGCGGAGCAGATCAATTTTTACAACAGAATCAAGCTGATTCCTGGGGCGGAATTGACCCATGTTCCGCCGGGAATGTTCGAAGCCATCGCCTTAAAAGCCCGGTCCCTGGGGGCTGTTTTCCTCATCGGCCACGGCGAAACCTTGGTCGAACCGGTGGCTCCGGGGACAAACCGGGCGGCCATCGAGGCCGGGATGGATATTTTGGCCCACCCCGGACTGCTCAGCCCGGAGGACGCGGCCCTGGCGGCCGAGCGCGGCGTCCTCCTCGAGATTTCCGCCCGCAAGGGCCACTGTCTGACCAACGGCCACGTGGCCCGGCTGGCCAAACAAGTCGGAGCGGGCTTGGTCGTCAACACCGACGCCCACGCCCCCGGCGACTTGATCGGCCTGGCTTTCGCCCGCCGGGTGGCTTTGGGGGCCGGGCTGGACGAGGCGGATTTCCAGGCCATGCGCGAGCGGGCCGGGGACCTGGTCCGGCGGACCGGCTGGGCCACGGACTGAAAGCGGCCATGGACAAGCGCCGCCGGCTCAAGGCCGACCTCCATATCCATACCGGCGAGGACTTGCGGGACCGCCCGCCTTACAAGGCCAAGGACCTTGTCGATCGGGCCGCGGCCATGCGTTTCGAGGTCCTGGCCGTGACCAACCACGATTTATTCACCTTTGATTCGGACCTGGCCGCCTACGCCCGGGACCGGAACGTCCTGCTGATTCCCGGAGTCGAACTTTCCCTGGTCGAAGGTCACGTCCTGGTTTACAATCTGGACTTGGACCCGAGTCAAGTCAGGAGCCTGGCCGACCTTTACCGTCTTCGCCGGCCTGACAGCCTGATCGTGGCCGCCCACCCCTTCTTCCGCTGGAACTCGGTGGGCGAGCGGCTCTTCGAGCACGCCGAACTCTTCGACGCCTTGGAATTCGCCCATTTTTACGCCCACGGATTCAATCCCAATCATCGGACCTTGGAAGCCGCCCAGAAATTGGACCTGCCCCTGGTCGGCAATTCGGACGCTCACCTGCTCCATCAACTGGGCCGGACCTACAGCCTGATCGAGGCTTTGCCCACGGTGGAAGGGGTGCTCGAGGCCATCAAGTCCGGCCGGGTCGAGATCAAGACCAAGCCTTTGTCCTGGCTGACCATGGCCCAAATCCTGGGCCAGATCAATCTGAACCGCTTCCGGGGCCATTTAAGGGCCCTGGCCGCACGGTTAACCCATGCTGGCTAGACTGCGCCTGGCCTCCGCCTTAAAAATCCTGATCATCCTTTTCTGGGGACTGATGGCCTTTTTTTTGATCAAACGAATCCATCTGATCCCCGAAATCCAGCCGATCGAGTTCGAACAGCTCCAGGACTCGGAAACCTGGATGTCCGTCTATTTCAAGGGACAGAAGATAGGATATTCGGTTCAGTCCCTGACAAAAATAGAAAGAGGCTACGTGGTCGACCAGAAGAGCTATCTCCGGCTCAACCTGATGGGCCTGGTCCAGGACGTCCGAACCCTGACCTCGGCCCAACTTAATCCGGCCATGGGGCTTAGGTCGTTCAACTTTTTCCTGTCGGCCGGCCCGATCCGCTACCAGCTTTCCGGCACGCTTTCCGGCCTGATGCTCGAACTGACCCACGTCACGCCCGGGTACAAGGGCAAAAACAATATTGTTTTAAAGGAAGTCCCGCGCCTGGCCGCCGGATTGATGCCCTACCTGGTCCAGAAGGGTTTGGAAAAGGATCAGCGTTTCAAAGTGCCTATCTTCGATCCGTCCTCCCTGTCCAGCCGTCCGGTCCAAGTGGTGGTGGAAGACACGGAAAAATTGGTTATAGACGGCCAAGTAATTGACACCTATCGGGTCCGTTTGGACTATTTTGACACCCATTCCTACACCTGGGTGGACGCCCAGGGAGAAACCGTCAAGGAAGAAGGGCTGCTGGGCATGTCCTTGGTCCGGACCACGCCGGAAAAAGCGGTGGAGGGCCTGGCCGGGCGGGCCGATTTGACCGACCTGGTCGCGGCCACTTCGGCCCCGACCAACCGGGTCTTGGAGAATCCCCGGGAAGTCCGCTTTCTGAAAGCAAGACTGCGGGGCCTGGACCTGAGCGGGTTTGAACTGGACGGCGGCCGCCAGGTTTTGGCCGGAGACCTGGTCGATGTGACCAGGGAGACCATCGACGTCCGCGACTTGGCCCGCCTGCCCTTGAAGGGACCGGAATTTGAGCCATACTTATCCGCGACGGAGTTTATCCAGAGCAAACATCCCAAGATCATCCACCAGGCCAGGGTCATCGCCAAGGGCAGCCGGTCGCCCCTGGAGGTGATCGACCGGATTGTGACCTGGGTCCATGAGCACCTGGATAAACGGCCGACCATGTCCGTGCCCAGCGCCCTGGATGTTCTGGAAACCAAGGTGGGCGACTGCAACGAACACGCGGTCCTGGCCGCGGCCCTTTTGCGGGCCTCGGGCCTCCCCAGCAAGATCGCCGTGGGCGTGCTTTACTTTGAAGGCCGATTTTACTATCATGCCTGGCTGGAGGTCTACTGGGGCCAATGGTTGGCCGTGGACCCGCTTTTAGGCCAAGTCCCGGCCGACGCCACCCACATCCGCTTCCTGACCGGCGGTTTGGACCGGCAGGCGGAGATGATCCGGGTGATCGGGCGGCTGGAAGTGGACATCCTTGAAGAACGATGATCGAGTGCATCGAGCTGACTAAACGGTTCAAGAATGTGGTCGCCGTGGACGCCCTCTCCCTGAAGGTCCGGCCCGGGGAGATTTACGGCTTTTTAGGACCCAACGGGGCGGGCAAGACCACGACCATAAAGATGATCGCCGGCACGCTCCGGCCCACCTCCGGCCGGGTCCTGATCGACGGGGTGGACTTGGCTCAATCGCCGGAAGAGGCCAAGCGGGTGGTCGGCTTCATTCCCGACCGGCCTTTTTTATACGAAAAACTGACCGGGCTGGAATTCCTCCAGTTCATGGCCGGTCTGTACGGGGTCAACAGCGGCAAGTTTTTATCCAGGGCCCAGTCCCTTTTGGAACTGTTCGAACTGACCGACTGGCGGCACGAACTGGTGGAAAGTTATTCCCACGGGATGAAGCAGCGGTTGATCATGTCGGCCGCTTTACTGCCTCGCCCCAAGGTCCTGGTCGTGGACGAACCCATGGTCGGCCTCGACCCGAGAGGGGCCAGGCTGGTCAGCAACATCTTCCGCCAACTCCGCCGCAACGGCGTCTCCATCTTTGTCTCGACCCACACCCTGAGCATCGCCGCGGAACTTTGCGACCGGATCGGCATCATCCTGCGGGGCCGCCTGCTGGTCGAGGGCGCCGTGGCCGAACTCCAGGCCCAAGCCGGGGCCGAGGGCCAACTGGAAGACGCCTTCCTCAAATTGACCGGGGGCGAGGAAGAACAGGCCCTGGCCTCTTTCCTCCTGGATCAATCCGAGTCATGAAGACCTACCTTCTGCTGCTTTCTCCCCGTCTCTTCTCCTTCCGCAACCGAATCCAAAAAGGCGAGGAAGGCTCGGGCCTGCGGCTGGCCTTGATGATTTTAATCGCCCTGGGCTTCTGGGTGGGCATCCTCTTCGGCTTTTACAAGGTCCTGGCCTATTTCCAGGCGGCCGAAGGTTTCGGTGAGATTCTGGCCCGCAAACTCATGGGCATGGTCTGGCTGACCTTTTTCGCCATTCTCCTTTTCTCCAACGTCATCACCGCCCTGTCCACCTTTTTCCTGTCCAAGGACTTGGAAACCATTCATTCTTCGCCGGTTTCTCTGGAAACCGTCTTCTGGGCCAGGCTGACCGACACCCTGATCGACAGTTCCTGGATGGTCCTTTTTTTCGGCGTGCCTGTCTTTTTTGCTTACGGGATCGTCTTCAAGGCCGGGCTGCTCTATTATCTATACCTGATCGCCGTGGTCCCGCCCTTCCTGATCCTGGCCACAGCTCTCGGCGCCGCTTTCACCATGCTCCTGGTCAACATTTTTCCGGCCCAAAGGACCAAGGACATCCTGTTTCTTCTCAGCATCCTGGCGGTGATCGTCCTTTACCTGCTGTTTCGGTTCATGAGGCCGGAGCGTCTGGTCAATCCCGAGGCCTTTTCCTCGACGGTCAGCTATTTCACCGCCCTGAGCACCCCGACCTCCCCTTACCTGCCCAGCCATTGGGCCACCGAAGTCCTCTGGCCCAGCCTGGCCGCCGACACGTACAGCGAGGCCGGTTTTTACCTGCTCCTTTTGATTTCCACGGCCGCGGCCTTTTCGGTTCTGGCCTCCTGGATCGCCGGCTCGGTTTACGCCTATGGCTTTTCCAAATCCCAGGAAGCCGCCCGCCGGGCCTTGACCAGATTCAACCCGATCGAGATTCTGGCCTGGCTGGCCGGACGGCCCCTGGCTCCGCCCAGCCGGGTCCTGATCGCCAAGGATGTCCGAACCTTTTTTCGGGACAATACCCAATGGTCCCAACTGCTTCTGCTCCTGGCCCTGATCGTGGTCTATCTCTATAATTTTTCAGTCCTGGATTTGAAGAAATCGCCCATCCCGACCTTTTACCTCCAGAATATAATATCTTTTCTCAACATCGGCCTGGCCTCCTTCGTGGCGGCTTCCCTGGCCGTCCGCTTCGTTTTTCCCGCCGTCAGCCAGGAGGGGTTCGCCTACTGGATCATCCGTTCTTCGCCCGTGACCTTGAAGCGGTTCCTCTGGACCAAGTTTTGGATTTACACCCCGCCCCTGATCATCGTGGCCGAGATTTTAATAGTTTTGTCCAATTACCTGCTCAACGTTACTTCCTTCATGATGGTCATATCCACGGTCACCATTTTTTGCATTGTCCTGGGACTGATCGGCCTGGCCGTGGGCCTGGGGGCGGTCTATCCCAGGTTCGAGGCGGAAAACCTGGCCCAGGTAGCCACCGGTTTCGGCGGGATGATCTTCATGATCCTGGGGGCTATTTACGTGGCGGTCATTGTCACCCTGGAAGCCTGGCCGGTTTACGCCATTTTCATGGCCCAACTCAGGGGGCTGGCCTGGCCGGTGTGGAAGATCTTCGTGATCGGGTTTTGCTTCCTCGGCGTAATAGGCGTCAATTTGGCCGCGCTTTTTGTCCCCATGCACCTGGGGCTTAATCGCCTGGCCGCCCGGGAGGCGACCTGATGCCGGACGGGCCTTTCGAGTACGTGGCCAACCTCCACGTCCATACCACCTATTCAGACGGCAGCGGGAACATGACCGAAGTGATCGCCGCCGCCCGGAAGGCGGGACTGGACCTGATGCTGATCAACGACCACGACACTTTGACCGCCAAGGACCAGGGCTACGAAGGCTATCACGGCCGGGTTCTGGTCCTGGTCGGGGTCGAGCTTTCCGGCCGCCATAACCATTACCTGGCCTACGGCCTCAAGCGCTGCCCAGAACACGACTGGCAAAGCCCCCAGGAGTTCATCGACCAGGTCAAGACCGCCGGGGGCATCGGGTTTTTGGCTCATCCCTTTGAAAAAGGCTCGCCCCTGAGCGAAGGCGGCCGGGCCTTCACCTGGGTGGACTGGACGGTCCAGGGATTCACCGGGCTCTGTCTCTGGAACTACACTTCGGCCTGGAAGACCAAGGTTCGGGACCCGCTGACCGGTCTTTTCCATTATTTCATGCGTTCAAGGACCATGATCGGCCCGGACGGGGAGACCCTGGCCAAATGGGACGAGCTGACCCGGAACCGCCGCGTCGCCGTCATCGGCGGGTCGGACGCCCATGCTTTCATTTTCAGACTGCTTGGCCTGATCAAAATCCGCATCTTTCCTTACGAATATCTTTTTCGGGGCATCAACACCCACCTGCTCCTGCCCCAGGCCTTGACCGGGAACCTGGACCTGGACCGGCGGCTGGTCCTGACGGCTTTGGCCGAAGGGTCCTGTTTCGTGGCCAACGATCATCATCGGCCAAGCCGGGGCTTCGACTTCTGGCTGGAAAACGGCGGGGAACGGCGCGGCGGCCAGGGGGCCGAGGCCCGGGTCCGCGCCGGGAATCATCTGGTCTGGCGTCTGCCGGCCCGGGCCCTGGCCCGGGTAATCAAGGACGGCCGGGTGGTCCTAGAAATAACCAGCGACAACGGACGGTTGGAGCCCAACGGTCCGGGCGTCTACCGTCTGGAAGTCTTCTGGCCGACCAGGTTTTTCGGACGCCGGCCCTGGATATTTTCCAACCCGATTTATCTGCGCGGTTGACAAAGGACCAAGCGGCTTTTGCCGATTTCCCCAAGGGTTTCTACTTCTTTCAGTAGAAAACATCTGTTTAGGCCGCTAACCCCTGCTTTTTTGGTTCAGGGAACACAATACCTAATTCTCTCGGGGTCCCGGGCTTCCGGAACCTCTTGTTTGTATCCCAAAGGAAATGAATGTTTACTCGAAAGTTCACTCTCGACGTGCCGTCTGGAGCTGATCCGAAGCCCCAGCCGTCACCCCTGCGCAAGCAGGGGTCCAGACAATAGCCCCATCGAAGACTGGGTTCCCGCTTTCGCGGGAACGACGGTTTGGGTATTTTGGGCCAAAACAATCATCAAGCCTCCCCACCCTTTATCATCGAGTTATTCACTTTCCTAAAATCATCGGAATACGGCCACGACCGGTGGTGGGACTGATCGCTCCTGTCAGGCGTTTAAGGATTGATTTTACGTCGACTATTAAGTATGTCTGAGACAAATTTTGTTCGAGGATGAAACCAATGGCCAAAATCGGAAGGAACGACCCCTGCCCCTGCGGCAGCGGCAAAAAATTCAAGAATTGTCATTTCGGCCGGGAGGCGGAACTGGCCCTCATCCAGATGGAAACCTTGCCCGAGGGCGCGGCCGAAAAAATCGCGGCCCTGCCGGAAGTCGACTACGGCCGGTGCCGGGAGCTGGTGTCCGGCTTGAACCTGGAAAAATTGACCGGGACGAAAATCGGTCTTAAATTCATCGATTTGGAGGCTTACCTCGGGCTGGGCCTTTCGCCCAAGCCCGTACCCCGGAACCTGGCTCAAACCAGCGCCGGCCAGATGATCAACCCCCTGAAGACCATGCCGGCCGACCAGAAGCATATCTATCTGGCCGTCAGTCCGGCCGTGAGCGACTCGACTTTGATCCATGAACTGGCCCACGCCCTGGACTACCTGGCCGGGTCGAAGATCAACCCCGGCCTGGCCGGGCCGCTGAGCCTGGAACTGGACCTGCCTTTGGAACTTTTGGAACACCCCAAGGAGTTCGGCGACTGGCTCGAATTTCTGCGCAATGAATTCGGCGTGACCCTGGACGCCGAGGACGCCATTGTCTCCTTTCTCCACCAAGAAGGCCAATTGATCCCGGGCCAGGTCATCGCCTCCAATAACCATGAGAACCTGGAAGGCCGGGGCAAAGCCACCTTGAAGTTTCTCCGGGAAAAACGAGGAGAAATCGATCGGCTTATAAGGGACCGGGACGGGTACCTGGAAAGCCAGGGCTGAGGGAACTTGCCCCCGGCCAGACGACTAACCGACTTTTTGCTTGAGCGGGAGGGTTTCCTGGCCGAAGAGGGCGAATTTGAGCCAGTTCAAGCCGAGGTCCAGCAGGGCCGAGTCGTCGGCGCGCAGGTGTTCGACTTTTTCCGGCGGCAAATCAAACAGGTCCAGGAACCGGGTCTGAAAGACGAAGTCACGGAACCGGTCCAGGTTGTAGGAGACCATGATGAACATCTGGATTTTCTTGAGCCGATGTTCCCGGGGGCCGAGGGAGACCTTCGAGGTGATGATCTCCATCCAGAGATCGTTGCTCCGGTGGTATTGTTCAAGACCCTGATCCTTGGTCCACTCGTCGATTGCCCAGACCTTTTCCTCTTCGAATCCCCGGCAGTGATCTTCCCGGACCAGAAAATAGAATTCCCGACCGCCGGCGGCCGCGCCCCGGCCCAGGGGATAGATGCGGCAGGCCCCGGGCCGATCTTCATAAACCGAACATCCCCGGGGCGTGACAAAAGGACAAGGCTTACCTGGTCCTCCGGTCATTTTCAGGCGGACCTTGGGAAAGCGTGAGTCCGGTTCGGTCTGAGTGCCGGTATAGGCTTCCAGAAATTGGTCCGAGGTCAAACCCAAGCGGTTCTTCAGACGGACGATATCGTAAGGAGTGAGAACTAAGTTTAAATCGGCGCAGCACTGGTTGAAGCAGGGCACGCCGGGGTGGCAGGCGAATTGGAAGGTCCGGCCCTCCAGGTTTTCAAACGGACCGCCTTCGGGTTTGGTCGAAGACAAGGGGACGCTCACGAGGCCGGACCGAGGTCCGTCGGGCCGGCCTGGCCCCTCTTTTTCATTTCCAGAACCTCTGGTTTGACCTTGAGGGTCTTCTGGCCGAAGAGGCCGAATTTGATCCAGTCGAGGCCCAATTTAAGCAGGTCCGTGTCGTCCACTCGAATCCGTTCCCGGAAATCCTCGTCAAATTCAAACAAATCCAGGAAGCGTCCGTTCAGGACGAAATCCCTGAACCGGTCCAGATCATAGGCCGCCAGGTAGACCATCTGCCGAACCTGGTCGTTGGTGACGTCCATATCCTTGAGTCGGGGATGGGAAGTGATTTCAGCATAATAGTTGTTGGCCCGCTGATAGTCGATGACCCCCTGGTCTTCCAGCCATTCGATCACCCTCATCTCCTGGTCTTCCTTCAGGCCGAAACACCGGTCGGTGGAGGCCATGACCGAAAACTTTTCGTCCTGATCCACGTCCAGGGGAAACATACGACAGGCCCAAGGCCGGTCCGAATAGACCATGCAGCCGTCCGGGGTGACAAAAGGGCAGGTTTTCTGTTCGTTGTCGGACATTTTGAGCACAATTAAAGGAATAATTTGTCGGCCTTTGGTCAGCAGGTGGGTATGGCGCTCCAGGAACTGGCCCGAGCTCATCCCCAGGCGGTTTTTCAAACGGAGGACGTCGTAAGGCGTCAAAAAAATAGTCACGTTGGCGCAACAAGTCGTAAAGCATTTGACGCCGGGATGACAACGAAAACAAAACCGGTCCTGAAAAGTCATCTTGGGGTCGCCGGCTTTCGCCTCTTCTTTGTTCTTCATGACCAAAACCTTTGGTAAATAATTTTCTCCAGGCCCCAGGCGGACCCTCGGAAGGTTTTTGTTTAACACACGAACCGGGAGATGTCAAAAATTGTCTCCCGAAGAAAGAAATCCAAGTCCGTTGTTCATAACAAGCGGCTTATGCTATAGCTGATTCAGTCCGGTCACGCAAAATCGATGACCCCGATCCGAAAGCGGGAGGGAACCCGGCCATTGGCCTTGATTAATCGCCCAGACCATCCATGGAGGCCTCTTTTCGACCAGCGCCGGGAATGGGCGTTCGCCCTTCTTTTGGCCCTCGGTGTTATCGCCGCTTTCTGGCCCGCTCTGAATAACGGCTTCATCAGCTATGACGACACCCTCTACATCACCGAAAACCAGGCCGTCCGCTCGGGGCTCAGCCGCGCCTCCTTCATCTGGGCCTGGACCACCACTCATACCGGCAACTGGATTCCCCTGACCTGGCTGTCCCTCATGCTGGACTCCGAGATATTCGGCCTTAATCCAGGCGGCTTCCATTTGACCAATCTCTTGCTTCATCTGGCCAACAGTCTGATATTATTCCTGGTCCTTAAACGGATGACCGGGGCCTCGGGACGGAGCGCCTTGGTGGCGGCCTTGTTCGCCCTCCATCCCCTGCACGTCGAATCCGTGGCCTGGGCCGCGGAGCGCAAAGATGTCTTGAGCGCCTTTTTCTGGATGCTGACCCTCCTGGCCTATTTTCACTATGTCCAAAGACCCGGGGTCGTCCGCTACATCCTGGTCTTTCTTTTCCTGGCCGCGGGCCTGTTGGCCAAACCCATGCTGGTCACCCTGCCCTTCGTCCTTCTGCTGTTGGATTATTGGCCCCTGAATCGCCTCCGGCCGACCTCTTCCGGCCAAGCGGTTTCTTTAATCCCCGCCGAAACCAGGGGCATAAGACCGCCGGAAGCAACCCTCAAGGGCCTTGTTCTGGAAAAACTGCCGCTCCTGGCCCTGGTCGGTTTTTTGAGCTTGGCGGCCTTCAAGGCCCAAAGCGCCGGCGGCACCATGGCCGACGTCGAAACCCTGTCCTTGCCCATCCGGGCGGCCAACGCCGCCATGGCCTATGTGGCGTACTTGGGCAAAATGGTCTGGCCGGTCAAGCTGGCCGTGTTCTATCCTCACCCGAAAGAAAACATCTCCTGCGTGGCCGCGATTACGGCCGGGTTGTTCCTTTTATTGATGACCATCGCCGCCGTATGGCCGGGCCGGCGCCGTCGCTACCTGCCGGTGGGCTGGCTGTGGTATCTGGGGACTTTAATTCCGGTCATCGGCCTGGTCCAGGTGGGCCGGCAGGCCATGGCCGACCGGTACACCTACCTGCCCCTGATCGGGGTGTTCATTTTAATCGCCTGGGGCGCGGCCGAACTGACCTCATCCTGGAAGCGCCAAAAGATAGTATTGACTATCTTATCGTTGATTATCCTTTTCACTTTGGCCGCCGTGACCCATTGGCAAGCGGGCTACTGGAAAAACAGCCGGACCCTTTTTGAAAGGGCTTTGGCCGTGACCTCCAACAATGACATCATGCATTATAATTTAGGGGTGATCTTGACCGAACAGGGCCGGTTCGATGAAGCGCTCCGACATTATCGGGAGGCCTTGCGGATCAGGCCCGGCTACGCCAAGGTGCACAACAACCTGGGGAGCATCCTGGCCTTGCGGGGTCGAAGCAAGGAAGCCGCCGAACATTTCGCCAAGGCCATTCAAAACGCCCCCGATGATCCCACCGGTTATGTGAATTTGGGCGGCTTATCGGCCCTGGACGGAGACATTGAGGGGGCCATGAAATCTTTCCGCAAAGCTTTAACTTTGGACCCCAATTTCGCGGAGGCGCATAATTACCTGGGTATGGCCCTGGCCTCCAGGGGACGGCTGAAAGAAGCCGTTCATCATTTCGCCCGGGCCGTGGAGATAGCTCCCCAATATGAACTGGCTCAGGCCAATTTGAACAGGGCCCGAGAGATACTGCGGAAAACGAACCAGGGCTCGCCCTGATCCCCTGGGAAGTTCGGCCGTTGCATCGAGGTCAGCTAATTAATGTTCAAGGATCACAAAGTTATCGTGGTCATGCCGGCTTACAACGCCGCCAAGACCCTCCGGCAGACTTACGATGAGGTCATGGATCAAGGCGTCGTCGATCTGGTCATCCTGGTGGACGACGGCAGCCGGGACGAGACCGTGACCATCGCCCGGGCCTTGCCCCGAACCATCGTCCAGGTCCATGACCAAAACCGGGGCTATGGGGCCAACCAGAAGTCCTGTTATAAGCTGGCCCTGGAACAAGGCGGCGACATCATTATCATGGTCCACCCTGATTATCAGTACACCCCCAAGCTGATCCCGGCCATGGCTTCCATGATCGGCAACGGCCTTTACGAGTGCGTGCTGGGTTCGAGGATCCTCGGCGGACAAGCCCTCAAGGGCGGCATGCCGGCTTGGAAATACCTGGCCAACCGGTTTCTGACCCTGGCGGAAAATCTTCTTCTCGGGGCCAAGCTGTCCGAATACCATACCGGGTACCGGGCCTTTTCTCGAAGACTTTTGGAAAAGTTGCCCATCCGGGCCAACTCCGACGACTTCGTCTTCGACAACCAGATGATCGCCCAGATTTTATGGTTCGGATACATTGTGGCCGAGGTGAGTTGTCCGACCAGATATTTCGCCGAGGCTTCTTCAATCGGCCTGGGCCGCAGCCTCAAATACGGGTTCGGCTGTCTGGGCACGGCGGTCTTGTTCCGCTTGGCCCGGATGAAACTGATCGATTCCGCCTTGTTTCCTGATCGGGGCCGGGCGACCTGACCAGGCCTTTCCCCCGGTTCAAGCAAGCGGATGTGACCAGGATGAAAAATAACCGTTTTGAGGACTTTTTCGAGGCGGACGAATATGTAACCCTCAAGAATGATCTCTTCAATTATCGACTGCGAAAGTCGGCCGTCAGACGGGCCGTCAAAAAACATGGCGGCGGGCTGACCTTGGAAATCGGCAGCGGCATATCGCCGATGTCGCCGGACGCCGACCGGACCGTCTTTCTGGATTATTCCCGGGCGGCCCTCCGCATCCTGCGCCGCAATCAAGGCCGGGGAATGTACGTGGCCGCCGACTGCATGAATTTGCCGTTCCGGACCCATGCTTTTTCCCAGGCCATTTGTTCAGAAGTCCTGGAACACTTGGAGGACGACCAGTCGGCCTTGAAGGAACTGGCCGGAGTGCTCAAACCGGCGGGCCGTCTGGTTATAACCTTTCCCCACCGGAAGTTTTATTTCGCCATGGACGATCGCCTGGTCGGACATCGGCGACGTTATGAATGGTCGGAGATGAAAAGCGGGCTGGCCGCAGCCGGTTTCAGACCGGTTCGAACCGAGAAAGTGCTGGGGCCCTTGGAAAAATTGACCATGATTCTGATTGTATCAGCCTTTATCGTTTACCGAAAAGCCAAGAGGGGCAATCACTCCTGGTCGGGCCGACCCGGGCCGTTTCTGGCTTTCACCTTCAAGTGCCTGAACATCCTTTTAACGCCCCTGGTCCGGTTCGAAGCCCTGGTGACGCCGCGAAGGTTGGCCACGGTCTTGTTGATGGACTGTTTATTAAGGCCGAATTCAAATGGAGACGAATCCGGCCCCTGACGAGTGACATCAGAGCCGTCGGTCTTAAGGATAGGCGTAGAGGTGAAGGCCGGATTATCGATTGGTGATCCATCGGTTATTGGCGGCCCGGATGCCCCCTTGCCCGGGAACGACGTTGGCGACTATAGGTCATTACCGCGATAGGCGGAATCGACTTCTTTCGACCGGACGGAAAAAGCCGGAAAAGGCCATCGCTTACTGACAGCTTGCCTTGATTTTTCAAAAATCAGGATTCCTTCTTTTCGCATACAAAATACGGTCAAGTTCCCGGTGGGTGAAATGGGGGTCGTCGTTTCTCAAGTAGGGTAAAAGAATCCTTTTTTGACGAAGCAGTTCCCGGCTGATTTCGGCGAAAATCACATCTTCCTGGAAACAGGCCGCCTTGGCGATCTCCTTGCCGAAAGGATTGACCACCTCGCTGCCGCCCCAGAATTTATAAGCCCTTTTCAGCCCTAGAAGTTCCTCCGGTCCAAACACCTTTCTCTGGTTCGGGGTCAGGCCGGGTTCGGGGTAGAGTTCCGCCAGGCTTTCTTCTCCGACCCGGTTGGCGCATATTTGGTAAATCCCGAAGACTCTTGCGTAAAAGGTGTTGATGATGCCCCAGGTTTCCATGTTGGAGAATTCGGCGCCCATGGAGCCTTCCAAGGAATTCATTATGGTCACGAAGATGTCCGCTTTCTGGCAAACGCCTAAGTAGGGCAGCGAAGGGTGCCAGACGTCGTTGCAAATGAAGACGGCAATGGCGAAATCATGGAGCCTGAAAACCCGCACCTGCTTGCCCGGAGAAAAGTATTTCCGCTCCTCGAAAACCCCATAATTCGGGAGGTTCAATTTACGGTTGGCAAACAAGACATGGCCGTCCACGGCCACCAAGGCCGAATTATAGAAATTCATCGACGGGGATTCTTCAATGAAGCCGACGATAGCCGCCGTCCCCCTGGTCGCCGCCGTCAATTGTTTAATCTCCGGCGAATCGAGCCGGAGGGCCGCGTCGGCGTATCTCGGCCCGACAAAGTATCCGGTCAAGGCCAACTCCGGAAAGACCATCAGATCAGCGCCCTGATCGCGACCATGATGGATTTTGGCGATGACGTCTTCCAGGTTGGCTTTCACATCCAGGAGAAGGGGATTGGTCTGATAGATGGCCACTTTCATGCCTTCAGCTCCTTGGCCGGCCGGCGGTATTTGAAATCAAACAAAAAAAGAATAGCAAAACGACTGGAGAGACAACAGAAAAAAGAAGGCCGGCCGCTTAATCCATCAACGAACGGTGGTAATTTCGCACTTTTCCAGCCTGGCCGACAGGAGTCGATTCATTTTATCGTAGTAATGACATATAGTTAATAACGTCATTCCCGCACAAGCGGGAGTCCAGGCCGCTAAGATTGATGGATCACCCGAAACCAAGCCGCCGGTTAAGTTAAAAAGGACCTTTAGACCTTTAAGGGTATAAAGCGCGGTGAAAGGCCACTTCGCCGCCGGGGATGAACCCGATCTCCCGGCCGGCCTCCAAAAGGGACTCGGCCAGGCTTTGACCGTAGCCCCTGGACATCCCCAGGAGGATGATCGAAGCTTCATCGCCGTCCCCGAGGATCACCACCTTGGCCGGAATATCCAGGACCGGACCTTGAAGCAGGAAGGGCGGCTTTTCGTGAAGGTCCAGGCGGGTCACTTTTTCCATCAGGTCGAACGTTCCGGCTCCAACCAGGGCCAGGAGGACCCAACCGTCGGTCACATCGGTCGCCGCCGGCGTTTGAAGAGGCGTGAAAGGCTCTCGGCCCAAAGACCAAACCGCCGCCTGGGTCCGATTCATCCGGCTGACGAGCAGGCCGTCCTTCCAACGGCAATGACCGGGGATTTCGGGAAAATCCAGCCCGCCCGGACGGTTCCGGTCAAGGTCGGCCTCCTGAATGTCCCATTTAGGCCGATGGCTCAGATCGACTAAAAACGGTCCCTGGTTTTCCTCTTCATAACCGAGAACCACCTCCCAACCCTGGCGGAGTTCGGTTTGCCCCGGACGACCGGGCAGCCTGATCGGCGACCGCCGCGTATATCTTTTCATGATTAGGCTCTCAATCTTATCCCGTCGGGATCGTAAAAAGGAGGGCCGACCACGGAAGCGCTCAGCCTTTGTTCGCCCATGTTTTCCTGAAAAATATTCAATTTGGTCCCTGGTTTGACCAGATGGTCTTCCACCAGGGCCAGGCCGACCGTTTGGTTGAGCACGGCGCTGTAACGGGTCGAGGTCACATAACCCCGGATCGAATCTTCGACGATAATGGCCCCGTCCCGAGGCGCTTGGGCCGGGTCGTCCGTCTGAAAGCCGACCAGCTTGAGACGGCCCGACTGGTTTTCCGTAAATCGCAGGGCCGGCGCGCCCACAGTCTTGGCTGCGGCCTTGTCCCGGGCCCATAGAAAACCAAGACCGAGGTCCAGCAAGTTGGTCCGAATTTCAGTATCCTGACCGATAATGACGTGTCCCTTTTCCAGACGGAGAACGTTTTGGGCTTCCAGGCCGAAGGGCCTGATCCCCAGCTCCCGGCCGGCTTCCAGAAGCCAATCCCAGACGCATTGGGTCTGAGAGGCCGGGACGTGGATTTCATAGGAGAGCTCGCCGACAAAACCCAACCTGAGCACCCTGGTCCGCACCGACCCGCCCAGGGTCATCTCCCGCCAGGCCCCGTAAGGGAAAGCCTTTTTCGAAAGGTCGTCTTCGGTTAGTTTCTGAAGCACCTCCCGGGCTCGAGGGCCGGCCAGGTTGACGGCCCCCTGGGCGTCGGTCAGATTGACCAAGTGAAAGGTCCAGCCGTCGTACCGGGTGTGATAGCGAAACCATTCGATGGTCGCCCCGGCCCGGCCGGTCGAGGTGGTGAAGTAGTAATCGTTTTCTCTAAGCATAAGGATCACGCCGTCGTCGATCAGACACCCGTCGTCATTGCACATGGCCGAGTATTTTACTCGGCCCTCCGGTATTTCGGCCATGTCGCCCACATAGACCCTTTGGAGGGCCTTGAGGGCGTCGGGTCCGAAAAGACGGAACTTGCCCAGGGTGGACACATCGATCAGGCCCACGCCGTTGTGAACCACCTCGATTTCCTCCCGGCTGGTCAGGTCCTGGGAGAAATACCTGGCCCGTTTCCAGGGTCCGATGCGGCGAAATATGGCCCCGGCCTTTTCCTGCACTTCGTGCACGGGGGTGCGTTTGAAGAGGTCGTGTTTGGGCCCGGCCAAGGTGGCTAAAAGGGTCGGGACCAGGGGCGGACGGATCGTGGTCGGGGCCGGTTCCTCCAGCCCTTCGCCGCGAAGCTGCGAGATCAGCAAGGGAAGATTGTGTCCGGGAATGCCGCCCTGGCCCGGCCCGGTCCCGGTGGCGGTGAAGCGCTTGGCCAGTTCCGGCACATCAAAACCCTGTTCGCAGGCCTGGGCGATGTGCTTGACCGTGGCGTCTTCATCAAAGCAGACGAAGCTTCTCCGGCCCAGGCCGATATTAGGGGCCAAAACCAGCTTGGAACCCTTGGCCGGGCGCGGCAAGCCGGACAATCTCTCCTGGGCCTCCCGATATTCCTCCTCCGCCTTCGCCCCACAATCAAGGGCGGCGGCCAAACCAGCCAAGCGGCCGGAAGCCTCGATGGAGTCAGGATGGCGATAAGCCAAAAGACGCCCGGCGGCCTGGAGGCCAGGGGGGAGTTCCTGAGGCAGATAGAAGTTGGTATGAGGGTTGTAGGCCATTTTGGCCTGGGCCATCCACAGGGGCCCGCTGGCCGGAGTCAGGCCGGCCGAGGCGACCAGGACCTGGCCGCCGATCCGGCGGCGGCTGGTGCCGCCCAGGCTGACCAGAAGCACGCTGTCGATGCTCTTATCGCCTTCAACCTTCGAGGCCGCCCAACCGGGCAGGAAGGGTATGTTCTTCTTGGTTAAAGCCTCGACCAGGTCGGGATCGTGTCCGTCGACCCGGCAGTCGGCCACGGCCGGTATTTTCAGGCCCAGATCGGCCAGGTCCACCGCCGCTTCCAGACCCAGGTCATGGCCCACGCTGAAGACGGCCGACTTGCCCGGCAGCAGACCATAGGTCCGGGCCAAACGATGGGCGCAGCCGACCTGCATGACGCCGGGACGGTCGTTGTTTTCAAAGATCAGCGGCCGTTCGATGCAACCGGTGGCCACGACCACGCTTTTGGCCCTGACCTCGATATAGCGTTCATTAAAATGATCTTCGGGCCGGCCTAGTCGAAAGGCCGTGACCAGGTTGTCTCCCCATAGCCCGTTGACGAAAGCGTGGGTAAAGACCCGGACGTTGGGCTTTTCGGCCAAGGCCGCCGCCAGGGCTTGCGATCTTTGGTAAAGAGCAATCCCTTGGGCGTCTTCCCGAACCCGCCAGTCGTAAAAGCCGCCCAGCCAGGGCCGGGCTTCGAGCAAAATGACCCGCAATCCCTGATCGGCCGCGGCCAGGGCCGCGGACAATCCGGCCGGTCCGCCGCCCAGGACGCAGACTTCGGCGTTCAGATACAAATCATCGTAACGTCCGCCCGGCCAGGTCGGGTTGATCCGCCCGATGCCGGCGGCCTGACGGATACGGTTCATGAAAAACGGCCACAGGTCATAAGGCTTGTGGAAAGCCCGGTAGTAGAAACCGGCCGGCATGGCCCAGTCCAGCCGGTCCATGAAGCCCAGCCAATCCCATTGGGCCGACCCGGCCACGTTCTGAGCCTTGACGTTCATGCCTTGATGAAGGAGGGTCCTGGCACTGGACACGTTAGGCAAGCCGTCCACTTCCACCAAACAATTGGCGCATTCTCCGTCCAGACCGTACAGACCCCGCGGTCGATGATACTTGATGCTTCGGCTGAAAATGCGGATGTCGTTGGCGTACAGGGCCGAGGCGATGGAATCCCCGGCCAGGCCGGACAGGACGCGGCCGTCGAACTTGAAGGATATTTTCCGTTGATGATCAATCTTTTGGGTCGGTGAAGGGGGCAGCCTATTCATTTTTCGGCCTCCGGTGGAGAAACTTCCCGGTTGGTCAAGGTATTGCGCCGGATGGTGAACCACAGGCCGCAGCCGTCGCGATGAAACCACCATTCCTGCTGGGGGCCGCCGACATTGGTCCGCAGGTGGACGTATTCGCAGTAAGCGCGGGGGGTCAGACCCTCTTCTTCCGGGCGGGGCCCTCGTTCTTCCCCGCCGAATCGAAATTCATAAAGGTCCCGGCGACCGCAAACAGGACAGGTTATAGTAAAGGACATGAGCTGTTCTCCTTAGTTCCAAGGCCCGTAATTAATGGGAGTGGCTATCTCGCCCAGGAAACGGCCCTGCTCGAAACGCTTCAAGGTGAAGGGCTTGAGCACTTCGGGGCACTCGGCCGTAGCCAGGTATTGGGCCAAATACTTGCCGGTGATCGGACCGGATTTGAACCCGAAATATCCCCAGCCGCAATCCAGGTACAGACCTTCGATGGGATCGTTGCCCTCGATAATCGGGGCCATGTCCGGGGTCATGTCGGCCAGCCCGGCCCAGATGCGCATGAATCGAAGCCCTTTGAGCATGGGTATCAATTCGGTCAGGGCTTCGGCCTGGTGCTTGATGTACCGGGCGGTTACGTTGGTGGTGTAAGTGGGCCAGGGGTCCATGTGGGCCCCGGTCACCAGTTCGCCCTTGAGGCTCTGGTTGCAGTAGACGTGATAAGCTCCGGAGGAGACCACGTGATGGAGAAACGGTTTCACCGGCTGGCTGACCATGGCCTGGATGGGCAAAACGTGAATGGGCAGGCGAAGACCGACCAGGCCCGCCGCCAAAGTACTGTAACCCCCGGCGGCGATCAGGACCCGCGGGGTCCGGATCGGTCCGTTATCCGTCATCACCCCCGTCACCCGGCCCTCCTCGATTTTTATCCCGGTGACTTCGGTGTATTGATGAATGCGGACGCCTTGGCTCGCCGCACCCTTGGCCAGGCCCCAGGCCACGGCGTCATGGCGGAGCGTCCCGCCCGGAGGGTGAAACATGCCGCCGAGAATCGGGTAAGTCAACCGGTCGGAAATATCCAAGGCCGGGACGATTTCCTGGCACTGCTTGGCGTCGACCAGTTCGCTGATAACTCCGTAAAACTGGGCCGTAACCACCTGAAGCCGCATGGCGCTGATAGCCGCCTCGCTGTGGGCCAGATTGAGATTGCCGCAGTTGAAAAACATCATATTGAAATCCAGTTCGGCTATCAGCCGCGGCCAGAGCTTGAGCCCCTCGTCGTACAATTTGAGGTTCTCCTGACTCCTTTGATTGGCCCGGACTATGGCCGTATTCCGGCCTGACCCGCCATAACCGATGAAGCGCCGCTCGATGACGGCCACATCTTTAATGCCGTGGTCGCGGGCTAAAAAATAAGCCGTGGCCAAGCCATGAATGCCTCCGCCGACGATGACCACGTCATAACCGGACTTGAGCGGCGGCTTACCCCAAAGGCTTTTCGACTTCATTGGCACTGCGGCCTCCTTTTCCATGGTCGGCTGAAAAACAAGACGGAGGGCCGTCGGGCCGGACTTGACCGTCCGGCGATCCGACCAACGTCTTTGTTTTCTTCAGGGTATTCAAAACGGGGATAAATGATGACCTGAAATCTGTCAGTTTTTTTTAAATTATTAATCTATTTTGCCGGAAGGGTCAATGCAGAAAAGACCGGCCGGTGTTCTTCAAGGTGTGATCGTCCCTCATGTAGTTTCCCCAACTGCCGATCCGCCTGATGACCTCCAGCCCTTCCGGATCATAGGCCTCGAACTCATAGGCCGGAGCCTGGTCGGCCGTGGTTTCCCGGCAGAGATCGATGTGTCTTTCCAGTTTGGCGATGGAAAAGGAGATCAATTCCCGGAGAAAGCCGAAGGCATGCCGCATTTGATGAAAACCATACTTTTTCATCAGGGCGAAACCTTTGACCGCGTCCGCCTCCGCCTGTTCACCAGGATGATCCTCACTGGTGGTGCAGGCGGTTTGGATTGAAGGCAGGCCCAGACCCTCGCAGACCTTATCCATCAGCAGGTTGGCCACATTATGTGAGAGAAGCCCCAGGTCCACGGCGTAATTTTTCCTGATGCTGGCGATTGAAGGCAAACCGGCATGAACCACGGTCACCCCGGGATTGGCCAGTTGGGCCAGGGTGATGCCGAACAAAGCTTCGGCGTGGGTCAAGGTCAGCAGTCCGGACATGGAATAGGGTGCCGTCAAACCGGCCATGGGCATGGTCGAAACATAGACGGGCAGACCTAACCGGATGACCTTAAGGAAAGGCGGAATCATGCTGTCGATAACCGTCAGCGGGCTGTTGATGATCGAAAACTGGATGGTCAACTTCCCCCGGCTGTCGTGAACCTCTTTGGCTTTGGCTATGCCGGCCTCGGTCACCGCGGCCACGTAGATCGGCTTTTGACAATGCTCGACGATAGTCTCGATGACTTTGACCTCTTGTTTCTTGAGCAAAACGCCTCGGGCCATGAATCCGACCTCGTCGGCCTGGTTGACTATCGAGGCTATCTTGACTAGGTGCTCCAAGGTCGGCTCGATCAGTTCCCCGGTTTGCTCGTCGTGAACGAAAGGGGCGGTCCCGCCCACGCCGAAGGAATTTTCCGGGACAAAGAATTTGTCCCGCTTGGGGGTCAGGGTCAGGGCCTGCTCGATCAAGGGACTAAGGATATGCAAATGCCCGGTGGTTTCGTCATAAGCGGCCAGACCGGTTTCCTCAAAAAGCTGTCTGACTTCCGGCAGGTTGCATTTAATCCCCACCTCCTCCAGAACGGTCAAGGCATCCTGGTGAATCCGGGTTAACAGATCGAGTTCCTCAAGCTTTTGGGCCGGCGCCGATGTTGATGCGAATGATGACAATGGTAGCCTCCTTAATTATTAAAAAAAAAGATAAAGACGGAAGTTAAGGCGATTACCCTCCTGTGAGCTAAACGGTCACTTCCATCCCGTCGTGGGCAAAACGGACGTTGTTGAACCGACTTTCAAGCTTCAAATAGTCGCCATAACTCCGGTTCCAGTATTCTTCCAGGTGGGTGAAGATCACGCGCCTGGCCCTGATTTTCCGGGCCAGTTCCAACGTCTGTTCAAAAGTGTAGAGCGTGGTCCTGGAAATGTGATCCTCGGGATAGACGAATCCGTGTTTGAGGCCCGTTTCGAACAGGCCGGGCTGGATGACCAAAAGGTCCGCCTCCCGGACCTCCGCCCGATCCTGGGGAAAGGGTTTGAGGTCGCAAGGGGCGTAGACAATGCGGCGGCCGTCTTTATCGAAAACATAGATGAAAACCGGCCGCGAGTCCCGTTCCACCGGGATGGCCTTAACGGCGACCCCCCCTATTTGAATTTCGTCCTTGAAGATCACGGGCTCGACGAAGCCCTGTCCTTGATAAAAATCTATAACCGGCCCGTACCAGGTGCTGATGGCTCCGATCCGTTCATACAACTCCTCGGGTAAAAGCAGGCGGATGCGCTTCTTCGGGTAAGCCCGCCAGGTCCGGAAATCCAGGGCTATTTGCTCCACGATGCGAAAGCCTTCCACATGATCGGGGTCCAAGTGGGTGAAGGTCAAAAAATCGACCCGGCCGATTCCGGCTCGATTCAATTGAGCCGAAACTTCGGCCGGGGCGTCGATGAGCAGATAAAGGTCGTGCAAAAAGGCCGAAGGCCCTGTTCTTTCGTAAGGGAAACCCTTAGCCCGAGCCTCCCGGCATATCCGGCAGGAACACAGGGGTTTGGGGATGATCATGCATCCCCCGGAGCCGAGAACAGTTAGTTTCATCCCTTTTCAACAATCAGCTCCAAGGAAACGGGCTGTTGGATTCCGGGTGCAACCTGCCGTTGGAGTACCGGCTGAACCGGAAAGGCTTGAGCAGTGCCTGGTTTTCACCCAGAACCTCCTTGGCCACGAGTTTGCCCACCCCAATCATCTTGTACCCGTGATTGGAGTCGGCAATCAAGTAGCAGTTGTCCTTCATCATATCGAAAATAGGAAAGTTGTCCGGGGTGAAAGCGCCCAGGCCGCCGGATTTCTCATTCCGATAGGCCTGGTATTTATCTTCATATCTCTTTTGACAGTGGGCCAAAGCCGAAGTCCACATATGGGCGAACTCCGGACCAGCATAGTACAACTTGGAATCAATACCGTACGGATCGACGGCCACTCTCTCTTTCTCGATCTTGTAAGGCGTGGTCCCGCCTTGAATGCCTTTGAAATGAAAATCGGGCTTGTAATAGATTCCCCACATTTCATCGGTGATCAGGGAGCCGTCCTCGCTGGAGTACAAGGGAGCGTCGCTGTCAACATGAATGACGGGCGGAAGTTCACCCGCATTATTCAATCCATATCGCGGCGGCACGCCCAGGGTGCCCTCCTGGAGGAACCAGTAAGTCCACATGGCCACATCCTTATGGATGTTGCCTTCAAGGTCCTTGAGAGCAATCTGATCAGGCAATTCAAGCATCTTCCAAAAATGTTCGGCCCAGGGTCCGGCGCCGACCACTACATAGTCACCTTGTATTTCACCTCGATCGGTTTCGACCGCCGTGACCGAATCCTGTTCGATCTTAAAGCCGGTGACTTTCACCCCGGTCATTATCCTGACGCCCTCGGCCTCGGCCTTGTCGGCCAATCGGTAAAGAGCCTTGGTGTTATTGGCATAGCCGCCTCTTTTTTCATGAAGGACCGAGGTGATGTTTTTGGCCTGCCAGTCATTAAGGATGCCCTTCATATATTCCAAACAGTCTTTTTCTCCTTCGATGAAGGTCGACTTGTAATTAATCTCTTTTTGCCTCTCGTAAATTTCAGCTACATCTTTATGCATGACCTCGGGCGAAAGCTGGATGTAGCCGACCGGGTGGTAGCCGTATCCTTCCGCATCCTCTTCCCACAGGTCTACGCTGTGGGCGATCAGTTCCTGCATGGCCGGCTGGTAATAGTTGTTGCGGATAACGCCGCAGGCTATGCCCGAAGCGCCCGCGCCGATGGCTGACTTATCCAGAACCAATATATCCTGGCCGGAGCCCGCCCGCTTGGCCTTGAGTTCCAAGGCCAGGTGCCAGGCCGTGCTCAGGCCGTGGATGCCTGCGCCTACTATTATGAATTTTGATTTAGTCGGAAACGACATTTCGATTACCTCCTGTTTCAAACAGCTAATTAGACGGGGAAAATTATTTGTGATAATTCAGATAATATTTATGGATAGCTGCTATTTAATGAACGTGTTTCAGATCGCCGTCCACCGTCCCCTTGACCTTTTCTCTTTCCTCGGCAAAATCAAAACCGGTCCAGATGCCGATGGAGCCGAGCACCGAGTCCTGGGGATGATATTGCCGAAATATTTTAAAGTAAAAAGCCGCTTCCTTACTGTTGATCACGGCTTGGGGATTTTCGGCCTTGATCCGCTCATACTCATCGTCGGACATCTCCTTCTCGGCCATAAGTTCGCCAAGATTCTCGCACCCGGCGCCTTGAGTGTACTGGACCTTGTATCGCCATAAGATTTCGTCCGGCAGGTATCCGGTCCCTTCAAAAGCCTTTCTTAAAATCCACTTTTCTATTTTGGCGCCCCGATGTTCGCGTATCTTGAGCTCCGGCGGGATCTTCATGGACAAGTCCACCAACTCCACGTCCAGATAAGGCACGCGCAATTCCAGGCTGAACAGCATGCCCATCCGGTCGGCCCGCTGGAGATTGATATTGTGGAGGTTGCCGATGCAGCGCCTGGCTTCCAGGTTGAGCTTGTCGAAGGGAAAATGCTTCATGTAGTGGTAACCGGTGAAAAGTTCGTCGGCCCCTTCGCCGGTCAGGACCACGGTCACATAGTCGGCGGCCAGTTTGCAGGTGAAGTAGCAGGGGATGGCGCAGCGGACCAGCGAAGGATCATAGCTTTCCAGCTTTTTGATGACCAGCGGCAGCGCCTCGTAATACTCCTGTTCGGTGAAGATCAGTTCATGATGCGTGGACCCGATGTGTTTAACCGCGATGCGGGCCGCCTTGACGTCGTCGCTCACGTCTCCGGTTTCGTCCCGCATGCCCACGACGAAGGTGTGCAAATGAGGTATGTCTTCAGCCGCTATGGCCGCCACCAGACTGCTGTCCAGGCCGCCGCTGCAAAAAGACCCCACCGGCACTTCCGGATCGGCTAAAAGCCTCTTCTTGACCGCCCGGATGAAAGTTTCCCTGATCAGCTCGCAAGTTTCGTCAATGTCCGTGAGCAGATGCTCCTGAACCGCTGGTACTTGGTAATACTTAACGAAGCCTTCCTCGGGGGTGTAATAATGACCGGCCGGAAATTCATGAACTTCATCCACGCCGGCCAGGGTCATGGCCCCGAGTTCGGAAGTGAAGTAAAGCTTGCCGTCGACGTATCCATAATAAAGAGGCTTGATGCCGATAGGGTCCCGGGCCATCATGAAATCGTCGCCGTCGAACAAGGCAAAGGCGAACATCCCGTCCAGGTCTTTAACGGCGGCCGGTCCTTTTTCCCGATAAAGATGCAAAATGACTTCCGTGTCGGAGTTGGTTTTAAAAGTGTATTTAGATTGAAGTTCGGACCGGAGATCGCGGAAATTATAAATCTCCCCGTTGCAGATAATCCCGGTTCGGCCTCCGTCGGTCAAAATGGGCTGACGGCCTTTGGCCACGTCAACTATGGACAGTCGCGTGTGACCAAAAACCAAATCATGGCCGTTGACGTGAACGCCTCGGTCATTCGGACCCCGATGCCCCAAAGCATCCAGCATCTTGTTTATTGTTTCTGTGTCTTTTACTCCTATACATCCGGCTATGCCGCACATGATTTATTTCTCCTTAATTTATTATCTAGTTAATGTTTAACGATTATTTATACAGAAAACACCTTGCCGAAATTGGCTGTGGTCAAAGGGTCCTGCATATAGGAACCGACGCCGATTCTTTGAATCGACTCCATGCCCCGCTCATCGTAAACCGGCATTTCCACTTCCGGGGCCTCATCCGGACTTACTTCCAGAAACATCTCAGAGGCCTTCTCCATTTTGGCTATGGAAAAATCAACCAAGTAGCGCAAAAAGGAGAAAGGATGACGGATCATATGCACCCCGTACTTTTTGCAAAGGGCCTGGCCCATCCGGGCGTCGTCGTATGCTCTTTGAGTCGGATGCTCCTCATTGGTGGTAGCCGCGCTCTGGCAGGTGGGCAGATCGAGCATCAGGCTGAGGTGACTCATCAGAATATTGAGCAGATTATGACTGACCAAACCGTAATTGGGGTTGTACTCGATTCTAGGATCGGCGATGGTCGGGAATCCGGCCTGGATGCAGGTCACCCCTGGATTGAGCAGTTGAGCCGCGGCGATGCCGAACAGGACTTCGGCCTGGGTCATGGCCAGGACCCCGTTGTAGCAGAACGGCGCGCTGATCCCGGCCATGGGCATGGCCGAGACGAAAACCGGCAAGCCGGCCTTGACCACCTTGACGAATGACTCGGCAAAATTCTCGTTGACTTCCAAGGGCGGGCGGGTCAGGCAGAAGACGATCATGATGTTCGGCCTCTTCTGGTATATTTGGACGGCCCGGTTTAGGGATTCATCAGAAGTCACGGCGAAATACAAGGGCTTGGAACAATGATCGCTCATGAGGCTCATCTGTTCGACTTCGTCCTTGAGCTTGATCCCCCGGCCCATGCCGGTGACAGCCGGGCTTCTCTCGGCGAAATCAGCGATCCGGGCGGCATGCTCCGGCGTGGGGAAAACCCCGCCCTGGCCGGCCTCGTCGTCGTAAACATAGGGCGCTGTTCCGCCGATGAAATAACTGTCCAAAGGCACGAAAAATTCGTCCACGCCCGGCGCGGTGGACAGCGCTTGTTTGACCAGGTCCGCGGTCACATAGATTCGATCTTCGTAAAGGTAGGCCAAGCCCTCGGCTTCCTGAATCCGGAAAACCGCCTGGATGTCCGGCTGTCGGCAGCGAACGCCCAAGTTTTCCAGAATCCACAGGGCGTCCTCGTGGGTCTGCCGGAGCATGTCCACCGTTTCCCGGCCGAATTTGGCCGTCGATATGTCTATCCGGTCTTGGCGCATCATATCCGCCCTCTCTTGTCCAGTATGGTTATGATAAGTTTCAAATTGTCCCTGTTGCACAAAGTCCTCCGCTGTTATTGAGAATGTTTTAATGATGAAAACTAAAAAACCTGGTCTTCGGAGGTGGCCAAGGTCAATTCCGTGGTCACCTCTTCGCTCTGCATCAGTTTGAGCAGACGTTCCAGGGCTTGGGTCATCTTTTCGACTTCCTCCAGGGGAAGTTTCTTCAGGTTGACGGCCAGCAGGCTTTGGACCGGCACCGGGGCCGACCCGGCCAATTCCCGACCAGCCTGAGTGATTTCCACGTTGATCACCCGCCGGTCCTTATGGACCCTGGTTCTCCTGACCAGTCCCTTGCCTTCCAGGCGGTCAATCAAGCCGGTGATGGTGCCCGGCTTGATAAAGATGCGCCGCCCTATTTCTCCGGCCGAAAGGCCGTCTTCATAGGCCAAGGCCCGGAGACAGAGAAGCTGGCTGGTGGTCACGTCGAAGTTCTTTTGGAGGTATTTGGAGTAAATCGAGGAAAGATGGGCGATATTTCTCAGAACCAAAAAAATCCTCTCCAGATATTGATCAATCCCCGCCGCCCCGGCTTCCTGGATGTTTATTACTTCCATGTTTTCAACCGATCTTTCTGCCAATTATTTCACTAGTTCGAATTACTAATAAAAATATTTCTAACACAAATAATTTTTGTTGTCAAGTTTCTCAATGATCCTTTCTCCAGCCGGCAGACTCCCATTGTTTGGAGAGAAAATCCGGACCTCCTTACCGTCAAAGACTCCTTTCCCCCTTTCAGACCCCTTTTCGTTCTGCATCAACAAAAGCAGGGTTTCCAAGGATTGGGTGATGGCCTCTTTTTCATCCGACGAAAGATTGGACAGCTTCGGTTCCATTAGCCGCCGGATCGGGCGGAAAGCTCTGCGGACGACGTTTTGTCCTGCGCTGGTAACGGTCATATTAATCCGGCGTCGATCCGGACTCAGCCGTTCCCTCTTGACCAACCCCTTGGCTTCCAGCCGGTCGATGATTCCGGTGATGGTCCCGGGCTTGTTGTAAATACGCCGGCCCAGTTGGCCCAAGGACAGGCCCGGTTCTCTTTGGAGGGCGCGGAGACAGAGCAACTGACTGGTGGTGACCCTGCAATGTTTTTCAAGGTATTTTGAGTACTTGTATGAAAGCCTCTTAATGTGCCGCATGACCCAAAAAAGTTTTTCCAGTTGATGATCGTCCGGGTTTGATTTTGGGTGCTTACTGGCCATACAATACCTTTCTTGGCATAAATTCACTTGCTCGAATTACTTGTTAGAATATTCATAACACGTAATATATTGTTTGTCAAATAATTTTTCCCCCAAATTCCGCGCGATGAGGTTAGGCCGAGGGGCGTTCTAAAACGGGGCCGGCCCCGATAGTCACGGGGAATCGAGCGGAAATAACCCTTGAGGTGATGGTCTTACACCGCGCCAGAGCCGGACCTCGAAGGCCCCGGACCACCTCCAGGACCTCGTCGGTTGAGCGACCAGTCTGGAGGCCAGGACCTGCGGCCCTCATATCCCAAACAGCTAAAAACATTTTTTCAAAAAGGCCGAATAGGATTAAAACTGAAACCATCATCAATGTCTGCCCAGGGTGAAGCCTTTTTATCGGGTCGCCATAAAAATTTTCCCAATTTTTTTTATTTTAGGTAAAATAGGCAAAAGATGGTTCGTGCTGTTGGGATTAAAACGTCCTTGGGATGGCATGATGTTTCGGGGGTATTATTAAGGGGGACCTTACCTGACCCTTTTGGGCCAACCTAAAGCTTATCTGCATTAAAAATCAACCATATAAACCAAGGGGATCAACCTATGGTGTTCGGCCGCTCATTCCGTTCGAGAATATTTCCGCGTTTTGGAGAGATGGTCGCCGCTCTTTTGGTGCTGTTTTTTATGGTCGGTCCGACGGAACCCGGGTGGGGCCGGCCAGGCGCCAACGAAATCCAAGAAACAGACCGTCTGGTCAAGGCGGATAAGCCTTGGGTCAGACTGCCCTTGAGTTTCGAGGTCAACCGGGGTCAAACCGACGAACGGGTCAGATTTCTGGCCAGGGGACCCGGGTCGACTCTTTTTTTAACCCCCCAAGAGGCGGTTCTTTTAAGACAAAAGCTTCCGAATGAATCAGACCTGGCCAGAGCCGGGGGAGACGGCTCTCCTTTAAACGCTTTGAATTCAGTGGTGCGGCTGCGGTTCTCCGGGGCCAATCCGAGGCCGGAGATCATCGGCCAAGAGCCACGGCCCGGCCGGGTCAACTACTTCATCGGGCCCAAGGAAAAATGGCGCACCCACCTGCCGACCTACACCAAGGTCCGGTACCGAGAGGTCTATCCGGGGATCGATCTGGTCTTTTACGGCCACCAGCGACTCTTCGAGTACGATTTCGTGGTCTCGCCCGGGGCCGATCCTTCCCTTATCCGATTGGTCTTTGACGGGGCGGATAAAATCCATGTGGACGGGCAGGGACGTCTGATTTTGGAAACGGCCCTCGGCCCGGTGATCCAGCCTCCGCCCTTGGTCTATCAGGAGATCGACGGCCGCCGAAAAATCATTTCCGCCAGAAATGTTCTTTCAGGCAATAACCAGGTCGAATTCCGGATCGGTTCGTACGATCCGGGCCGGCCCCTGTTTATTGACCCGATTTTCGCCTCGACTTTTCTGGGCGGCAGCGGCAATGATGATGTCGGGCGGATGTCCTTCCATAATTCGGAAAGTTACTTTTACTTGGTCGGGCAAACGGCCTCGCCCGACTTCCCGACCACGGCGGGCGTTTATCAAACCGGTTTGGCCGGCTCTTTGGACGTCTTCATCGCCAAATTCAACTCCGATCTGACCACGCTCCAAGCCGCCACCTATCTGGGCGGAACCAGCAACGACAACGGCAAAGCCGGTTTTCTTGACAGCTCCGACTACATATACGTGACCGGGAACACCATGTCCACGGACTTTCCGACGACCGCAGGCGCTTATGACCAGACGCATAACGGTTCCTGGGATGTTTTCGTCAGCAAACTCAGCCCCGCCCTGGACACCCTTTTTGCCTCCACCTATCTCGGCGGCGGCAGTCTCGACGTTCCCGAGGGCTTGGTTTTGGACGGCTCGGGTTATCCAATAGTGGTCGGATACACCGCGTCCACCGATTACCCGACTTCGGGCGGTTATGACAACACTTACAATGGCGGCAGCAGCGACGTTTTTGTGTCCATGTTGGCGCCTGACCTGAGCGGTCTGGCCTATTCGACCTATCTGGGCGGGTCGGCGGCCGACGATGGATACGCGGTCGCCGTTGACGTGACCGGCGCCGTCTTTGCGGCCGGTAGAACCTCTTCCACTAATTTTCCCACGGCCGGCACTGTTTACGATACGACCCACAACGGGAGCTACGACGTGTTCCTGTCCAAATTCACGGCCAACCTGGGCACCCTGACCGCCTCCACTTTTCTCGGCGGCGGCGGCTATGACGAGGCTTACGCCCTCCGGCCGGACGGGGGCGGCAGTTACATCTATGTGGCCGGCCAAACCAGTTCGACCGACTTTCCGACCACCGGCGGTGTGATCGGCCCCAGCCACCAGGCCGCTTTTGACGGTTTTATCAGCAAGTTTCCCCTTAGCTTAGGCGCCCTGACCGCTTCGACCTATCTCAACGGGGACGATATGGACCAGGTTCGGGCCATGGGCGAGGACGACGGCAACAACGTTTACCTGGTCGGATACACTAACTCGTCCGATTTTCCGGTTTTGCCCGACTCCTATCAGCGGGTGAACGCCGGCGGTTACGATGTGTTTATCTCAAGGCTAAACAACACCTTCACCTCTCTCTTGGCCTCGACCTATTTAGGAGGCTCAGGGGATGACTACGGCTATTCCGTATACGTAAAGTCTTCGGGGGATATTTTTGTGTCCGGCTCCACGTTTTCCGCGGACTTTCCGATGACCCCCGGTGAATATTACGACCAAAGCCTCAACGGCGGCAGCGACATCTTTGTTTCTATATTTGACACGGGCTTGTCCGACGACGATCCGCCCGAGGTGACCGGGACCAACCCGGCCGACGGGGCCACGGGCGTGGCGACCAATTCCTTGATCTCGGCCACCTTCAACGAGACCATGAACCCGGCCACCGTGACCACGAGCCTGACGGTGGATCAGGGGGTGACCGGCGCGGTCAATTATGATGCCAACACCTTGACGGCCACGCTGACGCCTTCAGCCGCCTTGGCCCCCAACACCACGTATACGGCCAAGGTCCTGGCCGGGGTCGAGGACACCGCCGGCATCCCCATGATTTCCGATTACGTCTGGACCTTCACCACCCAAGCCGGGGCGGATAATACGCCGCCCACGGTGACTGGGACCGACCCGGCCGACGGGGCGGCCGGCGTGGCCGTGGATACGGTCGTTTCGGCCGTCTTCAGCGAATCCATGGACCCGGTTTACATTAACACCCAAACTTTCACTTTAATGAACATGTCGGCCGCGGATGGGGGCGGGGCCGCGGTCCAGGGGACGGTCAGTTACACCGATTCCAGCCGGACGGCCGCTTTCAGACCAGCCGCAGAATTAAGCCCCGGGACCAATTACCGGGCCACGATAACGGCGGGAGTCAGGGACCTGGCCGGGAACAATTTGGCGGAAAACCACGTTTGGAACTTCACCACGGCCAGTCAACCGCCGGCCGCGGCAAGCCGAACGTCCGGCTTGCCCGCCGGGACCGACGCCGCTGCTTATCGGATGGTTTCGGTGCCTCTTGATCCGGCCACCCCGACGCCGGAGGCGGTTTTCGGGGCCCAAATCGGCACTTACGACCCCACCCTGATGCGTATCGGGCGTTGGAACCCGGCTGGCGGCCATTACGACGAGTACCCATTTTCAGGGGACATCAGGCCGGGTTGGACCGGATGGTTTCTCTTCCGCCACGGTAAGACCTTGACTTTCCAAGGCCACCCCACCCCGACCACCTATAACCTCGGGGGCGTCAACGGTTATGCTCTCGACATCGTCCAGGGGTGGAACCAAGTCGGCAATCCATACGGGCACCGGGTCAATGTGGGTGATTTCATGGTCGAAGACGGCGACGGTAGCCACGAACATCTGACCGGCTCGGCCAATAACATCACCCAGCGGGTCTTTTGGATATATGCCGACGGCCAATACCGGAGCGGTTCGGTTCTGGAGATCAGTGAAGGCGGCTGGCTGAAGAAGCTGACCCCCGGCGGCGGACATCTCTTTTTCCCGCCGATTGAAGCGGCGGCCGATTCAAGCGCCGCGCCCCCAGCGGTTCGAGACGACCTGGAAAGACCCCCGGACCCGCCCGGCGGGCTCGATTCAAATCCATCACCCTCCGGCGGAGGCGGCGAGGGCGGGGGTGGAGGCTGCTTTATCGGGACGGTCGGTGCGTTTTAAGGTAGGAAGTTTTTCAGGCGGCCTTCGGCGTATTTGTCTCGCTGTTTGATCCCGTCAAGCCGCTCTAAGGCAACTCATCAGCCGTTGTGTCCCGAGCCGTGCCCGGCGGCGGGGAAGGAGGGCGGGGCAGCGCCCGCCTGCTGGTCGTATCTGGTTTGAACGCCGCCCCGCTTGACGAAAATCAGTCCCACACCAAAAGCAACAGAAAGTCAGACTGCGCTCTACGGTCGAACCGAGCTGGAGCCGCCCGGAAACAACGGGAAACCCTTGGTCGGTCGGCTCAATCCTCGAAAATGGCCACGGGCCGGACCCAGCCGGCCGAAGCCGACTTTATTTTCACGGGAAAGCAGGCGACCTTAAAACCGAAGGGTCTGGGCAAGGCCCCCAGATTGGCCAGTTTCTCCATGTGGCAATAGCCCTGTTCAATACCGGCGAAGTGGGCCTCCCAAATAATTTCGGGCCGGCCGGTCTCCTGGAACTCCTTGGCCAGGATGGGAAGAGGCCGGTCCCAGGACCAGGCGTCAATGCCCACGACCTTGATCCCCCGGCCGGTCAAATAGAGGGTGGATTCCCTGGTCATGCCCGCCCCTCTAACCAGGTATTCGGCCCGGCCCCAATAAGCGTCCGCGCCGGTGCGCACCAGAACGATGTCCAGGGGTTTCAAGTTATAGCCGATCCGCTTGAGCTCGTTCTCCACATCGGCGGCGGTGATCCGCTCGCCGTCGGCCTTGCCGCTGAAATCCAACAGCACGCCGTTGCCGAAACACCACTCCAGGGGAATTTGGTCAATGGTCAGAGCCGGCCGACCGCCGTCCTGGGTCGGGTGGTAATGATAAGGGGCGTCCAGGTGCGTGCCGGAGTGAGTGGCCAAGGCGACCTGTTCAAAGGCCCAACCCAGCCCCCCGGGTAACTGGTCCTTACTGAGACCGGGAAAAAATTGGAGCATCTGGTCGGCCCCCTGAAGGTGGTCCGCGTAGACGATGTTGGGGATCATCATCTCCGGATCACTGGGCAGACCGGCTTCAAGGGTAATGGAGAGATCTATCAGGCGTCGGACCATGGCCACCTCCTTATTCCGGAAAACTCTTCTCGTTTCAGATAATTCTTGTGCTCGATACCAAGGCGCGTTAAAAACATGAAGCGCCCGCTGGACTTTAGGTGAGAATTTTAACGCATCCGGCCGGTTTTGAAAACCATCGAGGCAAAACCCCGCCGGTTTGAACCAGCCGAACAGTCGGAAAAGAAAAACGTCTTCAAACTTAATCACCAAGACATCATGGGCAAGCACCTCTCGATACCGCCGTATTCCATCCGGGAGAGCCCCAGGGCCAAAAGGGTCATCCTCAAAATATCGGCCCATGGGCAACTCGAAGTGGTTGTGCCCCATGGTTTTAATCCGAGAAAAGTTGACAAGATAGTCGAACGGAAAAAGGCCTGGATTGAAAAAACCCTAAAAAAAATGAAGAAACCGGACCCCGAGTCGGCGCCGTCCTCGTCTCTCCCGGAGTCGATAGCCCTGACCGCCGTGGATAAAGTGTTTTCGGTCCTTTACCAGCCCCAGGAAACCAGCTCTTTGGAATTGCTTTATTCCGGGGATTCGATAGTCCGGATAGTCGGCCGCGTCAGTCAAGCCGACGCCTGCCGTTTCCTTTTAGGGAAATGGCTCCGGCGCCAAGGCCGGATTTACCTGCTCCCCTGGCTGGAGGAGACCGGAAGCCGATTGGGGCTGTATTATCAACGGGCTCAGGTCCGGGGACAGAAATCCAAGTGGGGCAGTTGTTCCAGCCGGGGGACCGTCAGTCTGAACTTCAAACTTCTGTTTTTATCCAAGGAACTAACTCAGTACGTTTTGATTCATGAGTTGGTCCACATGCGGCATTTGAACCACTCTCGGTCCTTCTGGGACCTGGTGGCTCAATATGAACCGGATTACCGAAACAGAGAGGCGGCGTTAAAAAAGGCGGGGGCCTGCGTTCCGGCCTGGATTGATTGAAGTTCAGGCGTATCATCACCCTCTGATTCCATGAATCGATATTTTCCCGACCTGGGAGAAAAGTTATGAGCAAAACGCCGAGGTCCTTTCTGATTCTTTTTATCGTCAGCTTAACGGCTTCGGCCGGCCCGGTGACCAGCCTGGTTTCGGCCTATAAAAACGATTACTACTGGACACACATGAAAATGAAGCTGCCCTTGTCGGCCGGAGACAACTATTTTCAAATTTACATCCAAGGACAAAGACTGCAAAACATTCTCAGCCGGGGAGAATTGTTTCTAAATAATAACCAGGAAATCAAACGTCTGGTTCCGGATGATTTCGCCGTTCGCCTCAATAAAGTCCATGAACTGACCCGTTGGTCCCTGGTCTCGACCGTTTTTTTCCTGACCGCCGGCCTGATTTTTTCGGCCTTGTTCCTGATTACCCTCAGGAGGAAAGGGCCGCCTAACCCCTCGGCGATTGAACCGCCTGGATGATCTCCGACAATGGTCGCCTGGCCTGAACAGGTTTTAATGGCGGATGTCCAGGACCCGCCGAACCGTTTTGGCCATTTCGCTGACCAGAAGCGGCTTCATCAGGAGGGCGCTTACCCCTGCTTTTTCGGCTTTTTTGGGGGTGATTTCCTCGCTGAAGCCCGTATAAAGGATGACCGGGATGTCCGGTCGCAGGCGCTTGATTTCCTCGGTCAACTCCAGGCCGGTCATTTTGGGCATGGTCTGATCGGTAATGACCAGATCGAATTTTTGGGGTCCGGCCCGGAAAGCGCCTAGAGCTTGAGGGGCGCTGGTCCTGGCCGTAATATGATAACCGAGGTTTTCGAGGGTCTGAGTGAAGACCTCCACCAGGTCCTCCTCGTCATCGACCAGAAGAATCCGTTCCGAGCCCGTGGGCAAAACATCCGCCCTTTTATGCCCTGGAAAGGACGTTTTCTGGATTTGGGGCAAATAGACTTCGAAAACCGTGCCCTTGCCCGGCTCACTGGTTACGGTGACGGCTCCGCCATGACTTTGAACGATACCGTGAACCACGGACAAACCGAGTCCGGTGCCTTCATCTTTCTTTCTGGTGGAAAAGAAGGGTTCGAATATTCGGGTCACGATCTCGGGGTCCATGCCGATGCCAGTGTCTCGGACCGAAAGCTTGAGGTAAGGTCCGGGGTCGAGGTCCAAATCGTTGGCTTTTTCTCCCTCGGAAAGGGCTTCTTCGGATAAGGTCATTTCAAGCACGCCGCCTATATCCCGCATGGCCTGCCCGGCATTAGTGCCCAGGTTCATGACCATCTGGTGAATCTGGCTTGGATCGCCCAGGACCGTATCATTGTCGAGGGTGAAGTTCTGACGAATTTCAATGGTCGTGGGCAGAGAAGCCCGTAAAAGTTTGAGGGCTTCATCGATGATGGGGGACATGTTCGTGGGTCTTTTTTCCGTTTCGGTCCGCCGACTGAAAGCCAGAATCTGTTTGACCAGATCGCGCGCTCTGAGGCCGGCCTTTTTTATATGCTCCAAATACCCATAGGCCTCCGCGGCCTTTGATATTTCATTTTCAAGCAGTTCGGTATAGCCCATTATCGCGGAAAGAATATTGTTGAAATCATGAGCGATGCCGCCGGCCAAGGTGCCCATGGCTTCCAGCTTGTGGGTTTGAAGCAGCCGGTGTTTCAGGCGTTCCTCCTCGGTGACGTCCCTGATCACTCCCTGGATGACGGTGTTGCCTTTGTAATTCACCGTGGAAATGGAGGCTTCGGCCTGAAACGGTGATCCGTTTTTTCGACGGGCCGCAAAATGATGGCGTTCCGGTCCGGCCTTGCCGTCCTTTAATTGCCGACTGATTACTTTATTGACTCTCTCGACCTGATCAGGGAGGATGACTTCCCCCATGCTCATATTCAGGGCTTCCTCCATGGAGTATCCGAAAAGGTCGCATATTTTTCGGTTGACGAACAGAAATCGATTCGAGGCGGTCTCATAGATAAAAAATCCGTCCGAGGTCCTCTCGACCAGTGAACGATACCGCTCTTCACTTTCGGCCAAAGCCTTAGCCGCTCGCCGGCGCTCGGCAATCTCTTTTTTCAACTTCTTGTTGGCGGCCAACACCTCGGCGGTTCGGGCTTGGACCCGCTCTTCCAATTCGTCACGGGCTTGAGCCAAGGCCTCCTCGATACGCTGTCGCTCGACGATCTCTCTCTTGCACTCCCAAACCTTGTCTTGGAGAAACGAGGCCTGTTCATTCAGTTCCTCTTTTAAAACAAAGGTCTGGATCACATTGGCCACCACGCCGCTCAGCAGGATCAGGTCGCGCTTGCGGGGGTAGTCAAATGGTTTTGACGATCCGAAAGAAACGTTCAGCACTCCTATCTGCCGATCTAAGAGCGAAAGAGGCAGGCAGGCCAGGGATTCGGGGGTGGAAAGTTGGGGGTCCAGTTTGAGCAGGCCGGCTTCGGAGGAATGTTTGTCCCAAAACTTCGGTTCATTTTCCAGAAAGACCCGCCCGGCCACTCCCTCGCCGGGCTTGAAGGCCAGGTCCGTGTTGTAAGGGCCGTTGATCAAGCCCAGAAGATCGGCCTGTCCCCTGGCCGCTAAAATTTTGAGCAACTGTTCCTCGGGACTATAAAACAATAAGGAGCAGCCGTCGATATTATCCAGTTCCCGGACCAGAATTTCGAGAACTTCGCCGGCCGCCTCGGCCAGGCTCAAGGGTTTGAGCGGCACGGAAGTCAGGCTGGAAATGGCCGAGAGCAGCTTGAGGGAAGACTCCAGCCTGCCGCCCATGGTGGCCAGGGTTTGGACCAGGGTTTGGTTTTGTCGCTTAAGTTGTTCGATTTGTTCGCCCCGGCTCAATAAACGCCGCCTTAAGATAGAATTGCTCTCCAGGTGTTCAACAGTATCGGAATATGCTTCCTGGCCTTTTCGGACAGCTCCCTTATTTCAGCCCTGGTCAGCCTGGTCGCCTCCAGAACCGGCCCATGATCGGCGGGCTTGGCTTGTTGGACCAATCCAAATTGCAGGAATTTTATCAGATTATCGGCTAAAAAAACCAGACTGGTCGGAACATAATAAGGATCAGTATCGCTGGGCGCATGATGGTCCCGAATGACCGAAACATGGACCTTGGGCAGGTCCCACCTGGCGGCCAGCCAGTAGCCCACGGTCGTATGCTTCAGGCCGCAGGCCTCCTCGGCCTCAAAATAGGGGGTCCCCCGGCCGGTCAACTCCAAAACTTCGGCAAATTCTTCCGTCAAATGGGTGGCCAGAATCAATTTGCCTAAATCGTGAAGAAGCCCGGCCACCATGATCTCGCCCGGCACGGGGTATTCGGCCGAGGCCGCCAGCTCCCTGGCCATCCAGGAGACGGCCAGACAATGAATCCATAATTCTTCCCCGTCGAAGCCGGACGGAACCTTTTTTAAATCAAAAATTTCGGCCAATCCGGCCCCTAGGGCCAATAATTCCAGTTCTTGAAAACCGATGACGACAATGGCCCTGGATATGGTCGTTACTTTTTGGGAAACCCCATAGTAAGCGGAGTTGGCCAGGCTGAGCACTTTGGAGGCCAGAGCCTGATCGCTGTCGATCAGCCATTCCAGTTTGGCCGGGGTGGTCCGCTCATCACCCAGGGCGTCGACCAGTTGCCAGACCACCTGGGGCATGGCCGCCAGTCGTTCGATTTTAAAAATACGTCGTCGGATTTCTATAGACCGTGTTTGTTGTTCAGTCGAAAGCATCGGTCAAAATCACCTGGTGAGAAGCAAAATCGAAGAAAAACATACGGTCCATAAACATACGGCAACAGAGAAATCATCATTCCGCTAAAATTGAGAATTTTATGCAATTATTCAATAACAATCTGTTGCGTCGATTTGACCGCCTCAGCCGGATCGTTCAATAAAATCGGTCCGACGCGGGAACAGTCGGACGCCTATTAAAATAAAGTGTAACCCGAACAAATGTCAAAAAATAAATTTTTAATCGGCGATGATTTTCCTTCAACAACAACCTTGATCAAAACCAGACTGATCTTGACACAAGCTCCGGCGGTGCATATTGTAACGAATCGTGTCAATTGACGGTGGGAGTCGCCCGGAATTTGAATCTCCCGGCATGGTTAACCATGGAAGCAATTCAACCGCTTAATCTCTAAAAGGTGATAATATGGAAAATGACCGGCCTCAGTCTCCTTCCCTCAAGGAAATCGGCTGTCGGTATTTCATCGATTCATCGGTCAAAGAGAGCACCTGCCCCTTGGCCCTGGAGTCGGTCCTGGAAATATTCGTCAATGGAAAAGCTTATAGCTTGCTCATGCATTCCCCTGGTTGGGAAAAGGAGCTGGCCGTCGGCTTTCTTTTCACCGAAGGTCTGATTGAGGCGGTGGAAGAAATCGAGGCCATCAAGTTTGGTCCCGGCCCGGCTCTTCTGGGTCTGGAAGGGATCAGGGCGGAGACCATTCTTTCCAGTCTGGACCCGGACTCTCCCCTACCCGACCGCCCGGTCGTCTCTCTTTCCAGTTCCGGTCTGTCCAGCCGGGAAGTCCTGGAAAAACGCGGTCGCGGAACTAAACCGATTAAAAGCAGACAACCATTTTCCTGGTCGACTCTAGCCGGGCTCCTCAAGGACTTGCCGAAACACCAGCCCTTATATCATCTGACCCACGGGGTTCACGCCGCGGCCCTGTACCGGGCGGACGGAACCTTTCTATGCTGTTTCGAGGACGTCGGACGACACAACGCCTTGGATAAACTCATCGGCCATGCCCTTCTCCAGGCTTGGCCCTTGGACGACAAGCTGGTCGTCCTCAGCGGCCGGGCCAGCCTGGAAATGATTCTCAAAACGGTCCGGGCCGGTCTGCCCCTCTGCCTTTGTTTTTCCAGCCCCACGGTCCTGGCCGTGCAAGCAGCCGAACTCTTTGACTTGACCCTGGTCGGCCGACATCAGGAGGAGTTCCTGGCCGCGTACACTTACCCCGGCCGTCTGGTGAAATAGTTCCGGTCCCTATCCCATAACTTCGAACCAACCATCCCCCCGGCTCATAATCTATAAGGATCACGCCAAAAGGTCTTCCCGATCGGATACACCGGCCTGGGTAAAAGTAGCCATTTCATTGAGCAGGGCCGCCGCCGCCTGGGCCAGGAATATCCCCAGGGCCGCCCCGGTTCCCTCGCCCAACCGCAAATCGAGATTCAAAAGCGGTTTAAGGCCGAGATGTTTCAGAATCGCCTGATGTCCCACTTCCACGGACTGGTGGGAAGCAATCAGGTAATCCCTGGCTTGAGGAGCAATCGAACAGGCGATCAAGGCCGCGGCTCCGGAAATGAAACCGTCCAAGACCACCGGCAGACGGCGCTTGGCCCCGCCGATAATCACACCGGCCAGCCCCCCGATTTCGTACCCGCCCACCTTGGCCAGAACGTCCAGGCCGTCTCTTGGATCGGGCCGGTTTATCGACAAGGCCCGCTCGATGGTCCTGACCTTGGCGGCCAGACCGAGGTCATCAAGCCCGGTCCCCCAGCCGGTGACCTCGGCCGCCGGCCGGCCGGTCATAACGGCCGTGATGGCGCTGCTGGGGGTGGTGTTGCCGATGCCCATGTCGCCCGTACCCAAAATGTCCAGTCCCCGTCCGGCTTCCCTCTCCACCAGGCCGAGACCCGCCATGACGCTCCGAACCGCTTCCGTCCGGCTCATGGCCGGCCCCTGGGCCAGGTTGCCAGAGCCTTTGGCCACCTTGAGGTCCACCGGCGCCAAAGCCGGGCTGAAATCGTATTTGACCCCCAAGTCGGCCACCACGACTTCGCAACCGACCTGCCCGGCCAGGACATTGATGGCCGCCCCTCCGGTTAAGAAGTTAAGCACCATCTGCCCGGTGACCTCGGGAGGATAAGCGCTGACCCCCTCGGCCGCCACGCCGTGGTCTCCGGCCAGGATAAAAATGAGCTTGCGCTCGATTCGGGGACTAGGGCGGCCCTGAATGGCCGCAATTCGGATCGATAGGGTTTCTAAAACGCCCAAAGCCCCTCTGGGCTTGGTTAACCGGTCTTGGCGCAGGGCGGCCTGTTCGGCCGCTTCCTGATCCAGCGGACCGATCCCGCCTATGATTTTTTTTAGTTGATTTTCCATGGTTCGCTCTTCCTGTTAATCGGACGCCGAATCCAAGGCCCGGCCAAATAAAAAACCCCCAAGGGACTTTAGTCCTCCTGGGGGCCTTTACCATCAGCCGACCCGTTCAGGGGTTCGCTCCGGCAGGTCTTCTGGCTCTCGGATCAATCGGACGCCGCGCCTTCCCGGCAGGTTAAAACCTGCCAGTGGCCGGGCCTGGCCCCAGCGGCGTCCGTCCCCGATCACAGCGGCGGGACCGCCACGGATTCGCACCGTGTTCCGGGATGCCGAAACGTATGACTTTTCTTACCAAGCGACGGGACGCCTGTCAACCACAGAGGTGAAAACCGCTCAAAGCACCTTGCAGATCAGGCCCTTGAGATAAAAAGATTCCGGAAAGGACAGGCGGACCGGGTGATCGGTTCCTTGGCTCAACTGCTCGAGAATCTGGACCTCGCGGCCGGCATCCAGACTGGCTCCGAAAACGATCTTTTGAAAAAGGTCGGCCTCGACGCCACCGGAGCAGGAAAAGGTGGCCAGCACTCCGTCGGGCCGTAATAGTTTCAAGGCCAAAAGGTTGATATCTTTGTAAGCTCGGGTCGCCTTGGCCGCCTGAGTCCTGGTGGGGGCGAACTTGGGCGGGTCCAGAATTATCAGATCAAACGCGCGATCTTGATCCCGATACTCCCGCAGGACCCGGAAAACGTCGCCGGCCGCGATTTGGATCGGGCGGGCGGACAAGTTATTCAATTTAAAATTCTCCAAGGCCAAATCAACGGCCGGGGCCGAGGACTCGACCAGCGTGACCGAACCGGCCCCGGCCCAGGCGGCGTAAACGGCGAAGCCGCCGGTATACGAAAAACAGTCCAGGACTTCCCGGCCGGCGGCGTACTGGTCCACCAGGCGTCGATTGGCCCGCTGGTCCAGGAAAAATCCGGTTTTCTGACCGTGGACCACATCGACTAAAAAACGGAAGCCATGTTCCCGGATTTCGATCCGTTCGGGCGGGGAATCCCCCCACAGAGGACCGACGGCCGGCTCCAGACCTTCCAGTCGCCGGGAGTCGGCGTCGCTCCGCTCAAGAACGCCCCGAACCCATTCAAACTCACCCAAGGTCTCAGCCAGCAGAGGTTTGACCCGTTCGACGCCGGCGGTCATAGCCTGAAGAACGACAAATCCGGCGTACCGGTCGATGATCAGACCCGGGAGCAGGTCCGATTCGCCGAAGACCAGACGGAAGGCATCCAGATCGTCATGCTTAAAGAGACCGGACCGGCGGTCAATCGATTCTCGAAGCCGACGCCGCCACCAGCCTTCATCAATGACGGCCTCTTCCATCCAATCGAGCAGCCTGACCCGAATCCGGGACCGGGGGTTGTAATGGCCCCAGGCCAAAAATTGTCCGGTCGAGTCAACCACTCTGACTATATCTCCCGGCCCAGGGGCGCCCTCGACTCGATCCACCGCCCCGGAAAAGACCCAGGGATGGAACCGCCGGACCGACCGCTCCGCCTTTCTCTTCAGCCGTATTTGGGACATGATGAAACCTTTCTGTAAACTCACGCAACTCGTTCTGTCGACCATTGGACCCGTCGGATCGAAAAAAATCAACTCAAATATGTTCTTTTCGACTTGAAATCTGTTATTCTTATCCGTCGATCAGGATATTTAAGTTTGTCGAGAGAGAGTCCCTTATGGCCAAACGTTTCCCTGATGATTATGAATTTTCGGCCGAATACCACGTGACCAGGGACATGTGCACCGACCATGTCCCCGGAGTGCCGCCCATTTTGGCCACGCCCTCCATAATCCACCTGGTTGAGGTCACGGGCTTTCAGGCCATGAGCCCCAAGTTCCGGGAAGGGGAAACCAGTGTGGGCGCCGCCGTTTCCATCAGCCATTTGGCCCCGACTCCCGTGGACGACAAGATAACGATCAACATCCGCCTCCTGACGGAAGAAGGCCGAAAACTCGTTTGGGATTTTAAGGTCCTGGATTCGCGCGGTCCGGTGGCCGAAGGCCGCCATGAACGTTTCTTGATCGATATTGAGGAATTTAAGGCCGGCCTGAAGAAAAGATTGAGTTAAGGTCCGCGGATCATCGCATGTTCAAGCTCATGCCCGTTTCGCTTTTTCGAGGCCGCTCTTCACCCGGGATCGTCTTGACGGCCCTTTTGATTTTGTGGGTCTGGCCGCTGATCGGGCCGGCTCCGGCCGATTCATTCCCGCCCCCCGAAGCCGACCGAAGTCTTGACTTTGCCTGGGTCCTCTACCAAGAAGGGGACTTCTTCCGCGCGGCCGGGGAAGTCAAACGCTTCCTGTTCTTCCACCCCGGCCACCCCAGAATCGGGGAAGCCGAAAGGCTTATGGAACTGATTGAGGTCGCCGGAACCGGCCGGTCCGACGCTGTTGAGGATGAACCTTTCAACCTGGGGGTGTCCCTGGTCCGGTTTTACCAGAACCATTTTCGGACCTTCAAGAATTCCGCCTACGGCTGCCCTTCCTACCCCAACTGTTCGGCCTATTGCATCCAAGCGCTCAAAAAACACGGTTTCTTTCTAGGGACCTTCATTCAAGTCGACCGGTTCTTCCGGGAATTCACCACGGTCGGACTGCCGCCCCTGGTCTGGGGCCATGGCCGATGGTTGCATTACGACCCTCTCGATATGAACGATTACTGGCTGGACCTGGAGGCCGAGGAGTAATAATGAATCTTCGGGTTTTGTCTTGTTTGCTTGCTTTGATCCTGATCTTCCTGATGCCGGCCGTCCCAGCCTCCGCCACGGAGCCCGATCCCTATCTCGACTTTGCCCGCCAACTTTTCGATCAAGGCGACTTTTTTCGGGCCGTCACCGAAGCCAAGCGTTTTCTTTTTCTCCATCCCGACCACCCGCGCCGGACTGAAGCCCGGCTTCTGATCGCTCGCTCTTATCTGTCCTCCGGCCGATTCCACGAGGCTCGGCAAGCCTTTGCTCAGGTAATCGCTCAAAAAGACCAGCCGGCCCTGGCCGCCGAGGCCGCCTTGGAACTGGGCGAATGTCTGGAACGGTTGAGCCCGCTAGACGAGACCATAACCTACTATCAGGAATTAATTGCCAACCCGCCCGTCCCCGGACCATGGGCCGATGATGTCCGCAACCAAGCCCGCTATCGTCTGGGCTGGCTTTTATTAAAAGAAAGCCGCTGGTGGGAGGCCCAAGAAGTCTTCGGGCAGATCGAATCCGATCATCGCCTGGGGCCGCCGGCCCGCGAACTGGCCCGGACGGCCCCGGAGGGAGCGAATATCGACCTCAAGTCCCCGACCACCGCCGGGGTCCTCTCGGCCGTCCTGCCCGGAGCGGGCCAGATTTACGTCGGCCGTCCCGTGGACGCCGGCCTGGCCTTCGGCCTGAACGCCGCCTTTCTTTGGGGGACCATCGAAGCATACAACAACGAAAGTTGGGCGGTTTTTTCTCTGCTAGGCCTGATGGAAGCAGCCTGGTACGGCGGAAACATTTATAACGCCGTTAACGGAGCCCATATCCATAACCGGGAGGCCCGCCGGGATTTCTTAAACCGTCTCGAACAAAAAAACGGCTGGCGGTTGAGATCGACCAGGCACGGACCGTGCCTGGTCTGGTCCTGGTCCTTAGAGTAATCGCCTTATTCGGCCAAACGGGACAGCCGGATAAAACGACGGCGCTCCATGGGAAAGGCCAAGGCCACCGTAACCCCCTGACCGGCCTCGGAGGCGGCTTCGACCCATCCTCCATGCTTTTCCATGATCCGGCGAACTATGGGCAGCCCCATTCCCGGTCGGTCGGGTTTGGTGCTGAAGAAGGGCTCGAAGATATGCGGCCGGTCATCCGTAGGAATACCCGGCCCCGAATCGATCATGTCGACCACGAACTGGTTCTCAACCTTTTCCCCGCGAAACTCGATCCGACCGCCCGGGGCCGCGGCTTCGGCCGAGTTTTCAATTAAAATAGTAAAGACCCGATTGATAAGCGGCCGATCCACGGCCAGAACGGCGTCCTCTAAGGCGTTGACGACCACGATCTGTTTTTCTTCCAGTTGGGAGCGTTTTCCGGCGGCGGCTTCCTCAACGATGTCTTTTATGTTTTCATCGGTAAAATACGGCTCGGGTATGGAGGCGAACGATTCCAGGCTGGCGGCCAGGCGTTCTATTTGATCCAAACGCTCCAAGATCCGACGGGACGCTTCGGGGTCCGCTGTTTGGCCTTCACCCGGCCGGTTCAATTCGTCAACCAGCATCCTGGCTTCCCCTAAGGTTTTCGCCAGACCCGGTTTCAGCCCCCTGGCAATTTCCAGCAGGGCGTCATAAAAGCTTTCACTGATTTTCTTTTCAATTCTTTTTCTCTCGTCTATATCCTGGAGGCAGACGGACAAAATGCTGGTGTTGTCCCTTAGGTCGGCGCAGGGTTCGAAGATCATGTAAGTGAAAAAACGGTCGCCGTTTTTGCGCTGGAGCATGACTTCGCCTTCATAGGGCCTTTTCCTGTTCGCCATGTAGAACAGATTGGGATAAAGGAGGTTCAGGTCTTCCCTGGTGAAAAGCAAGGACAGGTTCTGATTCTCCAATTCCTCCTGGGTATAGCCGAAAATCTTCTCCACGACCCGGTTGGTCCACGAAATGCGGCCGTCCATGTCGGTTATAATAACAGCCAACTCCAGGCCGAAAAAAATACTGTCCAGAATCTTGGGATAACGAAAACAGGTCTGTAAAAAATCCATGGTCAGCCCTTCCGTCTGGATTTATCCGAGAAAAACCGCGGCCACCCGCCTTCTTTGCCCTGTCCCCGTAAAAAATCCTTAAAACCAGGGGACCCTGACTTCTTAATCCAGAAACATAGGTTAAAAATTTTTTTACGTCAACGAGAAAGGCCAAGAGCCGGTAACCGTTCACTTAACGGGGTCATTTCCCGCCTGTTTCCGGCCAGCCGCCGAAAGTTGATTACTGTTTTACCAGGAATGACTCATAGTTATCAGCGTCGTTCCCAGGAAAGCGGGAACCCGGCCTTCGGTCTGCTCCTTTTCGGACCCCTGCTTGCGCAGGGGTGACGGGTGGAGCTTAGGGTCGGGTAAAAAAGGCGCATTAAATATCGACTTTAAGATAAATAACGCATATTTACTAACGTCATTCCCGCGCAAGCGGGAATCCAGACCAACGATGACTATAAAAATTACAACCGCCGGCCCGGGACGTCCCGGTCATAAAACCTCGATAATTGTTCCAAGGAATGTCTATTTGGCGTGACATTCACCACAGCTCAGGGGGCCCGTTTTTTGTTCTTCATGGCAATGTATACAGCGGCGGTGGAAAGCGGTCCTCAGCTTGGAATCCCGATTTTTCGCTTCCACCGAATGGCAATCGGAACAATACAGGTCTTCGGATGACTCTTCCGGAACCAGCACCCCGTTTTTGTAAAGATGATGGCAGGTATAACAGTCGTCCACGCCCGGATATTCCATATGGGCGTCATGGTCGAAGAGGGAGACCGGGCGATCTCTATGGGCAAAGGCCTCCGCGCTGGCAATCTCTCTCTTATCGGCGGAAAAAGCCGCCGGGACCATTAACATTAAGCATATTATTATCATGCCGCCGAACCAAGTCCATCGCTTCATACGTCTATCTCCCTCTATACCCGCCCGGCCTGACGATCATACCGGAAAATGCGTTTAGACGGCATTAGGCTTTTCCATGCATTCGTAAATAATTTGCGAAAAAAATTTGGTCTCCATGCCCAGCTCGTAATGATGGATGATGTCTTCCAGTCCACTGTGGCAATTGTGGCAAGGGGCGATGACCACCTTGACCCCCGTGGCTTTCATCTGGTCGGCCTTGACCTTGTTCCCCGCCATTCTGACCATTTTATAGGGCGGGCCGCAATTGATCACTCCGCCGCCGGCGCAGCAACAGTAGTTGTGCTCCCGGTTGGGTTCCATCTCGACGAAGGTCTTGCAGAAAGCCCGGAGCACATCCCTGGCTTTTTCGTGAAGCCCCCGGCCGCGGACGATGTTGCAGGGATCATGGAGGGTGACCGGCTCTTCGAATTGTCTGGCCACTTTGAGCCGACCGGAGTTGAGCAGCTCCCAATAAAATTCCACGGCGTGGGTGACCGGCACGGGCAGATTCCGCCAGCCCAGCCACCGATTGCCCACGTCATAAATCGACCGGTAGGCATGGCCGCATTCGCCCATGACTATCCGCTTGACTCTCAGCCGCTGGGCGGTTTCAAAGTGAAGCCGTTTCAAGCGGCCCATTATCTCGAAGTCGCCGGTGAACATGGTCATATCGCTGTTGTCCCAGCCCGGCGTGGCCGGCATGGTCCAGTCCATCCCGGTTTCGTTCATTATCACCGCGGCCATGTAGATCAACTGGGTCTGAAACTTGGGCTCCGGGGCGATGACCGAATACATGATCTCGGCCCCCTCCTTTTCCAGCGGAATGCGCAGATTGGGGATTTCGTCCCGGGCCTCCTCTTCCTGCCACATCAGGCTGTCGATCCATTCATCATCCTTGACCCACATCTGGTTCATGGTGGCCGAGTGGCTGTGGGCCGTATCCTGAATGTACTGGGGCGTGACCCCGAGCAGGTGGCAGATGCGGCGAACCACCTGAATGATATAAGCGGTATCGATGCCGAAGGGGCAATATATGGCGCAGCGACGGCAGAGGTTGCATTCCGTATAGGCCACCAGGGCGGCCTGGCGCAAAAATTCAGGACCGACCCGCCCTTTCCTTTTCAACATCTCCCACATGGTCCTTTTGACCTTGGCCACCGGGGCGTAGGCCGGATCTCCGTCATGGGAGAGATAATAGTGGCAGGCTTCGGCGCAGAGGCCGCAGCGGACGCACATTTCCGTATACATTTTCAGCCGGGCCCCGGTCTCGTTCCTTAAAACCCGCTGGATGGCCTTTTCGATCTTGTCCGGCGTCAGGCGGGAGAGTCCCAGTTCCAGTCCCGGGTCGACAACGTGTTTATTCCGCTCGGCTAAGGCCTCTTTAGACATAATTATTCCTCCAACCGCCTTCAGGCTACCAATCCCTGGCCTGCCTTACGGCTCCGAACTCCGAACCTATATAGGCTCTGGTCACGGCCGCGAACAACATGTGGCTGAGCCTGGTGAAAGGAATGGCCGCCAGCATGACTTGGCCCGAAAGAATGTGGATGATCAGAATAACCTGGTAAGGACCGATCTGGTGATAGGCCAGAAATCCGGTCAAAAAGGGCAGAAAAACCATGACCAGCACGACCCAGTCCATGGCCGAGGTCACATAGCGGACTTCCTTGAGCACCGCCCGTCTGATGCCGAAAAATAAGCAGGCCCCGACCACAAAGGCGGCCATGACGTCGCTCCAGGTTTCGGGGAAGGTCCAGAAACCGAGGCCGTGGTAAGTATCCAGGAGGACCACGTGGGCCAGAAGAAAAATCGGGGTGAAAATCAGGCACAAATGAAAAAGAAAAGTTATCACCGTGACTGTCGGGTGACGCTTGGAATTGACCGGCACAAACGGAACGATCCAATGGAGGATGGACCGGAGGCCGTATTTGAAGTCCATGTATTCCAATAAAAACGGGTCCTTCTTTTTGGCCGACAGATACATGGAAACCAGCCGGTAAATGGACCCGAAAACAAACACGGCGCCCGCGATCCAAGTCAGGGGGCCGACCACCAGGTTATAGATCGTATGCACGTCCGCCCTCCTTGCCCTAGAAATCCGCCACCGGCACGACCAGACGATGGTATCGGCCCTGATCCACGGCCCGGATGAGCACTTTGTCACCCTCCGGATTGAAGACCGGGTCCCAAAGCAGATCGAAATCTTCCCGATAAGGCCGACCGTCCAGGACAATGGTGAAACGCCCTTGCCGTTCGACTTTCACCGCCAAGCGGCCGCCGTTCGGGCTGAAAACAGGACGGCCGGCCCCGTCGAATTTTCCCGGCCAGGCCGCGCCGTCGACCACCACCCGCCACTCACTGTCTTCCTTGGCCAAACAGGCGGCCCGACGCCCGTCATTATCTGAAACCAGATCGGTGACCACGGCAAAAGTGGTTTCCCAGGGCCGACCATCCAGAGCCGCAGTGAATCGGCCATGGCTTGGGGCAACGATAGCCCATAGCCTTTGACCGTCGGGGCTGAATTGTTCCCGCCAGCATTGTTTGAAAACCGGGTCCCAGATGATTTGACCGTCCAAGGCCATCCCCCAGGCCCCGCCGGCTCGGACCGGCGCCGCCACCGCCCCGGTGGCGGGATTGAAAACCGGTTCCCAGACGCTGGAATAAGTGCTCGGCCAGGTCCGGCCGTCCACGGCGATGGTATAGTCGTAAAGACTCGTCCGCACCTGAGCCGCCACCTTCCGCCCGGTTGGATCAAAGACCGGGGTCCAGGCGTTGACAAAGGTCCGTTCCCAGGCCTGGCCGTCCACGGCCACACTGAATACGCCCTTTTGAAACGTTTCGATGTCGGCCTGGCCCAAGGGCGCGATCTGGACCACGGCCGCCGTGGCCTGTCCCGAAGGGCTGATAATAAAATTGTTGGCGTTGGCAAAGAAATTTTCCCAGGGCCGTCCGTCCACGGCCATGGCGTAAGTCATGTCCTGCTGCACGGCCGCGGCGATCCGGTCACCGGCCCGGCTGAAACGGGTGTCCCAGGCAAAGGCGAAACTCTCCGGCCATGTTTCACCGTCCACGGCCAGGGTCCATTCCCCTTCGTCGCTGACCAGGGCCGTCAAGCGGCCGTCAGGGGAAAATCTCAAATACCAAGCCTTTTCAAAGGTGGTTTCCCAAACCTCCCCGTTGATAACAATCCCGGTCCTCCCGTCTTCCAAATGGACCGATGCGGCCAGGACTTCCCCGTCAGGGCTTGATACCACCTCTTCTTGCCATTGATATTCTCGGGAACAGGCCCGGAGTTCAACCACCGGCTTCTTTCCCGGCTCCCAGTCCCAATTGGATTCCGCTGTCATGATTTGACTCCCGCCGGACAATACTCTCCTCCCGGCCCTCGGCCAGGGATTTAAAAACATGGCTTTCGATCAAAAGATAATTCACCGCACTCAGCCGCCCATCGAAAATATCCTCACTCCGCAATGCGATCATGAAATCAAGTTCGCGGGAAAAACCAAACTTTTACCAGGGAAAAGTGGTTAAAAAATTGATCGCCTTCTAGGTTTACGACGTAATTTTACCTTTCACCAACCCTCCGAAAAAACTTCTCTAATCGGTTTGTTCGCCCCCTGGGTCAGGGCGAATTTCTTTCGTAAGTTGAGCTGTCCAACATTCCAATTTTCAATCTGTCTTCGGTCGCCGGCTAAAAAAAAGAATCGCGAGATAAATCCTTTTCGGTCGCGCCAACTCGGGCGGGGGTAGTGATTTATCAAATTATTTTATGTTTGATTTGCAAAACAATCATGCCATAGATTTGATGCACCCGCCATAAAAAATTTAATCTAACCTTATTTAATCGGGTTATTCCGGCCAACAGCGCCGGGAAGTATTGATATTCTAGACATTTAAGGCGGGGAAATTTTCCATATTAATAAAGTTAAATAAATAAATTGAACAAATATAATTAATAACAAAAAGACGCTTAATCAATCGCATCAACTTTTCAGTTGATAACAATTCACCCACTTGATGCAATTACTTTGTATTGATGCCGGCCCGCTGCTTCTGAGGCCAGGTGATGGCCTCCGCCAGGCAGGATTTGAAGCACAGTCCGCACATCTTCCACTTTTTCATGTCCACAACCAAACGGTCCAGGTGGGCGCACTTATTGGCCGGGCAACGTTTCTTAAAAATTATGGGCTTGGTCCTCGCGGAAATACAGAAGGGTCGCAAGGACAGGGTGATGACCGGTCCGTCCGATTCAGGAGAAGGCCGAATCTTGGATGATGCCGCTCAACTCATTTGAAAGGTCCAAATCACCAGGCCCGCCCCGGTCTTCGCGGGTCCTTTCCAATACTCGAGCCTCCGCCGGGCAAGAAGGCCGGATTCCGGGCATGTCCCGTTTGCCCACGATCAAGGGGAATAAGGCGATCTCCCCGCCGCAGACAAAGGCTCCGGCGCCCTGGCGACCCCCAATTGCCGGTCAAAGCCCGAGCCAAGGATGTCCGGCCCCAATGATCCTTAATTGGCAGGTCTTCATGATGGCAATATTCGATCGCTTCACGGGCGCGGATATGCGGGTAAAAGAGGAGCGATGTCCTCGTCCCGTGATGTAACCTTACATGCAGGTCCACCAGGGTATCGCGGAGAAGGAAAAGCCCCTTTTGATCCCGGCCGTTCTTCAAACGGGTCAAAGCGGGCCGGGCTTGAGGGCCTACGCTGGGCCGGCGGCCCACCATGGTTTCCAAGGGCGGGTCCCGTTTGAGCCGGTCGGGGTTCTCTTGTTCCTCATAACCAAAGCCATCTGATAGAACCATGGGCCAAAAAGGTTGGGTTGGGAATGATTGATCGTCGGTCGTTGGCAAGACAGGCGGCCGTCATTCCCTTGATACGGGAATAAGGCTCGATTTTTTTGAGGAGCAGTCCGCCCCCGTCGGAGGTCATGTCGCCACCTCGAAATCAACGACGATGTCCGGATTGAAATCCTTTCCCAAATCAACCTGCCGGTGACACACTTTAAAAAAGAGGGTCTCCTTGATAATGTATTCTTTCATAATTATTACAAACTATTATCATAGGCCTCGTTTTCGGCCGATTACTTTGTCGCCGATTTTCCGGATTAGAGGCCTCAGTCAGGGCCGCCCCTGTCCCTGGTCTCACCGCCTTCTCGGGTCGAGGCCCCCAATCTTGGCTCAGGACTGGAACTCAACTGGGTCCCCATAGGGACCGTTTTCTTTTCAAAACGATTTTTCTCGAATGCACAAGCATTTGGCCTTGATCAATGTCATTCTCTTCTATTTGAACTCAAGGGGGGCGACAATCCTTATCCGATAGTTTTAATAATATGGCCTGTTATGAAATCCTTGACATTTTAATCATGCTAAACTAATTTATCTCAAATTGAACTTCACCTGGAGCCCGAGATGAGATGTCGGAGCCGCAACAATGAACAAAAGGGGAGACGTGGTGAATCTTTTTCTTATTTCCAACCCTCATTAATCAGAGTAATTATCCGAATAACTTTCACATTTATTAATGTAATTTTACATCGACTTTTTCAACTTCGCACCGTTTCGAAAATAAATCTCATTCATGCTCCTAATTAACGGTGCAAGGATAAATATTTGAATCACTGAACGTTCGTTTTTTAATGATAGAATTTGAGCCAACTCGCTTGAATGATCCTGCTTATTCCTTCAGCCAGCTCGGCCGGCTGAAGGGGGCCGAAGGCTGCTTAAATTCCGCCCATTCCCCAAGGTTAAGGGAAGCGACTAATAAATACATAACCGCTTTTTTGAGGAAGACTGTCTGGATAAAGGACAAGGAGGATTGATATGGAGTCCGTGAGAGAACTGCTTGAACAGGCCGCCGAGAAATTCGGAGACAAGACCTATTTATTTTACCATGACGAACAAATTTCTTTTATAGAGATGGATGCCCGAGCCAACCGGGTGGCCAACGCCTTTCTGGCCGAAGGAATAAAAAAGGGCGACCGGGTGGCCGTCATGATGTTAAACCGGCCGGAATACCTCTATCTTTGGTATGGTTTAAACAAGATCGGCGCCGGCATGGTCCCGATTAACAGCGAATTCACCGCTTACGAAACCGAGTATTTGATCAACCACTCCGAATCGAAGATGCTGGCCATTGACGCCGGTCACTATCAGATATTGAAGGATATCCGACCTAATTGCCCCGGTTTAGGCAAAGCTCTTTTACTCGACATGGATCAGGCCGGCGAAAACGAGGAACTTTTCCCCGATTTCTGGAGCAAACAGCCGGTACCTTTGAAAAAGGTGGACATAAAGGTCAACGACGAGTCCGCGATTCTCTATACCTCCGGGACCACCGGCCGGCCCAAGGGCTGCATTGTCGACCAGCTTTATTATCTGCACATCGGCCGGATATACGTCGATCAACACCTGATCACCGCTGAGGACCGAATTTTGACGCCTCTGCCCCTCTTTCATATGAACGCCCAGTCGCTGACCGCCATGGGCGGACTGATTTCAGGGGCCGGGGTCATTTTTATCGACCGCTTCCATCCCGCCACCTGGTGGGAGGCTATCCGGAAATACCAGGTCACCTTTTTCCATTACCTGGGCGTTATTCCGGCCATACTTTACAGTATGCCCGAAACGGCCCAAGACGCCCTGCCCAAAAAAGTTTACGGCATCGGGGCCGGCGTGCCCAGGGACATTCATGCGGCCTTTGAAAAACGCTTCAACGTGGAGCTGCTGGAACTTTACGGCTCCACCGAAGGCGGGGGCGGCGGGGCCTATATGACCGGGCGGAAACTCAAGGACCGAAAAGTGGGCACCGCCTCTTTCGGCAAGCCCGTGCCCGGGGTGGAAGGCAAAATCGTCGATGACGCCGACAAGGAAGTCCCCCACGGTGAGATCGGTGAACTGGTGACTTGGGCGACGGACCCGGCCAATCCCAGGAAAGGTTACATGCTCGGCTACCTGAAAGACCCGGAGGCCACGGAAAAAGTCTGGCGGAGCGGCTGGTTTCACACCGGAGATTTTTGCCGGCAGGACGAATCGGGTTATTGCTATTTTATCGACCGGAAAAAGGATATCATCCGACGAAGCGGAGAAAACATTTCCGCCTCCGAAGTGGAGTCCGTGGTCCGGCTCCATCCCAGCATCGCCGATGTGGCGGCCATCCCCGTGCCCGACACCAAAAGGATCGAGGAAGTAAAAATTTACGTGGTCAAAAAACCCGGGGCTGAAGTGACACCGGAAGAAATAATCAGGTGGTCGGAAGACCGTCTCGCCTATTTCAAGATACCGCGCTACGTGGAATTCCGTGATTCCCTGCCCAAGACCTCCACGGAAAAAATCAAAAAAAACGAACTCAAGACCGAAAGGCCCGATCTGATCGAAGGGGCCTGGGACAGAACTAAAAATATGAAACTCAAAAGGGAACTGGAAAAAGACAAGAAAAAGCAATCAGCCTGATTGCCGACAGGAGGATGCGGACATGCTTGATTATACCGATCTGACCATCGCCCAGACTCTCAAGAAAGCGGCGGAAGAATGGGGCGACCGGGAGGCCCTGGCATCTGCCACTCGGCGGCTGTCCTGGACCCAACTTTTCGACACGGCCTCCCGTCTGGCCAAGGGCCTTCAAGGGACAGGCATCCAAAAAGGGGATGCGGTGGCCACCATCTTCGGGACCGTGCCCGAATGGATTTTCACCAAATACGCCCTCCATATTTTGGGGGCCAAGGTGGTTCCGGTCAACGTCAGTTTCCGGGCCGCGGAAATCAAATATTTAGTCAAACAAGCAGACGCCAAGGCCCTGATCTTGACCGACAAACTGCCGCAAGGGAATTATCTCGAGATTCTTAAGGAAATCGATCCGGCCATCGTCTCGGGCCGGGGAAGGGAAATTCAATCCCAAGAACTGCCCTTCTTGAAAAGGCTGGTCTGTTTCAGCCCCGGAGGCCATAAATATCCCTACTGCGCTGACTTCACCGAGGTGATGGAGGCGGGAGCGGGGTATAAAAAGGAGGAAATCGAGGCCCTTTTGAGCCAAGGCCGGCCCGATGACATCTGCAATATCCTATTCACTTCGGGCAGCACCGCTTTTCCCAAGGGGGCCATGCACAATCACCGGAGTCTGCTGGGTATCGGGGCGAATCTGATCGGCAAGACCTTCGCCCTCGAACCTTCTCACCGTCTCCTCTGCTATTTTCCATTCTACCACATCGCCGGGTGCGTCTATTTTACCTTGGGCGCTTTGACCAGCGGGTGTTTTTTATACATCCACCCCTTCGTCCCGGATGAAGTTCTCAAGATCATTCAGGATGAAAAAATAAACTTTTATTGCGGATTCGACGCCCATTTCAACGCCGTCGAAACCCATCCGCGCTTCCGGGAGTTCGATGTTTCCCCGATAGACAGAATCCTTTTGGCCACCGGCCCGACCTGGTATGACAAATGCCGAGATGTTTTTCCCCAAGCCAAGATCGTCGCTCATCATTATGGCTTCACCGAGGGCACCGGCGTGAGCTGCATGCCGGAGGTGACCGACTATGAAAAAAGGAAATTTACCAACGGCAAACCCTGGCCGGGGATAGAAGTCAAGGTGGTCGACCCCAACACCAGGGCCGAGGTGCCGCCCAATGAGCCGGGAGAACTCTGCTTGAGGGGCTGGACCCGCTTTCAGGGGTATTACAAGAACGAGGAAGAGACCAAAAAAGCCATCGACCAGGACGGCTATTTTCATTCCGGTGACTATGGATGGAAGGACGAGGACGGCTTCGTCGTTTATCGAGGCCGGTTCAAGATGATGATCAAGACCGGCGGAGAAAACGTCTCCGAACGAGAGGTGGAAATATTCCTCGAAGGCATCCCCGGGATTAAGTCCGTCCAGGTCCTGGGCGTGCCGGATGAAAAATGGGGCGAGGCCGTTACGGCCATCATCGAACCCGAGGCCGGGGCTGCTTTGACCAAGGAAAAAGTTCTGGAACACTGCCAGGGCAAGCTGGCCAAATTCAAAATCCCTAAACATGTCCTGTTCATCAAGGGAGCGGAATGGCCCCTGCTTGGCGCCGGCAAGGTGGACAAACGCACCTTGAAGAACTGGGCGGTTGAAAAGGTTTAGCCGGTCATGAAAATTGATATAGTTATCTCGAAAACAGGAGAACCGGCCAGGAGTGGATCAAAATGAGAAAGAAATCGGTCAACGAATTAAAAGTCGGAGATAAATCGATTTTCGGCAAAACCATAACCGAGGCCGACGTGTTTGCCTTTGCCGGTATCTGCGGCGACTTCAACCCTCTGCACGTCAATGAGGAATTCGCCAAAACCACGCGCTTCGGCGGCCGGATCGCCCACGGCCTGTTGACGGCCAGCTTGATTGACTTCACCCTGACCGATTTAATCGGCTTGGGCGGGGTGCATATCTCGCAGGAGATCAAATTTTTGGCTCCTGTCCGCCTCGGCGACACGGTGACCGTGGAATCCGTGTTGAGTGAAGTAGACTATCAGACCCGACGCGTCCGGATAGAATCCACCCTGAGGACTCAGGATGGAACCATCTGCCTGACCGGGACCGCGGTGGGCAAGGCGCCCAAGCATCAGGATGAATAATGATGCTGCAAGTTTAGTGAACCTAAGTGAAGTGAGGAGGTGGTTGGATGGGTTAGTTTTAAGTTATGGGTTTACGATATCCAGTCTACATTCAAATTACAAAAGATCTATAGGGAGGTAAGTCATGAAGAAGTTCAGCGCCAGAAGGATGGCGGTCCTTGGCTTGGTCGTTTTAGTCACCTTGGTTTTCGCCGCCTCGGCCGCGGCTCAGGAACCCATTAAATGGAAAGTCGTCACCACTTGGACCCCGGCTATCACCCTGATCAAATCCGATGAAAATTTCATCGAAACCGTCAACGCCCTTTGTAAAGGCCAACTGGAAATGAAACTCTTTCCCGCCGGACAGATCGTCGGCTCCTTTGAGGTTTTCGACGCCGTGCAAAGCGGGACGGTTCAAGGCGGATTCGACTGGCCCGGCTACTGGGCCGGCAAGAACACGGCCTTCAACGTCGTCGGCGCTCTACCGACCGGGCCGGTTCAAATGGATATAATCACTTGGATTTACGCCGGCGGTGGGGATAAAATAGCCGACGAAGTCTATGGCCAATACGGTATGCACTATTTTTTCACCAACGTAATTTCGGCGGAATCCGGCGTCCGCGGCAAAAAAGCCTTTAAAACCCTGGAAGACTTCAAGGGGGCCAAAATCAGGATGTCCGGCATGTTCCAGGGGAAAATCCTGAAGGACCTCGGCTCGGCCCAGGTCATGCTGGCCGGCCAGGAGGTTTACCAGGCTCTGGAGAAGGGCGTGGTTGACGGGGCCGAGTTCAGCAGCCCGGACAACGACTGGAACTTGGGCTTCCAGGAAGTCACCGAATACTGGAACGTGCCCGGCTGGCACCAGCCCGCTTCTTGCGCCGGGATCATGATCAACAAGAAGGCTTGGGACGCCTTGTCCGACGAGCTTAAGGCGAAGATCCGCATCGCCGCCCAAGCCAACACTGTGTGGAGCATGGCTCACTACAATTACGACAGCGGCGTCTATGCCAAAAAATTTATGGAAAAGGGCTCCAAGGTTCAACATCTGGATGACGCCGCCCTCCAGGAAATCCAGAAAAAGTCTTATCAGCATTTCGTCGAAGAGGCCCAAAAGAACCCTTTGTTCGCCAAGGCCGTTTACTCTCTGTATAAAACCATGGAAACGATTTCCTACTGGCGGGACAAGGAACTGCAACTCCTTAAAAGAGACATCATCCTTCCGGATATGGAAGCTTTGAAAGCGGCGGCCGAAAAGGCTAAATAATACCTGGTGTTTTTTACCGGCCCCGGGGAAGAAATCTTTCCTGGGGCCTTTATTGAAAACTCATAAAGGCGGATATTTGACTTTATCGGCGCCGATTTATGCGGTTAAATTCGATAAAACCCGTGAACTTCTTATTTTTTCCAAGAGGCCGTCTCCCGACTCTGTCCAACTCACCGCACGGGTCTTTTATTTTCTTCCTCCACTAACGAGGCAAAATCCTTGCCTTTTCAGGAGCAAGCCTAAATATGAAGCTTATCAGGAAATATATCAAACTGGTCAACGGTATCAACCAGTGGGTCGGCAACATCTTTAGCTGGGTGATCGCCCTCCTGATGGTTCTGACCGTCATTGAAATCATCATGAGGCGATTCCTGAACGCCCCGACGATCTGGAGTTTCGAGACCTGCACCCACCTTTATGGCGGGCACTTCATGATTGCCGCCGGTTTCGCTCTCCTCCATGGTTCTCACGTGGCGGTGGACATTATTTACAATAAATTTTCGGTGAAAAAACGAGCCGTTATAGACATTATCAGTTATACAATCTTTTTCTTTCCTTTCAACGTGGTCATGCTGGCTTACGGCATCAAGTTCGCTCGGATGTCCTGGGCGACCTGGGAGACGAGCTGGAGCGTTTTCGCGCCGCCGCTTTATCCCCTCAAGACGGTCATTCCGGTGACCGCAGGACTGCTCTTGCTGCAGGGTCTGGCCATTTTCATCCAGAAAATCTATCTGGCCGTAAAGGGAGAGGAGCTGGCCTATGATTGATATCAGCCCAGAATTACTGACGATTTTGATGTTCACCGGGTTGCTGCTCGGCCTGTTCATGGGACACGCCCTGGCCTTCGTTCTCGGGGGGCTGGCCGTTATCTTTGGACTCCTGTCCTGGGGCCCCGATGCCATGAACATGTTCATGACCCGGACCTTCGGCCTGATGAACAATTACGTCCTGATCGCCGTGCCCTTGTTTATTCTGATGGCCCAATTCCTTGGGCAATCAAAGGTTTCCGATGATCTGTTCGATTCTCTCCGCTATCTGCTCGGCCCTCTTCGCGGCGGCGTGGGCATCGCCGTGGTTGTGGTTTCAGTTCTCTTTGCCGCCTGTACGGGGATCGTCGGGGCCTCGGTGGTGACCATGGGTCTGATCGCCTTGCCCCTGATGCTCAAATACGGTTACGACAAACAGATGAGCACCGGTTTGATCTGCGCCGGCGGCACCCTGGGCATCCTTATTCCCCCAAGCATCATGCTCATCGTCATGGGCAGCGAAACCGGCCTTTCCGTGGGCCAGCTTTTCGCCGGGGCCGTCCTTCCGGGCGTGGCCCTGGGAATAATATACTTAATCTATGTAATCATCCGATGTGGGATCAACCCCGCCATGGGCCCCCCGCTCTCGGCCGAGGAAAGAAGCGCGGTCACCAGGGGATGGATCATCCTACATGTCCTCAAATCCCTGGTCCCACCCACCATCCTGATCGTCGGCGTCCTGGGGTCCATATTCACCGGCATAGCCACCCCGACCGAAGCGGCCGGAGCCGGCGCGATCCTGTCCCTGGCCCTGGTCTTCGCTTATAGGCGTTTCAGTTGGCCCATGTTCTACCAGGCCCTGGTGGCCACCACCAAGGCCACCTCCATGGTCCTGATGGTGGCGGTCGGAGCCACTTGCTTCACCGGGGTCTTCCTTGGCTCCGGCGGGGGCCAAGTGGTCAGCGACCTCATCCTCGGTTTGGGTCTGGGGAAATGGGGCATCCTGGTGATTATGTTGATCATCAATCTAATCCTGGGGATGTTCATCGACTGGCTGGGCATTATCTTCATCACCTTTCCCATCTTTGTCCCCATAGCCGAATCGGTCGGCTTTGACAAACTTTGGTTCGTCGTTCTGACCGCCGTCGTGCTCCAGAATTCTTTCCTGACTCCGCCCTTCGGGTACGCCCTCTTTTACATCAAGGGCATCGCCCCGCCGGAGGTGACGACTTCGGATATTTGGAAAGGGGCCGTTCCCTTCATCATCATCATGACCTTCGGCATCCTGGCTTGCATCTTCTTCCCGGAACTGATCACTTGGTTGCCCGCTAAAATCGTCAAGTAGTCTTGTGGGCGGGTTAAGGCGCCGCCGCCTTCATCCCCCGGCCCGGCGACCGATCACGGTCGCCGGGTCATATTTTTATCAAGCATTCGTTGACTTCGACCCGTCCTTTGATTAAGGTCAAGTATAAATACGCGGGTTGATAGAGAATGAGATATTTCACTTTCGGGAGGGAAAAATGGAATTGGATGAGGCCGTCGGGCAAAGGAGAAGTAATCGCGCTTTCAAGGATAAACCGGTCAGCAAGGACCTTATCGAAGAGATATTGACCTTAGCCGTCCGGTCCCCTTCCTGGGGCAACACCCAACCCTGGGAAATAGTGGTGGCCGGCGGGCCGACGGTTCGCGAGTTGACCGATGAATTCGTGGCCCTGGGCGACCGCGGCGTCAAGGCCGGTCCCGACTTCGCCATGCCTTGGGAATGGTCCGGAAGATACATGGACCGTTACCGGGGCGTCGGCCAAGAAGTCTTCAGAATATTGGGCATACCTAGGGACGACAAAGAGGCGCGCACCCGCCATTGGGCCAATAACATGAAAGGTTTCGGCGCGCCGAACCTGATCTATATCGCCCTGGACCAGTCCATCAATACGGTCTATTCCGTCTTTGATGCCGGCTTGCTGGCCGCCCATATCTGCCTGCTGGCCGTGTCGCGAGGCCTGGGCACCTGCCTCCTGGCCGCCCTGACCATTTACCCCGACAGCATTCGGAAACACCTGAACCTTCCCCAAGAGAAAAAAATAGTGCTGGGTATGGCCTTGGGCTATCCGGATGAAGAGGCGGAGATCAACCAGATGAGGACCAGCCGGGCCCCTCTCGATGAATTGGTTAAATGGGTCAACATGGAATGAAGGGAGGCCCCTGGTTATTCAGGCCGCCCGATTGATTGACCGAATGCAAACGGCGGTCCCCGGGTTCAACCACCCAAGGCCGCCGCCTTTGTTTTTTATCCGGGTTACCTTGATCGGAGAGGAAAGTCAGGCCGAAGCGGCCCTCGCCGGCCGGGCTTCCTTCAAGAAAACCTCGGCCCTGGCCCGGCGCTTCTCCTCCGGCGTGCCCGAGGCCACCCGGTGCTTCATCTGGAGGGCCTTGATTTTCTTCTGTTCCCGCTCAGGCTCGATAAAAACAATCGCCCCCGGAGCGCACTCCTGGACGCAGGCCGGTTCTCCCCCGCAATAATCGCATTTGTAAGCCAGATTGTCCGGGCCAAGGTCGATCATCCCGTAAGGACAGGCGGGGACGCATTCTCCGCAGCCGTTGCATTTCTCCTTGTCCACCAGCACTATTTCTTCATCGTTTTTATAGATGGCTTTTTCAGGGCAGGCCTCCAGGCACTCAGGCTTGGGGCACTGGAAACAGATACAGGGGACCGAATATCCATGCAGCGGAAAATTCTGGACGTGAACGCGGGCCCGGAGCGGAATGAAAAGTCCTTCTTTGACCGCCGAACAGACATAGGCGCAACGATTGCATCCCGTGCACAAATCCGGAAAAGCCAGCAGATGTTTAACCATTGGTTTCACTCCTTCCCCAGTTTAAAGCGGCTGCAAACCAAGCTCGGCCAGTTTTCCCTTGGTGGGCGCGCCCTTGGCGTCCCAACCCCGGAGGCGGTAGTAAATCTGGAGCATGCGCTCGAAGTCCTCCTTGCGGAAGACCCGGCCTTCATTGGGACCGTTCCCGAGTTTTTGTTCCATGATTTTCCGGGGCAGACGATCATCGGCCGCGGTGAAGCCGGCCTTTAAATTATAAAGACGGGCCAGGTTCCAGATGCGCTCCCCGGCCCGGTTCAGCTCCTCGGGCGCAACCGGACGACCCAGACCGGCCGTGAGCAGATCGGCCATGATCACGGTGTTGACCGTGCCCCAAAAATCGCAGAAACACATGGACCATTTAATGGCGTTGAGATTCTGTCCGTTGACGACATCCTGGGCCAGGGCCTCGATGTTGAAATGGTCCGAAGTAAAAATGGTAAAGGCCCGCAAATGGCAGGCCCCACGCTCACTGGTGGCGTAGGCCAGACCCATGCCGTAATCGCCCCGCGGATCGTAGGCCGGGAATTCAGAGCCTTTGATCTCCGTGGACAGGTCCTGGGCGTCGTACTTCTCGGCCAATTTTTTGGTCCCCAGGGCCAGGTCCTTTCCCCGGGCCGTAGACAGGGTCGCTATCTCGGTGACCACCGCCAGGTAATCCTCCGGCTGGCCGAAGCGGAGATTGAAATCGTGACGGCCGCTCTCGGTCAGGTCCATGGCCAGGGCCACGATGTTCCCGGTGGAGATGGTGTCCAGGCCCAGGTCGTCACACAGCCGGTTGAAGCGGATGACCTGTTCCAATTGGTTCATCTGGCAATTGGACCCGGTCAGACTCAAGGTCTCATACTCAGGCCCTTCCACTTCGGCTCCATTAATGTGGGTGAACTTTCCGCAACCCAAGGGGCAAGAGGCGCAGGCCCGGTCGGCCAGCTTGGCCTGGCGAACCGCTTCCGGGCCGAGGGCGGCGTGGTCCTCGTTCACCCCCAGGGAAAAGTTGCGGGTCGGATGAAGTCCCATCTCGTTGGTCACGTCCACCAAAATCGAGGTGCCGTCGCTTTTGGCCCAAAGGTTGTCCTCGGTGAGCAGGCTGGTTTGAGTCCAGTGGGCCTCCTTCCGCCTGAAAGCCTCCAGGTCGGCCACCCGCACTCCGCCCGTCCCTCGACAAACGATGCCCTTGAGGTTCTTGCTGCCGAAGATGGCGCCGGCCCCGCCTCGACCCATCTGCCGGTAAGCCTCGCTGCCCACGCAGGCAAAAGTGATCATATTCTCTCCGGCCGGCCCGATGGCCAGAACCTTGGCCTCCGGCGAAAGGGCCTCTTTGAGGAGGGCCTCCGTTTCAAAGATGCCTTGGCCGGTCATGGCCGAGGCCTCTTCCAGACCGACCTCACCGTCTTTGATCCGAATATAAACCAGGGAGTCGGCCCGGCCGGTGATAATGATCCCGTCATAGCCGGCGAATTTCAACTCAGGACCAAAGGCCCCGCCCATGTTGGATTCAAAGATGGTCCCGGTGTGGGCTGATTTACTGACCAGACAAAACCTGGAGCTGGTCGGAGCCAAGGTCCCGGCCAGAGGTCCGGTCATGATGACCAGGGCGTTGGCCGGCGAAAAAGGGGCCGTGGTCGGGGGGACTAATTCGCAGAAATATTTAACGGCCAACCCCCAGCAGCCCCAGTAATCCTTAAGCCATTCTTCCCGGAGAGGCTCCTTGGAAAGCTCCCCTTTTGATAAATCAACTCTTAAAACTTGGCCCGCATAAAGATTCATCTCGACCTCCATTCGACTTACCCGGTTCTTGTCCGCCCGGCCGCCTTTCGGCCGGTCCTAAATCAGGTCGACATCAATTTTTATGATATGGGCATCTATTGGCGATGTCAAAATATCTAATATGATATAATACTTCGGCAAGATAGACCGACTTGGTCAATAACCGCCCTGGCCGGGTCCGACCCTGAACCCGGGGATTACCTGAATATTGACGGCAACCGGAAGACTCCGTGGACAAGCGCGGTCAAATATAGGATAATAATTTTTATTCACAGATTTTCGGCCATGGCGGTTAAACATGCTTTATAAAAAAACCGGCCTTCCATTCAGCCGCAGAATTTTCCTTAAAAGCACCGGCCTCCTGACCCTGCTTCTGGGCTTCCCTTCTTTGGCCTGGGCTCTCTTGAAGCGACGCTTCCCCGTCCGCACCGTGGAAATCGAGGATTTCGAGTTTGATCCGGTCTCCGGTTTGATCAAATGGGATTCAGGGCTTAAGGAACCATATCGACTGGAAATCGGCGGTCTGGTCGAACAACCTCAAGCTTTAACCTATGGGCAATTAAGGGCCTTGCCCCAGATTGAGCAGGTCTCTGATTTTCACTGTGTGGAAGGCTGGTCGGTCCAGGACGTCCGCTGGGGCGGCTTTCGATTCCAGGAGATCGCCGATCGGGTCAAACCCCGACCCCAAGCCCGTTTCGCCGTCTTTCATGCCCTGGGGCGAACCCGAGGCCAGCCTGAGGGACAGGACCATTACCTCGAATCATTGCCTCTTGACAAATTGATCAGCCCCAAATCCGAATGCCTGTTGGTCCTGGATATGGATGGGACGCCACTGAGCCACGATCACGGGGCGCCTCTCCGGGTCGTATCCCCTTACGATCTGGCTTATAAAAGCATCAAGTTCGTTACGAGAATAGAGATAACCGACCGGCCGGCGAAGGGCTGGTGGACGCTGGCCAATCCGATCTATCCAATGGAGGCCCCGGTCCCAAGTCATCGGCTCAGGACAAAATAATTTCGGTGCACCGGAGCCAGACCGTGACTGGGGGCCGCAGCTACGGCCTTGTAATATAAAACCTTGATAGTTCGATTCTTGGTCGATCCGGGCCTCTGTTTTGCGAGGTTTTATGTTGGGAGGCGATTCATATTAACGGGTTAGATGGTGTTTATCTGCTTTACTATAGCCGGTCAATAGGTTAATCTTTAGATCGTCCATGACAAATTAAGTGGCCCGATGGACCTTATGTCACCCTGTGATTCGGCCCCTTGGGAACGATCATCACGACCTTATTTTTACTCAGGCAAAAAAATGCTCCCGGATAAGACCGCCAACTTGGAAGAAATTAAAAAACGTTACCCGCAAAAGTTCCAACCTGAAAGAAAAATTTTCAGCAAAATCAAGCGGGGAGCCCGCATCTTCGTCAGCTCGGCCTGCGCTGAGCCCCAGTACACTATCAACGCCCTGAAAAATTACATCGAATCGGAGCCCAAGGCCTTTACCGACGCCGAAGTCTTCCAGGTCTGGACCATGGGGGTGGTCCCGTACACCGATGTGAAATACCAGGACCATTTCCGCCATAACGCCTTTTTCATCGGCATGAACGCCCGGCAGGCCGTCAATGAAGGTTTTGCCGATTACACGCCGGTTCTGCTCTCCCAGACCCCGGAGCTTTTTTACCGCCGGCTGGTCCCCATCGACGTGGCCATTATCCAGACTTCGCCGCCGGACCTGCACGGCTACATGAGCCTGGGGGTCAGCGTGGACATTACCAAGGCCGCCGTGGAAAACGCGGCCCTGGTCATCGCCCAGGTCAACGCTTACATGCCCAGGGTCCATGGCGACGGCTTCATCCATATCAAGGACACGGATTTCCTGATCCACCAAGACGAGCCCATCATGGAGTTCCCGACCAAGGTCGCCGACGAAATCTCCGCCAGGATCGGCAAATACGCCGCCAGAATCATCAACGACGGCGACACCATTCAAGTGGGCTACGGGGCGGCGCCCAACGCCATCATGACTCAACTACGGGGAAAAAAACACCTGGGCGTGCATACCGAACTCCTGACAGAAGGCCTGATCAATCTGATGAAAGAGGGCGTGATCGATAATTCCCAAAAAACCATCAGCCGAGGCAAATCCATCGCCACCTTCTGCATGGGGACCAAAGACACTTACAATTTTATTCACCGCAATCCGACCATCGAATTCAAGTCCATCGATTACGTCAACAATCCTTTGGTCATCGCCCGGCACCGGAACATGACCGCCATCAACAGCGCCCTTCAGATCGACTTGACCGGCCAGGCCACGGCCGAATCCCTGGGGCATCTCTTTTTCAGCGGTATCGGTGGCAGCGCCGATTTCATGCGCGGTTCGGCCCTGGCCCCGGGCGGCAAGAGCATCCTCCTGGTCCAGTCCACGGCCCACCACGGTGAAATATCCCGGATTGTCCCCTTCCTTGACGCCGGGGCCGGAGTGACCCTGGGTCGTGGCGACCTCAAATACGTGGTGACCGAGTACGGCATCGCCTATCTTTACGGCAAAAATATCAGGGAACGGGCCATGGCCCTGATCGCCATCGCCCACCCCAAATTCCGACCCTGGCTGATCGAGGAAGCCAAGAAGCGCCACCTGATATACAAAGACCAGGCTTTCATTCCCGGAGAAAGAGGCGTGTACCCGGAATCCCTGGAAACCCGCCGGGAAACCAAAACCGGCCTCAACATGTTGATGAGACCGGTCAAACTCAGCGACGAGCCTTTGCTCAAGGACTTTTTCTATTCGCTGTCCGACGCCTCCCTTTACCACCGGTTTATCTCTCCGACTTTCAAGATGCCCCATGAGCGTCTTCAGGAATTCGTGGTCATCGATTACACCAAGGACATGGTCATTCTGGCCGCGGTCGAAGAGGAAGGTCAGGAAGTCATCGCCGGGATCGGCCAGTACCTGACCTATGAAGATCAAAACATGGCCGAAGCAGCCTTTTTGATCCGCGACGATTACCAAGGAAAAGGCGTCGGCACTGAACTTTTGAAATATTTGACCTATTTAGCCGTCAAACAGGGGTTGGAGGGCTTCACGGCCGAAGTGGTCATGGACAACACCCCCATGATCCATCTGTTCGAAAAAATGGACTTTGACCTCAAGAAAAAATTCGAGGCCAACTCCTATATATTTATCATGAAGTTCAAAATACCCATCCCGGCCGAATAGCCGGCCGCTGCCGAGTTTTTACAGGTCTGGTCAGGGACGGCCGCCAGCGCGAAGCAATTGTAATTAAATTGAAAAAATTACCTATTTTTATGGAAATTCCTTCACCCCGCGAGGCGAGGCTCATGATGACCCTTGTTTTCCTCCGATTTTTTTAGACGACATTATTTATGCCGTCATGTATAATAGATTTTATCTGTATTACACTTAGTCGAGACTCAAACCATCTCAGCAAAGTGTTTAATATCCGGGGCAATAATCCGGGCCGCGGGCGCCCTCTGAAATCAACAAGCATCGAAAGGCCGTAACAAGATGAAAGTTCTAATGATTTACCCGAAATACCCGGTTACCTTTTGGAGTTTTAAGCATGTCCTGAGGTTCATATCCAAGAAAGCGGCCTTCCCGCCCTTGGGCCTTTTAACGGTGGCGGCCATGCTGCCCCAGGACTGGGACCTGCGGTTGCTGGATATGAATGTTGAAAAGCTGACCGATCAGGACATCGAATGGGCGGACTACGTCATGATCAGCGCCATGCTGATCCAGGAAAAGTCGGTTCAAGAGGTCCTCGAACGGTGCGGGCGACTAGACGCTAAAGTCCTGGCTGGCGGCCCCCTTTTCAACGCCAAGACCGAGGAATATCTGCCCCTGGTCGACCACCTGATCCTGAACGAGGCGGAACTGACTTTGCCCCCGTTTCTGAACGATTTGAAACAGGGAACCGCCCAAAAGGTTTATAAGACCGAGGATTACCCCGAATTGTCCGTAACGCCCATTCCTCGGTGGGACCTGATAAAAATAAAGAATTACGCCACGTTAATGATCCAGGCTTCCCGCGGCTGCCCCTTCAACTGCGATTTTTGCGACATTACTAACCTTTTCGGCCGCACCCCGCGGGTCAAGGGCGCCGGTCAGCTTCTGGCCGAACTCCAGGTCATTTATGATCTGGGCTGGCGGGGGCTTATCTTTTTCGTCGACGACAACTTTATCGGCAACAAAAAGCAAATAAAAAAGATTCTGCCCCAACTGATAGACTGGATGGAGGACCACCGGCATCCCTTCACCTTCCTGACCGAAGCTTCCATAAACCTGGCCGATGACGATGAACTGGTCGAGTTGATGGTCGAAGCCGGTTTTGACACGGTTTTTGTCGGCCTGGAAACTCCCAACGAGGAAAGCCTGAAGGAATGTCAAAAAAACCAGAATTGCGGCCGGGACATGGTGGCGGCCGTTCAGAAGCTTCAAGCCGCCGGCCTCCAGGTCCTGGGCGGTTATATCCTTGGTTTCGACAGCGACGATGAAAGCATTTTTTCCCGCCAGATTAAATTCATCCAAGAGTCCGGAGTGGTCACGGCCATGGTCGGCCTGCTCAACGCCGTGCCCAACACCAGACTCTGGCAGCGGCTGAAAGAAGAAAACCGTCTTCTGTTCGACGCTTCGGGAGACAACACCGACGGGTCCATCAATTTCATCCCCAAAATGGACATGGACCAACTTATAGAGGGCTACCGCCAGGTGGTCAAAACCATTTACAGCCCGCGTCATTTTTACCGGCGGGTCTGCAAGTTTCTCGAACAATATCAGCCCCGGCGGAAAAAAAGGCTGAACATTGCCGAACTCAAGGCGTTACTCAGGTCCATGTTCTATCTCGGCGTGCTCGGGAACGGCCCCAGCCAGTGGTATTTTTGGAAAATGATCGTCAAATCCATATTGTCCAACCGCCGGGCCTTCCCGGAAGCCATGACCCTGATGGTCTATGGCCATCACTTCCGGAAGGTGGCCAAGAGGGTCTGATTTGTCTGATGGCCACCTTGAAACAAGGTATTTGATAATATTTTACGGCCTTGGGGTAAGGAATCCCCAAGATTAAATCACAAGATATTGAGCAGGCTTCTTGCCCGGCGATATTTATTTGATGGCGGCTTGGGCGATGTTAGATATTTTTGGTGGACCTTCTGTCAGATTTTGATCCGGGAATAGTCGTCCACAAGCGCGAAAACGAGCTTGGCCAGCTTCCAACACACTCTGACCGAATTGTTCAACATCCGGCAAGGCGAGGGCCGCCCCCTGGCCCTTTTGCTCATACATTCATTTTTGTTGGGACTGACCACGGTTTTTTACGATACCGGCGCCAGCGCTCTATTTCTGGCTGAATTCGACGCCGAGATGCTGCCTTATGTTTATTTAGGCTCGGCTGTCGTGGTGACTATTGTCGGCGTCGTATATTCCAAGTTCGAAACCTCGACTTCCCTGTCCAGACTCCTTACCGGTAATCTATTTTTCCTTATATTATCAGTGGTCCTGTTTAGAGTTTTGCTGGCCTCGACCGGTTCCAAATGGCCGATCATGGTCGTTTTTATCTGGCTGGAAGTGCTGGCGGTCCTGACTAGTCTGGAATTCGGGAGTCTGGCCGGTCAGCTTTTCAATGTCAGACAAGGGAAAAGGCTTTTCGGACTCATCGGCGCCGGCGAAGTATGCGCGGCCATCATCGGAGGCCTTGTCGCCGCCGGCATCGTTCCTTTGGTGGGCGTGGCCAACCTTTTGTTATTCTCGGCGGCGGCTCTGGCCGGGTGCCTGATCATAATGCGCCATATTGTCGCTTCTTTTCCGGAAGCCATGAACCAGATGGAAGAAGAGCAAGATCGAGAACCGGAGGAGTACGCAGGGATAAAAGAGCTGCTGAAGGATAAATACCTCTCCCTCATCATGGCCATTTCAGCCATATCCGTGCTTGGCTATTATTTTATAGATTTCGCCTTTTACCAACAAGCCGAATCCAGGTGGCACGACCCGGCCGGCTTGGCCCGGTTTTTCGGCTTATATCTGGCTGGAAGCGGCTTCCTCTCTCTGATGGCCAGAGGGTTTCTTTCGGGCCGACTGCTCAGCCGTTACGGCCTGAACTTTGGATTGCTGGCTCTGCCGGCGATGCTGATACTGGGTTCCGGGGCCGCCTCGATCACCGGCCTGGTCTGGACCGGCGCCGGCCTCTTCTTTTGGCTGATCGTCATGACCAAGCTGTTTGACGAGGTCATCCGCACCTCGGTTGAAGAGCCTTCGATTTTACTTTCCTACCAACCCCTGTCAAGGAAACAACGGGTCGGGATTCAAACCATCGTGGAAAGCATCGTCGAGCCGGTGGCGGGCGGCCTGGCCGGAGGCATCCTGCTGCTATTGACCTTTAGCCTTGATTTCACGGCTTTACAGGCTGCGGTCATCATGACCGTTCTCCCGGTTTTCTGGATGATTATCGCCTGGATATTAAGCCGGGAGTATATAGCCACTCTGATCAAAGCCCTAAAAAAACGCTCTCTCGGAGAACTGGCTTTCAATCTCAATGATCCTCGCAGTCTTGAAATATTGAAACGCGGATTGAAAAGCCCTCACCCCGGTGAAGTCATCTATTCATTGAACATTCTGGAAGAGATCGAACACGACACACTTAACGACGAACTGTTCGGACTGATTGACCATCCTTCGCCGATCATCCGTAAAGAGGCCTTAAAGAGAATAGCCGGCCTTAAGACCGTTTCCAGGCTCAGCGATTTGATCAAGCGGCTTAAACAGGAAGAAGACCCGTCCGTCAAAGGCCTGCTGCTCAAGACCCTTTGTGAACTTTCCGAGACCGATGTCCTGGATGAAATCCTGCCTTTCCTGAAGGATGACCATCGGGAAATAAAAAAGGGAGCCATGGTCGGGCTTCTACAAAACGGTGGGATTGAGGGGATTTTGGCCGCCGGTGAATACTTCACCGAACTGGTCGATTCCCGCGACCCTCGGGACCGCCGATTTGCCGCCGAGATTTTGGGTGAAATACAGGTCCAGGGTTTTTACCGTCCTTTGATCGGACTGATGCAGGATGAAGAGGCCGAGGTCAAACGAGCGGCCTTGAAGGCCGCAGGACGGATTGTCAATCCCAAACTGTTGCCCCTGGTGATCGAAAACATCGCGGTCCGGGATACTTGCTCCGCTGCTTGTTCAGCCCTGGTCAACGCGGGGGAACAGGCGCTGGCCGAACTTCAAAAAAGTTTTAGTCTTGAAAACCAACGATATGAGGTCCGGTTGCGGATTGTGAAGATCATCGGCCGGATAAAAGACCAGGGTGCTTTACAATTTCTTGTAAAAAATATTGATTTCCCCGATTTATACATTCGCCATCAAATTTTGCAATCGCTTTCCGCCTGGGGTTTTAGAGCCGATTCCGATCAGGAGGGGGCCATCAGAAAAAGAATAGTGGAAGAAGTTCAGAACGCGGCCTGGACTTTATATGTTATGACCAAGCTGGAGACGGACGGAGATTTCGGCCTTCTTGCCCGCTCTCTAGGGTATGATTACAACAGAACCGTGGATCGACTGTTCCTGCTGTTATCCCTTGTTTTTCCATCCGGCCCCATCCTTCGGGCCCAGGCCAATTTGACCGATCCGTCCATGGAAAAAAAGGCTTATGCTCTGGAAACTCTTGATAATCTGCTGCCTCAGGACCTCAGGCGCCTGGTGTTGCCTCTAATCGATGACCTTCAGCCCGAGCAAAGACTCAAAAGCCTGTCCACGGTCTTACCTCATCAGACCATGGACGGGTCCCAAGGTTTATTTGAAATTTTAGCCCGACCTCCGGAATGGTCCTCTCCCTGGTCCAAAACCTGCGCCCTGTATATTTTAGGCCGGACCGGAGATCAAAAATTCACCGATATGGTTTCGTCTGGTTTGAACGATGACCACGCCATGGTCAGGGAGACGGCCGTCTGGGCGGTAGGGGCGATCAAACCGACGGACCTGACCGCTCGTCTGTCCGGCCTGATAAACGATCAATGCCCAGAGGTGGCCGAGTTGTGCCGGTCCATTATCGACTCAAGACAAAACCGAGGCCGAGAGCGGGATTGACGACCTCCGACCTTACGCTGTCTTCAAAATCGCGAACCTTGTGGGCGGGACCACTTAAATAAGAGGACCAGATGCTGCTGACCGTCGAAAAGGTTATGATTCTTAAATCCGTTAATATCTTTGCCGAAATACCGGATGCGGTCCTGGCGGAAGTGGCCTCGATCATCGAGGAAGTGAAAATTAAAAGGGGGGAGTTGGTTTTCCGCAAGGATGATTTCGGACGATCCATGTACATCATCGTGGAAGGGAAAACCAGGGTCCATGTCGGGAGTAAAACCATCGCCGTTCTGGGACCGCGCGACGTTTTCGGGGAGATGGCCGCTCTCGATCCCGAGCCTAGATCGGCCAGCGTAACCGCCGGGGAAGAAACGCTTCTTTTAAGGCTGACCCACGAGCTGCTTTACGAACTGATGGCCGAACATATCGACGTGGCCAAAGGCGTCATCCGGGTCCTGTGCCAAAGGCTGCGCCGCATGGTCGAAGAATAAAAGGGCCACCCCGAACCTCATCAAACCCTCATCGGGCCACGGCCAAAACGGGATCGGGCCTTCTCCGACGCCCCGGCCGATCCGACCGGCGGACCCTTGAATTGCGCCCTGGCGGATAACCCGTCCGGGGTAAGGCAACCCTGGCGAAGTCCTTCCCCGTTCTTCCGAGGCCGGGTATAATCAAAACAAAAAAACCAGGGATAAGGGGGACGAGATGAACGTCGGTAAATTATTGACCAAGGCGGCCCTGACCTTCCCGGAGCGGACGGCCGTCGTCCAGGGGACCAAGTCCTGGACTTACGCCCAATTCAACGCCCGAACCAACCGTCTGGCCAACGCCCTGGCCCGGCTGGGTCTGAACCAGGGCGACAACATCTCCATTTTACAGTTCAACTACCCCGAAACCCTGGAATCTCTTTTTGCCGCCTTCAAGCTGGGCTGCGGGGCCGTGCCCATCAATTTCCGCCTGCATCCCAAGGAATGCGCCTTCATCATCGACCATTCCCGGTCCCAAGCCGTGATCATCTCGCCGGAGTTCAACGACCCGCTTCGGGAAGTCAGGAACCTGATCCCGGCCTGCCGGCGCCTTATCACCCTGTCCGGGGCCACGGGAGAGCTGCTGGATTATGAAGACCTCCAGGGCCGGGAGTCCGACCATTTGGTTGAGCGGGACGTCCAACCGGACGATTTGGCCTGGCTTTTCTATACCTCGGGGACCACGGGCCAGCCCAAGGGGGCCATGCTGACCCATCGGAACCTTTTGGCCATGACCATGAACTTTTACGCGGATATGTGCCCGCTGGGTCCGGAAGACGCCATCCTCCACGCCGCGCCCTTATCCCACGGCAGCGGACTGTACGCCCTGCCCAACATCGCCAAGGCGGCTAAAAACGTCATTTTGGCCTCCAAGTCCTTCGAGCCGGACCTGGTCTTCAGAACCATCCAGGAGGAGCGGATCACCAACATGTTCGCCGCCCCGACCATGGTCAAGCTGATGATCGACAGCCCGGCCGCCGACCGCTATGATCACGGTTCCCTCAAGGCGGTCATGTACGGCGGGGGGCCCATGTACGTCGAGGACCTCAAGCGGGCGGTCAAAAAGCTGGGACCCTGCCTGGTCCAGCTATACGGCCAGGGCGAATCGCCCATGACCATCACCTATTTATCCCACCATGACCATGTCCTGGGCGGGACGCCTGAGCAGGAGACCCGGCTGGCTTCGGCCGGTCTCCAGCGGACCGACGTGGAAGTCAAGGTTTTCGACCGGAACGAGCACGAACTGCCGCCTGGGGAAATGGGTGAAATCGTGACCAGGTCCGACCTGGTCATGAAGGGTTACTGGCGCAACCAGGAGGCTACGGCGGAGACCCTCAGAAACGGATGGCTCCACACCGGCGATGTGGGCTACCTGGACGACAAGGGCTATCTGTTCATCATGGACCGATCCAAGGACATGATCATCAGCGGCGGAGAGAATATTTATCCGCGGGAAATAGAAGAGGTTTTGATCAAGCACCCGGCCGTGCGCGAAGCGGCGGTCATCGGGGTGCCCGACCTCAAATGGGGTGAGGCCATCAAGGCCGTGGTGGCCCTGTTCCCTGGACAATCGGTCACGGAAGAGGAACTGATCGATTTCTGCAAGGACAACATCGCCGGGTACAAAAAACCCAAATCCGTGGACTTCGTGGAGGAACTGCCCAAGAGCAATTACGGCAAGATATTGAAACGCGAACTGCGGGCCAAATACTGGCAAGATCGGGAGCGTAAGATCGTTTGAAATTGGAAATGCTTCCGGCGACTGCCTTGACTCCTCCGAGCCCGATAGGGGCGCGGCCTGCCCCTATTTATCGGGGCCGATATCTTGCCTGAGGGGCGGAAGCTGGGCCGGGCATTGGGCTTGACATTGGAAACAGTAATAATAATTGCCGATCATAAAGGTCTGCCACAGCTCTCTCAAGCCATAACCTTGAATAATATCTTGGAATTCGCCGGCCCTTCCTTCGGCCAGACCCGCGATCAAACGCTGGAAGAATCGGAATCCGTATTGGAAGATATGGTCGCCGCACGATTTTTTATTGATTTTGCCGCCGCCGGTCAAGGCCCCGACCGGGCAGGCTTCGAGGCACCGTCCGCAGTGATCGCAAAGGTCCTCGCTCAGCGGCCGGTCGGGCCTCAATTCGGCCGTGGTGACCAGGCCGGCCAGGCGGAGGGCCGAACCGAATTCCCTGGTCACCAGCAAGCCGTTTTCGCCGTAAGACCCCAGACCGGCCCGGACTCCGGTCCGCCGCCAGCAGATTTCCCCGCGCATACCCTTGGCCGGCTCCCCCATGTCCAAGGGAATGAAAGCCGGCACGGCCACGGCCGGAAAACCTTCGGCCTCTAAAAAACGGGCCGTCCGATGGGCCGCCCGTTCGCATTCGTGATAAGTGTGGATGGTGTCGAATTGGGCCGGTTCATTGACGGCCGACCGCAGAGCCGCCAGACTGTGCCTGGCCGCGACCACGACCACACTGCGGGCCTCGGGCAATATCCTCAAAATACGGTCCCGGTGCTCCGACAAATCATCAATCCCGGCCACTCCGACCAAATCGGCCCCGTTGGCCCGGGCCGTGGCTTTAGTCCGCCCAGTCAGGTCCGCTCCGCTGTCCATGTCGCCTCCCTGTGTTTTTTTATCCCATAGCAGAAATCGGCCTCTCCGGGCAACTCCCAATGAAGACAAGGCCTCCGGCCGCCGCCCCTGTGATCGGCCAAGCGTTCAGGGAAGGGGGCCAAGCTGATTATTGTAAAACTCCTCTGTTACAATTTGCCATAAAAATTGCCTATCAGGTAAAAAGTCTTGAAATAGGCGGTTGAACTTGACGATAATTGATGAATCATTCGAGCGTCGACCTTGGGAATGAATTTATGAAAGAAATCATTGATAGAAGCCCTATTTTGAACGCCACGGTAACCCGTCAAAAAAATGGGGCGCTGTTGATCGGTTGGGAGAACGATGAAAAGGTGCGATCGGTTTCCATTTTCGCCGGACCGTCGCCGGAAAACATTGACCTGGATAAGCCTTTGGCCGAAGTCAACGGCGGGACCAGCGCGGTGATCCCGGGCCTGGACCAGGATAAACGTCATTATTTTGAAATAGTCCCCGAGGAGGGGCCTGGGCTCCTGGTGGCGGAGCGTCGGGTTCCGGTTGACGGGACATACAATTTTCGAGACCTGGGGGGGTACGAAACATCCGCCGGGCAGAGGGTCAAATGGGGCCAAATTTACCGTTCGGACGGTTTGAGCCGGCTCGGTCCCAAGGGGCTGGCCCAGCTCAAGGAGTTGGGCCTGAGGACTATTTTCGATTTCCGCACCGACGCTGAAGTCGATAAAGCTCCGGACCGTCTGCCCGAGGACGGTTCGGTCGAGTATGTCCGCTTGCCCATTCAACACGGCGAATTCAACTTCATCGCGGCCATGGAGAGGGTCAAACAGGGTGACGACTCCTGGCTGGATCAGGATTTCATGATTCGAGGGTACCTGGAGAACATTGACGATTTTCCCCAGGTCTGGGGCGAGTTTTTCGGCCGCCTGGCCGAGGCGCAAACCCGGCCCCTGGTCTTTCATTGCACCGGCGGCAAGGACCGGGCCGGGACGGCCGCGGCTTTGATCCTCCTGGCCCTGGGGGTTCCGGAAGAGACCGTCATCCGTGACCACGGCCTGTCCAACGTCTACATCGCCCCTCTGCTGCCCCGGGTGTATCAACGGATGAGGGAATACGGCGTGGACCCGGAGAAACTGAGTCCTTATTTCACCGCCCCGCCTGAAGCTATCGAGGCTTTACTGGAACACCTGCCCCGCCGATACGGTTCGGCCGAAAAGTACCTGACGACCGAGGCCGGGCTGACGGCCCAGGTCCTGGAAAGACTTCGGCTGGAACTGCTGGATTAACTTCGAGGAAATTCGGCCGAGCATTGAAACCGCATTTCCGCGGCCGGTCTTACTCCAAATCGTACTTTTTGATCTTTTGCCGGAGGGTTTTGCGATCGATGCCTAAAGCCTGGGCCGATTCGGTTTTACGGCCGTGAAAACGCCCGAGAATTTTAGCGATATGGTTCTTTTCCGCATCTTCCAGCGTAAGGGCCTCCTGGCTGGTCCATTTCCGGTCGCCGTTACCCCAGCCGACAAAAGCCAGATCATCGTGTTTGATCACGCCTTTCCGGCCCATGACCACCAGGCGTTCGACCAGATTGGACAGTTCCCGGACGTTGCCCGGCCAGTCATGATTCATCAGGCGCTTCATGGTCTCGTCCGACAGACTATCGACCTGCATGTTCAGCCGACGGTTATAGAGTTTGAGGAAAAAATCGATCAAAGCCGGGACGTCCTCGCGGTGCTCCCGCAGGGGCGGCATGTTGATGGAGACGACGTTCAGGCGATAATAGAGGTCTTCTCGGAAACGACCATTGGCGATGGCCTGTTGGATATTCTGGTTGGTCGCGGCCACGATCCGGACGTCGACCCGAACGGTCCAGTGGCTGCCGACCTTGGAAATGACCCGGTCGTCGACGGCCTTGAGCAGCTTGGCCTGAACGTCAAGATTGATGTTGCTGATTTCGTCAAAAAAGATGGTCCCGGTGTGAGCCAGTTCGAACTTGCCGATCTTGCTGCTATCCGCTCCGGTGAAGGCCCCCTTGACGTGGCCGAACAGCTCGCTTTCAAACAGGGTCTCGACCAGGGTCCCGCAGTCCACCGTGACAAAAGGCCGGCCGCTCCGCCCGGACATTTCGTGCACAAACTGGGCGATCAGGCTTTTACCCGTGCCGCTTTCGCCGGTCAGGAGGACGGTGGCGTCGGTGGGAGCCACCCGTTCGACCATGTCCATGACCTGAGTCATGGCCTTGCTTTTGAAAATGATCTGGGGCCGGTGACGCCGGTTTTCCAGTTCCTGGCGCAAGTACAAATTTTCCAGGGCCAGCCGTCGTTTCTCCAGGCCCTGTTTGACCGTTTTCCTCAGGTCGTTGGGAGTGAAAGGCTTGGTCAGGAAGTCGTAAGCCCCCAGTTTCATGGCCTCGACGGCGGACTGAACGGTGCCGTAGCCGGAAATAATAATGACGACGGCTTCTTGATCCGTGGCCTTGATCTTTCTCAGGATCTCCATCCCGGTCGCCCCGGGAATGACCAAATCCAACAGGATCAAGTCGTAGGCCCACTTGTCGATCAGCTTGAAAGCATCCGGCCCGTCGGCCGCCGTGGTCACCTGGAGACCTTCCCGAGTCAGGACCCGTTCACACGAATCCCGAATACTCTCCTCATCATCTATAATTAAAACCTTCTCAGGGACAACCAATTTAGACCCGTGCTTTTGTGGTAATGTGAAAAAAATCTCACATTTAAATTTTATCCAAGGCCGACGACAGTGTCAACGTTCAAATCATCCCTGGCGATCTTGAGGGACCTTAGGCGTTCGCCTCGGACAAGTTTGTTAATTAAAGAATATTTTCACGATGATAAACCAAGGATCGGCGAAGTGAGTTCATCGGTTTTCACTTTTGGGGAACTGGTTAGAATAAAAAAAATGGCAGGGTCTGCTGAAAAAAATCCCCGGCGGGTTTAAAACCTGAACGTGTATATATCCGGTTGTTCCAACGCCCTGTTGCGTCCGGTCTCAACTTGTGGAAATAGCCCATTTTCAGGCCTTCATCGGCCGGCTATTCATCCTTTTCCTCCAAGTCCAAATTTTCAAAATCCGGATTCACATCTTCTTCGGTGTCAATCAATTCGAGGTCGCCCAAGTCGAGATCGAGAGATTCCTGGTCTTCGGAATTGACGGCCAAGAAAACAGACTGAGGCTCCTCCTCGAAATCCAGATCGGTCAAGTCCAAATCCGAGTCGGCTTCCTGGTCCGGAGTTTTTTCCCTCCGGGGCTCAATCGGCCCGGATTCGACCACCGGTTGTTGCGCATACAATTGGGTTGGGTCTTCAGCCTCTTCATCGGGTTCTATGATCAAAGTGGACTCCGCGTCCAAGGGCTGGCCTTCCACGCTCAAGTCAAGAGCGGCCTCTTCGGTCAACCCCTCTTCACTCAGGTCCAGGCTGATTCCCTCTTCTTTTTCCATCGCCGGCGGAAACACCTCGTCGCTCATCGGCTCCGAAACCGCCGTCTCCAGGCCAACCTCTTCTTCCTGGACGGCCCCGCCGATATCCTCCAGACCAGGAATCTCTTCGGGTTCCAGCATCACCGTCTCTTCAACGCCTAAAGCTCCATCGGGGGAGAGTTCCTCGGACGTAATTTCCAACGTTTCCTGTTCGTAGGACAAGACGGCATCGCCCTGGACAGGCTCGACCCCGATCTCCATTGCTTCTTCGGCCTCGGTCATGTCCAAATCCTCAAACTCCAGGACCTGGTCATCGAGTCCTACTTCCACCGATTCTTCCCGGGCGGCAATTTCCAGGTCCAGCCCCAGACCTTCTTCCTCCACGGCCAGTTGAACCGGAGCGGCTTCCTCGATTTGGTCGGAAGGAGTCTCCGCCGACTGGGGTATTTCTTCAGGCTCGATAATTACGGTTTCCTCAGCGGCCTCCAACAATTCGGACTCGGCCGGACCAGGTTCCAAGCTTACCGCCTGACCCTCTTCGGTTTCCAAGGTCAAATCAATGCCTTCTTCCGGGGGAGCAGCGGGTTCCGGCGTCAGGCCTTCTTCTTCGAGGGAGAGGCCGACATCTGTTTCCGGAGTAAAACTGATCCCTTGGTCCTCTGGTTCCAGGCTCATTGATTGGCCTTCTTCTTCGGCCGGTAATCCCTCCCCTTCAACTTCCTGATCCTCGGCGTAAGTCCCCAGGTCGACCGATTCAGTTTCTTCAACTTCGAAAAGGAAATTATTCTCCGCTTGGTTCAGCAAAGCCTCTATATAGGACACGGGTTGGGGCGTAAAAGGGAAAAAGCCCAAATGTTCGCGGGCTGAAGATAAATCTCGACCGCATTTCGGGCAATCCTTGTTAAAATCGAAACTGTTATAACCACACTTCGGGCACCTCATATGGTCCCTCCCTGGGGTCAAGGTTGGAGTTGGTCATTCCTTTTAAACAATATTAAATGGTTAGCGGGAAAAAATCAAGAAAAACTAAAACAAATCACCCAATTCAAAGCCCAGCACCGCGGTCAGGGCCAGCGCGGCCGTTTCTGATCTAAGAATTCTGGGACCCAAGCCCATCGCCTCGAAACCGGCCCGGCGAGCTTCTTCCACTTCCTCTTGGGTCAGACCGCCCTCGGGTCCGATCAAGGCCGCCACCGATCTTGGTTTGGGCTCGCGTCGTAACAAGGACCGCCATTCCCCGGCGCCGGTTCCGGCCAAGCCCTCATAAAGCATGATTTTCAAGTCATTTTCGATGGAGCCGGATAAAAACTCTTTCAAATCCATGACCGGCCTGACATCGAGCGGCAGACCGCGACGACATTGCTTCATGGCTTCCTTGGCGATCCGCCGCCAGCGGTCGAGACGTTTATCGCCGCCGGCTTGGTCAAGCCGAACCGTGCAACGGGCCGTTTTAACCGGGACCAAGCGCTTCAAGCCCAATTCGGTCCCTTTTTGGACGACCAGGTCCATACGGTCGGATTTGAGCAGGGCCAGGCCGATAGTCAAATTTAGGAGCGGCTCCGCTAGGGCCGGTTGCCGAGTTTCCACGTTTAACTCGGCCCAACCCGGCCCGACGGCGGTCAATCTGGCTGAATACTCGCATCCCTGACCGTCCACCAAAAGAACCCGGTCCCCTTTTTTCAAACGCAAAACCTGGAGGGCATGATAAGCCTCCCCCCCGACCAGCTTGGTCCGCCCCTCCCGGATGTCTTCCTGGTGAACGAAAAACCTCCTCATTTCTGGTCGGGCCCGGTCAGGACCAGGGCGGCCCATTCATCCTTTTCTTGAATTTTCAGGTTCTGAAAACCTCTATGAGTATAACAAGCGATCACTGCGTCGACTTGTTCTTTCAGCAGACCCGAGAGGATCAGTTTGGCTCGGGGAGCAGCCAGTCTAAAAAGTTCATCGGCCAGATCGATCAGGGTTCCAGCCGTGAGATTACCCAGGATCAGGTCGAACGGTCCCCGCAAGGCCTGAGGTCCGGCGCAGATCAAGTTCACCCCATCGGCCAGGCCGTTGGCCGCCAGATTGGCCGCGGCGACAGGGATGACCTCGAAATCCAGGTCAACGGCGGTGATGTTTTTCCGACCGAGGGCCGCGGCGGCCAGGGCCAGGATACCGCTGCCGGTGCCAAGGTCGAGGACTTGAAACGGGCCGGCCTGGTCGCGGCAAGATTCCTCAAGGGCTTCGAGGCACATGGAAGTCGTGGGATGATGCCCCGTGCCAAAGGCCAGGCCGGGGTCCAGCTCGATGACTGTCCGGCCGACTTCGGCCTTGTACTCACACCAACTGGGCTTGATCGCCAGGGTCGACCCGATCTCCAAAGGCTCCAAACCCTCTTTCCATTTCTCCGCCCAATCTTCGACCGAGGCGGACCGCCATTCAGCCCAAACTTGAGTCGCGGAGCCGAACCAACCGGGTAAACACTCCAGAAACCGATCCAATCGCCCGGACAAATCCGGCGCTGGTCCCGAAGGTCCAAAGCCCGCCTTGGACACGAACAACCCCGGCCTTCCCTCGACCTCATCCTGGACCAGGGCCCGGGCGCCCGACTCAAACATGAAATGAGCGATAGCTTCGGCCAAGGCGCCCTCATGCCAGACCCATACTTCCGCTTGGTCCCGAAAAGCTTCTTTTTTGCCGCCAATCATGGTAACTCCCAAAATCAATAGTAACCGGGAGAAAAAAGAGCCGCAAGTCCATTGTTTCAAAAGACCCAAATCGTTAGAAAAGCAAGAATGAATCGGCCTGGCCCCTTCCCCGCCTCTTTCCATCGCGGATGGGAACTATAAAAAATTATTCTCAATATTTCCCAGGGCAGAAGGAAGATCGCACTGGACCATGCGCCAGCCCGGGGGACCTCCCGGCCGTTTCCCGGGCTTTTGACAAAAAAATCTTTACTAATCCTCATGGTTGAAAATAATTATTATGTGGAATATAGTAAAAGCGTTTGATTTCCGGGCGCCGGTGGGAAGGACCCGATTAAAATCACTCCAGATCTCTGGTTATTCGGCGAAAATCCGATCAGAGTTTGTGGTTTTTTATTGTCTATATCCGAGACGCCGCCCGGTCAAATCGGCCGGCGGGGATATCTTATCCGTAATCGCTGAGCCAAAATCAGCCTTTCGGGCTTCAAGGGTAACTGAGTTTGAGTTTTTTAAAAAAAATACTTAAAGGAAAAAAGGACGCTCCCTCTGAATCGGCCGGGAAACAAGAGACCCCGGAAGCCGAGGGAGCCGAGCCAGGTTTTCAGGAAACGGAAACCGGCCTGGCCCGGACCTTGCGGGTCTTTGAACAGTATAACGCCAATAAGACCGCCTTTCTTTACGAACAACTTTCTCCACGGAAGAAAATCGTTTTCGACCTGGTCCCGCTTTTGATTCATATAGACGGTCAGGGGCTCCTTCCGGCCGGCGACGCCTGTCAGATCAGCCCTCACGGCGTTTACGGTTATGAAATGAGCCCGGACACGGCCAGGTCTTTTACCGAAGCCTTCCCGAGACAACGCTTGCCTCAGCTTCCGACCAGGGCCAGCTACGCTCCGAACATGCCCATTAAATCCATCTCCTTGATCGGCAGCATGGGGTCCATCGCCCAAAACTCCAAATCGGATTTCGATTACTGGATTTGTCTGGATATGCGGGCTTTCAGTCCGGAAACCTTTCTTCACTTCAAGGAAAAACTCAGGGCCATCGATAAATGGGCGGCCGACTTCGCCGGCGCGGAAGTGCACTGTTTCCCCTTGGACGTAGCCAAAGTCCTTGAGGATGATTTCGGTTCGGTCAGAGCTGAAAGCTCGGGCTCGGCCCAGGGCAAACTCCTTAAGGAGGAATTTTACAGGTCCATGACCTTGGTGGCCGGACAAACCCCGATGTGGTGGGTCATGCCGCCGGGGGTCGACGACGAAGAATATGCACGGCTGGCGCGATTCATTCCGAATTCCAACAGAATCAACGCGGCCGGACTGGTCGACCTGGGCCACGTCCATGACATCTCTCCGGGCGAATTCTATGGCGCGGCTATTTGGCAGATCAACAAAACCATCGGCAGCCCGTTCAAATCAGTTCTTAAAATGGGCCTCCTGGAGGAATACATGCTGAACCGCGGGCGTCAGGGGCTCTTATCCAACGAACTCAAACACCGCCTGCTCTCCAATGAAAGCGACGTTCAGGTTTTGGACCCTTATGTTCTTATGTTCGACCGAGTGGCCGCCTACCTGGCCGGCAAGGACCGCCACGAAGACCTGGAATTGCTGCGCCAATCCCTGTACATGAAAGCCGGCGTTCAAATATCCTTGGGCGATTACCGCCGGACCGACCTGCCGCGAAACAAACTGGTTCTGGTCAACCTGATCAGGCAATGGGGCTGGAACCACAAAACCGTTCAACATTTAAACGACTATCACAATTGGTCCTTCCGGGAATCCCAGCAGTTCAGCGAACAGATCAACCGGTTCATTCTCAGCACTTACAAAAGCGTCTCGGAAGAATTGAACAAACAGCAGATCCAAAGCGAATTGAAAATCAGTCCTCGCGACCTGACCATCCTCGGCCGGAAACTCTTTATTTTCTATTCCCGGCGGACCAACAAAACCGAATCCATCAAACGAGTCATCGAGGACCCTCCGGCCCTTAAAGGCATGACCCTTCACCCCCATACCGATCCTAAGGGCTATAAAACCTGGTCCGCCTTTCGCGGTCTGATGTCTCGGGAATCAATAGACGGCGGCGCCGGAACCTTGTCACTTCTGACAAGCTCCCGCTTCCTGCCGGAAGTCTTGCTTTGGCTGGTCAACAATCACCTGTGGGACACGACCACCACCGTCAATCTTAACGCCGCCATGGGTAAACAGGCCACCCACTGCACCATCCCCGACATCCAAACCCTGCTCAAGGAAATAAACACCTTCTTCCCCTCTTATAAACTCAGTGAGCTCAATGAAGAAGAAATGCTTCAGAAACCTCGCATAGTCCGGATGTTTCTGGTCATCAACCTCGACGAACCGGACGGCCGCCGCCATATGGCCGAGACCGGACTTTGTTACCAGAACAACTGGGGGGAAGTCTTTTTTAAAGGTTACAGCGATTCCGAGGAAGGGCTCAAAATCGCCCGGAATTTCTTGAACAAACGATTTGCCTTTGATCCTTTGGAAGCGCTGGCTAATTTCAGGGTCTTCCTGCCCAACCGTCTGTTCAAGCGCGAACTGGCCCCCCGCCTGAATAAATACTTCGGCCTGAAAGTCGTCAGTTAGCCTATGCCGTCTGTTTGATCTCGCGGACTTTCTCCCAGGAATAATCCGGCCGCCGGCAAGCGAGAAAGGTATTATTGTGGAAAAGCGGCTCGGCGGGAAGGTCATAAGGAGATTCCCGACAGGCCTCACCCCAGAGGGTGGTGCCGGGCAAGGGCGAATACTCGGCCAAATATGGTCTGACCCCCAGGCCCTTGACCCTTTGAACCGTGACGGCCACTTCATCGAGGGGCTGTCCGGGTAAACCATAGAGGATATAGACGCCGATATCGCCCGGCTGGAAGCCGGCCGCGGTCAGATAGGCGACGGCCCTTTCAAAATAACCTTGTCTCACCTTGCCCCCCAAACTCGCTTGCCGCTCCGGGTCCAGACTTTCCAAGCCCAAGCGAAGCGTTTTTACACCGGCCTTGAACATCAGCCGGGCCAATTCCGGGGTGATCAGCCCGACATGGAGTCCATTGGGTGCGTGGAATCCGACTTTCAGACCGCGACGCAGCACCCCTTCCAGCAAAGGCATAAGGTGATGTTCGGCCCCTATCAAAAGGGCGTCGTCAAAAAAGGTGAAATCTTTCAGACCTGATCGGTAGTAACGATCTTCGATTTCCGCCAGAACATCAGCCGCGTCTCGCTGGACAAAGCCGGGAAAAAGCAAATGGGAGGCGCAGTAAGGACAGCGGAACAAACATCCACGGGAAGTCAGCAGCGGAGCGAAATCCGGATGGGGGTAGAGATCAAGGTCCGGCCAGTAATCGGACCACCGCATCCGGTCCTTTTCGGGCACCGAGACTTCCAGCCGTTCGGTCAGGACAGCCGGTAAATGGTCTTCCCCCGGTCCGGCGACCACCACATCGGCCCCGGAATGTTTTTCGGCGTGGTCCCGGCACAAAGTCGCATAGACACCCCCAAGGACGACAGGGACTTCGGGCCAGGTTTCCCGAACCAGGGCAATAGCCCTTTGAACTCCGGGGTACCAATAAGTCATGTTCGAAGTAACCAGGACCAGGTCGGGTCGGCCGCTTAAAGTGATTTCCCGTCTAAAAACAGCCTCCGGCCAACCATATCGGGCGAAATGGCGGGGCAGACGCTGAAGAGACTCCGGCGCGGGCAAGACTTTTCTGGCCCACTTGCCCGTGCCCGGTTTCCAGGACGGTCGATGAGGCGGCGCTTCGGACAGGGGATGCAGGCGATCCAGACAGTCGACCAGCCGTATTTTGAAGCCGATCTTTTTCAGCCAGGCCGACAAATACAATAAACCTAAAGGCTTGGCCCACAAATCAAAGGCGGCGAAGTCGTAAACCCAAGGATTTATTATAAGAAGATATTTATCCATCTTTGACGTTCAACATAACTCCACCGGCAAGTTTATCCTCTTATCCTGAAATGATAATGAAAATGTCTTGGCCGTGGCCCCAAAAAGAAAGTCCGCTTCTTCCCAGGAACCGAGTCCCGGAAGCGGACCGTCAGAAAAGATATCACCAGGCGCCGTTAAAGAAGGGGCCTTTAAATTTCCCCGGTTCGGCGGACCAAGGCCTTGACTTCCGCCTGTCGGATTCTTTCTTCTTGTTCGGCCTTGCGCTGACGGGCGCCTTCCAGCTTGGATAAAAGGTCAGGGAAATCAGCCGGCTTGAGGACATAATCATAAGCCCCGGACTTGAGCCCCTCGACGGCCGTCTCCACGGTGCCGTGACCGGTGAGCAGGATCACTTCCACCAGCGGATATTTGGCCTTAATGGCCTTGAGAGTCTCGATGCCGTCCATGCCGGGCATTTTAATATCCAAAACCACCACGTCGGTTTCGCGTTCGGCCAGACGGTCCAAGGCCTCGCCTCCGCTGTACGCCGGGCGAACTCTTTGCCCGTCGTCTTCCAGGCGGAGGGAGAGCATTTCCACGAAGTCGCGTTCATCGTCCACCAAGAGAATATTTATGGGTATCTTGACCATACAAATCACCCCCGTTAAGGTCCGACCGCCGCCTCGCTTAGGCCGGGTGTCTTCAGCGGTTTACGAGGAAGAAAAACTCGAAAAGACGATCCTTCCCCCAGCCGGCTTTCCACTTCGATCCGACCGCCGAGTTTTTCCACAATGCCCCTGGATACGGACAGGCCTAAGCCCGTGCCCTTGCCCGGCGGCTTGGTGCTGAAAAAAGGCTCGAAAATCCGGTCCAGGTTCTCCTTGGGAACGCCTGAACCGTTGTCTTGAACCGTGATCACCATTTCCTCGCCGGCGTCGCCGATGATCAGCCGAACCCAGCCCCCCGGCTCGACGGCCTGGAGGGCGTTGGAGACGAGGTTGACGAACACCTGGCGCAACTGGTACGGATCGCTCCAGATATTAGCTTGGTCCGTCCGGGGGTCGATGGTCATTTTGGCCTTGGCCTCGTCGGCGGCCTTCCGAGTCAACTCGATGACCTCCCCCAGAAGTACTTGAAGATCTATTTCTTGAATCATCGAGTCGGTCTTGCGGGCGAAACTTAGAAGCTGGTGTGTAATGCGTTTGGCCCGTTCGACGCTGGATTCGATCTTGCCCAAGGCCAGGCTGAAATTGTCCTTGAGCCGGGGGGCGAGGTCTTCGTCCTTGGCCACCCGGCCCTTGAGCCATCCGGCCGCCTCGGAGATGATGGCCAGGGGGTTGTTGATCTCGTGGGCCACGCCGGTGGCCATGGTGCCCAGGGAAGCCAGACGTTCGGCCGCGATCATCCGTTGTTCCATTTTGGCCCGAAATTCGGCCTCCCTGGCCTGCTCCTCCCGTCGGACGATCTTGTCAAAGGCCTGACGGACCTTGCCGGCCAGGTGTTCCAGTTCCACGGGCTTGGTCAGATAGTCAAATGCCCCGGCCTTCATACCGTCAACCCCGTCCTGGGCGGAAGCCTGGCCGGTCAAAAGAATGGTTTCGACCGGGGGATGTTCGGCCTTGATCCGCTGCAAAACCTCCAGACCGTTCATTTCCGGCATCTTGACGTCCAGAATGACCACGTCGACCGGGTTGGCTTGGAGGTAAGCCAGAGCTTCCCGGCCCCCGCCGGCCTGGGCCACGGCCAGGCCCCGTTTGGTCAAACGTTTGGCCAGAGGCTGCCGGAAATCGGCCTCGTCATCCACCAACAAGACCCGAATGCCACGTTCCTGGTCGGTCACGTCTGATCTCGAGTTATACCAATCCAAGTATCCGCCACCACCCGCTGGCCACGATGATCAAAATCGCCAGCAGAACCGGCATGGTCACCGCTCCGACCTTGGTCAGGTCTATCGACCTGAACTGCCGATATGAATAAGCAATGGCGTTCGGGGGACATCCTATCACTAAAAGCATGGCAAAGGAAGTGGCCATACCTAAACACAAAGCCAAAACCCTGGGGTCCACGCCTTCCAGTCTGGCCAAGGGTATCACAATCGGCAGGATCAAGGCCGCCGCGGCCACGTTGGCCATGAAGTTGGTGACCAGGGCCCCGAAGACGCCCAGACCGATGAACAGGAGCAGCCAGCCGCCGCCTTTGACCAAGGGAAAAAACAGGTTGGCGAAATACCGAGCCGCGCCGGAATAATCCATGGCCAAACCCAGGGCTATGCCGCCGCCGAAAATGAACAAGGCGGTCCCCCACTCCAAATGGGTGTGAATGTCCTCCCATTTGAGAATATCAAAAATAACCAGGGCGGCCACGGCCAGCATCCCGGTGATGGAATAGTCCAGTCCGTGCCAGCCTTTGGTCAACCAGGCCAGGAAGACCAGGCCCAGGATGCCCATCGTCTTTTTTTCCAAAGCCGTCCATCCTCCCAGGTCCTCGTCGATCTGGGGCAATTTGAACTTGGGGTCCGGACGGTAGACCAGGTAAACCATGCAAACCGCCGCCGGGACGGTCAACAGGGCTCCCGGACCGGCGAAAATAAGCCAATCGAAAAAATTGATCTCGATTCCGGTGAATTCTTTCAAAAACGCCGCGGCCACCATACAGCGTCCGCCGCCGACCAGGGTGCCCATGCCGCCGCATGAGCAGGCGAACGGGACCGAGAGCATCATGAAGCGCGAAGTGTTGGTGTTCGGCTGAACCCCGGCCGCCCGCATCAGGGGCAACATCACGGCGATGCCGATGGCCGTGGCCGCCGCATCGTGCATGACTGCCGAGGCCCAACCCAAGCCGATGGCCAGAAAAAAGGTAAACCTGATCACGCTGTCCCCGGCCCGGCGGGCGATGGCGTAACCCAGGCGTTTGGTCAATCCGGCCTTGTCCAGGGAAATGGCGAAGATCAGGCAGCACATGATGAAAAGGACCACCGGATGCATGTAAGCCGACCAAGCCCCCTTGACGTCGGTCACGCCCACCAGGACCAATAATACCGCGATGCAGATGGCGGTTATTTCCAGGGGAACCGGCTCGAAGACAAACAGGAAAATCAACAGGGCCAGAATGGCCAGAAAGCGCTGGGCCTTAGGAGACAACCCATTTACGTATTCAATGTCGGTTCCTTTCAAACCGAGATCGGCCGCCTTTTTTTCGAGCCAAGCCGCAGTGGCTTCCGGACGCCCCGGTTCGACCGCCTCAACCAGATAACTTTTTTTCTTTTGGTTCTCCTCTAAAAAACGGAACTCATCCTGAACCGCGGCCAGCACCTTTTTCTCGGAATCGCCGATAATTTCAAATTTGGTCCCCTCCGGCCGGGGCAGAAGCATGACCACAAAGCCTATCGCCACGGCAATTGCTAACTGAACCATTTTATTCTTTAAAAACATCATTCCTCCTTAGCAACTGGTTTGTCGATAAGGCAAACAGCTTGGGCGCGGCTCACCTAGTCTAACTGACTTTTTAAAGTAAAAAATCATCTGACCGGACTTGGGAAACAATCACTCCGGTTTTTTCAGTAATCTCCCTTCGCCTGGACTCCGGTCGTCTTTGCGAGGTCGATCAAAAAATAAAAATCAAGATTTGGTAAGGCCCTTGATTAATACGGTTGCGAAGACAGGCCGTCGGGCTCATTTAAGGGCTCAACTCAAGGCTTCGGGGGCCGGAGACGTTTCCGCCCGCACCGGACGTTTTGAAAAAAAACGAGAAGAGCCGGAGATCAAACATTACATGCCGCCGGTCCGCCGCACAAAAGCGCGGGCTTCGGCTTTTCTGATTCGTTCCTCTTGTTCGGCCTTGCGTAGCCGGGCTGCTTCCAACTTGGACAAAAGGTCTGTATAATCAGCAGGTTTAAGGATATAATCAAAGGCCCCGGACTTGAGACCCTCGACGGCCGTATCGACCGCTCCATGCCCGGTCAGTAAAATGACTTCCACCAAAGGGTGCTTGGCCTTGATCAGCTTCAGGGCGGTAATGCCGTCCATACCCGGCATCTTGATGTCCAAAACGACCACATCGGAGTCCGCCGTTTCCAGAGCTTTGAGGGCCTCTTCACCGCTGTAAGCCAGTCTGACCCGGTGCCCCTCCTCACCCAACCGGAGGGACAACATTTCCACGAAATCACGCTCGTCATCCACCAGCAAAATTTCGACCGGTATTTTGACCATTTAATGATCCTCCCTCATTTTTTTCTCAAAAACCAAGGTTGCGTCCCTGATTCCATCTAAACCAGACCTAATATACGCCACCAGACCAGCGCCACCAGGACCAGCAAGGCCAGGAGGACGGGCATGGTCAGCATTCCGGCCTTGGTCAGATCAAATGATTTGAATTGCCGGTACGAATAAGCGATGGCGTTAGGCGGACAGCCGATGACCAACAGCATGGCGAAGGAGGTGGCCATACCCAGGCAAAGGGCCAAGATTCTGGGATCGACGCCCTCAAGCTGGGCCAAGGGCAGGACAATGGGCAGGATCAGGGCCGCGGCGGCCACGTTGGCCATGACGTTGGTGACCAAAGCCCCGAAGATTGCGACGCCGATGAAGAGGAACAACCACCCGCCGCCTTTGACCAAGGGGAAGAACAAATTGGCGAAATACTGAGCGGCCCCGGAATAGTCCATGGTCAGGCCCAGGGCGATGCCGCCGCCGAAGATGAACAAGGCCGTGCCCCACTCCAGGTGCGTGTGAATATCTTCCCAAGTGAGGACATTAAAAAGGACCAGGGCGGCCACGGCCAGCATACCGGTGATCGAGTAGTCCAGTCCATGAATACTTTTAGTCAACCAGGACGCGAACACCAAAAGCAGGATCACCAGGGTTCGCTTCTCCAGACCGGTCCAAGGCCCCAGCTTTTCGTCATACCGGGGCAATTTGATGGTCGGATCGGGGCGGTAGATGAGATAAACCATGCCCACGGCCGCCGGGACGGTGATCAAGGCCCCTGGAAAAGCGAAGATGAGCCAGTCCAGGAAACTGATTTCAATGCCGGTGAACTCCTTTAAAAAAGCCGCGGCCACCATGCAGCGGCCGCCGCCGACCAGCGTGCCCATGCCTCCGGCGGAGCAGGCGAAGGGGACCGAAAGCATCATGAACCGCGCCGTGTTGGTGTTCGGTTGAATACCGGCCGCCCGCATCATGGGGAGCATCACGGCGATGGCGATGGCCGTGGCCGCCGCGTCGTGCATGACGCTCGAGGCCAGGCCCAAGCCGATGGCCAGAATGAAAGTAAATCTGGTCACGCTGTCGCCGGCCCGGTGGGCGATGGCGTGACCCATCCGCCTCGTCAACCCGGCCTTGTCCAACGAGATGGCGAAGATGAGGCAGCACATGATGAACACGACCACCGGATGCATGTAGGCGGCCCAAACGCTCTTCACATCCATGATCCCGGCCAAGACCAGAAGAACACCGATGAAAATGGCGGTGATCTCCAAGGGCACCGGCTCAACCACGAACAAAAAGACCAGGAAAACCAGAACGGCCAGGAAACGATGCGCCTTGGGCGAGAGCCCGTCCACGTATTCCACGCGAACATCGGGCAGACCCAGGCCGGCGGCCGTTTTAGCCAGGCGATCGGCCGAGGACTCCGGCCGGCCGGGCGAAACGGCTTCGACTAGATAACCCTTGAACTTCTGCTCGGGTTTTTCGATTAACCGAAAATCAGCAGCCACATGGGCCAAAATTTTTTGGTCCGCATCCCCGATGATCTGGAATTTCCTGCCTTCCGGACGCGGGATCAGGAGGATGACTACTCCAAGCAAAACGGCCAGACCAAGTTGAACCATCTTATTCTTCAAAAACATGACTCAACCTCAATTAGGCTTTCCATTATTCGAACTGATTTTCGCGTTGAATGCTTCGGTGATCTTCTCCATCAGATCATCCAAATCGCACGGTTTGGTCAAGTAGTCGAAAGCTCCCAGGGCCAAACCTTCCCTGGCCGCCTGTTCCGAACCGTGACCGGTAAGAATGATCACGACCAGTTTGGGATCCATTTTTTTAAATATCTTGAGGACTTCTATCCCATCCATATCCTCCATTTTCAGATCGACCACCGCCACGTCACACTCATATCGCCTCAAGGCCTGAATGCCGGCGGCCCCGCTTTCCGCAGTCATTACGTCAAGGTTGCGTTTGGCCAGCCTTTTAGAGAGGACCTCGAGGTAACTCTCCTCGTCATCGACCAACAACAACCTTATTTTACGATTCTTTTCGGTCATAGTTGCCTATCGATCAGTCACCCCGGCGCAGGGCGATCATCTGAGCCCGGGCTTCTTGAATGCGGGTTTCGTGCTGCCGCTTCTTGGTGCAAGCCTCGTTCACCTTGGCCGTCAAGAGGTCCATATCGGAAGGTTTGAGCAAATAATCGTAGGCGCCCTTTTTCATTCCTTCGATCGCCGACTCTATGGTTCCGTGCCCGGTGAGCATGATCACCTCGATTAAAGGATATTTGGTTTTGATGGCGTCCAGGGTTTCCAGACCGTCCATGCCCGGCATCTTGACGTCGAGGACGACCACGTCAATCCTTTCGCCCTCTTTCGAGGTCAACTTATTGAGGGCTTCCTGACCGCTGAAGGCCGGCATCACGGCCAGGCCTCTTTTAGTCAGCCGCCTGGACATGGCCTCGACAAAAGGGACCTCGTCATCAACCAACAAGACCACGATTTGATTCATCAGCATTCCTCCTTTAATGTATTATCTGAAATCGGGAGCCGAGTTGGTTCGCCGGCCGACGGGGACTCGCCGGCGGTCTGGGTCGAGGGTCCGGTTATCGGCAGGCGGACGGAAAAGACGGAGCCCACGCCTCGTTGACTGCGGACTGTTATATCGCCGCCCAATTTATTGACGATGCCGTAACAGATGGACAAGCCGAGGCCGGTGCCCTGACCGACCGGTTTGGTGGTGAAGAAGGGGTCGAAAATCCGGTTTAAATCACTTTCCGGGATGCCCGGACCGGTGTCGGCTACCTCGATGAAGACGGAGTTCTTATTAGTCCTGGTGGTCAGAGTCACGGAACCGCCGCCGGCGTTGTCGACCGCGTCAATGGCGTTGTTAACCAGATTGAGCAAGACCTGCTGCAACTCGGAGGGGGAAGCGCCGACCAGAGGCAAGTTCGGATTCAAATTTGTTTCGATTTTAACGTTGGCATATCTGGTCTTCTGCTTGAGCAGACTGGTCACGTCGGCCAGCAGATCGTTGAGATTGACTTCATGGACCGTGGGGTCGGTCTTCCGGGCGAAACTGAGCAATTTGTGGGTGATTTCCTTGCACCGTCGGCCCTGGGTCTTGATTTGAATGGCCGCCCGCCGGAGTTCGGCCTGGTTTTCCTCATTGGTCTGGTCTTCGTCTTCAAGTAAATCCTCAATCCAACCGGCCTCTTCCACCATGATAGCCACCGGGTTGTTGATCTCATGAGCGATGCCGGCGGCCAGCTCCCCAATCGAAGCTAAACGTCCGGCTTCGATCACCTTTTCATTCATGACCGATTTTTCCTGGTCGGCTTGGGCCAGACTGCTGACCATCCTTTTGGACAATAAGAAGGCCACCACCACGATGCCGAAGCCTGAAATAATAAAGGCGAACAAGGCCAGTATCTGGGTCCGGCGCAAAGAAGCGAAAGCATCGGCCGATTCCTGCTGGCAACACAACAACCATTGGCCGCCTTTAAGAGGGGCCATGGCGACAATGGACTCGACACCTTGTTCGTCGATCCCTTCCACGATGGTGGTTTTCTTGGGATCAGCGCCGCTTTTTAAATATTCAGAATACGGTTCCCGAGTAAGCAGCACTTCCTTTCTCGATTTGGTTTGAAAGTCGCCCTGCCGGTTGAGGATGAAAGCGAAGCCTGTTCGGCCGATATGGATGTTTTCCACCAGCGAATTGAAAGCCTCAAAATCGATGGTCGCTCTGATGATCCAGTCCCGGCCTTGAAAATGTTGCTTAACCCCGATGATAAAATGGGGTGAACCCCGCAAGCCCATGAAGACGTCGCTGATGTAATACTCTCTTGCAAGCACGGCCTGGAACCATTCGGCAGCGGAATAGTCGGCGGCGGTCAGCCTGAACGGCCCGGCATAGGCGGCTTGAATGCCCTGGGAATCGATGAGCCCCAAGTCGACGTATACCCCGCCGTATTCCTCCCTGAGAAGGGACAACCTTCGCCGCAGGAAGGTTTCATTGTTAAGCTCCCAAAGATCATAGGACCTGGACAGGACACGGATGTCCCCCAGCCGGTCGGTCAGAAAGCCGTCGATGTTCTGGCTGTGTTTCTGGACCAATTCGTCCAGATGTTCATAAATTTTTTCCCGATAAGCCGTCCCGAATTGATTTAAAATGAAACCATTGGTCAGGACCAGGGGAACAAAGGAAACCCCGATGACCACCAGCATTATGGTGCGGGCCAGCAACCGATAATATCTTTCATTCTTTCGTTTCGGACCGACCATTATTTAGTTTCCTTTTTTGGGTCGAACTGGTAAACACGCCGCCCGTATGACCGCACATCAGTCATACCCCAACATTCCCTGGTTCCTTATGAGAAAATTGGGAGGTCAACGAACGGGGGCGAACCGTTCGACGCCTATATTGATATTTTCGTGAGCAACTCCTGTGCCAGACCAATTTTCCCATCCACCGACCTAGGTTGTTTTTGTCAGTGGCCCGACGATTCAACCTATTGGAATAAATACAAATACACGATGAAAATCCGGCAAGTTCGGTATCAGGGCCAGGCCATTATTAGGGACAAAGATTCTCATTATCGCCGGCCATGCAAACGATAGGCTGTCGGTTTTTTTTACAAGTTGTAAAAACGTGAAATTAGTCGACGTTGACCTGTGTTTCCGTGCGCAGGTTAAGCTTGTCCATCTTGGCCAGTAAAGTTGGTCTGGACAGGCCCAGAAGTTCGGCCGCCCGGGTGCGGTTGCCTCCGGTCATGATCAAGGCCTCGGAGATGATCAGCCTGGTCACGTGATCGGTCAAGTCACCAAGCAGGTTTTCTCCGCCGCTGGCCAGGGTTTGGCGGGCCCAATTTCTTAAAACCGAGTCCAATCCGTTCGGAGTTCCGCCGACCCGGTGTTTCGAGCCCAAGACCTGTTCGGTCACATCATCCGGGCCGATAGGCCGGCCGCGGCAAAAGATCAGACACTTTTCCATGGTGTTGGCCAGTTCCCGGACGTTGCCCGGCCAGGGAAAAGTGCTGAGCATGGTTTTGGCTTCGGGGGTCAGCCCCGGGTTGGACACGCCCATATGTTGGGCGAATTTCTTTAAAAAATACTCGGCCAGCATGGGGACGTCATCGAGACGCTCCCGCAGAGGCGGCATGGTCAGCGTGACCACGTTCAGGCGGTAATAAAGGTCTTCCCGAAACCGCCCCTCCTCCAAGGCGGCCTCCAGATTCCGGTTGGTGGCCGCGATAATGCGGACGTCTACATCGATCGGTTCACGGCCGCCCAGCCTTTCAATGCTCTTTTCCTGAAGAAGCCGGAGAATCTTGGCCTGAATACTCAGGGGCATGTCCCCGATTTCATCGAGGAAAACCGTGCCGCCGTTGGCCTGTTCTATTTTGCCGACCCGGCGGTTGTGGGCGCCGGTGAAGGCCCCTTTCTCAAACCCGAACAGCTCGCTTTCCAGGAGGCTTTCAGGGATGGCCACACAGTTAATGACCAGAAAGGGCTTGTGAGCCCGCAGGGAATGCTGATAGATGGCCCGGGCGACCAGTTCCTTGCCGGTGCCCGATTCGCCCCGGATCAATACGGTGGCGTCGGTCGGCGCGGCCCGGCCGATGGCCTTATACAATTCCTGCATGGGTTTGGACTGACCGATTATGGCGTCTTCGGTCGCGGTCTCCGGGTCTTGCCCCATCTCCACCGTTGAATGCATCAGACGAGCCGTTTCGAGGGCCTGTTCGATCAAGGCGAACATGTCCGGAATTTCGAACGGTTTGAGGATGTAATCAAAGGCCCCCAGTTTAGTGGCCTCGATGGCTGTCTCCGTGGTCCCAAAAGCGGTCATGATGATCACCTGAAGTCTGGGACTCACCATCCTCATTCTTTTCAAGGTTTCCAGACCGCTCATCCCGGGCAGACGTACATCCATGATGATCAGATCCGGGAGCATGTTGTCCAAAATTTGCAAGGCCGCTTCACCGGATGGGGCCGTCCAGGTCGTATAGTCTTCTCCCTTCAACAGCCTCTCAAAACTTTGGGCCAACTGGGGATCGTCTTCCACTATTAGAATCGTGCTCACCGCCAAGTCTCCCGTACCGGCAATATAATTTTAAAGCAGGCCCCGCCTTCGACCAGATTTTCGACATCCAAATGACCGCCGTGTTCTTCAACGATGCGCATGGCTATAGTCAGCCCTAGGCCGGTCCCTTCGTCCTTGGTGCTGAAAAACGGTTGAAAAATCTGTTCCCGCAGAGCCTGGCTAATACCGGAGCCGTTGTCTTTGACCTGAATGACGGCCAGGCGGCCCGACGCCGAATGAGAAATGGAATCCTCCTCGACCACGATCAAGCCCTCTTTCTCCACAGCCTCCGAGGCGTTGACCAGCAGGTTGATCAGGGCTTCCTTCAACTGATCCGGGTCTATATTTATTTCCGGCAGACGCTCGCTCCGTTTGAGTTCAAGTTTAATGCCGTGCGATTCCAAGCGAGGGTGAATCAGTTGCGCGGCCAAGTCGACCACATCCGAGGGACTGATCCGCTGCACCTTCAAACGGGGCCGTCGGGAAAATTCCAGGAAATTGCGAAGGATGTTGTCAATATGGCGAATCTCCTCGGAAATGACTTTAAAATCCTCCCTCTGGCTTTCAATCAGGTCCAGCCCCCTCTCCAGGGAAAATAGACGCATTTTGACCGAGGTCAAGGGATTGCGGATGGTATGGGCCACGCTGGCCGACAATTTACCCACCGAAGCCATTTTGGCCGACTGGACCAAATGGATGCGACTGAGTTCCAACTCGGACCTGGTCTGCCCCATGTCTTCCATGAGGTGGTGCACTCCGCGGCTCAAGGCCCGCACCTCATCAATCCGGTCCCTTTCGGATTCCAAGGGCGAAGTTTCCCTGGCCAGGCGGCTGATGGGTCCCAGAACTTGTCGAATCAGAATCCAGGTCAAGGCTCCGCTCAATAAAAGGGCCAAGGGCATGGCCGCCAGGGCCAGTCCGTTCATATACAGGGCCCGCCGGTCGATCTCCGCCCGGGCCTCGGCGATTCGGTTTTCATGGACGCCGCGGAATCGCTGGGCCAGATCGATTATATTGAAGAACATTCGCCTGGCCGACTGATGGACCCGAAAACCTTCCTGAATGTTTTCCGCTTTATAAAGAGCGATAGCCCGATCACGAAGACCGGTCAGTTCAGCATAATCGGTTTCGATCTCCCGGATGATGCCATGGCCGTCGGGCGTAACCGACCATTTCCTGGCCTGGGACAGCCACTTTAAAAAATCTTCGTTGTATCTATCGAGGTCTCGGAGCCATCTTGGATTTCGGTCCTGGAAAAAATAGGTCAAGTAGCCTTTTTGCATGATCAGGGTGGTTTCGAGACGGTCGGCGGCGGTCAAGGCGGACATGTTTTCATCCACCACCGTTTTAAAAAACAAGTTGGTCTGATAACTGTACCAAAGAGAAAACAGTCCGCCGCCTATGGTCAGGATGGTCAGAGCGGCCACGACCAGTAAAATTCGGCCCCTAAGGTTTAACTTCGTCCACATGGCTTGTCCAGGCTGTCTTCCGAAGGTAACTGACTACACTCCGCCCGACTGGTCAAATTTTATTGAGTATAACATGTTCTTTCAAGGGTGTTCCAGATGAGTTTTCAAATATTAGTCGGGCCGGACCGGTCCCGAGTGGACATTTCCCTGGCTCTTGGCCGGCTTTGTTTTACATACCGTAAAAAATATTGACAAAAAACCGGGGACTTCTCCGGGCCCTTTATTATCTTTAAATATAAATATCAATTTGTTACAATTAATTAATCCGGCAGGCACCGCATGTCTTTCCTGGCACAGCCATTGCTCTCTATATAAAGCAGGACTGATCGTACTCCCAAAGATTTTATCTCGCCCAAAGTCAGAAGGAGATTTTAATGGTCATAAAAAAGAACAGGTTCCTGGTGGCCGTGGACGGGTCCGAACAATCCGCCGCCGCCGTGGATTATCTGGCCCGGTTTATCCCGGCGGAAAAAACGGCCCTGGTTTTGTTCCATGTCTTCAGTCAAATCCCGGAAGCTTTTTGGGATTTGGATCAAGACCCCAGCTATCGGGCCCACCTTATTCGAGCGGAGGTCTGGAAGACTCAGCAGAAGGCCTTAATGACCGACTTTATGGAAAAATCACGACATCAACTCCGGGCCGCCGGTTTCCCCGAACAAGACCTGGAAATACGTATTCAAGAACGGATTCAAGGCGTGGCCAGGGACATCATCGCCGAAACCGAAAAAGGCTATGAGGCCATCGTGGTGGGCCGAATTGGGGCCTCTAGTCTGGAAAATCTGCTTCTAGGGAGTGTCGCCACCAAAATTTTAAACAAATTAGCCGATTTATCTCTATGCGTCATCGCCGGACGGCCCGGACCTGGGAAAATACTGGTGGCCGTGGACGGATCGGAAGGATCAAGGCGGGCGGTGGACTTTGTGCCCAACATTGTCCGAGACCTTGAACAAGAAGTCTGTTTGTTCCACGTGGTCAGGCGTCTCAACTTTTCTTCGCTTTCCCAGACCGGGCCCTCGGAAGTCGAAAAGGCTGAAAAAGAACGCCAGGATGAGACCCGCCGGGCCATGGAACAATTTATTGATGAAGCCCAGGCCGGCTTGGTCAAGGCCGGCTTTGACCCCCGAAAGATCACCCGCCGGATCGTCTCCGGGGTGACCAGTCGGGCCGGAACGATCATCGAGGAAGCCCGCCAAAACGAATACAGCACCATTGTGATCGGTCGAAGAGGAATCTCCAAGGCCCGGGAGTTCCTGATGGGCCGGGTCAGCAACAAGGTTATTCAGTTGGCCCGAGAAATGGCCGTTTGGATCATCACCTGACCAGCCCCGTCTTTGTTGAAGGACGGTTGTCTTTTCCCGCCCCCCGGTGATACAATTTCGAAAAATCCGGTTTGATTTTCTCGAAGGTTCCCGGGGATTCTCATGGCCAAAAAAAGACAAAAACCTGACTCCGCCATTCGGGTAGGCATAGATTTCGGCACCACTCATACTATAGTTTCCCTAGCTGAATCGGGCAATTATCCCGTCTTGACCCTGCGCTATGAATATGAAGGCGAGGTTTTATCCAGCGACCAGGTCCCGACCGCGATCACGTTTCATCGGGGCCTGTTTTACCATGGTCCGGCGGCCACGGCCTGCTACCTGGACCATTTCGATGACGGGGCCGTCCTGATCAAATCCATCAAACGTCACCTCCAAGATTGGTACGAAGGAAAAATAATCGGCCTCGGCGGCCTGGAAGCCGCCGTCGAGGACCTTCTGACCGGGTTCCTGGAGGAACTCCGGCTGGCCGTTCTTCGAGCCTTGGACCTGGAAAAAGCTGAGGTCGAAGCCGTTATCGCCGTGCCGGCCAATGCTTCCAGCTCACAGAGATACATCACCCTGAAGTGTTTCCGGGCAGCCGGATTTGGGATACTCCGGATTATGGATGAACCTTGCGCTTCGGGCATTCAATTCGTCCATGAAAGATACAAACGTTGGGACCGCGTCGAAACTGACGTAATCATTTACGATCTGGGCGGCGGGACTTTCGACACCACTTTCCTGACTATCCGCCGGGGTCAATATGATCCCAAAATCTCCAGGGGCATCAGTCGTCTGGGCGGGGACGACTTCGACCAGGTTCTCTTGGAACTGGTCGAAAACCGCATCGGCCGGCTGATAGGGGGGGCTGAAAAGATCAACCTGCTTCAACGGCTGGCGGCGGTGAAGGAAAGCATCGGCCCTTACACCCAAAAACTCCATGTCGACGTCGGCGACCAAGTGGTAACCGTACCGATCAAGAATTATCAGGAAGCGGTCGATCCGTTGCTCAATCTGACCATAGACCTGGTGGAATCGGTCCTGGCCGAGGTCGGGGAAGTGGGGGAACCACCCGACCGAATCGTCCTGGTCGGCGGCGGATCCCTGCTCAATCTCGTGCCCAAGAAATTAAGAGAACGTTTCGGCCGGGCCAAGATTCACCAGGGCCTTTATCCCTTCGCCTCGGTGGCCATCGGCGCGGCCATTCAAGCCGCTTCGCCCGATCTGAAGGTTCAGGACCGATTAAACAATCATTTCGGAGTGATCCGGGTTCGAAGGGACGGCAGCGAATACGTGGACGTTATTTTTGAAAAAGGCCGAAAGCTGCCGGGCAGGGGCGATGTGGCCCGGGTGGTTTGCCCCCTCTACGATCCCCGTCATAATATCGGGCGATTTCTTTACCTTGAGTGCAACGACCTTGATCCGGTCACCGGCCAGGCCGCCGGCGATCCGGTTTACTGGAACGAGATATTGTTTCCTTACGACCGCTCGATCAATCCCGAAGGCCAGGCAACGGCCGAACTGGACGATTCGACCATTCATGAAACCGAACAACTCCTCAACGAAAGAATCCTCGAGGAATACTTTTTAGACGAATACGGCATCATCACCACTCGAATCTCCAGGACCGTTCAGGACCGATTTGCCAACTGCTACAATCTCTTTCGCCGGGGTCCGAGTTAGAGGGGGCGGGTTAGCATCCGCATAAATCAGCGGTCCGGGCGGACTTCCAGCCATGATTTTTCAATAAAATTAGCAATATTTATAAAAACAACGGAAATCCTTCGGAGATGCCAACCTTGACGAAGATTATCGGCCGGCGCGGCATCAAGTCCCATATTTTTTTCATGGGGAGAAACATGTCCGGCTTCCCGGTGGCTATCATTTCAATTATTTGACAGGAGAGAGTAGTTCCGACTAAACTGTTTTTAGTTTGGCATGAGGAGCAGGCATTGAACAAAGGCGTGGTGAAGGTGTTCGTGGAAGAAATCCAGGAGGGTCAGGAGGTTTCTTCCCCATTTATCATCGAAGACCTTCGTCTAGGTCGGACCAAGACCGGCAAGAGCTTTGTCGGTTTCAGGCTCAAAGACCGGACCGGTTCGATGGAGGCCCGGGTGTGGGAAAACGGGGAGCAGTTCTTTTCGGCCTTTAAAAGCGGGGACGCGGCCTGGCTGAGCGGGACGGCTGAATCCTTTCAAGGCCGGATTCAGCTCAAAGTGACCGAAGCCCAACCTCTCCACCAAGATAATTTGGACCCCTCACTTTTTGTGGCGGCCTCCCCCTTCGATCTGGAAGAGATGTATGTCGATCTGACGGGGCTGGCCCGGAGCGTGGCCGACCCGGATTTGAAGGGCCTGCTGATTGATATTTTAAGCGATCAGGATTTATCGGCTCGCCTGAAAAGAGCGCCCGCGGCCAAGCGATTTCATCATGCTTACGCCGGGGGTCTGCTTGAACATACCCTGGCCGTGACCCGGGCGGCTTCGGCCCTGGCGGCCCTTTATCCCGCTCTCCACCGGGACCTGCTCCTGGCCGGAGCTATCCTGCACGATTTGGGCAAGGTTCGGGAGTTTGATCTGGGCCTCTCCGGCGACTACACTTCCGAAGGACGTCTTTTGGGCCACTTGGTATTAGGGGTGACCATGCTGGAGGAAAAATTGGCCTTACGGCCCGAATTCCCCCAGGGACTGGCTTTGCTGCTCAAACATCTCATTGTCAGCCACCATGGCGAATATGAACTGGGTTCGCCGAGAAAACCCAAGATCATCGAGGCCCTGGCCCTGCATCTCCTCGACGACCTGGACGCCAAGCTCAACGGGATCGGCGGATTCATCCAGCGTCACGCCGATGAGCGCACCGGCTGGACCGATTACAATCAGCTCATGGCCAGGTTCTTTTATCGGGCGGACCTGCCCCGGTTGTTCGAATCGGAGGAAAAAGAAGAGACGCGGCGGGGAACCAAGTCCGATCCGAACCAGTTAAGTTTTTTGGTCGATTGACATGACTTTCGCCAACCTGTTGGGACACGAACGGCCGCTTGGTCTGCTCAGGGCCATGCTCAGCCAGAATCGCCTGCCCCACGCCTTGCTGATCGCCGGCCCGGAGGGCGTGGGCAAACGGACCTTGGCCCTGGCCCTGGCCCAGGCGGTCAATTGTCTGCATCCACAAGAGGTCGAGCCTTGCGGCGTATGTTCGGCCTGCGGGAAAATCGAACGCGGGGTCCATCCGGATGTGACGGAAATGACACCGGAGGGACGTCTCCGGGTCATCAAGATCGATACGATTCGGGAATTGAGAAGCCAGGCGGCTTTCCGGCCTTATGAAGGAAAAAACAAGGTTTATATTATCCTGGAGGCCGAGCGCATGACGGCCGAGGCGGCCAACGCCCTGCTCAAAACGCTGGAAGAACCGCCGCCGGCCAGCCTGATTATTCTGACCACGCCGGACGAGTCGAGCTTGCTGCCCACGATCGTCTCGCGATGCCTGCGGCTGAACCTGGCGCCATTGCCCAGGCCAACGGTTGAAGCCTGGCTGACCGGGGAGCGGGGTTTGAGTCCGGATCAGGCTCGGCTGCTGGCCGCCCTGTCCGACGGCTGCCTGGGTTGGCTGATCGAAGCAGAGATCGACTCTTTGTTGACCCGTCGACGACAGGTGATGGACAAAATCATGAGACTGGCCGTCGAAGGCCCGGCCTTGGCCCTGGAATGGGCGGAGGAGTTAGCCGGTGCCCAAGAAACTTGGCCGGAAACGTTCAAATTCCTCCGGTTCTGGCTCCGGGACCGGTTGATTCTGGCCGGAGGCGCCGGGATGAGTCGACTGGTCAACCAAGATTTATTAAATGACAACAAGACAAACCGTCTCAAGCCAAAGTTTCAAGCTTACCTCCAAGTTTTATCCGAAATCGATCAGGCCGAAGAAGCCTTGAACCGTCTGGTCAGGCCGGAAATCGTCTGGGAAAACCTGATGTTGAACCTGGCCGATATGGAGAAAACGTAAATGGGTAAAATCGTGGGAGTCCGCTTTCGCCCAGGCGGGAAGGTTTATCATTTTGACGCCGGCGATTTATCGATCAAAGTAGGCAGCAGGGTCGTGGTCGAGACCGAACAAGGTCTGGGAATGGGCCAAGTGGTCACGCAGGTTCAGGAGGCTTTTCCCGAGGGGAAAAACCCAATAAAAAAAATCCAGCAGTTGGCCACCGAGGACGATCTTTGGCAACACGAAAAAAACATGGCCCGGGAGAAATTCGCCTTTGATTTCTGCCTCGATCGGATCAAGGCCAGGGAAATGGCCATGAAACTGGTCGGGACCGAAGTTTTGTTTGACGGAACCAAGATCATATTCTATTACACGGCCGACGGCCGGGTGGATTTCCGGGCTTTGGTCAAGGACCTAGTCGGTAAATTTCGAACCCGGATCGAGATGCGCCAGATCGGGGTCCGTCACGAAGCCAAAATGATCGGGGGTTTGGGTTGTTGCGGCCGTGAACTTTGCTGTTCCAGTTTTATTAATGAATTCGCACCTGTATCGGTTAAGATGGCCAAAGAACAGAACCTGTCCTTGAATCCGACCAAGATATCCGGGGTCTGCGGACGGCTGATGTGCTGCCTGACCTTCGAGTATCAGACTTATTTGGAAAAAAAGAAAGGCCTGCCCAAGCTGGGCAAACGGTGCATGACCTGCCAAGGCGAAGGCAAGATCGTCCGGCAGAACATATTGGAACGTATCTCCACGGTGGTGCTTCCCGACGGCACGGAAGTGGACGTTTACCACGAGGAAGTCCTGGGAGAACCGGACGACATGGAAAGCCTGGAAGAAGAGGAGTTAGAGGCGGAAGAATTGAAACAATTGGAAGACCTCGATAATCAGACGGCCGGACCGACCGGGGAGCGGGAGTCATGAGCGGCCGCTATTATGTAACCACCCCCATTTATTACGTCAACGCCAGACCTCACCTGGGCCACGCCTACACGACCATAGTCTGCGACGCCCTCAAGCGGTTTCACCAGCTCAAGGGGTATGAAACTTACTTCCTGACCGGAACGGACGAACACGGCGACAAGATCGTCCAGGCTGCCCAGGCGGCCGGACTCGAACCACAGGCCTACACAGACCGAATCAGTGAATTGTTCAGGGCAACCTGGCCGCAGCTTAATATTTCCAACAACGACTTTATCCGGACCACTCAACCACGGCATATAAGGGTCGTTCAGGAGATACTAAATCGGGTTTACGACCGGGGCGACATCTACTTCGGGAAATACGGCGGTCGCTATTGTTTCGGATGTGAGCGCTTTTACACCGAAAAAGAACTAATCAACGGCCTGTGCCCCGATCACCTGACCGAGCCCGCTTACATCGAGGAAGAAAACTACTTTTTCACCATGAGCCGCTACCAGGACTGGCTGATTGACCATATCCGCGACCATCCGGATTTCATCCGGCCGGAGCGCTATCGCAATGAAGTCCTGGCCTTTCTCCGGGAACCCCTCGAAGACCTGTGCCTCTCCCGGCCCAAGACGAGATTGACCTGGGGCATTCCCTTGCCCTTTGACGACCGGTTCGTCACTTATGTCTGGTTCGACGCCCTGATCAATTACGTTTCGGCCTTGGGTTACCCGGACGGCGGATTGTTCGAAAAATTTTGGCCGACGGTCAATCACACCATCGCCAAGGACATTTTGAAACCTCACGCCATTTATTGGCCGACCATCCTTAAAAGCGCGGGCCTTCAGCCTTATCAGCACCTGAACGTCCACGGATACTGGAAGATCGGCGAAAGCAAGATGTCCAAATCCGTGGGCAATGTGGTGGAAGCCCTTCAGATGAAAGACGTTTACGGCCTGGACGCCTTTCGCTATTTTCTCTTGCGGGAGATGGTCTTCGGCCTGGATTCGAGTTTTTCCGAGGAAGCCCTGGTCGGCCGGATCAATGCCGACCTGGCCAACGATCTGGGCAATCTCTGCCAGCGCAGCCTGACCATGGTCGGCAAGTTCGGTCGAGGCCGGGCCCCGTCGGCCGCCGCGGTCCGAAAGGAAGACGGAATCATGCGGACGGCCGGGCTCCGGGCGGTGGACGAATATGTCCGCTCTTTCGAGAATCTGGCCTTCCACAAGGCCCTGATAAGCGTCTGGGACCTGATCAACGAAGGCAACAAGTTCGTGGATCGGGAAGCCCCCTGGGCCTTGGCCAAGGACCCGGATAAAAAAGACCGGCTCGACGCCGTTATTTACGAGCTTTTGGAAGCCCTGGGCTTGATCGCCGGAATGATCTATCCGGTCATGCCCGATACGGCCGCGGAAATGCGCCGCCAGATCGGTCTGCCCGACGACTTTCTTTCTCTTGATTGGCGGGAGATCGAAAAGTCCCTGCCGCCGGGACGCCCGATCAATCAAGGCCGACCGCTGTTCCCCCGCGTGGAAATAGGGGGGGCTCCGGCTGGGAAAAAAACCGATGCCGCAACCGCGAATAAAACCGAAGCCAGGCTTCGGACCAAGGAGACCCGCGAGATGGATTTTATAACTTTCGACGAGTTCAAAAGGCTGGACCTTCGGGTCGGGCTGGTCAAATCGGCCGAGAGAGTGCCCAAATCTAACAAGCTGATCAAAATGACCGTGGACCTGGGGGAAAACAGGACCATCGTGGCCGGTGTGGGGCAGGCGTTTTCCCCGGAGGATTTAATCGGCCGGCAGGTCGTGGTCCTGGCCAACTTGGCCCCGGCCAAACTGATGGGCGTCCTTTCCGAAGGCATGGTTTTGGCCGCCACCGGCGAGGACGGTCTGGCCCTGATCACCACTTCCAAAGAGGTCGAGCCGGGCAGCAAGATCTCCTGAAGAAGCGGCGGACAAGTCGGCCTGGTCCGTTCTGAACAAGATCGCCGTGGAAAAAATCTTTTCGCCGGAAGAGTAATTTATGAACAAGGAGGGAAGTCATGTTCGAGCAGAAAGCGGTGGCCCAGAAAATTCTTGAATTATATCCGGATATTAAAAAATACGGCCTCACCATGAGCGTCAAGAAAGACCGGCTGGTCGGGGCGGAAAATTACATTCTCACTTTGGAGAAAGACGCCAGGCAGACCCAATTGAAGCTGGGCCGGGAAGACGTGCAGACCTGCATGGACGGGAACATGTGCAGCCTGATCACCATGGAACTGGCCCGGTTCATCCGTCAATTCATCGATGAAAGCTACGCCGTGCCGGCGGCCGGATGATTATAGCCTAAATCATGGTTCTGCGGGGCGGCTCCACCTCCCGGTAAATTATTTTCCTTCATAAAAGTTGAATATCACCTCTGAATGGGGACCAAATCGCTGAACCGGTCTTGATCCCAGCGGGAGCTTTTCCGATGCCCGATAGTCTTGCTCACAAAATCATCAAGGAACACCTGGCGGCCGGCAAATTGATCCCGGGCGAGGAAATCGCCCTTAAAATCGATCATGTTCTCTTGCAGGACGCCACCGGGACCATGGCCATGCTCGAATTCGAGGCCCTCGAGGTCGATGCGGTCCGAGCCGAACTGGCCGTCCAGTTCGTGGACCACAACCTGATCCAGACCGATCACAAGAACGCCGATGACCACCAATTCCTCCAGACGGCCAGCGCCCGTTTCGGGTTCCATTTCAGTCCGCCGGGCAACGGCATCTGTCATCAGGTATATTTGGAGCGCTTTGGGGCCCCGGGCAAGACCCTGCTAGGTTCCGACAGTCACACCCCCAGCTCCGCCGGCGTCTCCACGCTGGGTATCGGGGCCGGGGGGCTGGACGCGGCCATGGCTGCGGCCGGCTATCCCTATCATTTCCCTTGCCCCGCGATTCTGGGAGTCAAACTGACCGGCCGCCCGCCGGCCTGGGTCAGCGCCAAAGACGTCATCCTCGAAATGCTCCGTCGCCATGGAGTCAAAGGCTGCGTGGGCAAGATCGTCGAGTATTACGGTCCCGGCGTCCAGACCCTTTCCGCCACGGACCGGGAAACCATCGCCAATCTCGGAACGGAACTTGGGGCCACCAGCACCGTTTTCCCTTCCGACCAAAACACCAGGGCCTATCTGGCGGCCCAAGGACGGGAACAGGCCTGGAGGGCCTTGGCCGCGGATACGAACGCGGATTATGACGAACATGATGAGATCGACCTTTCGTCTCTCGAACCGATGATCGCCCGTCCTTCTTCTCCGGGCAACGTGGTTCCGGTCCGGGAGGCGGCCGGGGCCAAGGTGGATCAGGCCATCATCGGCAGTTGCGCCAATTCTTCCTTTCGCGATCTGATGATGGCCGCGGCCATGCTCGCCCGACGGCGGATACACCGGGGGGTTTCATTTCACGTCAATCCGGGCAGCCGACAGGTGCTGTTGAACGTGGTCGACCAGGGCGGCCTGTCCGCCTTGCTTTCCGCCGGGGCCAGGGTCCATGAACCGGGCTGCCACGGCTGCATAGGCATCGGTCAGGCCCCCGGCGTGGGCCAGGTCAGCCTGCGGACTTTCACTCGCAATTTTCCGGGCCGCTCGGGAACCAAGGACGATCAGGTCTACCTCTGTTCTCCCGAAACCGCCACCGCTGCCGCCTTGACCGGTGTGATCACCGACCCCAGGGATTTGGAGATCGACCATCCCCGGATCATCGAACCGGACAGATATCTAATTGATGAATCCGCCATCTTTTTCCCCACGGCGGAGTTGAAACGAACCGAGATCGTTCGCGGCCCGAATATCAAACCTTTCCCGCCCCTAAGTCCCCTGCCCGAGACGCTCGAAGTCACGGCGATCCTGAAAACCGGCGACAACATCACCACCGACGACATCATGCCGGCCGGCGCGGAGATTCTACCCCTTCGCTCCAACATCGAAGCCATCAGCCGCTTCGTCTTCGGACGGATCGCCCCCGATTTCGCCGAAGACTGCCGTAAACATGAGGCGGTGATAGTCGTCGGCGGGGAAAATTACGGCCAGGGCTCCAGCCGGGAACACGCGGCCCTGGCCCCCCGCCATCTGGGCGTCCGGGTCAAGATCGCCAAAAGTTTCGCCAGAATCCACAAGGCCAACCTCTGCAATTTCGGCATCGTGCCCCTGACTTTCAAGACCCCCCGGGATTACGACCGCCTCCATCAGGGCGCCCGGCTGATCCTGCCGGAAATCCGGAGCAGGATCGAACGGGGGGACACGGAGATACCGTTCTTGGTCGACGGACAACCCGTCATGGCGGTCCTGGACGTGTCGCTCCGCCAGCGTCGGCACCTGATCGCCGGCGGGGCTCTCAACTTTGTCCGGGAAGAACTGAAGAAGAAATCCTCGCTCCGGGCGGCTGGCCTATGAGCATCAATTTTAAATAATTTGTTATAATTTAGACAAATTATTGACAAATGCACCCGGCTTAGATAAAGTCTGATCCAGACGGCCGAAACAATTTCCCAAAAAGGGCCACCCCCCGACCATGCCCGAACAAGCGGAGGAAAAACGAAGTTATATCACCCGGGAAATTCCGGGTCTGGCTTGTTTTTTTCTGGCGCTCGTCGTCTTTTTGGCTCTGGTCTCCCACAGCCCCAAGGACCCCTCTTTTTCAACTTATTCCACGGTCCATAAAATCGTTCCCGTTCAGAATTACATCGGCTTGGCCGGAGCCTATTTTTCGGGGATATTCATTGACCTGCTGGGCCTGTCCGCTTTCTGGGCCGTTTTGGTTCTGATCCTTTTGGCCTGGCGCTTCTTCAAGGGCCGGGCCTTGGATTATCCCTGGCTGGTCCCGCTCGGCCTCGTCCTTCTGCTCCTGACTTCATCCGCGGGTTCTTCCATGGCCGCTCCCAGGCTGGAAAGTTTCTGGGAAGGAACACCTGGAGGAGGTCTTTTGGGAGACATACTGGCTAAGGGTCTTGAAAAAGGGTTCAATCCCTTGGGGGCCTGGTTAATCGTGGCCGTGTTCGGGCTGATCGCTCTGATCATGGCCACCGGCCTGTCCCTCATTCGGGCCGGTCTGGCTCTGGGCCGGATGTTTAAGGCGGCCCGATCCGGCTGGCGGCTGACCCAAACCAAAAAACGGGAGAAGGTCGAGAGGGCCAAGCGTCTTCAGACCGCCTTGGAGAAACATAAGGACCGTTCACCGCCCACCATCAAGGAAAAGACGCCGGCCGAGCCTAAATCCCTTCCCACCAAACAAAAAGAATTCGAATTCATGGTCCCGGAAGGCGGATACGCCCTGCCGCCGATCGAGTTCCTGGACGAACCGGAAAAAAGCCAGGGAGGGCTGTCCCCCGAAAGCCTGATGGCCAACGCCAGGATCGTAGAAAAGAAACTGGCCGATTTCAACGTTCAGGGCGAGGTGGTCGAAGTTTCGACCGGACCGGTCATTACCATGTACGAGTTCCAGCCGGCGCCTGGGGTCAAGATCAGCAAGGTGGCCGGCCTGGCCGACGACCTGGCCATGAATATGCGGGCCCCGGCCATCCGCATCGTCGCCCCCTTACCGGGCAAGCCGGTCATCGGAATAGAGATTCCCAATCCCAAGCGTGAGTTCGTCTACCTCAAGGAAGTGGTGGCCGCCCCCGCCTTTCAGGAATCCGATTCGCCCCTGACCCTGGTCATGGGCGTGGACATCATGGGGCAGCCCGAGGTGGCCGACCTGCAAAAGATGCCTCACCTGCTCATCGCCGGGGCCACGGGATCGGGCAAGTCCGTGGGACTCAACGCCATGATCATGTCCATTCTCTTCAAGGCCGGGCCTGACGAAGTCCGGTTTTTGATGATCGATCCCAAACGCATCGAACTGGCCCAGTACAATAATCTGCCCCACCTGATCTATCCGGTCATCTCCGACCCCAAGGAGGCCAATCAGGCCCTGAAGTGGGCCGTGGCCGACATGGAGCACCGCTACCAGCTTCTGGCCGAAAAAGGGGCCAGAAACATAGAGTCATACAACCGCAAGATCCGAAAGGAACTGGCCCAGGCCGGCCAGACCCCGCCGAAAACCTCGTCGTCCGGCGAGGAAAGCGAGGACGAGGCCCCGCCGGCCCTGCCCGAACCCCTGCCCTACCTGGTGGTGGTCATTGACGAACTGGCCGATTTGATGATGGTCTCGGCCCGGGAAGTCGAGGAATCCATCACCCGGCTGGCCCAGATGGCCCGGGCCGCCGGCATCCATCTCATCCTGGCCACTCAGCGGCCCTCGGTGGACGTTTTGACCGGGGTGATCAAGGCCAACCTCCCGACCAGGGTCTCTTTCCGGGTCTTTTCCAAAATCGACTCCCGGACCATTTTAGACGCCATCGGCGCGGAAAAGCTGCTGGGGGCCGGGGACATGCTCTTTCTGCCGCCGGGGACGGGGAGATTGCGCCGTATTCACGGAGCCTTTGTTTCGGACTCTGAAATAAAAAAAATCACCGATTTTATTAAGTCGCAAAAAACCCCGGACTACCTGGAAGAATTGGCCGTGGCTCCGGCCGAGGGCGAGGCCGAGGGGGAAGAAGATGAATACGACGAGAAATACGACGAGGCCGTGGCCCTGGTCACCCGGACGGGCAAGGCTTCCATCTCCCTGATCCAACGGCACTTGCGGGTCGGATACAACCGGGCGGCCCGGATCATCGAAATCATGGAACGGGAAGGCCTGGTCGGCCCGGCTGACGGAGCCAAACCCCGCCAGGTCCTGGTTCGGGACCTCTAGGCCGCCTGATTAACAACCTCTCGGAACAACCGCCTCCCTAGGCCTTCAATGGTGAAGCAATGGCCGATCAAGTCTATTGTCAAGACATCCAGGGTTTGCTGACCATCTTTTCCCGAAAACCCGATTGGCCGGGCTCGGCCAACCGTTTCGTCATCCCCGACCAGCGGGGCTTCTGCATGATCGACGTGGGCTGCGGCGGCCCGTCCTGCCCCGGCCATCTTTTGGAAGGCTTGAAAAGCCTCGGGCTGAACCTCCAGGACCTCCACACCGTGGTCCTGTCCCACGCCCATCCCGACCACATGGGGGCCATGAGCTGGATTCTCGAACAGATCACCCCCCGGGTCTTCATTCATCACTTGGACGTGGTCTCGGCCCTGGACCCGACCAATCTGGTCAACACCTTCGATATTCCCCTGTCCAAGAGACTCTGGGCCGCGGCCCAGAACCCGGGGCCTTATCCTCGGTTCGATCTGTTCAACTTTTTTGGAGACTGCGGCTGCACCATGACCGGAGCCCGAGAAGTCGAAGAGGTCCACGAGGGACAGGTCCTGAACCTGGGAGATTTTTCCTTCGAGGTCATTCACACTCCGGGCCATTCTCCCGGCCACGTTTCCTTTTTCGACCGCAAACGCCGGCTGCTCCTGGCCGGCGACCTGGTCGGTCCGGTGCTGGCCTGGTACAACCCGACTTCGGGCGGAGTGATCGGTTATTTGGAAAGCCTGGACAAGCTGGAGGCCCTGGAGGCCGAGATCATCCTGCCGGCCCATGGTCCGGCCATGGAAGACGCCCGCCAAGGCATCCAAAAAATGAGGGACAAACTGCTGAAAAGAGAGGCGATCCTTTTAGAGGGACTCCAAGAAGGCCCCAGGACCTTTCTGGAACTCAACGCTTATCTTTTCCAGGCGCCGGAAATACGATTCTTTCCCGGTTGCGGCAACACGGAAAGCCATCTGAACAAGTTGGAAAGGGATGGAGTGATTTACAGGAAAGGAGATTTGATCAGCCTGACCGGATCGGATTGAGTCAAACACCTTGCCCCTGCCGACCGCCTATTCAGGTCGAAAACCGCCCCCTATACGCCCTGGACCTCCGGATTGGCCGTGGCTTTGTTCCGCGTAAAACACGATCAAGAGCCTTTTCCAGGCCTATAAGAATTTTTTAGTTTCCCACCGGAGGGCCGGTTCGCTCGGGAGACTTGAGCTTTTCGTATTCATGCTTGAAGTCTCTTTACGAATTGAGAGGGTGTCGATAATTGGCCTTTGAATCCAAATTAAACGCCGGCGATAAAAAGATGGATTCCTGCTTCCGCAGGAATGACATCCAGTTACATGTCATTCCCGCGCAGGCGGGAATCCAGGTTCTTCATTTTTCAGACCAAAATCGACACCCTCTTGATCGAGAGGGGAAAAACAAGAATTTCCAGCAGGTCCCCTATGTCTTGAGAAAGGGAACCGCCCGCCGGCGGTAAGGGAGCGGGGGAAAATATCTCGACCAAACCTAACCGGAAGATTACGGTTCTGAAAGCTTTTGGCCTTGACACCTTGGGTCGAGTCATTAATGTTTAGAGAAGATAAAAATTTGTCAGGAGAAAATTATGGCTGTGACTATCGCTGTGGCCGGCAAAGGCGGGGTCGGCAAGACCACCCTGGCCGGTCTGGCTGTGAAATATCTGGTAACCAAGGACCGATATCCGGTCCTGGCCGTGGACGCCGATTCCAACTCGAACCTGAACGAGGTCTTGGGCCTCGAACTCCGGACCACCCTGGGGGACGCCCGGGAGGAGATGAAAAAAGGCGGCCTGCCCGGCATGACCAAGGACATCCTGATTGAAATGCGGGCCAACGAGGCCCTGGTCGAGGCGGATCATTACGATTTGATCGCCATGGGCCGGCCGGAAGGATCGGGATGTTACTGCGCGGCCAATACGGTCCTGGCCACGGTCATCGATAAGCTGGTGGCCAACTATCCTTATCTGGTCATCGACAACGAAGCCGGCATGGAACACCTCTCCCGCCTGACCACCAAGGAAATCGACATTTTTTACGTGGTTTCGGACGCCAGCCGGCGGGGCCTGACCACGGCCCACCGCATCTGGAACCTGGTGGACGAACTCAACATATCGGTCGGGGTCAAATACCTGGTCCTCAATCAGGTCAAGGGCGAACTTTCTCCGGAACTTCTGGCTGAGATTGAAAAATTAGGCCTGAATCTGGCCGGGATCATCCCTGAAGACGAAGAGATTTATTCCTGGGACCAGGCCGGTCGACCCACGGCCGAGATCGGACTAGACAACCCGGCCGCGGCCGCGATTTTTGCTGTTCTGGACAAGACGATCACCGCTTACGAGGAAGCGGCTTGAGGCATGCGCCTCGACCAAAAGTCGTCATTCTTGGGCTGGACGGGGTCGACTGGCCCCTGATCCAAAAATTGACGGCTGAAGGAATTACTCCCAGGCTGGGCGCTCTGGTCCAGGATTCCCGGTGCGGTCCCATGCTCAGCACCCTGCCGGAGATTTCGCCGGTGGCCTGGACGACTTTTTTCACCGGCCAACCGCCGGGCTGTCACGGCATTTACGGTTTTACGGATTTCGCCGCAGGCGGCTACGATCTTCGGTTCAATTCCTCGAACCAAGTGCGGACTCCTTTTCTTTGGGACTGGCTGGGACTGGGCGGGCGGCGTTCGGTGGTCCTCAACGTGCCCCTGACCTACCCGGCCCACGCCCTGTCAGGCCTCATGGTTTCCGGCTTCGTGTCCGTGGATTACGACCGGGCCGCCTATCCGGGCTGGGTGGCCGGTTACTTGAAGGAAACCGGTTATCGGCTGGAAGCCGACTTCGACCTGGTGCATCAGAACCGGGAGGCCTTTTTGGAGGAACTGGACGGAGCCTTAGCCGGCCGGGAAAAACTCTTGGAAAAATTTTGGCCGGAAGAATGGGACCTGTTTATTCTGGTCGTCACCGACACCGACCGTCTTCAGCACTTTTTCCGCCGCGAGTTCGAGGAAGGCGGCCCGATCACCGACTATTTTTTAAACTTTTTTTCACGGGTCGACGCCCTGGTCGGCCGGGTGCACGATTTAAGCGCCGACCTGGCCGACCAAACCGATGAAGGGGTGCTGCTGATCCTCCTGTCCGATCACGGTTTCACCGGGGTCAAAGAGGAATTTCATTTGAATCGCTGGCTGGCGGCCCACGGTTATCTGGGCCAGGTCGGGCCCGAGGCCCTGGCCCTGGCCCTCGACCCGACCCGCCTTTACATAAACCGGCCGCCCCGTTTTGTTCAAGGCCGGGTTAAACCGGCGGAAACCAGGGAAATAACCGGCCGGCTTAAAATGGAGTTGTCGGCCGAACCGGCCGTCGCCGGGCTCGTGGACGGGACGGAGGTTTTTGCCGGTCCGGCCCAAGGCTCGGCCCCCGATCTGGTCGTGCTTCCGGCGCCGGGCTATGAATTCAAGGCCAAGTTTTCTTCAGGACCGATTTACACCTCTTCACTGCTCCAGGGGACTCACACGAGGGAGAATGCCTTTTTTATGATCCAGGATTTCGGCCGGGAGGGGGATTCGATCCGCATCCAGGAAATTCACGATTTGGGCCGTTTTGTTTTTTCTCGTTTAGGTCTGTAAGATGGTCTGATTTGAGACCGGTCCGCGCTTTTTTGCCGGACGCGCTCCGAGCCTGAAAGGTGGGATTTATGACCGAACAGCCAAAGTTGGATTTGACCAGTCTGGAGACCTATCGGCGGTCTTGTCTGGAGATAGCCCAAGTCCGTCTGAGCGGTTTTAAATCCTTGGCCGAAATCGCCGAAGCGGAAGACGACTTAAACGCCTATCCCCGGTTGGATCGCCTGCGGGGCCCCAGGGACATCGTGCTTTTGGACGAGAAAAGCCTTGGTTCTCCGGAAACAGACCGGGCCAGGGACGCCGTCCTCAGGGGCGGAATTTTTTGGGAACACACCGCCGCCGGCGAAGCCACCCGCCTCAAGCTGGGAACCAAGTACCTGATTAATGTCCCGGAAGACCTCGATGTGGATATGATGGCGGAAAGATTGAGCGAGGAGCTGGAGCGGCCGGTCGCGCCGGAGGAAATCCGGGAACGCCTGGAGGTGGAACCGGACCGTCTTATGCCTCTTCCGCTCGGAGAACGTCACCTGCTCCAATTGGCCTTTGACCTCACCCGCCTGGCCGAAGAAGCCGGGCAGGACCCGGCCCAGGTCCTGGGTCGCCAGAAGACCCTGGTCGTGCTGAACGAAAAGACGGCCCCCATCATCCTGACCAGGCTGCTAAAAGGCCACTTCGCCGGATTTCGCCGGGAAAATTTCCTGTTCATGATTCAACCGGCCTTTCCCGGAATCAATCTGAGGGACGGCCGTTTTTTTTACGATTCATCCGCTCCGGCCCGTTTGCACAATCATGGCCAATTGGCCATGCAGGAAATCATGGACGACCAGATTTTCCGGTTGAGCGGGTCCGGGGAACGTATTTATCTGAAATGGCCGGAATTCTCCGGGACGCTCCGGGAAGTCGCCGACAAGATTTCTTTCAACATCGAAGATTTGGACTACCTGACCCAGTCCATCGATTGGGGCAGCCTGGCCTTGGCTCTGCGGCTGGGTGCGGAAGGTTACAACATGGTCATGGAGATCGTGGCCAATAATCCGGAAAAACCCATCAAGGGCGGTATGGCCGCCTTTGATGAATTATTGGACCGCAACGTCATGATCGAGAGCTTCCAGCTCAAGGGGCTGCCCAATGAGGAGATCAGGTTCCTGAACAAAAACTTCAATCATTACACTCATCCCCACGTCGCCTGGGAGAATCTCAAGACCCAGGGTCTGCCTATGCCCCTGGCCGTCAAAAAAGGCTATTTATATTTTCAGCCGATCCAGGGAGACATCAATTTCCTGGTCAAGACGGCCTTTGTCCAGCGCAGGGTCCTCAAGCCCATTCGGGCCTGGAAGTCGGCGGCCAATTCGGCCGAAGCGGTCAATGCTATGTGGGCCCAGGACAACCAGCCGGGATTCAAGGAATTCGCCCAAAAAGTTCTGGCGGGTGACCCGTTCTGAAGAGTAATTGTCCAGCGGCCTAAGCCAATGACGATGTTGTTTAGGGTTTGAAATTGTTTTGTTTCTGGAGGGGGGTCAAAATAATTTACCCCGAGAGGGGAAAAATCTGCCACCATCGCCGCAACCCCCCTTAATCCCCCGTCAACGGGGTGAGGTTCGGCGATTAGGGGCCTGGGGACGATGTGGTCGAGCGGTTCACCAACCGCCCTGACATTTTCGGGGCCATCTAGGCCAAGGAGGTCGGCCGGTTCCAGGCCAGGATCGGTCAAATGCGCCGGAATTCGCCCTTGGGTAGGGGCACGTTGCAACGTGCCCCTACCAGACGATGGTTCCCGCGCCTAGGCTCGGCCAGATTATTTCGGGAAATAGTTAACAACGCAAAATGCTCGCGGCCTTTTTTCCCCTTGTCAATTCCGGGCCGGTCGGTTAATATTGAAATTTGTCGGGACGTGGCTCAGTCTGGTAGAGCACAGCGTTCGGGACGCTGGGGTCGCTGGTTCAAATCCAGTCGTCCCGACCAGAAAACTTTAAAAAAAACCGCCCATGAGGGCGGTTTTTTTTCGTTTCATAAAAATCACTCTTTCTGCTTGACCACCACCTTAATTTCGTCCTTCAAGGCTTCGGCGAATTTCTTGGCGTCGGCCTCGGAGCCCACAATCTTGTCGTAATGCATGGGGATGGCTATCTTGGGCTTGATGGCCCGAGCCGCCTGGACGGCCTGATCGGCGTTCATCACGTACATGCCTGAGACCGGAATCAGGGCGATGTCCACGTCCAGGCCCTTCATTTCCGGGATGAAGTCTGCGTCCCCGGCGTGGTAAATTTTGACCCCGTCCAGCTCGACGATGAAGCCCAGCCAGTTATTGTCCTTGGGATGGAACTGCTTGTCCACGTTGTACGAAGGCACGGCCTTGATCTTGACTCCGCCAGCCTCCAGGCTCTGACCCGGTTTCATGGTCTTAACGTTGCCCTTGAGTTTTTTGGCCGCATCCGGTTCGGTCACGATGACCGTATCCGGCTTGCAGAGCTTGGCCACGTCTTCCGGCGAGCAATGGTCGTAATGATCGTGACTGACCAGAATCAGGTCGGCCTTGGGCGAACCGCTCACATCCCAAGGGTCGAAATAGATCACCTTGGAACCCTGGACATAAAAACTGTCATGACCCAACCAATGGATTTTGTCGATTATCTTGTCCGGCATAATGAACTCCTTATTTTAATTGAAGGTTTTAGATTTTAACTTGAACGATCATTTCAATCTCCACGGGCGACCCTAAAGGCAGGGAGCTGACCCCGACCGCGGCCCGGGCGTGCCGACCGGCCCGGCCGAACACCTGTTCGAGCAGATCCGAAGCCCCGTTGATCACCTGGGGCTGATCGAAGAAATCCGAGGCCGAAGCCACGTACCCGGTCACTTTGACTATCCGGACCACCTCATCGAGGCCGACCATAGATTTGATCACGCTCAGGCCGTTGACCGCCGCCGTCCTGGCCGCCTCCTTGGCTTCCTCCAGACTGACCTCTTCCCCGACCCGTCCTTTCCACCGAAGCCGCCCTTGAACCAGGGGCAGTTGCCCGGAGACGAAAAGCAAGTCCCCCGCCGAAACCGCCGGAACATAGGCGCCCGCGGGCCGAGGCGTTTCGGGCAAAATCAAACCCAACCCGGCCAAACGTTCCTCAACCGTCATGACCCGGCCTGTCATCCGGCCTGGGGAAACAGGCGGCGGAGTTCAGCGGCGAAGACGTCATAGGCTTCCCGGCCGTACAGGCAGAAGACCACCCGGTCCAGGCTGGTCGAGGCTTCGGACAGGTGATCCTTGGCCGCCGCCAGCATGATCCGGGCGGCCCGGTCGACCGGAAAACCGAAAATGCCGGTGCTGATGGCCGGAAAGGCGATGCTCTTCATTTGTTTTTCATCGGCCCGGCGCAGGCTGTTGAGGGTGGCGTTCTTGAGTTTTTCGTCCTCGTTGCCTTCGCCCATCCGCGGCCCCACGGCGTGAATGACGTATTTGGCCTTCAAGGCGCCGCCGCCGGTCACCACGGCCCCGCCCACAAAAGTCCCGCCGATCCGATGGCACTCCTCCTGAATGCTCGGCCCGCCCTTGGCCTTGATGGCCCCGGCCACGCCGGCGCCCAGGATGAGCCGGGCATTGGCCGCATTGACGATAGCCTCGGTGTCCATTTCGGTGATGTCGCCCTGGGTGATTTCCAAATCGGTCCTTCCCACCTCGGCTTTCATTGTTTCACCCCCTTGGGATCAGCCGCCGGCCTTTTTGAGCCGGGGCCGAAAATAACGGATTATGGCCTCGCGGGCGATCTCCTGGGACCGGAGGCCCAGTTTCTCCCCATGCACCACCAGGACGGCCAAGGCGATGGAGTCCGGCCCGTTCTTCTCATTCGCGTAACTGACGAACCAGTCCACCCGGTTTCCTTCATCATTGTCAATCGATCCGGATTTGCCTCCGATTTCCAATCGGGATAAAACCGGGTGGCTGTCAGCGTCCCGGAACCGCCGCCGGCCGGTCCCTTCGGTCACCGTGGCCTCCATCATCTTTCGAAGTTCCTCGACCGTCGAGGCCTTGACCACCTGACCCAGGCAGACCGGTTCGTGTTGATAATAAATAGTGTTGTCCTGATCGAAAACCTCCCGCACCAGGCTCGGCTCCATCAGCCGGCCGTCGTTGACGATGGCCGAAGACAGCATGGCCCCATGCAGGGGGGAAACCGTGGTCGTGCGATTGAACCCCGAAGCGATCTCGGCCAGGCGAAAAAAGTCGTCTTCCGGCGGCGGGGCGAACTGACTGGGCTGAACCGGGATTTCGAAGTTTATAGGCTGGTTGAAATAAAACCGCCGGGCGAAGCTTTCCAGGGCCTTGGGTCCTAAAGTGAAGGCCCCCAGTTTGCCGAAGACCGTGTTGATGCTGTCGGCAAAGCTTTCCTTGAGGGTGACCTGGTGCTCGCCTTCCTTGATGCCCCCTTCTATATTTTTCCGGTACAGAGTGTGCTTCCGGCCGTCGTAGGCCAGGGTCGAGGCGCTGCTCAGCTTCTTCTTCTCCACGGCCGCCGCGGCCGTGATGATCTTGATCAGACTGGCCGCGGGAAAGGAACTGTTCAAGGCCACGTTCACCGGAGCCCCGTCGGCCGAATAACTGGCCATGGCCAAAACCTGGCCCGCCTTGGGGTTCAGAACGACCAGGGCCGCCGAAAGGGCCTTGGTCTTGGGCGTAAAATCCACGGCCCAGGCCTGAAGGTCGGCGTCCAGCGTGGTCCGAACGAACAAGGCGTGACCTTCTTCGTCCTCGATACGAAAAGTGGGCCATCCTTCCGGGGTGAACAGGCGCGGACCGATGATCTCCCCGAGACGCTGCTTGGTCAGCGGCTCGGCCGCATCAGGTGTTTGACCCGGCCGATCAACCACCACGATTTCCGGACGGGACCTGGCTTGGGGTTGATTCCCGTCCGATTTTTTCCAGGGGAAAATCCAATCAGGCAGATGGACGGCCCCCAGATAAATCAGAAAAAGAACCACTCCGGCCAGAAACAGCCTTACTAAAAGACGCGCGGCCCCCCGCTTGACCTTCTCCATCTGCCTGGTCTGTTGGAGCCTGCTTTGATGAACCCGCCAATCCCGGCAATCCATATCTTTCTGTTGATCCCGGCCCGGCCCCCGGCCGGATTTGCTCAGTCTTTCGTCTCGATCCGGCCCAAGCCGCCCATATAGGGCCGCAACACCTCAGGCACGACCACCGAACCGTCGGCCTGTTGGTAATTCTCCAGAATGGCCACCAGGGTCCGGCCGACGGCCAGTCCGGACCCATTCAGAGTATGAACGAATTCCGTTTTCGAAGTCGGAGTCCGCCGGAAACGGATGTTGGCCCGCCGGGCCTGAAAATCGGTGAAACAACTGCAGGAAGAAATCTCCCGGAAAGTCCCCTGCCCGGGCAGCCAGACCTCCAGGTCATAGGTCTTGGCCGCGGAAAAACCCAGGTCCCCGGTGCAAAGCACCACCACCCGGTAAGGCAATTCCAGACCTTGTAAAACGGCCTCGGCGTTCCGCGTGAGTTTTTCCAATTCGTCAAAAGAATCTTCAGGTTTGGTGAACTTGACCAGCTCGACCTTGTCGAACTGGTGCTGTCGGATCATCCCCCTGGTGTCCTTGCCGTGAGAACCGGCCTCGGCCCGGAAACACGGGGTGTAGGCCGTATAATACAGCGGCAGAGCCTCGCCGGGCAGAATCTCCTCCCGGTGGATGTTGGTCAAAGGCACCTCGGCCGTGGGCGCCAGGTAATAATTCCAACCCTCCAGCTTGAACAGGTCCTCGGCGAACTTGGGCAATTGACCCGTGCCGACCATCGATTCGGCGTTGGTCATGAAGGGCGGCAAAAATTCCGTATACCCATGCTCGGTGGTGTGGAGGTCCAGCATGTAGTTGATCAAAGCCCGCTCCAGCCGCGATGCCGCGCCTTTAAGCAGAACGAACCTGGATCCGGTGATCTTGGCCGCCCGCTGAAAATCCAAAATATCAAGCTTTTCCCCGATGTCCCAGTGATTGAGCGGCTCGAAGTCGAACTCCGGAATCTTCCCCCATCGCCTGACCTCGGCGTTGTCCTCCTCGGCCCGGCCCACGGGCACGGATTCATGGGGCGTGTTCGGAATCCCAAGTATAAATTTTTCCAGAGACTGGACGGCCTGGCTGGTCAACTGATCGAGCTCCTTGATCCGGCCGGAAACCTCTTTCATCTGCCCGATCAAGTCCGAGGCGTCCTGCCCGGCCTTCTTCAAGTCGGTGATCTCCTTGTTGACCTGGTTGCGCCGATACTTGAGGGCCTCGACCTCGCCCAGAAGCCGCCGGCGTTCCTCATCCAGGCGGGTGAACTCGGACAGGTCCAGGTCGTTCCCCCGGTGCCGGAGCATTTCCTGCACCAGGTCAAAATTATCGCGAATGAACTTTAGGTCTAACACGCCTTCCCCCGATCAGTGCGGTCTATGGGAAAAAATTACCACGAGGACCGGTTCCGGTCAACGGTGAATACCGCCCGAGGGCGGCCCTTCAGTTATCCGGGGTCCAATTAGGTAAGGCTGTCCTGGGGCGCGCCGGGCCAGCCTGGTCGATCTTGTCATTGTAAAGGAGGCGGCCCGGTCAAGGATGTGGCGCCGATACGGCCAGGGTGGTCGGAGCCGACCTTTGAAGCCGGTTCTATCTCAGGAAGTCACTTCGGCCGTTCTACGGCCGGGATTAGGGCCAAGGGTTTGCAGGAAAGCCGGATGGGAAAAATCCGCCATCCGGTTTCATAAGGAGGAGGGCGGCAGGCAGAACAGGGCGTGATGACCATGGGACACAGCATTCCAACGAGCTGAAACCGTGGAAGTTATCGACCCAAATTCTGCCCGTCCCTCTCTTCTCAAAAGCCCGGTCCAGGCGGATAAATCCTTAAAACCTGTTTTTTCTCGACTTTTTCATAAGCCCAAGCCTTGGGCCGTTTGCTCCAGTTGGAAACCGCTATGACCGAAGACCAGGTCCCCGGCGGCCGAACGGCGGTGATACAGGTGCATGTCGTGTTCCATGGTGAAGCCGATGCCGCCGAAAATCTGGTGGCCGAGGATGGTTATTTGGCGATAGGCCTCGCCGGCCTTGGCCTTGGCCATGGCCGCATCCTGGCCGGCCGGCAAGCCTTGGGAGATCTTCCAGGCCGCCTTGTAGGTGAGGTGTCCGGCCGCGAAGATGCCCATCCACATATTGGCCAGGTGGTGTTGGATGGCCTGAAAACTGCCGATGGGACGGTCGAACTGAGTCCGCTCCTTGGAGTATTGCACGGCCATGTCCAAGACCGCTTGAGACCCGCCCAGCATTTCGGCGCATTTGGCCACGGCCGCCTTGTCCAGGATGTCCTTGATCACCGGCCAACCTCGATCCACTTCCCCTAAAACCGAGGCCTTCGCCACGCGGACCCGATCAAAGAGCAGTTCGAACTGCCTATCCCGGACCAGGGTCTTGAGCGGGGTCAGGCTTAACCCCGGAGCCTGGGCGTCGATGATAAAAACGGTCAGGCCTTCCTTGGGTTCAGGACCGTCCGTGGTCCTGGCCGCGCAAATGATATACTGCGCCAAATGAGCGTCCGGCACAAACAGCTTGGTCCCGCTGAGGAGGTATTCGTCGCCTTCCGGGACGGCCCGGAGACTAATCCCGGAGGCGTCGTAACGTCCGTCCGGTTCAGTCAAGGCCAGGGTCCAGATCGCCTCTCCGCCGGCAATGCCAGGCAAATACGCCGCCTTCTGGTCCGCGCTGCCGGCGGCCATTATCGGCAAAGCCCCCAAAACCACGGTGGAAAAAAACGGACCGGGACAGATATTGTAGCCCATCTCCTCGAAAAGAATGATTAGATCAATAAAAGAAAACTCGCTCCCGCCGTATTCCTCCGGCACGATCAAGCCCATCCAGCCCAGTTCGGCCATCTTGCGCCAAAGTTCCGGGGAATGACCGGTCTCGGTCTCTTCCAATTGACGGACCAGTTCCTTGGGGCATTCCTTCTTCAAAAAATCCCGGGCCATTTTCTTCAATATTTTCTGCTCTTCGCTGAATTCAAAATCCATCTTTGCCTCCGTTCATGATCCGATTTTCGTGACTAGCCTCGGGACAGGCCCAGACCCCTGGTGGCGATAATATTCCTTTGGACCTCGGACGTCCCCGCGCCGATGGGACCGGAAATGGAGTCGAGATAGCCGAGGCAGACCCGGCCGTTGAACGGGGCCCTTTTCGAGTCCTGGTCCAGTTGCCCGTACATTCCCAGGATGTCTATAGCCAGTCCGGCCATGGTCCGGCCGAGTTCAGTAAAGCAGAGCTTTAATCCGGAGGCTTCCAGTTCGGGCACTTGACCCTGGTCGAGCATCCAAACCGAGCGCCAGTAGTATCCCAAAAATACTTCGACCTCGATGGCTATCGCGGCCAACTTTCTTCTGACCTCGGGATTTTTAGCCAAAGGCTGGCCATGACTGACTGTGGTCCGGGCATAGTGGACCAATTCATCGAGCACCCGTCTGAAAAGCCCTGACCCAACGGCCAGCCGCTCGAATTGAAGGGCCAGCATGACATTGTAAAAACCCTTGTGCAATTCTCCCACCAGGTTTTTCTTGGGGACTCTGACGTCGTCAAAATAGACCTCGTTGAAGGAATGCTTCCCGGCGATGTTGATGATCGGACGGATGGTGATCCCCGGAGAGTCGCAGTCCACGATGATCAGAGAGGCGCTCTGGTGTTTTCTGGCCTTGGGATCGGTTTTGGCCAGCATCCAGCCGTAACGGGTGACGTGGGCCCCGCTGCTCCAAATTTTTTGGCCGTTGACGATGAAGTCATCACCGTCCTCGACGGCCGTGGTTTTTATGGACCCCAAGTCTGATCCGGCGTTGGGCTCGCTGTAAGCCAACCAGAACCCGGCCTCGCCGAGGGCGATTTTGGGCAGCCATTCCTGCTTCATTTCCTCACTGCCCACGACCACGATCGAAGGACCGGAAATGCAGGCGGCGATGCCTCCCGAAGGCATGCGGTAATAGCTTAACACGTCATTAACGATGGCCTGCTTCAGCCACGAGTTTTGGCCGCCGTATTTTTCCGGCCAGCCCAGGCTCATCCAGCCCTTCTGCCCGAGTTTTTTAACGAAATCATGGCAAAAATTATGAAATTCGATTTCCATTTCCGGATTGGTCCCATACCCGCCGGGCCAGTAGACCACCTTGTCGTCCCAATCCGGCGGCACCTGACTCTTGACGAATTCCTCGACTTTTTCTCGAAATTTTTTTTCTTCATCGGTAAAATCAAAGTTCACTTTCCATCCCCCCTAACTAGGAAATGTTTCAAAAGGTAAAGACAAGCCGGGCCACTTCCGGTATGCCGGCCGAGGTCGGGGTCGAATTTTTCAGGACGCCATCCGGTTGAGCCGATCCAGCAGGTCCCCGGCCTCGTCGATGATGCCGTTGATGATCTCCTTGACCGATCTGATCCCGGTGATAAAAACGGCCGCCTGTCCCCCAGGGACCACGCTCAGGTCGATTTCGCCCCCATCGTAGGCTATTTTACCTTTTTGGCCGGAAACCAGGGTTACAATTTCCATCAAGCTGGCGCCTTTGGCCTCGGCCGCCATCACTTCACCCGTTTTTTTGTTCCTCAGGCATCTCATGGGGTTTTTGATCGAGGACATGATCAGATCGGTGTCGGTCTCCCTGGAGCGAATAACCAGATTCTTGATGGCCGGATGAACCGGCGACTCCAGCGAAGCAAAAAAGGCCGTGCCCATGAGCACGCCTTCGGCCCCCATGGCCAAAGCCCCCAAAAAGCCCCGCCCGTTGGCCACCGCCCCGCCGGCGATGACCGGTATCTTCAAACGGGAAGCGGCCAAGGGCAGCGAAACGAACGAGGCCACATTATCCAAACCTATGTGACCGCCCGAACCGTAACCGAGTAAAGTCACGGCATCCACGCCGATTCTTTCCGCCGCTTCCGCATGTTTGACCGAAGTGAGTTTATGAATGACTTTAATCCCGGCCTCCTTTAACATGGGCATCAAGGGTTCCGGACTCCGCCCGGCCGTCTCGACAAACTTCACCCCTTCCTCGCAAACCACCTGGCATAATTTCAGGGTCCTCTCCCGGACGTTGCCTATCTCCGGAACCATCGAGATATTCACGCCGAAAGGCTTTTCGGTCAAAGTCCGCATCTTGCGGATGTCCGCTCTCAGGTCCTCGGGGGTGTCAAAACTTTCCGCCGTGATGAAACCCATGCCCCCGGCGTTGCAGACGTGAGAGACGAAATCGGCCCGGCTTACCCATTGCATTCCCCCGCACAGAACCGGATGCTCAATGCCAAACATCTCCGTAAGCCTTGTCTTGAACCTTTTTCCCATCTTCCCGACCTTTCGTGTTTTTTTGTCAGTCTGCCTGTGGATAAAATTTCCCTTCAGTCAAGCCGCCCCCACCGGTCGGGGCGGGGGCGGTCGTTCGGCCGGAACCAGGCCTAACCCTATTGATCGATGACCTTAAAGTGCTTGATGTCGAGCATGTGGCCGCGCCGTTTCTCCTCGAACACGGCCTCGACCCGCAGCCCGACCCGCAGCTTCTTCGGATCGGTCACGTCCACGAAATGGGGCAGGCAGGTGTCGGCCCCGTCCAGTTCAATAAAGGCCCAGGTGTAAGGCACCGGCCGCTGCTTGCCCGTGTCCGGATCGACAAAGCCGAAGGACAGCACGGTGAAACAATAGATCGACCCTTGACCGCTCAACGGCACGATCTCTTCCATGGGC